>JGI25154J39366_1000197_pt1 | contig 43896 bp, 31 predicted proteins | sample AraplaL_Col_mTSA_FD_39366 | JGI IMG/M metagenome (IMG submission 39366) | reverse complement strand
CGCTGGGCAGGCCGAAGATGGCGACGTTGTAGCCGTCGGCCAGGAACAAGGCCACGCTGCGGGCCAGAAAGTTGTGGCTGGTGGGCTTGCCGTCGACCACCTTGCCGTAGCCGCCGTTACCGCCCGTGAACAGCAGCACCGTGGTCTGCGCGCCCTCCTGCGCCTCCCAGTAGACGCTGGTCTCCACGCCGGGCCGGGTGGGAATGCGGAAGGTCTGGCCGTCCGCCGATGCCGTGCAACTGATGACCGCCAACAGCAACCAACCCCACCTGCGCACTCTGTTCATCGACCGCTCCCCGAATGGAAAGCATGAAAATATCATAACTTCCCCGGCTAGTCGCGCTGGTCTCCGAGGTATTTTTTATAGATCGCGTTGAAGCGGCCCGAGCTCTTGAGATGCTTCAGGCCGGCGTTGAAGTCGTCGCGCACGCCCTGGTCGCGGAACACCGGACGGTAATCCATGGGATTCAGCTTCACGAAGTTGTGCATCGTGACGGGCTTGGCGTGGAAGTTCTTGCTTCCCTTGAGCAGCAGGGTGAAGTACTTGTAGATGTTCTTGTCGCTGAGCGCGACGTCGTAGTGGCCGGCGTTCAGCGTCATCACTTGCAGCGACTGATTGTTCTGCTCGAAGTAGTGCCCTTCCCTCTTCACCTCGTCCAGCCAGGCCGGGTAGCGCTTCAAGGCGCCGGCAAAGGCGATGACGGTCAGGCCGTGCAGGTCCGCCGGCGTCCGGATCGAGATGTTGCGGGACGCTAGCGTGATGAAAACGTTATCATAAAAGACCGCGGGATCGCCGTAGAAAGCGCCCGCCTTGCCCATGTCCTCGCCCAGGTCGGTCATCGCCGCGTCGACGCTGCCGGTCTTGAACGCCGTGGGGATGCGGGCGAAGGGATAGTACTTCGGCTTGAGCGTGTGGCCGCGGAACGCCAGCGCTTCCCGGAAGATCTCCAGCTCGATGCCGGAATCGGTTTCGGGAAAACAGAATGGCGGGATCTTCTCGCCAAACGCCATGCTCACTTCGGCCGATACCGCCAGCCCCGGACAGGCCAATCCCAGCATCACGGCGCCTTGCAGCAGAGGCGACGTACATTTTCTAAACAACCGCATACCCGCCATCTCCAGAATCTCATGCGGCTATCTTAACGAGTTCGCCTCCGTTTCCTCAAATTTTATTCCTCCGTACTGTGGCGCCAACAACAGATGGTTGCCAGCCATGCTAGGCCGACAACGCGCTCCAGGCTTTTTGCACCGTGAAGTTGATGACCGGTGTGCTGGTGTCGGCCAACGAGGCATCGACGTTGCGCAGCGTGATCTTGAACGCGCCGGCCCGCACCGTGCGCTCAATCTGCGTATTGATTGGCGCCGTGCCGTCCTGGAAGGTGACGTTCACCGTGTCGTTCAAGCCGACCATGGCGTTGTTGACGATGAAGGTCGCTGTGGCGCCCGCCGCCAGCGGCGCATTGTTGCCGGTCACCTGCCCGGCCATCGTGTTCAGGGTCACGGGCGTGATCCGGCTGGTGGCCTGGGTCACCTTGTTGGCGGCCGGGTAGACCGGTTCGGTGATGCCCGCGTTGGCCGGCAGCTCGTTGCCATAATGCGCCACGCCGGTCGAGTTGGCGCCCAGCTGGATCGTCGCGCCACCGCCGCCTGCGCGGTTGTAGGTCGACCTGGTCATGGCGATGCGCAGGCCGGCAACGCCCGTGCCGGCCGCCGAGAACACCAGCTGGTTGTTGGGTCCGTTGTCCACGTTGTCGTGCTTGGTGTTGAACATGGTGACGTCGGTGCAGCCCAAATAGCAAAACAGGTCCGAGCGCTGGCTCGACGCCACGTTCACGCCATTGTCCTGGAACACCGTGTCGATGACCTGCACCTTGTCCGCGTAGCTCACGTAGATGCCGCCGCCGCGATTGGCGGTGAAGGCCGCGCCGCCGACCTGGATGGTCTTGTACTGCGCCACGCCATCCGATTGCAGGTGCAGGCCGGAACCCGCCGCGGTGCCGAGCAGCTGCTGGGAGGTGAGGAAGTTCGGGTTGCCGCCGGCATTGCGGATACGGGCGTTCGGGGAAATCTTGATGTCGCGCGCACCGCCGGATGGTCCGGCAATGTTGAAGTGGATATTCGGGCCGCCGCAGGTATCGAGCACGGCGTCGATCGTCACATCCCTGATCGAGGTATTGCTGCCGACGTTGAAGTTGACATTGGCGACGCCGCTGCGCACCACCTGCCCCTTGACGGTGACCGCGTTCCCCGTGCCCAGCAGCACGCCATACAATTTGGAGTCCGCGACAAAATTATCCAGTTCGATGTTGGCGCCCGCTCCGCCGATGCCATAGACGCAGTTCACCACCGTATTGCCCTTGATCCGCAGCCGGTTCGACACGCGCGCCAGGTTGCCGCCGGATGGGACGATGGTGAGGAACTGGACGTTGTAGTCGAAGCCTTGCTGAAAGGTGCGGCCGGCGAAGGCGATGCTCGCCTCGGCATCGTTCAGCGTCATGGTCGAGCCCAGGATGTCGACCAGATTGTCGATGCCGTGCACGCCGCGGCCGATATTGACGCGGATGTAGTTCTGCCCGGCGGCGGCGATGGCCAGCTTGATGCGGGCATAGTCCCCCAGCGCGCCGCCGGTAAAGTTGGTGGTGGCGATCGTCGCGCCGTAGCTTCCCGCGCCGACCGTGAGCGCATTGCCCGCCGTGTTGGCAAAGCCGCTGCCGGCGATGAAGGTCAGCGTGCCCGGCTGCACCGTGCAGAAGTAGGACGTGGCGGGCACCTGGACGTCCAGCATCGCTTTGAAGTTCGCCAAGGTGGTGGCCAGGTCCGGACCGATATTCACCTGGTAGCCGGTCGCGCCCGATGTCACGAACGTGCAGGCGATGCCGCCGTTGATCAGGACCGTCTTGCCGTTGGTCGGGTTACCGTTGTAGAACGCCATTGACACCGAAGCCTGGATGTCCTTCCCGAAATACATTTTGCCTGGCGAGGCGACGTTGACGTTGCCCTTGCAGGAGGCCACGAGATTGCGCTCGGCCGTGGCGCAGGTGGCGTATTGGATGCCGCAGCCGTTCTCGTCGTAGATGAAGTTGTCCGAGATATCCACGTCCTGGCCGCCGAACGCGAAGAAGATGCCCGAGTTGGCGAGGTTGGTGAACGTCACCGGCACATCGGTGCCGTTCAGCGTCGCGGTCTGGCCGGCGACGAAGGTGAAGGTGTTGCCGCCGGACGTGCTGGCAACCGACGCGACCAGATCGCCGCCCTGCGCGCCGACGCCCTTGACGATGGCGATGACGTTCATCCCGACCTGCGGCCACTTGCACGACATTGCCGCGAAGTCGGCCGGCGCGATGGTGAGCGTATTGGTGTTGGCGTTGATGGTGCCGGGACAGTTGTAGACGAAGGCGGCGCCGCGGCCATTGCGGTAGCTGATATTGCCCTTGCAGCGGAGGATGGAATTGCCGGCCGATCCTTCCGCATGCAGGTGGCAGGCACGGGAGCCGTTGTCGTGGAAGATGTTCCGGTTTTCCACGAAAATATTCGAGCAGTTGCCCACGCCGATGATGCCGTGGAAGCCCGCGCCGGTGAATTCGCACTTCTCGATCCAGACGTTGGAGCAATCGATCAGGCGAACGCAGTTCCACCACGAATCGTTGTCGGTGGAATACGCGAACGAGCGCGGGTCCATCGGAAACTGATAATCGAAGGTGCAGCCCGAGATGTAGATGTTGCGCACATTGTTTGCGTACAGCAGATTCGCCTGCTCGTTCTGGTCGTTGCAGTCCCAGACGTATTTGATATTGGTTTTTCCGATGCCCTCGCCGATGATCGCGCAATTGTCGGGGATGGAGCGCATGGTCTGGATGCCGTTGACGATGGCCACCTGCGGCCAGTAGTGGTCGCCCGCGCCAAGCACGATGGTCCCGTGGCCGACTTCGCGTATCGCATCCAATGCCTGGTCGAGCCTGGCGCAGTCCTCGGCGCCGGTCACATCGCCGGCCGGGGCAATGAAATGCTTCTTTGAATGCGGCAACAAGCCGGCGAAGGACAGGTATTTGACAAATTCGCCGTAGCTCATTGCGGCACCCAATCGGACTCGGCGGTCAACAAGCCGGCCGTGTAGCTGTAGGTTTTGACGTACACGCAGCCTTCGAAGGTCCAGGTATCGGTCGTCAGGCTGCCGGCGGCGTTATAGCCAAAAACATGCGAACCGCTCGACACGCCGCCCAATCCTGGCGTGGCGACGACCGTAGCCGTCGGAACGGACTGGCTTGACTCTTGCGGGTGGGAATATCCAGCAACGGAGTGAACAGCAACTGACTTGACCATGGTTTTCCTTTTGGACGACTTGAAAAAAATATACCGATTGCTTTTTTAGCATGATACATCTTATCCAACAGGAAACAATGTTTACTTTGCGAAAATAATTTGGGCGCTAGTAGCTCATTTGGGAGGAGTGCAAATCGCTATTCTCGTGGACGAAACGCATAGGCCAATGCCGCCACTGCGCCGCCCGCTGAGCAGCCGCCGAGAGTCATTCTCAACGGTGCATCGTTAAACAATATCAAAAACGGGACCAGTGCCCCGATAGAACATGCAATCCAGAGTTTGAGGGCCGCGAATTTTCGCAGTAAAAAGTATATAGGCAAGCCAACAATTATGATGCCGGCAAACGAAGCTGGCACACCGACAGTGACACCAAACAAAATTCCGACGCCCAGGTCGCTGATCAGGCCTGCGTCCGAACTACCTAATCCAGAGACCGCCATGGCAGGAATGCTCGCTAACGGAGAAAGCAATAGCGACGCCCATGGCATCGAATATCTTTTTGAATCGCTGAGCATCAGTTGATTCCTATCTATATCTCAGACTCCAGGAACTTATCTTTGAAGTTTGCGAAAAGCATTTTCCGAATGAGCGGAGCTGGTGACGATCTTCCAGTTGGCAACCAAATTCGATGCTCGATTCCGTAGACCTGAATCGAGAGCTGGTAGGCACTCCGCCAACTGTTTGGATTTTTTGTGAAAATTACTGAATCTATTGCCGACAGGAGAAAGTTCTTCTTTACCCAAGGCACGCTCCCGTAGCAAATGAGTATGCCTTTATCGATTTTTATGAGCGGTGTTCTTCTTTGATAAATTCCAACGATTACGGCGAAGATTCCCAGAGCGCAAAGCAGTGCTATCGCAAGGAAATAGAAACCATTGAAGTTTCCGTTTTGGTGGCGCAGCCAAAAACTCAAGGGCAAAGAAGCGAATATAAATGGGAATATAGAACGATTAGTATTTCTCCAGCGATGCAGGATCGAGTCCTTGGCGGCATTGGACCCGCGAGTCTTGGCCAGCAATTCATCACTTATTACGTCAGCCTGTTCTTTTGAAAGCATTTTTATTCTGATTAAATTTCGAAAAGATCATGTTCGCTCCTGGCTGCTGGCACGCGCAGCAACAGTTGCCCGCTTCGGCGAACTCGCATTCTTGCAAAGCATACCATCTTGCCGAACGGAAAAATACGTGAATTCCCACGTCATCACTGCCGGCAACCGGAGATTTGTTGCTGATGGGAATTGCCGCTGGGAAAATTCGGCGAGCCGCTGGCCACGATGCTTTGAGATGCGTGGTGAGGCACGCGCGCCCACGGCGCGCGAAGCTGCCGCTACGCGGCAGCAGTCGGGCGATTCGGAGAGGGCTGGGCTTGCAAGCCCAGCCCTTCGAATCTCACCGCTTCCGTCCAAAAATGCAAAAACCGCCCAGTGGGCGGTTTTTGTATTTTTTTGGCGGAAGCGGTGAGATTCGAACTCTTATCTTAACCTTGCTCTCCAGAGGAGCACATTAATCGTTTAAAAACAATGCCTTACAATAGTTTTTACGTTGCAAATAAATTGCAACATGCAACGCAGACGCGGGATCTATAATTTCTTCGTAAACAATGACTTATCTCAGAATACTGTTGCAAATAAGGGATAGAAATTGTCCAGGATCCTCGCCTAAAGTTCTATCAACACACAGTGCATCTTAGTGTCGTGTAACAGGATCTCCACGTCGGAGCCTGCAATTCAGAAATTCAGTCACAAGCATGCATATGCGGCGCGCAGAAACTTCAATTATGCACCGCAGAGCAAAGGCCGTAGCTAATGAAGCCGGGATCTGGGCTGCACCGAACAAACTTGCTGTTGAATAATTGCGAAGGTTATTACAGGATTTGCTAACAGATGGATTAGGACTTGATATCGATTGCCTGCGTTAGGCATGTAGTGACCAAAATTCTTTTAGCCCTGCCAATAATGTGAGAAAATTGATATCAGGAAATCAAATCACTTTCTCTTAAGGCAGGACAATCCATGAAAATTTGTATCGATGGTCAGGAATTGGCGGAACCTGAATTTTACATAGAACAAATGAAACGCCTTGTAGAAATCCGTGGAACTCGCGATGTAAATGACGCTGAGTTTGCCTTGCCAATCATGTCATTTTTTTGCGGGCAACCTGTTTCAAAACCAAAAACAATGCTGTTTTCGGGACATATTTGGATCTTCCTCGAAGACAAATATATGCAAAATTATGTCAGTAAGGACCCGCAATTTTTCTTTGATTGGGTATGCACTTTATTCTATTATTTTTCAGAAATGGCTGCATTTCCGCCGATTGCACGGTCAATCTGGATCATTTGCTGGAACATGCTCAACATGCTATCCGCACCGCTGAGGGATGATGTCACCCTAAGCGCTCGGTGTCAAATGGCAGGCTGGGCCGCCTCCTACGACAAGCAGTTCGCGGAACAGTCTCTCATGTACATAAAAAAAATGAAACTGACAACGCGGTTTAAAGCTTACCAGTCATTATTTCTTTCAACAACGATCAATAAGAGTCAAAGCGATTTTATTTATCATATAAATAATGCCTTAGCACTAAGCAAATATCTGTCCCCGATCCACAAGTTGCAAGCGTATATTCACTATTATTGCAATGTCGATACAACTTCAAAATTTTTAAATAACATCATCTCCGCTTTAAATTGGAATGAATTAGCAGACTATCGATTAGGGAAAATGGGAAAGCTGGAGGCAGTAATTTGGGCGATGCAAAACAAAAATAATTACGAAGATCTTCTTTTTCTACAACGCTGCCTTAAATTTGACATTAGACGCGAAGACTTTCAGACGTCACACGCATTTTTATTACCATCGCTGGGAGATGTTTTCGTAGCATTAAAGAAACTTGAAAAAATCAGTTACCCATCAAGAAATAACGGCGAGAGTTATTTCAAATTAATGCAAATTTGCAATAGGTTAAATGGGGTTGTTATTTCTCTCAAGGGAGAGGAAAACATGGAAGTTTCCGATGAAATCGATGATTTTGACGACTATGGAAAACCAAACCGTAACGGCGATTTTAATGATCTAAAAAATGAAGTTATTACTCACTATTTTCTAGATAATGACTTCTATAAAGAACTAAATCTAGTTTCTTTAGTTCCATCACACAACCACCCAATACAAGGAGCACTCTGTTCACTTAATGTCGCTCCTCCTACAATCTCCACTAGCTTAAGAGATCTTCCTGATGAGAGTCAAGAGCGGCACTTCGTCTTTTTCTTATCATCGGCAACTTATACCCATGACGTGGAGTTAAATTGGATCCGCTCGATGTTTGGCAACTGCGCAGAAATATATACGGATCCCACTTCTGAATTACTATTAGACAAGATTGGTGACAACCAATACACGCATATCTATATTTCGGCTCATGGGCAACGTGACCATTGGGAAAGAAGTGCCGATCATATTCATTTCTCCGATAACTCTATAGTTTCGGTCGACCAGCTTAACGTAAAACGGGAACGAAGCTCCAAAAGAAGAACACTCATTATCAACATATGTGATGGTGCCGCAGCACGAATAAGCTTTAATATTAATAACGGAGGGATCGCGGCGACGTTGGCGTCCGGCGATCAGGTCGTGGTTTCGCACCTTTGGCCGGTCGATCCAAGATATGCCGCGATTTTTGGTCTGCTTATGTTAGATCGGCTAACTTTTGAGTCGGCCAATCAGGCTGCGCTGAATATTTATAACCTACTCGACCAACCGAATTTGGAGATTTCGAAGGCCGTTGACGCTTTGGGCAGTCATTTTTCTGAGCTGGCTCAAATGATCGCAAATACTGAATTTGAAATTAGAGATTTTCGAAATATTGGTTCGCTCGCAATTTATGGATAACTTTAAAATTCCCCAAGTACAACTTCGTCGGCTTCATGATGCAGATGCCGTTTCACAATTCTATGAAATACTGTCGGACGCCTCTATTTATACTTATATCACAGCTCCGGCTCCAAGAGATATTAACGAGTTTTTAGGTCGTCATCGGCCAACTCCATCAAACATGGTATTCGGCGCATACTTCAGAGCTGAGGATGAAAACCATGTCGGATTATTAGAAATTAGGCTTGATGATATGGAGAGCGCATCCATCGGCTACTTTGTAGGCGTCACCTATTGGGGAAAAGGATTTGCATCTGCCATGATTCATCTTGCTACCGAAGAGGCGCGGACCATGGGTTTGAGAAAAATATTCGGTATCGCCGATAGTCGAAATACTGCCTCTATCAGAGCACTGGAGCGGAATGGATTTGTGAGAAATGGGGAAAGGCTTACGATGCTAAAAATGAAAGCAAGTACCGACATCGTGTTGTCACGCGTTTTATAAATATAATATTTTCTCCTTATTTGAATCTTCTAATAAAATACTGTAACGCGACAGTATTTCGTGGGGATTTTAAAGCAGATGAGTCAATATTTCACAAACCCTAAAAATATTCTCATGAAAAGGAGTACCGATTTGCGTTTCGCTCGCCGAACAGATCCGCTTTCACTATCGACGTAGGCAGCATGGAATCATATGCGATGGAGATGAAAGCAGACGATATCCGCAATATTACCGTAGAGGCGAGGCCCAAGATGGAGCCGAGGACGAGCTAGAAGGTAGCTAACCTGGAATATATTAATCCATACCATTGTTATGCAAGCTAACAATGGCGGAAGGTCAGGGATTCGAACCCTGGAGGACCCTTCGGCCCCGCCGGTTTTCCGTACCACTACGACTTTCGCCGCCAACCGCATTTTGCTAAGTTGTTTGGGGTCTGGACTTTGCCTTCACCATAGCTATAAATAGCTTTAGGTGGGAGCCGTCAAGTCTCTACACGTTCCTAAGTTCCCCTAGGCTTCGCTCGGCGTTACCTCAGATTTCTCTAGGGGCTTCTCCGAATTTGACTCCATCCATTCATCTCGTTTCCAAGATGACGCTCGAATTAACAAGACCGGTGCATTCAACCACTCTGCCAACCTTCCATGCGAAGCATCATAACATAAACGCTTATTAATTGCAACAGCGCATGAATAGATTCAAAATTTATTCGCGATACCATAAAATAGATTTTTAGATATGTACGATTGGAAAGATTTAGCTAATCGGTTCATCGAATCTGAAGGACTCGATTTTCGCATAAAGATTACTGCGTCCATTATTTCTGCCACAAGGATTGGCCTTGACCACAATGATTTGTGGCACTACATAAAGCCACTGTTATTAAACATGTTCGAAAAATATGGAAGGAAGATATGGCCAGATTTTGGCATTGCCATTTCCAATGCACATAGTATGGAATCATGCTGGTTACGGGAGCCACTAGAACGCGAGAATTCAATATCGATCAATCAGCCCAATCTATTTAATGTCGTGCCTTTTGACTTGGTTGTTGAATGGTGCAAGTCGGCTCCAGATGGCGTTTGTAGCGTCATGCGCAGACGTACCGCGAGGCGAGCAAATAAGTCTACTTATAGTCGCGCTATTGGAACATTCTGGTGATAACGAAGCGATAGGCCAAGCGCTATCCTCGAATATATCGTCCCGTGGATGGTCTGGATCACTCGTTCCCTACTCGCAATCTGATAAGAAATCTGGAGCAACTGTTAACGTACCCTGATCCCTCTGTTAGAGCATGGGCGAACAAAAAAAACGTCGTATATTGAAGCAGAGATTCTGTCCGAGTCGGTGAGGGATGCGGAACAAAATATGAATTGACTCTACGACTGTGCGCATTTTAGTCAAAGAATAGCTAGCCCTTTGTCAGCTAGCCATTTCTGGGAGACTTATACCGGCTGAGCTTTGGCAGCGAGGCAAGGCACTTGTAACGGTCAAGTGCTGCGGTGAGAACGAAAGAATTGTTGGAGCTGTTATACAGATCGTCTGTTCTGTGAGCTTGCTCAACGTTTAGACAACTTCTCCGACATTTGCGCGACCCAGTCACGCACCCACTGCTGGTCTTCAGGCTTGAGACCTTTGAGCATCAGAGAAATATCGGCGCCAATATCCGTGCGGCGGGTTGTTCCGGCTCGCACAAGTTCAAACGTCGGGACATCCAGCACTTCAGCGATCTCTGCCAAACGCGCCAATGTTGGCAACGTCGAGCCACGTTCAATGCGTGAGATCGTTTCCCCCTCCACCCCAATAGAACGAGCAAGCTGTTCCTGAGTGAGTTGCCGGCGCGCTCTTTGCGCTGCGATGGCCTTTCCTACGCTCGTCTTCAACCCTTCGGCCAGCGTTGACTTTTTCATCGACCCCATAACCTCCGTATTCGTCCGTCAGCAGTATGGTCGGTTTGCGGCGCGCCCGTAACGACGAAATATGTGGCAATGCCACACCGCATGTGGTTAAATGCCGCTTGGAAATATGTATTGAATCGTAATCGGCAAAAATTCGCCCTATTCCGTCGTGGAGCATTTTTTGAAATCTAATTATTCAATGCACAGAATGAACATCTGTGTCGCTGGATCAGCCCGCCTTAAATCTTTGACCTGGGCTTCGCTAAGCCCGACCGAGGAGTCATAGGAATGAACACAATCGTGGTGCGTGGCCAGCTAGGAACCCTCCCCGCAGGGATTTGGATTCAAGGTAGAACGAAATTCGCATACCTGGACATCGGTAACGAAAGGCTAGACGACTGCTGGGTACTGGACTATCTGGCTGGCAGTTTGGAAAACCAAGTCGGCCACGAGGTCGAGTTATCGTTTTGCCGCCTAGACAAACATTCGGTTCATCTTTGTGCGATCAAAAAAGTCAACGGAAAGATTGAACGCATGCCGGATCTTTCTCCGGTTTTGGTGAAGGAAACGATCGTAACCTCGGTCATTTGGGGGCTGATAACGTTCATCTCAACCTGGTTCATCGCGCCGTTCGCGCTGGTTCCGCTGCTGTTCGCGCTCAATAAAGTAATGCCCGATCTGAGCGAAAAATTCCTAGCGCCGATGATGTTTTTTGGCTTTTTTTGTATCTGGGCAGCGCAACTGGTTTGGGTCGTTTTCTACAGCAAAAAACTGTCCCCTCGCGTCCGCAGCCGCGCCTTGATGTCAGCTCGCAAAGCGCTGGACTAGTTAGGCCCACTTCAGTTTTCTCAATCCATAGAAAGAAATAATGCGTAAGACAACACCTGCTCTTCTAGTTTCCGCAGCATTTATGACCCTTGTGTCGGCCTGCGGTGGCGGTGGCGGCGGCGGTGGCACCGCCAGCCCCCCAACCGCGCCGAGCACGCCGACCGGCCCAACTGCACCGATCGTCACCCCAGGCGATTCCCAAACCACCGTTCCTGCGCTGACCTATTCCACTGGCTCTCAAGAGTTCCAGTTTGTCACGGCACTGAACACCTTCCGCAGCCAAGTCGGCCTTGGCCTGCTGGCGCAAAACGCCAAGCTCGATACCGCTTCGGCTAACCATCTGGGTTACCTGCTGACCAATGACATCAACAACGGCGGCACCGTCAACCTGAACACCTTCGATCCGGTTACTGGCCGCTCGATGCTGCACATCGAAAACGGCGCTCTGCCTAAATTCACTGGTGTGCAGGAAGCTGACCGCGCCAAGTTCGCATCGTATGACGGTTCCTACACTGGCGAAGAAGTCACCTTTGGCGGTGGCCAGGGCGGCGCTGTGGCGCTGGGCACTCTGGTTCAGACGGTATACCACCGAGCTGGCCTGATGCTGCAAAACGTCCGTGAAATCGGTGCGGCAGTTGGCACCGATCGTTCGCAAACCGTGGTCATGGAGCTGGGCCTGAAAACGAACCAGTCGGTAGCCAGCGATTATGTCGGTGTGTACCCTACCAACGGCCAAACCGGCATTGCGCTGCATGCCTACGTCGAAGCACCGAATCCGTTTCCAGAATTGTCTACCTCGACCGATGATTTCCCAAGCAAAACGTCGTTCCCTGTAAGCATCTCGGTCGTAGCGGGCAACACGCTGGCCGTGACTTCCTTCACGGTGACCGAAGCCGGTCAGAGCACCCCGATGGATGCCCGTCTGATGACCCGCGCCAACGATCCGAACGCCTACTTGACCAGTAACATGGCTTTCCTAATCGCCAAGGCACCCTTCAAGACTAACACCGTCTATAACGTCAAGTTCTCCGGCACAAACAACGGCGCGAACCTGACAAAAGAGTGGTCGTTCACAACCAAGTAATTCAGCAGCGAGGCGGCTTATCGTTTAAGCCGCCTTCAAATTTAGAGGCCAGAAATGCAGAACGATTTTTTTGAAGTCGGTATCGATGACGTCCTATTTCACTGTGATGTGGTGCTGCCAGAGCGGTTTTCGAAAGACCAGAAATTCTCGCGATTTATTTCTTCCAACTTGTGCTTAGTCGTCGATTTTCTTACCACCCGTTACCCTACAGAAGCAAGGGTGACAATGCAGTCCGGCTTCGTGGATGGCGACGGATATTTGATGAGAAACGTATCGAAAATTTCTTCCGGCCATCGGCCGGACGGCGAGCACTTCCTCATATGCGATTGCGACGGCGAACAAGTTGTCGTGGGTGCACTCGATGATGTGACCAGTTTGGAACATATGAAACTCGTGTGGCCGAGGCCACACCCCTTGTCGTGGGACTCTTTGGGGGCTACACGCGATATCAGTTTTTAACTCGATCTTTGCCGGTGTACGCCAGGATTGCAGCCGCAGCGTTGATGGGAACGTTTCAGAGTATATGCTCAAAATTTATTATTGGAAGATCTTGTAGTCGGGGATTCCAGCACCCGTCATGCAATATGCAATCGAAATGCCCATCTCATCTCATGCACTGGGCCGATGTCACGCTCAGCCAGATTTAAACGCCTTCGGCAGCAGCTTTCCGCAGATGTGGCGTCCGAAAGAGGATCATTCGAAAATGCTCCGCCTTCTTCCTTCGCTGCGCGAAGGATCGCACGATGATCTGCTAGCGCGGCCATAGGCGCGACGGCAACCATCTTGCCGTGCACGAGGCTGGCCACCGATTCATTTTTAAAAACGAACAATCCTGCTATTGCCAGCTCATCGTTTTCTTGGAGCGAAGACAGAACATAGTAGATGATCGAAAGTGGTTGATATTTTTGTCGAACTCAAATTGCGGATAGAGCCGCCCCTTCTTAGCTTGGACGCTGAATATCCGGTGGCTCCCTCCCTAAGCATCTAGTAATTTCTTCATGCCCTCGCCGACGTCTGGCACGAGCTCCTGAAGATCCTTCACCATATACCAGCTGCACGCAACAAGAATTTTTTCAAACGTCTGGCGACGCGCTGCTATGCGTTCCTCGTACTCCATATAGCCACTAAAAAGTCGCCTGTTGACCGATTTCACCATAATTGGATGTCATGCGAATTGAGCTCCTGCCGACTCGATTCGCGCAGCTGCTAGAACGGCTGCCTCTTGGGTTCCAAGCACCTCAAACGGTGCGACTGGCACGCCAGCGTCATCAGCGATCCATCCGTTCCGAAACGCGAACCAGCCACAAATCGCCCAGTTATCTTTCCTCGATAACAACGCTAGTATTTTCTGGATTATGGGAACCGGACAAAGATGAAGATCGAATTGGAATTTTGCGTATAGCACCTGGCTCTCATCTTCAACACTAAAAATCCTCTTCTCCTGCTCCCATGTCGCCACCCTAGCGACAGCGTCATGACCTCGATCTTCCATCAGCGCGTACAACTGAGCTGGTGTGTACCAGGTAAGCTTCTTCCGCAAATTCTCAATCGTCCGGCGACGGGCCGCTTGCTCTTCCTGGTTGACCGCCACTGCGGTCATGACCCAGCGAATCTCCCCTTCCGACAGCGGCCACTCACCGCTCAAAACTTTCTGCCTGAGTCCACGTTCGGCGCGATCCACGTTAAACGTTACTGTCCAGTCAGGATGTTCTTCCAGCTTACGCCGACAGTAGGCGTCCAACCGATCGACCAGGTCCGCGCAGAATTCATATCTCTCCGCGATGTCGTCTTCTGAAGGGGTAACCTTCAGCACCCCGTCTTTCTTCTGTAATAGCACCTTGGGCTGCATGCCACCTACAGCACCGTAGGAACGGGGAAAGGTGGCTGGAATTTTCGTTGTCGGCATCGCATCTCCTGCAAAAGAATGACGATGCCAGCAGAGCGAAAAATGGTCAATTGAAGTTTGGTGCCGTGCATAGAGACTAGGGTGCCAACGTTAGAGAAACCAGCACAACAAAATAATCTTGGATATAGTCCGGTTGCTGAAGTAGCCCAGTCTGCGTATAGTTTTGTTCGAATTCTTTACTGCTAAATAGCGCTCGTTTTGGAATTTTTTTGATCTGTTATCGTCGGACGGTGTTGCGTGAGAAATGCAGTCGTCTGGTGAGGGACACCAGATATGAATGAAGTTCCGCATCGTGGTTCAAAGCCATTACATGTACAATTGGATTTTTGAACAACCACTGGATTATTTCGATGACCGCCACTTACGCAGAGCTGAAAGCTAAAATTGTTGAACTTGAAAAACAAGCCGCACAAGCGCGTACTTCTGAAATATCGGGGGCAAAGGCGCAGATCCACGAATTAATGAAGGCATATGGTTTGACCATTGCTGACTTGGGTGGTGCGGCGAAGCCGGTGAAGGCCCGCAAAACAGTGGACGCGAAGTATCGCGATACGACATCGGGCAATGAGTGGACGGGACGTGGACGCGCCCCTAAATGGCTGACCGGCAAAAACAAAGAAGACTACTTAATCAAATAAACGGGTCTTCCCGATGCATAACGATCCAGAACGCACCACGGCCATTGGAATGACGAGATACGCCTTCGAATTTCTGGAGGCGGCTCGAACAGTCGATGACAAAATTGGTGCTCAGGATGGCTATGAGGTAGTTCCACAGATCCCTGTACTTTACCTAGCTGGTCACTCAATCGAACTGTCTTTGAAGGCATACCTCCTCAGTCGGGCTGTCACGCTCCGAGAGGTGCGCCAGCTTGGCCATAGTCTCCATGCTTGTCTTCGAAAAGCTAAAGAATTGGGTTTGTTAGATATCGTTCAATTTTCTTGCAAAGAGATGGGTTCGGTTGAAATTCTCGACGGCCTTTACTCAACTAAACAGCTCGAATACATCGTCACGGGAGCAAAGCGCTTTCCGATTTTTGGACCTGTGGGATCTTTTGCGATCAAACTCTTTAACGCAGTCGCTGAAACGGTCGGCTTCAACAAGCGCTTCTAAGGTAGCAGCGGTTACGTCAACGGCGGCATCTTATTCGCTATGCATAGTTGGCCGGAGCTTTGCTCGTCGCTAACGCTCATCATAATTCCTTATTGACTGGCAAAAAACGCCGTAGAAATTCATGGTCTAAAGGCAATATCCCAAGCTTTCTGATTTTGAATTAAGTGTTTGATTTTTAATGGTTTTCCCACGGAAACGAGTTTATTGCTAGATTCTTGGGAAAATTATTTTAAATCAAAGACATATGCACAAATCAGTCCTTCGATTGCTCAAGTAGTCGTAACCGTTGGTAAACGGCTATCTTCTGACCGCTTGTGGGAGCATGATCGGCATCCTCGTGCCAATCCAGCATCTGGACTTCCGAGGCTTTCACTCCCCGCTTCCACAGCAAGTCGGCCAAGCTCACCGCGTCGGGATGGGATAAGCGCTCATAGCCTGGAAGCTCGGCAACTAGCTCGTCATCAACAAGAAAAATTTTTGCGTTCACAAAAGACTCTCTGGGCTAGCTTACGCCTCAAGCTGGCTGAAGTGCTATGAGCCTGCGGCAGTTTTGGCTGCACTCCTCAACAGCCAACCAATGGGATTTTATACGCCTTCACAGCTAGTCCAGAACGCCGCAAGACCCAAAGTGACAGTTCCGGCTGCAATGTCGCCATAAGCGGCTGAGAAGTAGCTTTGGCGCCATCTGAAGGCCGCTGGCAGGCTGTACGCCTGGGGCTGAATAAGATCCACCAATCTGGCAAGCGAACATTTGAAGCCCTTTGCCAGCGCCCTTGCGTTGGTATCATTTAGCGGCAATCGCCGCCAGGCACTATGGCTTGCATCTGGCAGCTCTCCAACTAAAGGACTACTCCGTCCCGCAGAAATCGAGGTCGACGAAAACACCTTGACCGGTCCCTCGGAAACGGAAAATCTTGTCGCAGATTACCGGTATTTGGACTTTCAATAGGACGCCATCCATTGACATTTTTTCGTGAACGCTCTCACAAACGACGGTATGTGAGACAGGCCCAGCCACAGAAGCTTGTAATTTTTAAAAGCAGCCGTCCGTTGCGTTTAGCCCATCAGCAGTGATTATCGATGGCTCACGTTCAGGTAAGAGCCAATAGTTTGTCGCACTCTGCAATTACATATCTAGGAATAGTATCGAATTTCGTTGGATCAAGCTGACAAATGAACTCATTCTCTATATGATAGCTTTCATTGATGAACTTCTGGATAACCGAATTTCCAACTTCAAGCCCCAGCAGCCGGAAGACTTGGAGTTTTTCATACCCATTGATAGATGCGCCATACAGCGACTTAAGAGCGCCAACATCACTGATTTGATTCAACAGATCGGCGTAAGAAAAGGTATGCAGCGATTCGGAAATTTCAGCGCAACCACTTTCGAACTTAGCAACGTCCATTTCGGGATGCTCGCCATTTAATCCCCGCGCCTCTCTCGTGTCTGTTGGGCGCTCTCTTTTTTTAAAAACATTGGAAAGTACCTGATAAGCATCACCCTTATTATTCGCAATCTCATATTTACGCCTCATGTAAATCAATTTTATGACATCATGTTTTTCCGAAGCGATGACACTCTCACAAATTTGAAAAAAGGTTTTAACATCGCTCTTTCCAATGGCCAGTTCAACAATATTACCTGCCTCGAACTTAAGAAATGCGGACGAAGTTTGATTGTTAAATTTTTCCTCAAGTGACCTGATGGTGTCGATGATCGGCTCTACATCATGAGTTAACATCAAAACCGTCTTACTTTTAAGGCATAAATCAGCATCTCTACGAAATAGCATTTCCAAAATTGCATATTTTTTATTTTTATCGAATGACGAGATTGGATCGTCGAGAATAATCAGATCGGGCTTTTTCGCAAGACACTCATACATGAAGAGAACAATGGCAAACGCATTTCTTTCTCCAAAGCTAAGGTGCTGACTGCCGCCGCTGAGATGTTCTTCGTGATCGACGTGCAGCAACTTTAGCTGAGCTTGGTCATCCTCACCAGCAATACTCACCGCATAACGGTATCCAGCATACTCCAGAAATTCATTGATGTCTTTTAGGTGCCGGGTAACGGTCTTATTCATTTCTCTTCGTTGTTGATTAATCTTTCCCTGTAGCAGACCCGCTTGCGCGATAACTTCATCAATGCAGCAATTAATCGGAGCAATAGCTTCCCGCATTTTATTTGACGAAAGTTCAGCGAAAAACTGCAAATCGAGCTTATAGGCAGGAAGTTTTTCAGCGACCTTTTCACCATCTTTGAACTGGAACGCAGAAAGCGTTCTCAATTTTTCTAATTTCTCTGTAAAAGTGTCTATCTGGGTTTTCACGGTTACAAGAAATGTCTCGTGTTCCTTCTCAATCCCATCCTTTAAATTCGCTATTGCGGCAAGCTTGCCCTTAGCTTCGTCGGAAAAGTAATCACCGAGCTTCTCAATCACGGAAATTATCGCAACCAGGTTCTTGATCGTATTCTTATCATACTCCTGCCCGACCTTTTTGATCTGATCCATTTTGTCGGCTGCATGTGAGGTGCAAAAAGGGCAGTTATCCGACAGTTCGACAAACTCATATCCTTTGGTTTGCCAGTCGATCCAACCGACGCTATTCCCACCCTGAATGAAAGCGGTGTACGGCTCAAGGCCAGTCGGGATATGTTGAAGCTTATTGCCCGACAGCAAGCCCTTCATGCCTGTTGATTTTTTGTCCAATCCGGTTTTGCTCAATTTGAAGGCACCTCCCATCTCATTGAGAGTTGCGATCAGCGACTCAAACTCCTGATTTCCTGAAAACAGGCGTTTAATATTGCCGACCAATTCCTCAATTTCCTGCTCCCTCTGTTTATACGAATCTGTCCTAACGAGAATATCAAAACTATTACTGAGCAATTCCTTTTTAAAAAGAAACTGATCGACATAATCCTCATTGAAACACATTATTGAGTTGAGCGTTCCAATCACTTTCACTTGCGGTTGTTTATTTTCAGGATTGTGCCCCCTAAGCTTAAACGGCATCAGTTCGCTCATCTGCTCGATATTCCCTCTAAGGGCAAACGACACCGCTTTCGCAAGGGTGCTTTTGCCGGTTCCATTAGGCGCAAATTTTATATTTAATTTTTGAACCGCCAAAGAAATAACCGCAGAGTCAAAATTATTACAGTTATTGACCTCTATCTGTACAGGATCCATAATTACTCCATTTCCAGTACTTCGGTGGAAAAAACGACGGAGCCACTTGCGCAGGAGATCATTGCAAATGCACTCGGACGGGATTGCGCTCTGTTACTCAAGAAGTACGCTTACAATTGCACTGCGATCGCTGGGATCCGATGCGTAATAATAAGAAGTCACGATATATCATCTACTGCAACCTCCCGGTGATAAACCTTACACCTTCGTTTTACGATAAAGTCACTTACGCTACCAACTGCAACGTCTCTATCGGACGATATAAACCCGCCCCAGGCGAGTTTCAACGTGTCTTCAAGCGCAGTTTGAAGAGATCGAGAGAACGATCGATTTTCTTTCTCACCTAACGTGATAGCCCACTTGGGTGTCTCATTCGACGCAATTTCGAGTAGATCATCGGCAGCTTGGAATTCATTATCAAATTCTCGTTTAAGCACGTCATCATCATCGTCATGACTTACTTTATCATCGTGAACATGTAGACAATCTCGGCTCTTTAACTCCTCAATAAATTCACGAAAATTAAAACAAGCACCCCCTAAATTTCCAAACACTAATCCATCATTTCCAGCTCCGAAACACGTCAATAAAGCGCTTGTTAATTCATCCAAGTTATCAGTTCGGCCTAATCCGTCTTTTTGCGAGTTCGCCCATTTAACTAAGCTATCAACATCTATATCGGGAGATGCACTTTTTCTTGCCAAATCAGATTGAGGTAGTGAAAAAATCAAGCCGGACATGCCTGAGACTATTCCTGCGTATACGCCTTTCACCACTCCAACACCAGTTTCCGACTCATGGAAATATGATACCCGATGAGTTTGAATTGCACAGCGTCCAATTAATTCACCAGTTGCCGAATACACATCCTCCAAGTGCGACCAATTTCCAAAATGATCTGGATTCGAGTGGCGAAACGATTTAGGTGAAATTCTTTGCAGCAACTTTAGTGGATCCAAGGTCTTCCAATCGTTTGCCGCCACAATCCGTTCTCTAGGTTCGTTACCCATTTTAAGGAATAAATTGATATCTATTGCAGGGGCGAGCCGAGCGCAAGTCTCTTTAAAGGTAAGGCGCTCAAAGTTTGTGCCCCACGAAATGATGGGGCAGAGCTTGTTGAAGGTGGCCTTCGAAATCAAAACCGATAGCTTCGTACCATGACGTTTTAGCTTTTCGTTAGACGACGGTACGCGTAAAACAGGACGGCGATTCGTCCCAGCAGAAAAATCCAACAGCCATTGATCACTTTCTCCGTCTTTTATTTCATACCGTCGCGTAGTCACCTTAACCCTTTGTCCCAACATGAAAACGGAAAAGAATCCGATGCCGAACTGCCCAATCGCTTCAAATTTTGTTACGGGCAAAGCCGCCCATTCCGATCTCAAATCGCCACTTCTCCAAAGAGAGCGTCCAAAATCTAGCAATACCTCAGTCAAGACATAACGACTCATTCCAATTCCAGTATCGCCCACATGGAGCCAGTAACTATCCGAATTTTCCTCCTCCAACAATATCTCTATCGCACCGTCTTCTTCGCTTAATCCACCCAGCATTCGGCAAGCGTGGACAGCATCGACTGAGTTTTGGACAATTTCTCTTAGCGCATTCGATGGATCATCTCCATACAACTTGCTTCCGCCAAATCGTTCTACCATCGATTGAATATCAGTAATCTTTATACTCGTGTCTACTGGCGTCCACCCTTCTGTTGGAACAATTCGAGCAAATGCTTCTGGGTTATAGGAAAAGGCGACCGAACGAACCGCGAGTCTTTCGCGATGAAAATCAGCCAATAGCCTATCCGCAGCTCTTAGTTCCCTATCGATCATTCTGCATGCATCGAAAGCCATCCACCAAGCATCCTGCTCTGCGGCTGGGAACGGACTACCGGAAACGGTAAGATCATGTCTGGATTCGTCGGGATCCCGTTTTACGCTGTTCATCCTGGATTGGAATTGCCAGTGCGGCAATGAGCTTCCCCCCGGCTGTACCAGCGCCATGAGGAAACGTGGCGCTCGTCGAGCGTCAAGATGCGCTGCATCGGCTGTCCTCAACAAGATCGCCAACTTAAAGACGTCTACAGTCCATGGAGCTGGGTGTAAGTAGGATGGTGCTGTCACGGTTCTCTTGCTCAGGGGTTCCAGCTCGTGCGGCGAAAACCAGTGACTTTCCGCGATCTGTCCTATCGCGTCACCAAACGCAGACCGAAGATCGTCGTTCGCTAGGAGGTGCATTGGGCCATTCTGAATAGAGTGCCATTCGACTTTGGCCAGATTGCGCGCTTGCCTTGGGTGATTCACACGGAGGACCTCAAATAGGATGAGCTGAAACTGCTCGCTACCTGGTTCAAGTGCAGATGAATCTACTTTGGCTAGCGCACAAAAATACTCCCAATCTGGCAACTGCCGAATTTCAGCAATGCCACCAGGGTAGGCAGCTATGCAGTGTGCGGCGTCATGTAGCAGAAAGGCTCCCCCTAGTACGAATGCCTCTGCGGGGTTCAAGGTATAGTCGTCTCCCGCGATTTCTGAAGCGACCCACCACAGCGCATCTAAGTGGGAGATATCATGAACAGTAAGTGACGGCATATCCTTGTGGATTTGCGCCACTAATGTTGCGACTCGCGCACGAAAATCCGAAAATGCACTGGCTAATTTTGATCGCTGTTCGTCTAAATTATCACCTACGACGTTAAATGCATTTGCCCACAGCGGAGATAGTTGGTAATCGTTCATTTTCCTAAGCCCAAGGTGGGTTTTTATACATGACAATAATTTCAAAAGAATGAAGTCAGCTCGCTCAAAAAACGATTACGGTATCCGGGGAAAAACAAATAAAATTCACCAACGGGATTAATAGGTAATTTTCCGTGAGCGCAATAAACTATCACCTGTACCCGTGCTCACAAAACCAAACGCTATCAGCAAGAGCACTAAACATGGCCGATCTCCAAGAGTTCAAATGTATTTGAGATTCGGACGTTGCGCAGGACCTTAGGAATCTTTGCACCTCATGTACTCCTCCTGCACCGATGTGATTTGCAAGAAGGCCGACCAAACTCGACAGCTCGCTTGCAGCTAAAACAGCATATTTATGACCTAACTTGAATGCTCTAAAGTGAGCTTCAATTCGTAATTTATTTTCTTCACTCCAACCATCTGGAGGGGAAGTATAAAACCTAACCGCAACTGGGTTACTATTAATCACCTCGGCTTTAAGCCACCCATCAATAATGTATGGAGCGCGGTCAAAATATGGGTGTAAGGTCTGTTCTCCTGCATTTACCGCAAAGGCAGTCAGCTTTCCTGTATTGCAGTCTCTGCACGCGGGTACAAGGTTAGCAGGTAGAACTGAAAATTGCGGAAACGCGCCTTTAGGCAAAAAGTGGTCAAGGGTCGCGGCCACTCCAGCGCCACAAAGTGGACAGACTCCCTTAGGTGCTGAGGCAATCAGAGCGTCGTAGTGCATCCGTCCAGCTGGAGTTCTTACGAGGTTGTATGTATAGAGCGCTTTCACTTCCGACTTCGTTACAGCTCCAAGAAGAATTTCGTCGTTGGCATGTCTCTCAGGCGGTATGAGATAGAGTCTAGCGAGCGCGGCCTGTGTTTGAAAATTGACCCCGCTGTCGAGAAGGTCCCCTTGAATTGCGTAAATGCGCCGTTTCAAATCTTCGTTCGAAATCGTTTCTATGCACGCATTTAGGACCTCCGTAGGCGTGACGGTCGGAATCGCCATCGCCCTCACGACTCCTCCTCCCGAGACGCGAGCAATGCTCGCAGAACGGCTCTTCCTTCGAACCCGATTTGGCCATCGTACTCTGCAACGATCTGGTCGTAAGACTTCCCCTCCGCGACACTTTCAGCAAAAAGATGATGGAAACCAGACTTTGAGACCTCCAATTGGAAAACCGCCCGCGTTAGCACTCCAACATTTTCGCCAAAAGTCTCGCTATCTGGCCGCTCCGCATTGGCTATCAGCCGATTGCGCCTAAGCATCCACACACAGCTCTTCGGGACTTCCTGTAATACGACAGGGGAATGGGTCGCAATGATACCCACCGCGTTTCTATTGCTAAGAAGATCGGAAAGCGCTCTAGTAAAAGCAGATAAAAGTGGTGGATGCAGATGACTTTCCGGTTCATCCATTAATACCAATGTCTTCTCATCAACCTTCTCTACTAACTTCGTCATAGTTAGCAAAACAACCGCATGGCCTGAACTCATTTTTTTAAACAACTTATATTTCAGATCACTTAATCGGTCGGCCCCGCCTTCCTCTGCAAACCGCGTCAAATCCATATCGGCAAAGTTCTCATCTGACTCAAGAAACCTTATCGCGCGCACCCAACGCATCTTTTTTTGCGGCAGGCTAAAACAATTTGCCAAGCTATTTGCGAAATCGTCGCAAAATTTGTCTATATCTTTATGCTCGCTCTTCAGCCCATTCTTATCTCTAACAACCTTCTTCAATCCTATATACGAATACTTCAATTCGTTAGATTGGGTATCGGTATCCAATGGTGGCGTAAAAGGATCAAACGCACTAAACGATACTGAAACCAGAGCCGTGAAGAATTCATCATCAATCAGCGAGTAATTTTGAGTGGAAACATCCCAAAAATGTCCTGCCCCACGATCAATTTTGTGATCTTTTACAATGGCTGAGATCATACCGTTTAATAAGGTGGTTTTTCCAATACCATTTCTCCCAATCAAAACATGAATGTTCGTAGACGGCTTCGAATCCGGTAGAACCTCAAATCTTAATTCGATCCCAGCAGTCTCTTCATCAGGCATCACTTTATAAACAAATTTATATGGAGTTTGAGGAGCACCGCCATTGAGCACCCTACGAAACTGCTCTGTAATAGATGAATAGCTGACCCCACGGGTAAGCGAATCATTAAACGACTTTTCAGTGGAGAACTGCCGTAGCGCTGTGTCGTTAAAGACCAGGTCATTTAGACCAACAAGAATTTTCCTGCTTATGTCGGGGGAAAGCTTGGAAAGCTTTTCATAGTAATCAACGTCCTGTCCAAGCGAAAAGAATGTGCGTGGCAACTCATCAAAGTCGGAGTCCATCTCGTGGGCCGTCCATCCACCCATCTGGTCTTGAAATCCAATCTTTATCTCGCCGATATACAATTGCGAACCTGATTCATCACACCAAGTCACCGCAAATTGCGTCTTGAACCCGAAATCATCCCAGTTATTGGGGTTTAGGAAGACACAGCTTTGGCCAAAAGGAACGGAACGTTTGTATACCCCGTACTCTAATTTTATGAAGTTCAATTCCATGTCCCGTGATCTTTTGATTTAAGTAGTACCTTGCTCTTCGCGCACCCTATATCGCGGCATCGCACGGCGATACCCTAGCATCGTCAAAAATTATGATATCGTCAAGCAATTTTTCCAACTATAAAGATCGAAGGCTTGGTAGCTTTTGCTGAGTTAGAAAGTAGCGCTGCCGATCGCCCGTCGCCGTCGACGATGGGTTGCGGAACTGATACGTGTCGGTAGCGGACCATGGTGAAATGAACGCGTTTCGTTGTGGGTGAACTATTACACTAACGCTGGGTTCGCTGCACACTTCCTAATCGCCATGGAGGAGTACACAGATGAAACACGTAGAACTGGAATGGGGAGACTTAGTCCAAGACTCTCCACGAGGACAAGTGATGTTCGTATCAACGCCGGACACAGGGAAGTTCATTTCGCCGAAGGCGTCAGTAACGGTGTGTACTGCATCCGGCGCGACGGAAACGAAGAACGGTGAGAAATCTACCCAAGTCAAATTTGGGCTATCCGGATTAACGTGTGGAAAGCTATTTTGTTTGCTCAACAAACCGGCGGTTCGATAGTTCATCAGAAATGCCTACTTGTCGCTAAGCCCTTGCCCCGCCAACCAGGATGGCAACGTTGCGAGACAACCGTTCGTGTAGTACATTTTTCCAAGCCAGGTCGAGCCAATGTGCGACTTGGTCAAAGCCAGCCGTGATACGCATTAGCAAGTCATCGAGGTAACTTGTTGCCTCCGCTGCACTCGTAAATCCGAAACGATGTGCGTCAGCCAACACCGCGTCCCGAGAAATGTCGAAGCGCCCCTGCGATAGCTGCATGTGAAGACGAGCTGGCGTCTCCACCGGGTTAGGTACTACGTCAAAGGCCGGGGCGAGTCGCCAGCGGCGCTCCGTCCTGTTATAGACAATGGCATGATTGCGCACGTGGTCGTCATCATTGCCGCATATCGCATTAAACACCATGCGCCCAAACAGTTCGATACGGTCTTCAACGGGAACACCTGCCAACCTCAACTCTTCGGCTAAACGCGGATAGCTCCAGCGGTCCGTCTGGAGAAGCCCCGGATATTCGGCCTGCAACAAGGACGCGGCGCTCACGCACATGTGGCGCTGCTGGCCAGTTCGGTCAAACCGCAGTACCCGTACCGCGTTCCTGCCGCCAGCGGCTGGGTGAAAGACAGTTTTGGCAAAATTTAATCCGCTTGCCGCGCCCCACTGCTGACCAACGTGCTCAAGCAGGGGAATATTGGCAGCGTCTGATGCAATCTCCGGCTTAACCAGCCAAAACTGACCATTGTCGCCTTGCACGGTGGCTTTCGGCCGCGCACCACCGATGCTAGCCGTCTGGACCAACCTTGCACGAATTTTTACGCGCATCGTAGGACGGCGTTCTGCGAGTGCCGCCAATTCTTCAATAACTTCATTGAGTTGAGGTAAACCAAAAGTGTTCACCTTCGCGTCCGGAGGCTTCGCGCCTAGACCTACGGCAAGCGCGCCCCAACGGTCAAGGTTGCTGGCTTTGAGCAAGTATTGTAGTGGCGGAGCGTCTTCCGGCAGATTATGTTCTGGACGCAGTAAAGCCTGTCCCCATGCATCCGGGCAGGCATCTCGTAAGACATCATGCAAGCCTTGATACCGTGGTGCTGTGAAATCACTTCCAGGCAAAAACGGTAAGTTTCGCGGGTCAATAGCCCAGGTAAGCCCGGCATCAATGTAAGAGGGTGCATACTTGAAAAACCCTTCTCCGGGGCTGCCTGACTTGTACCGGCCAACTGTAACCCACTCGCCGCTATCGGGCCGTTGCAAGTAGGCGTATATCGGTTTAGAAATACTCAGCATCGTCAGCTCCTTTTTTCAGCAAGCTAAGCTTGACGCGCTGACCGTATTCGCCTTGCCAAAGTTCCGCTGGCAGCGCTGGTGCCGCCTGGTCAACGATGCCTAGCGCCAGTAGCGCTGTCAAATATGCTCCCGCACCGGCACCTGGGTCTCCGTTTTCCAGCCTGAGCAGCGTTGTCCGGGAGATACCCAGTCGGGCAGACAAATCAGCAGCCGTGATACGCTGACGTAGGCGCTGAGTGTTGATACATTTACCCCATATAGTGAGGCGTTCCTGCACCAGTGTTGGCCAACTTTCAGCCTTGGATAATTTCTTTGGCATGTTCTTTGTCTGTTCATAGATAGGACATTATAGGATGTAACGCTCTATCTATGAACCATGCCTCACGCGAAGTGTGCATAGATGTGACTTTTTTCACTATAGCGACCCATCTATGACCCGTGTCGGCATCTTTACCGGACTTTTCTAGCTTGTGTGGGAATTCACACTGAAATCCGGATACCCCAAATTTGCAGCTCGTTTGCCGTGCAAAATAACTGATCCAGGCGACCCTGAGCAGCTATACGAGGTCGTTACTCAAGAAACTATCAGAACACTTTGCCGCATTACCTTGGCTGCGTTCGATATGCCGCCGCATGTGCAGCGACAGCAGTACGAGTTGGCGACTTCGACCTTTGAAATGTGGATCGCTACCGTTGGTGACCAAACTGTCGCAGCCGACCGCGCATATCTTGAGCTGTTGGTAGAAGAAAATCCGATCGCTCACGCGGACGCTCCCCGTCAAAGCCCCGCGCCAGTCGCTTCCTCGAAGTCCTGAAGTGTGTGCATCAGCTACGTCACGACATCGCGGCTCCGTACAACTGGAGTTTTTGACACACTATTAGAGACAAACGACGAATGGAGGGAAGAGGTCTAGCGCGATCGCGACCACGCCGCACCGATCATCGTTCTTGATCAAACCGAACAACGGTGTGGCCTAGTCGGCTCATACGGCATGCGACCTAAGCGAAAAATAGCTGACGACAAAGACGACTACCAAACAGTGAACGCGAGGGACGACTTCTTGACGCGCCAGTACAACTACAAAGACTTTTGGAGAAAAAGAATCTTTGGCTCGTGCCTATGATGGGTTTCTTCGAACTCAATTGGGAACAGAAACGTCATGAACGCTGAAAAATCGGGATGGCAGATGGAAGCCCGTTCGCAGTTGGCGGTCTATGGCGTGAATGGGGTGAGTTGGACTGCACAAAACAATCAGCTTCACACAAATCACTGTGAATGCCGACCAACTTCCGCTGATACGCCGTTTCCACCGCCCCAAGGAAGAAAAACAGTCCCTCGTCATCGTAAAACAGTCCCTCGTCATCGTTCCACCATGTGAATACGACAATTGGCTTAGCTGCCGCGATCTCGAACGCGCCCGTGCCTTTCCGCAACTTTACCCATCCGAACTCATGGCAGCCGAGCCAGCGCTTGTCATCAAAACGGAGGCAATATAATATTCCTTAGTTTAATGCATTAAATTAAACTAAGAAACTATCGCCCCCCCTTGATCGCCTCTGCATTACATGGGCAAGAGTTTCTATTTCTTTTCTGACCCCATAAATTGCAGTAGCAGTTCTTCGTGTTCCTTTTTCCAACTGATATATGAATTTAGTCGCTGCGCCCCTACGATCACCCGTTCAGTTGAACGGCCTCCACGCTGCTCAATCGAATTAGTTTCCAAATTCAAAGTCATAATATCACTCTGTCTATCGAGCACCGCAGCTAAAGCCATAGATGTATCAACAAACGCCTGATAGTAATCGCCATCGTTCTTTGAAATAACTAATTCACTTTTCAGTTTTGCTATGTTCTTTTTATTGAGCGCTTCCATTTGCTTCAATTTTTGATTCAAGTTAGAACACGTCAATTCAAGCTCAAGGTTCCGTTTATTGATATCCTCTAACGACATCCCAACAAGTGCGATCTGTTGACGCCTCGCGAGATCCTCTTCGAGATATTTTTCAAGCAGTTCGGAGTACACCTTATTCCGCTTCAGGTTCGATTTGTGAATACCGGTCTCTATCTCCATATAGGCGCGAAATTTCTGGATCGTCGCAAATTCTGATTTTCTTAACCGACATTTTCTTAACGCATCTTCGATCTTTTCTATGTACGTATCTTTACGATCGTTGTTCATAATCATCAAAGTGGAATTGCCACGCAGTTCAGCCATCAATTTTCTCCAAGCAACATAGAGGTACGCGAATAACTATCGGCTTGCAGCAGCTTTTGCCCGACATCCTCTATAGACAGGCCGTGGGTACGCATCACAGACTTCAACATGCCCGCCACTTCGGCCACGGCGGTAAAGTCGCCAAGATCCGATAGAAAATTATCGATCGAGTTTCCGGCCAGGATTCGCTTTCGGAGTAACGCAGCCGTGGCGCGCAATTCTGGCGTCTGTGCAAACGGATAGGCGTTGCCATCAGCAATTCGTTCCAAAACAAACTCCATCGGCTTACTTGGCTTGGTAATACACTCCAAGTGCCGTCGAACCATTTCTGGTTGATCAACCAAAAAAACGACATGTTCCCCTGGACTCACAGGAGCTTCTCGATCTTTCAACAGTTTCAGCAAGACTTCCTCAGAAAATTGCCAAGCTATCAACTCATTCGCGTCAGCCTCGATTTGGTCATATAAGTCGTCAGCAGCGCTGATTTCGCCGCTCGCACGCAGCGCTTCCATGTGCGCCATGTTATATTTAATTGTCCCATATAGAGTATTCTTCTTCGCACTGATAGCTGTGAGATGGTCAATACATTTCATTGCCAATGGACATTGACCACAGCGGCCTGTTTGGCCTGTCGACTTCACAACCTCGTCTGGACATTGCCCCCCGACAGGGCAAATATGCGTTGGAAAAAACCGCATTAATGACATCGGGCCATTTCTCAGAGCGGCAATTTTTTCGGCAGACATTCTCGTCGTGTCAGACAAGTTCCATGCAGTGATCGGGGGCATGAAGGAGAACTGTGCCATTGTCGTACTTTGGTCTGCCCTAAAACTCCTAACTAGTGCACTATCCTCTCTGTCCGCATGAATGTGAACAATTGATTCCTTATCAAATCGTTCGAACTCACCCTGCATTATGCGATCCGAATGCTCCAGTTTCGTTCGAAGATCTGAAATGTCTGGTGACTGATAAACCCGAGTGGTTTCAATATTGCTGTGACCCAATTGCGACGCGATCTCTTCAATTTCAAAAAATCCTTCCCTATTCGTCGCGAACGTGGCTCGACACGCATGCGGAGTGTTAATTGCATACAATGTAGTTTTAGAGCCACCATTTTCATGGTATTCAACAACCTCTTCTACGAATTTCGTCTTTTTACCAGTTTCAGACTGGAAAAATATTTCAAATCCAGAAAGTAATGACACCCAAGTTTTTCTATAATTAGCAGAAATTGGATTTTCAGAAGAAGCCGACCTGAATAACGGAACCACAGGAGCAAACCGCGAATTTTCGCGCCCCATGTAGTTAACTTCTTTATCGACCAGTACCTCATCAATACTTTCCTGAAACTTTTGTTCACGACGTAGCATTGCATGAGGACGATAAACAATTTGAGTAATAAAAGGCTCCTCCTTGGTCTTATCCGTATTGACGAACAACGAATAGACGTATGAGTGCCCATTTGGAACAGCCCGATATTCTGGCGATAGGGGATATTCTGAATTCTGATTGTTCCAAATCCTTCTATCAAGCCACCTGATCCCAGCGAGCCGAAGTCCAGTTTCAACTGCTAGGGTTAAAGCGCGATGCTCTGTTAAATGTGGAACAAACCTATCTTGATTACCATCTGACGATCTAAATGTACGAGTATTCCATACAAAAACATTCGGCACGACAAAGATCGGAATCGTCTTTTTACCGACCACAATATAGGGAATATAGCCAACGTCCGCACAAGAAATATTTTCTAACGATGACATTTTTTTGGCTGAGGCATAGTAAATTCTCCCGGCCATACACTCGTCCTGGAGAAATTCTCCCATCGCTTCAACCGCGTATGCATACTTAGTCAAGTATCGATTTGCAACCTTTGCGAAGACCACCTTAGTTGTCTTACCAGGTCTACTGATTCGTGGAGCGTCAAATTCGCGTTGGATCGGGTTACGGAATTGCATCCCGGCCATATCCTCGTCTTCGCCGTAGTATTGTTGCACATAGGCGAAAAATAATTCGAGATCAATAATCGCACTATACTGCGTGCTCTTACCTTTTCGCCGGGAAAAAATCAGCTCTATTAGCCCAACGGGCAATCGGCTGATTGGCTGCTCAAGATCTCGCTGGACGAATATAAACCGCTTAAAGTCCTTTGGGCTCAGAGGAAGCGAAATTACCGAATCCGGGTGAATTTCTTTCCACCATGGCAAATAAAGGAACAGGTAATCACACAACAACGCAAGCGAGCTGTCGGCTGAATCACTCTCGTACCCTTTAATATTTTGTCTATAATTTCGATAAGACCGAATAGCTTTCAACCACTGCGCCGATAATATCGATAGATCAATATGCTCTCTGCCCTGATAATATGGCAGCATTCCTATTTCATCAAAATATCGTCTTTCAGAGGTTCCAGCGATGAACATTTCGAAATAACGCAATACATCGTCGTGTAGCTCCGATTTTCCGAGGGTTAAAAGCTGATTTTTTAAATTGACGCTTGCTGGCACACCGCGACCCGATTGGTCGCTTCTATATTCACGTTTTTTTGGAACGTCAACTTTCCTTTTTTGATAATGCGACAATCCAATTTCATGTGCAGCGCCTTTACTCAATGACCAGCTTGAATAAGTTTTAATATCATCTAATGTATATCGAACTCTATCTGGAAAATATTCGTGCAAAACGTTAGTAAAAATCGTCCACGGAACACCAATCGCAGTTGTGAAGCTATCACTAGCGTTCTTAATGCATTCCAGTTGCTTGGCGTGCATTTCTGAAAATTTGTAAAGATCGAAATCTTCCACTCTTTTCCAATCAGTTGCACGAATTATTCTGGGCATGTAATAGAATATCCGGCGTGCTTCCTTGTCGTTTAGATTATTATCATTAATCTGCTTGCCTTTATTGTCCACTTCAAACATTTGAGTAAACTTCATCAGTTCATTTCCATCAACCGCGGAAACGAAATGAGGGCCTGTCTCGAAAGTTGTTGGGAGAATTATTGCGCCTTGCTCCCACAATTGGACGAGGAGCATCTTGACACCTTTCTTAACGTAGGCTATTCCGTGCGCGGGTGGGGCGGTTCCATTCCCATATTCTTTCATTACATCAAAAAATTGACGAGAATACTCATTTCTACTACTCATTTGAGAGAACTCAAATGCGCTTAAAACGAAGCGTTGGTCGAAATGCGTAGCCTTTGGTATATTTCTTGGTCCAAATACAAATTGGAAACCATGTTTTCCATTCCAATTTATACTTACCGGCTCTTCGCCATTGCTTTTAACAAGACTTGCAAGAACATGCGAAATAGCCAAATGCACTTGAGCTGAAAGATTTACCACATCGGTAAATACGATAGCGGAACTTAAATTAATCATCAGTTGGGAAGCAATGGTAGTGAAGTGAAGTCGTCCGAATCAGCCATCATAATCCGATCGGAAATTTCCAATTTTCTGCGAATTTGGTCGCGCTTTTTTCGCGCATAAATTGCGGTCGCAATGACGTCTTTGTGCCCCATAAGAGTCTGAACCTCTGCTAACGAAAGTCCGCGTGTTCCATCGCCTACCGGAAAATCGTTGTGCATATATATCGCATACATGTGACGCAGAGAGTGAGGCGCCCATGTAGTTCCATCGACGCGGGGCGGAATACTAGCTCGCTTGCACGCATTTCGAAAATTCTTGAGCAATGCAGCATCGCTGACGTCAATAAACGGATCACCACGCCTAACTGTTTCCACATACTGGAATATATAATGCGGGCCAGCCGTCCTGGGAGGAATGTATTCATGTCGCACGTAAAGTTCAAGGGCTTCAAAAAACGCGACCTTGAACTTGTAAATCAAGAACGTAAACGAAGTAGCCCGTCCCTTGAAACGAAGTACATCTTGGCGCTTTATATCCCGTCCGCTCCGAAGCCCGTGGGGGTCCATCACCAATATCTCTTGCGTTGCAATCGCGATATGATCCCACCTCATTGCCTTTACTTCGCTCGTGCGAAGACCAGACGCTGCAAGCAAAAGCCAGAATGCCCTGTCACGATATGTCGACGCACCAGTTGCAAGTGCTAGCACGAGTTCGAATGGAAATGCCTTGTACTCGGGGTCGTAGTCTTGAGTTCTTTTGGATTTTTTATGCAAGCCTCGCGGACGCGAAACGCCATTGCTCCGAAATCGAATAACGCTGCCCAGCATGGAGTTTTGCCGCATGTTGCGCATCTCCCGAGGCGAGATTTGAACGTCTCTTTCGAGGGCTTCGAAGAGTATGCGGTGGTTGTCCTGATGATCGATGCCCAACAAGGAGGCTTCATGAAAAGCTTCCGCTGCCAGCTTTTCTGACAGATTCAAAAACATATTTATCGCCGCAAGCGTGTTATCGAAGCTTCCTTCTGCCAACGGTGCAATATCGAGCGTTTCGAGAACTGGAATTAGCCAAGCATCTTCAGGATTTCTGCCAGACTGAATTTGTTCCAACTTGACAACTCCACCCGAAGCCAAAATGTGGGGGTAAGCATCCAATACGGAATTGATGTGGCGTCGGGTTGCGGGAACTCCGAACGCACCGGCAGCGATGAGATAGTCGAGAAAGTTGGCAATGACCTCAGCATAGCGCTTGCGTGTAGCAAGGCTGAAGTCGAGCATCTTTTTACAATAATAGGAAAAGGCAACAATTTCATTGCCGTCAAGATCTGTAAGGATCCAACTGTCCATTCCGAGGCGGGAAAGTGGACTTTTAACAACAAATTTCAGACGAGACAATGCAGCTTCCTTGGCAATTTCCTGGCAGCATTGTACGCCATTCGTTGCAACAAGCAAGTAACGCTAGTGCGGAGATCAGGGGAGAACGAGGAGGTTCTACGTTGCAAATCTTAGATGGTTAAGATAAGAACTCACGAACAGTTTAACCCGTCGCTAGTTTTCAAGACTAGTGCCTTCAACCACTCGGCCACGCTTCCTAAGTGTGCAGCATTATACAGATTTCACCCCCACCCGGGGGCCTAAACCGCCTTTTTCCACCCCGACCGCACTGTTGTGCGATATCAAAAAAAATTACAAAATCACACAATAATTGTTTTTTGAAGAACATGTTGCAATCTTGAGCTCGTCTGGATACTATATGGTTTAATAATAAATTGAAACAGATTTTTCCAAAAGAAACAATGTCTTACGGAAATTCTTCGAACACCAACCTGACATTTTGACGAGAACCCATGAACTTTAAATCCACCATCCTGGCAGCAGCGCTGCTGGTGAGCTCCGCAGTTGCTTCGGCTAACACCGCCATCGCGCTGACTCCTTCGCCGACCATCACGAATTCGTACTCGGGCACCTTCGCCGGCTACGCAACCACCAATGTCTTCGATCTGGACCTGACCCACTTCGCCAGCGCCAGCAATCTTGTCGCCCAGGTGTCGGCCAACTTCACCGGCGGCGCCGGCTACGACGTGACCGGTGTCACCCTGGATGGCCTGAGCTTCGCTCCGATCACCAACGTGACCTTCGGCAACAACGGCTTCGATTACTGGCTGCTGCAACTGCCGGTGCTGAGCAACACCCTGCACCACATCACCGTGACCGGTACGCCGCTGGTCAACACCCAGGGCTTCGTCGGTTCGCTGTCGTTGAACGTGACGCCTGTACCGGAACCAGAAACCTACGCAATGCTGATCGCCGGCCTGGGGCTGGTTGGCTTCATGGCACGCCGCCGCAAGGCATGATGCACGCCGGACGCCAAGGCGTCCGGTTCACGCAATAAAAAACAGACCTCGCGAGGTCTGTTTTTTTTATTGCCAGCCCGCCACCCGCTCAGGCCGCGCGGCTGGTCTGATCGGGCGTCCAGTTCTCGCGCAGCGCCTGCTCGAACGCGTCGGCCTCCAGCGGCCGCGAGAACAGATAGCCCTGCACCTCGTCGCAACCCGAGTTCTTCAGGAAGGCCAGCTGCTCGACCGTCTCCACGCCCTCGGCAATCACCTTGTGCTTGAGCTGTTGGGCGATGCTGATGATGGTATTGGCGATCGCGCAATCGTTGGCGTCGCCGGGAATGCCGATGGTGAACGAGCGGTCGATCTTCAGCGTGTCGATCGGGAAGCGCTTCAGATAGGACAGGCTGGAATACCCGGTGCCGAAGTCGTCTAGCGACAAGGTCACGCCCAGCGCGGTGATACGGTCCATGATGCCGATCACGCGGTCGATGTTGTTCATCAGCGTGCTCTCGGTGATTTCCAGCTCCAGCCACGACGGCTCCAGCCCATAACGCGTCAGCGTGTCCTGCACCCTGCCCGGCAGCGTGGAGGTGAACTCGCGCGCGGAGACGTTGACCGCCAGCCGGATCGGCGGCAGGCCGGCGTCCTTCCACAGCTTGGCTTGCGCGCAGGCCGCCTCCAGCACCCATTCGCCGACCTGCACCACCAGCCCGGTGGCCTCGGCCAGCGGGATGAACTCGGCCGGCGGCACCAGACCGCGCACCGGATGGCGCCAGCGCACCAAGGCTTCGGCGCCGATGATCTTGCCGCTGTCGATGCTGAACTTGGGCTGGTAGTGCAGCAGCAGCTCGCCGTTGCCCAGCGCGTGCCGCAACCCCGATTCGATCCGCATGCGCTCCTGCATGCCCTGGTTCATGTCCTGGCTGTAGAAGGCCACGTGGTCGCCCTCGGCCCCGCCCTCCTGCTTGGCGCGGTACATGGCGATGTCGGCCAGCCGCAGCAGGGTCTCGGCGTCGCCGCCGTCCTGCGGGTAGACGCTGATGCCGATGCTGCCGCCCACGCGCAAATCATGGCCGTCGATCAGGATCGGCGTGTTAAGCGTGCCCAGCAGCTTTTGCGCGACCATGCTGGCCTCGAAGTGCTGGCCGATGTCGAACAGGCCAACCGCGAATTCGTCACCGCCCAGCCGCGCCACCAGGTCCTGGTCGCGCAGCACGGCGCGGAAGCGGCGCGCCACTTCGCACAGCAGCTCGTCGCCGATCTTGCGGCCCAGCGTGTCGTTGATCAGCTTGAAACGGTTGAGGTCGATGAACAGTACGCAGCCGTGCAGCTTGCTGCGCTGGGCCACGGTCAGCGCCTGGTCGACCAGTTTGGTCAGCAGCGAGCGGTTCGGCAGGTTGGTCAGCGCGTCGTAGTAGGCCAGGTGGTGGATGCGCTCCTCCGCCATCTTGCGCTCGGTGATGTCGGTCAGGTAGGCGATCAGGCCGATGGCGCGGTCGTTGATGTCGCGCAGCGGCGACAGCGACAGGCTGGCCCAGAACACCTCGCCCGATTTCTTTTTGCGCCGCACTTCCATCAGCCGCCCGCCCTGCTCCAGGAAGGTGTCGTCGAAGCTTTCGTCCTCGTCGTGGTACAGGAACAGGATGTTGCGCCCCACCGCTTCCACCGCGCTGTAGCCGAACAGGCGCTCCGCGCCCTTGTTCCAGCTGATGATGAAGCCGTTCATGTCCATGGTCAGCACGGACTCGTGGATGTGGTCGAGGATCTGCGCCTGGTGCTGCAGCTGCGATTCCACCTGCACGTAGGCGTGCGTGGAGCGCTGCGCCAGCGCGTGCACCTGCAGCACGCTGCCGGCCAAGTTGGCCAGGCTGGCCAGGTGTTCGCGGTCGAGCGAGCTGTACTGCGCGCGCCCGGACACCACGAAGCGGCCGAAGTATTCGTCGTCGAACACGATGTCCTGCGTCAGGCTGGGCACGGCGTCGTCGTTGGCGGCCAGCACCTCGATCACCGGCGGCTTGAGCAGCATGGCGTGGGTGTCGGCCGGCAGGAATTCGCCCAGCGGACTGTTCATGACGCTGCGCACGATGCGCCCCAGCTCCTCTGCCAGCGCCGCTCCGCGCAAGCGCAACACCGCGTCGCACAAGGCCGCGCTGTTGTTCAGGAAGTCGGAGACGGGATGCGCGACCATGGCTTAGATGTTCCTGCTGACCTGGATCGCCCAGTGGTAGGCCTGCAGCTGCGCCTGCCAGTAGGTGGCGTGTTCGATGCCGGCCCGGTCCAGCGCGGCGCGGTCGTGGCGTTCCACCAGCGCCAGCAGCTCGCCCAGCGGACCGGCTCGGTCCAGCAGCGCCATCACCACGTCCAGGTCGAGGCTGAGCGCGGCGACGATTTCCGTCATCGGCATGCCCAGCAGGACGTCCAGCAGCGAGAACACGCCGGCCACGAAAGCCATGTCCTGCTGGTCGCGCTCCCAGCCGAGCGCCTTGCTCAGCGCTTCCATCTGGGCGGCGCGCACCGCCGCCAGCGGCAGCAGCGGGTTGGCCATGCCGTCGTCCTGCTGGCGCGCGTACAGCAGCAGCTGCAGCCAGCGCTGCAGCTGGCGCCGGCCCAGCACGTTGATGGCCTGGCTGAAACTGTGGATGGGCGAACTGAGCGCGAACGCAGCCGAGTTCACCAGCTTGAGCAAATGGTAGGACAGCGCCGGATCCTGCTTGAGCAGCACTTCCAGCTCGCGCGAGTCGGCGTCGCGCGCCAGCAGGCCCAGCAGCGCCAGCAGGCGCTTGCGCGAGGTGCCGTCGCCGGCGCTGGCGTCGTGCGAGGGATGCAGGGCGAAGTCGCCGGCGAACCAGCTGAAGCCGGCCTTGGCGCATTCGGCGATGCGCTGTTCGCTGCCCATGCCGGTGGCCAGGTGCGGACCCGGCTGGGCCACCAGCGCCAGCACCGGCGGCAGTGTCTGTGCGGCGTCGATCATCAGCGACTTGGCGCCGCACAGCGTGGCGGCCATGCCGGCCACGCCTTCGATCATGATGCGGTAGCCGGCCTCGGCGTAGCCGGACAGTTTCTTTTGCACCGCCGGCTCGGCGCAGGCGTCGGCTTGCACGCGCAGGATCACGCGGTTGGGTGGCAGGGTTTCCAGTTGCGACAGTTCCAGCAGGGCCGGCTGCGGCACCGGCAGGATGCAGTCGAGCGGCGCCAGGGCGGCGAATACATCGGGCGTCTTGAGCAGGGTGAGCGCGGCCTGGAAGGCGTCGCCCGAGTCGGCGGACAATTCAAAAGTCAGCGCCACCCACTCGTTGTGAGCGTTGGACACCGCTTGCAATTCCACCAGTGGAAACTCAATTACCATAGGAAAGTATTGTTATTTTCGATACGACCAGTATAGAACCAATTTATCGCGCGGGAAACATTTTCTTATATACAATTGCAGATACACAACCCGTGCAGGAATATAGCAGATATTGCCGCACAAACACGCACTGTTAGAAATTGCTTAACGGAATTAGAAGCGCCGCTCTGGTTTTACAACAGCATACGCTACCGGGCTTGCTTTTTACTGCGCATGCTGCACTGCGAACCGGATCAGCTCGGCCTGCCCCTCGATGCCCAGCTTGCGCTTGATGTTGAGGCGGTGGGTTTCCACGGTGCGCACGCTGAGGTCGAGCGCGCGGGCGATCTGCTTGTTCGATTCGCCGTTGGCGATGTGGCGCAGCACCTCGTGCTCGCGCGAGGTCAGCTGGTTGTCCTGGGTGTGCGGCTGGGCCAGCTGGCGCGCCAGCGCGGCGCTGTAGTAGATGCCGCCGGACATGACGGTCTCGATCGCCACCACGATGTCCTTGCCGGGCGCGTCCTTGAGCACGTAGCCGCGCGCGCCGGCCTGGATCGCCTGCGACACGTATTCCAGCTTGTCGTGCATCGACAGGATCAGCACGGCGATGCGCGGGAACGCTTGCTTGAAGCGGGCGGTGGCCTCGATGCCGTTGGCGCCGCGCATGTTGATGTCCATCAGCACCAGGTCGATGTCGCAGCGGGCGGCCTGCTCCAGCGCCTCGGCCGCGCCGCCGGCCTCGGCCACGACCTCGAACTGCGGCATCGCCTCCAACCGCGCGCGCAGGCCGTCGCGCACCAGGGGATGGTCGTCGACCAGCAGGATTTTGATGGTGGCTGTCATGTCTTTAATCTTTATAAACGGTATTAACTGTATTAACGGTATTAGCTGTTGTTGCCGGCGAAGGCCGTGACCACCGTGCCGTCGGCCGACGAGGCGATGTCGAAACGGCCGCCGATGGCGTCCATGCGCTCCATCATGTTGCGCAGGCCGATGCCGCGCATCGGATGCAGCGCGATGCCCTCGGCGTCGAAGCCGTTGCCGTCGTCGCGGATGCACAGCGTCACGCCGCCGTGCTCGCCGGTCAGCGCGATGTCGATGCGATGGGCGCCGGCGTGGCGCTCGATGTTGGTCAGCGCCTCCTGCGCCAGGCGGAACAGCACGGTGTTGGCCACGTCCGGCAGCTCGTCGGTGACGCCCGTCGCCTCGAAGTGTACCGGGGTTCCGCTGCTGAGCGTGTACTCCTGGCCCAGGTGGTGCAGCGCGGCCGCCAGGCCCAGGTCGTCGAGGATGGCCGGGCGCAGGTTGTGCGAGATGCGGCGCACCTCGCCCATCACGTTGTTGAGCTGCTCGGCCGCGTGCTCGAAGGCCGCCTGCGCGGCCGGCTGCTGGCCGTTGCCCGCGCTCAGGCGGATGATGCCGGCCTCGATCTGCAGCTTGATCGACACCAGCCACTGGCTGATGCCGTCGTGCAGGTCGCGCGACAGCCGCGCCCGCTCCTCCTCCTGCGATTCGACCACGCGCTGGGCCAGCACCTTGAGCTTGGCGTCGGCCACGCGCAGCTCGCTGATATTGAGCGCCAGCCCGGAGCTGGCCACCGCCACCGCGGCCGCGATGGCGATCGCGGCGATCCACAGCATGGTGTTGTGGATGTTGCCGGACTGCTGGACATCGATCTTGGCCAGCGCCCGGTCGACGTCGTCCAGATAGATACCAGTGCCCATCATCCAGCCCCATTTCGGCATCGGGATCACATAGCCCAGCTTGGCGCCGGACTTGTGGGTCGACGGCTTGACCCAGCGGTAGCGCTCCAGCCCGCCGCCGGCGCGCGCGCGGGCCAGCAGGTTCTGGATGGTGGGCTGGCCCAGCTCGTCGCGCAGCCCGTACAGGTTCTTGCCGACCAGCTCGGGCTGGCGCGGATGCATCAGCGTGTTGCCCTGCATGTCGTAGACGAAGAAATAGCCGTCGTCGCCGTAGCTGAGCGAGGACAGGATGCGCTTGGCCTCGTCGCGGGTGGCCTGGTCGTCGCGGCCGGATTCGTACAGGTGGGCGATGGAGTGCGAGGCCAGCGCCACGTAGTGCCTGAGCTCGGCCTCTTTGCTGCTCAGGTAGGCTTGCTGGATGGTGTCGCGCTGCTGCTGGGCCAGCAGCACCGACTGGTGGCGCACCGCCAGCGCGATCGCGCACAGCGCCAGGATCAGCGGCGTGATGGCCAGGAATATGACTTTTTGCCGCAACTTCATGACGTGGGTCCCGAATTATTCTTCTGTAGCGCGATTCTACGCTCCCGCCGCCTGCGGTTACTACGTAGTTATACCGAGCCGGCTTGCGTAATGCTGCGCTTGCGGGGGATATCAGCTTCGTGAATACTGGTCATAAGCTGCCAGAATTGAAAGCCTGGTGAAAGCTGGAAGCTTAATCAGTTGAGAGCAGCACCCAAAACTTTGGAGGAAGCATGAAAACACTGCACCACACCGCGCCCCCGACCCTGGCCAGCCGCCTGGGCTGGGCCGCGCTCGCCCTGTGCGGCGCCGCGGCGCTGGGCGTCATCGCGCTCAAGCGCGGCGAGTCGATCAGCGCTATCTGGATCGTCATCGCCGCCGTCTGCGTCTATCTGATCGCCTACCGCTTCTACAGCCTGTTCATCGCCGACAAGGTGCTGGGCCTGGACGCGCGCCGCATGACCCCGGCCAACAAGCTGAACGACGGCCTCGACCACGTGCCGACCAATAAGTACGTGCTGTTCGGCCACCACTTCGCCGCCATCGCCGGCGCCGGCCCGCTGGTCGGCCCGGTGCTGGCCGCGCAGATGGGCTACCTGCCCGGCATGCTGTGGATCCTGGCGGGCGTGGTGTTTGCCGGCGCGGTGCAGGATTTCATCGTGCTGTTCATTTCCATGCGCCGCGACGGCCGCTCGCTGGGCGACCTGATCAAGTCCGAGCTGGGCCAGATCCCCGGCATGATCGCGCTGCTGGGCACCTTCATGATCATGGTCATCATCCTGGCGGTGCTGGCGCTGATCGTCGTGAAGGCGCTGACCGGCTCGCCGTGGGGCAGCTTCACCGTCATGGCCACCATCCCCATCGCCTTGTTCATGGGCGTGTACACCCGCTACATCCGCGTCGGCCGCATTGGCGAGGTGTCGATCATCGGCTTCGTGCTGCTGATGGCGGCCATCTTCGGCGGCCAGATGGTGCAGGAAAACCCGGCGCTGGCGCCGATGTTCACCTTCACCGGCACCGAGCTGACCTGGATGCTGATCGGCTACGGCTTCGTCGCCTCGGTGTTGCCGGTGTGGCTGCTGCTGGCCCCGCGCGACTACCTGTCGACCTTCCTCAAGATCGGCACCATCGTCGGCCTGGCGCTGGGCATCATTGTTGTCGCTCCGTACCTGAAAATGCCGGCCATGACCAAGTTCATCGACGGCACCGGTCCGGTCTGGGCCGGCTCGCTGTTCCCGTTCCTGTTCATCACCATCGCCTGCGGCGCCGTGTCCGGCTTCCACGCGCTGATCTCGTCGGGCACCACGCCCAAGATGATCGAGAATGAAACCCACGCCCGCTTCATCGGCTACGGCGCGATGCTGATGGAATCGTTCGTCGCCATCATGGCGCTGGTGGCCGCCTCGACCATCGAGCCGGGCGTCTACTTCGCCATGAACAGCCCGGCCGCGCTGCTGGGCACCACGGCAGAGTCCGCCGCACACGCGGTCTCGCAGATGGGCTTCTACATCACGCCGGAAATGCTGACCCAGACCGCCAAGGATGTCGGCGAGGCCAGCATCATCTCGCGCGCCGGCGGCGCGCCGACCCTGGCCGTGGGCATGGCGCAGATCCTGTCGGGCGTCATCGGCGGCAAGGTCATGATGGCCTTCTGGTACCACTTCGCCATCCTGTTCGAGGCGCTGTTCATCCTGACGGCGGTCGACGCCGGCACCCGCGCCGGCCGCTTCATGCTGCAGGACTTGCTGGGCGCCTTCGTGCCGGCGATGAAGCAGACCGAGAACGTGTTCGCCAACCTGACCGCGACCGGCCTGTGCGTGGCGGCCTGGGGCTACTTCCTGTACCAGGGCGTGGTCGATCCGCTGGGCGGCATCAACACGCTGTGGCCGCTGTTCGGCATCGCCAACCAGATGCTGGCCGCGATCGCGCTGATCCTCGGCACCTGCGTGCTGTTCAAGATGAAGCGCGCCAAGTTCGCCTGGGTGACCATGGTGCCGACCGCCTGGCTGCTGATCTGCACGCTGACCGCGGGCTTCCAGAAGATCTTCGACGCCAATCCTAAGGTCGGCTTCCTGGCGCACGCCGCCAAGTATCAGGCCGCCTACGCGGACGGCAAGCTGCTGGCGCCGGCCAAGTCGGTGGCGCAGATGCAGCAGGTGATCTTCAACGATTACCTGGACGCCTCGCTGGCCGGCTTCTTCGTCATCGTCGTGCTCAGCGTGCTGGTGTTCGGCATCCGCACCGTGATGGTGGCGCGCGCCTCGGCCAAGCCGACCGCGCAGGAAAGCCCGATGGTCCTGATGCCGACGGTGCAGTGATGCTGGGCGAGATCGCCAAGGCCGGCCGCTATCTCGGGCAAAGCATGCGCCTGATGATGGGCCTGCCCGAGTACGACACCTACGTCTCGCACCGGGAGACCACCCATCCGGGCGAGCCGATGATGAGCTACGAGGAGTTCTTCCGCGAGCGCCAGGAAGCCCGCTACGGCGGCGCGGGCAAGCGCGGCGGTTGCTGCTAGATGAAAGGCCGGTTCCCCCGAACCGGCTTTTTTTTATTTTGGCGGGGAACTTCCCTGCCGGCCTCCGTGTCTAACTCCGCTGAGCCGCGTTGCCGGCCATTCCCGGGAGACACATGTCGCATCCTTTCTCATACCAACAGGCGTTCGCGCGCAACATCGGCTGGGTGACGCCAGCGGAACAAACGGTGCTGCGCGGCAAGCGCATCGCCATCGCCGGCATGGGCGGCGTCGGCGGGGTGCACCTGCTCACGCTGGCGCGGCTGGGTGTGGGCGCCTTCCACATCGCCGATTTCGACACCTTCGACATCGCCAACTTCAACCGCCAGGTGGGCGCCGCCATGTCCACCTTGGGCCGGCCCAAGGTCGAGGTGCTGGCGGAGATGGCGCGCGACATCAATCCCGAGTTGCAGCTCACCAGCTTCCCCGGCGGCGTCAACCGCGACAACCTCGCCAGCTTCTTCGAGGGCGTGGACCTGTACGTGGACGGGCTGGATTTCTTCGCCTTCGGCGCGCGCCAGGCCACGTTTGCCGCCTGCGCGCGGCTGGGCATTCCGGCCATCACGGCCGCGCCGCTGGGCATGGGCACGGCGGTGCTGAACTTCCTGCCGGGGCGCATGACGTTCGAGGAATATTTCGGCTGGGGCGAGCTGCCGGACGAGGAGAAGGCGCTGCGCTTCCTGGTCGGGCTGGCGCCGGCCGGGCTGCACGCCGGCTACCTGGTCGATCCATCCAGCATCAACCTCAAGGAGCAGCGCGGGCCGTCGACCATCATGGGCTGCCAGCTGTGCGCCGGCGCCGCCGCCACCGAGGCGCTGAAGATCCTGCTGAACCGGGGCCCGGTCGACGCCGCGCCGCGCGGCTACCATTTCGATGCCTATCGTAACAAACTGGTCCGCACCTGGCGTCCGGGCGGCCACCGCCACCCGCTCCAGCGGCTGACCATGATGCTGGTCAAGCGCCGGCGCGGAGATCAATCATGAGCAAGATGGAGCAACACCTCGACGCCACGCTGGAACAGATCCTGGAGCTGGCGCGCTGGGCGCCCAGCGGCGACAACACCCAGCCGTGGCGCTTTGAAATCCTCGACGCCCGCCGCCTGGTGGTGCACGGTCACGACACGCGCGACCACTGCGTCTACGACCTCGACGGCCATCCCAGCCAGATGTCGATCGGCGCGCTGCTGGAGACCATGGCGATCGCCGCCAGCGCCCACCAGCTGGAGATGCAGGCCACCCGCCACAGCGAGGCGCCCGAGAGCCGCCCCACCCTCACCGTCGAGTTCACGCCGGCGCCGTTGCTCGAGCCCGATCCGCTGGCCGACGCCATCCTGCCGCGCAGCGTGCAGCGGCGCGCGCTGAGCCGGCGGCCGCTGACGCCGGCCGAGCGCTCGGCGCTGGAGGCGTCACTGCCGCCCGGCTATGGCGTGCACTGGCTGGAAGGCGCGCGGCGGCGCGCGGCGGCGCGGCTGATGTTCCGCAACGCCAAGCTGCGCCTGACGATGCCGGAGGCGTGGCAGGTGCACAAGTCGGTGATCGAATGGGACGCCCGCTACAGCGACGACCGCATCCCCGACCAGGCGCTGGGCGTGGACGCCGCCACCGCCAGGCTGATGCGCTGGATCATGCAGCGCTGGCAGCGGGTCGAGTTCTTCAACACCTGGCTGGCTGGCACGCTGGCGCCGCGCCTGCAGATGGACCTGATCCCCGGCCTGGCCTGCGCCGCCCACTTCGTGCTGACCGCGTCGCGCCGGCCTCAGCGCGTCGACGACTACCTCGACGCCGGCCGCGCCATGCAGCGCTTCTGGCTGACCGCCACCGCCCAGGGCCTGCAGCTGCAGCCGGAGATGACGCCGCTGATCTTCGCCCGCTACGTGCGCGAGGGCCGGGTGTTTTCCGGCACGCCGGGCATGCAGCAGCGGGCCGAGGCGCTGTCGCGCCAGGGCGCGGCGCTGACCGGGGCGGCGGTGTGGGAGACGGCGGTGTGCATGGGCCGCATCGGCGCCGGCAAGCCGGCCTCGGCGCGCTCGCTGCGGCGGCCGCTGCGCGACTTGCTGGTCGGGCCGTC
>JGI25154J39366_1000164_pt1 | contig 51579 bp, 66 predicted proteins | sample AraplaL_Col_mTSA_FD_39366 | JGI IMG/M metagenome (IMG submission 39366) | reverse complement strand
CAGCGTGGAGACGTGGCCGAGTGGTCGAAGGCACTTCCCTGCTAAGGAAGCATATGGGCTTAAACCTGTATCGAGGGTTCGAATCCCTCCGTCTCCGCCAGTATTACCCCACCGTAGCAAACCAATCCCCACCGAAACACACGGAAAGCCATGTAAAATGCGGCTTTCCGTGGGGTTGGCCCCCACCGAGTCCAACAATAATCCGCGTTACCACACCGAATCACACGCCACACGTGTAGGTATCCGTGTAGGCACGCGAGCTGCTGAAGGGGGAACATGCCTACAAACACTCTAACCGACGCGCAGTGCCGCAAGGCCAAGGCCGAAGACAAGGCGTACAAGCTATTTGATGGTGGCGGGCTTCATCTCTGGGTGTCGCCGGCAGGCGGCAAGGTCTGGCGCCTCGCCTTCCGCATTGCTGGCAAACCGAAGACCATGAGCTTCGGTTCCTATCCAGCCGTTTCCCTGGCCGATGCCCGAAACAAGCGAGATCAGGCCAAGGAACAGCTTGCGGCTGGAGAAGATCCGATGGCACCGCGCCGCGCAAACCGCGCCGGGCTCAAATTCAAAGAAGCGGCAGCGATGTACTGGGATGGCCGCAAGGATCTGTCCGACTCCTACCGCGCGAACGCGACCCGTGCCATCGAAATGCACATCAATCCGCACCTCGGCGATAGGAACATTGATAGCATCACGCGCACCGACCTGCTGACCGAGCTGGAGGCCATGGATGCAAAAGGCCTGCATGTCTACGTCCGGAAGTGCCGCATGTGGGTTGCCCAGGTCTTTGACTGGGCAATCGAACGGGAGCATGCAACGATCAACCCGGCTGCATCGATCAACACCAAGAAGGCTTTCGGCAAAGTGGCCGTCGAACACTTCGCAGCCGTCGAGATAAAAGAAGTGCCGGCACTGATGGAACGCCTATCGCTGGAGGGGCAATTGCAAAGCGCCCTCGCCTGCAAGGCTCTCGCATACACGTGGAGCCGAACGACAGAGCTGCGGATGATGGAATGGACTGAGCTTGACGGCGACCTGTGGCGCATTCCTGGTGCCAAGATGAAGCGCCGTCGAGACCACGTGGTACCGCTGACGAGTCAAATGCTGGCCATCATCGAAACTATGCGGCAGCGATCACGCGGCGGGCCGTATGTATTCCCCTCAGATCACCGGATTGACAGGCCAATGAGCGAAAACGCAGTGCTTTACCTACTGCACCGCATTGGCTACAAAGGGAAGATGACCGGCCACGGCTGGCGGTCGGTCGGTAGTACCTGGGCAAACGAAAAGGGATACAACGAAGATGCAATCGAAAGACTGCTGGCGCACGCACCGGAAGACAAGGTCCGCTCTGCATATAACAGGGCGGAGTATTTACCCGAGCGGCGGCAGATCCTGCAAGATTGGTGCAACTGGCTAGACTCGCAACTATCGGGGGACGTATGAACGATATTGGTACAGATGTATGGGATTGGGAATTCTTTGAGTCGGCGGTTACTACGTCTCTTTATAGTGTTCACGACCACGGGCCTTTGTTCGGGCCAGTCACTAGCTTCTCAATCGTCAGAGACGATGCATTGAATCTCATACTAACCACGACTTCAAAAAGTAGCAGTATTTCCGATGCTGTTGAGCCGCCTGCAGGAACGGTAGACATTGCTGTGGCAGAAGTGAAATTAAGCAGTTTCTATGGTTCATCCGCGATCGCAAGCGGCGTAATACCGCTCAGCTATCAAAAGTCATTCGTAACTAGAATGTCGCCAGGAGTGACCACGCAGATTTCTTCCGTCACCTCTCTAACTTGGCATAGCCACCTCGACACGACACCCTGCTACATTATGGAATGGGTCGAGAATATGCCAACGGAGTTTCACTGGCCCGACTCGGACCACGTATCAACTGAATCGTCCCGCACCCGAATTTTGCATGGTCCTGAGAAACAAATAACCCTCTCTGGCACAGCAAACTCATCAAGCAGCAGTCATAGTTGCGTTCGCCTAGTCATAGATGGGATCGAACTATTCACCGGTATCTCGCGTGCCAAGGTGTCCCACATCAATAAGCCAGGCTTCATTCTCTACTACGGGACACCCGATGAAATGAGTCGGAAGAAAATAAGGGAATGCTTGTCGTTCTGCCTGGGAAGTTTGTTGCTCTACCTGGGAGAAACGTCATTCGACGATAAGTGGGTTCCCACATCATTCCAGGCAGTTCGTGGTCATGCACTTGTCGACGAAGCGTCACATTTGTCTGGCTCACCTCCTGCTCCACTCAGCACAAAACGAGAATTCGAGCTGCGCCCTGAGTTGCTCAGTCGAATGGTTTCCGGCCTCTATACGATTTACGACACCTACAACTTAAGAAATGTCTTTTGGAATTATTGGCACGCACTTGCTGCTCCAGTGCATATGGCGCCAGCGCATTTTGGGGCCGCGATAGAGGGAATACAAAAGACGTTTTTCCGGGTCAACGAGTCCCGCGTCGACGGAAAGATCGTCGGGGACAAACGAGTTTGGAAAGACTTGCTTGCGAAAATGACCGCGTGTGTTGAACAAGCAAACCTAACTGCCGACCAAAAAAGAATTTTGCAAAACAAAACGGCAAATCTAAACTCGGCTCCCCAAAGCATTGTCATGGAACGATTTTTTGAATCCCTCGGCTTGGGAATCGGAGCATTGGAAACTGATGTTTGGAAGAACAGGAACAGTGCGGCCCACGGGGACGCGGGGGGGGCAGACGATGGAATTCGCTTGGTGCGAGAAAATAAAGTACTCAACATCATGATGAATCGAATATTGCTTGCCCTCGGTGACGGGGCTGACACTTACTACGATTACTACACGCTAGGCAGACCGACACTCGCTCTATCCACTGCTGTGGCAGATGATAGGCCCCCTGAACCTGAGGAGGAACCTGCGACGGCCCCTCCCCTATCAAAACTATGACCCACGGCGAGCCGTCACGGCTTAGTCGATATCGATTCCGGCGGCGCGCAGAGTCGACAATTTCCAACCGCGCGTTCGCTGTGATATGTCGACGTCTGGCACAGGCAATTTCCCGCTCCTGAGCCAACGCCGCATGGTTTCGCTATGCACACGAAAGTGAGCCTGAAGATCGGCCCTCCAGATTACCCGATCAGATTCTCCGAGCTTGCTGTTCGCGATCATGACGATACCCCTGCCTCCAGCGCCGCTACCGGCACTGCCTGAAAAAGACCTCCACAGTCGTGATCGAGGAGAATCCATGCCCATTGCTCGCCATTGGCGATATGTCGGCAGAACATCACGATGCGGCCAGACTTCACTCCATCGTCGCCCTCAAATTTGACACGACTAGCGACATCGAACATCTCAGCCATAGGTGACTCCGTAGCGAATACCAGCTACCAGTGCCCACAATCCCATCACACTGCCAGCCACCGACAGAAGGTCAGCGCACGGCGCCGAAAAGTGATTCAACGCCGCCTTAAGCACGCTGAAGATACCCATAGAGGAAGATGCCAACAGAACGATCAGGCAAATCATAAAAAGACAATGCACGGTAGAACCTCGCTTAAAAAGGAAATGGGGATAAAGGGAACGGATACAGATCAGTGTTGCGATTCGGGTCATGGTCGGCTCGCTGGATGTACGGTCACGCAGCACACATCAAACATGCGCTCGGCAGCAGCAGCGACTGCTGCGCTGCTGACACCCAAGGCGTGAAATTGATAGGAATGCGTGATCGTGCGCACGATCACGCGGAAGGTATTCATCGCGGATGCGGCTTGGGCGTCGTTTTCGGCACGGCGGGTGACGTACCGTTCTGCTGGCGAGGCGGCAACGGTTCGCGCTTGACCGGTGTCTTGTCGGCGCGTCGCAATCTCAAATAGGTCATGTCGTGGTCCTTTCATTTGTTGGTTGTTTCAGGTGGGTAGTTTTTAGATGGGGTGGCGTAAAGACCGAATTGCTCTAGCTTGGAAAGCGGAATAATTTGCAGATTGGAGATGCGGCGGTTGTGGATGGTCCGTTCGCAATCGCCAGTGATGACGCCGGCGTGCTGCATCTGTTTTTTGAAGACGCGGTCGCTCTTGACCGGAAGGCCATTCCACTTTTCGCGCAGGGCTGGCGCGGTCGATATGTGATCCATGATGTGACTGGTGCGTATCAGTAAGGCCGCATCGTCATCGTTACCCTCCCAAGTAAACGGGAAGGTAAAGCGCCCGGCGGCGATCTCGGAAAGAGCTGTTTCCATAATCCACACCCATGGCTCGCGGTCGGCGCTGGTCTCGCCGATGTGCCGGTTCATCTCTTCGATCAAGTGATCATCGAAATCGCCCTGCGAATGCTCAATGCCGGCGAACTCGCAAAGGTATTGCCATGCCATGAAGACGGCGGCGTAGTTGCCGGACATACGCAATGCACCTTCGTCCTGGCCGCTGGCGCGCGAAGAAGAAAGAAAGATCGCGCGGATCTCGCGGTAGCGATTCAGCACTTCGGAACGTGACAGCCTTGAAAGGAATTCCAACCAGGTACGCACGGGGAAACGTGGCAGATCGTCGGGCAACAGGGGCCCTTTCTTCCCGGTCAAATCCGTGCGGATGATCTTGCCCAGGAGCGAACGAACCGGAACGTCTTCGCCGGCCAGCAGGACCGGAGCGGACAGCAGGTATTCCGTCATTTCCGTGCCGCGACGTGTCACCGTGTACTGGTAGTTTTCTTGCAACATGCCGACCGCCTTGTCGATCACGTCTTGGCGCCGTGCGGACAGCTCTTCCCACCCAACAGGATGCGACGTATGGCTGATAGAGGTCAGCAGACGAAATTCCGTGGTCAGCGACTGGCCGGAAAACATCGTCATTCCGATGGCGCGCTCCAAACGCTTGATCAACGTCGACTTACCGCTGCCCTTGTCCGACTGGATCATCATGTGCGGCCAGAAGCCCAGGAGCGCCTTCAGATGTCCGCCGAGTGACCAGGCCAGAGGGAAAGTGGCGGCATTGCGTTTAAACGTCGCCTGGAACGCGTTAATCACTTCCTTCGCGTCACGGGCTGTGCCGGTCGGAAAAGTCAGGTTGTGATACGGACATTGCTTTTCCGGCTCCGTGAAGTAGCAGTCCGGCCCCTCATTCACTATGAGGGAGCCATTGCGCCAAGCCAGGCCGACAAAGTTGGCGGCATGCCGCGCGCCGAGATCTGCGGTGCGCTCCAAAATGTTGACCATGCGAGAGAAAGCGCCGCCGGCCCATACAGGGCCGAACTTCTTCCAGCCATCGATGTTGTGGAGCTGCTCATCCATCATGACGCGCCGTTGCAGCGCGGCGCCATGGCGCGGAGTTTGCACCGAGACGGCGAAATAGACCGCCGGCTGGTTATCCGGATCTCCGGTCATGGTCGACGTGGCACTGGCGACCGACACCCGCGAGATAGAAGCGACACGGAAGCCGGCCAGGTCGGAGATGACCGGCGTTTCTACAGTTTCGCCGTCGCTGTGTTCGTGCTTGTCCACCTTGCTGATGTAGCTGGTGAAATCCTGACGGACTCGAAACTTCCAATACTGAGAAAAGTCATGTGGTGGCAGATAGACGCGCTTGCGGCCAAGTGTCCCGGCCTCGCCCGGCAGGCCAGGAATGAGCCAATGTTCCAGCCGGCCAAGCCAGATCTTCAGATCGTCGGCGCCACGCGCCAGCAGGACGTCGTTGACGTCATTGAGCGGCTTGCTGTCCTTATCGAACCAATCGGACTGGTCAACCTGAATCACGCCGATATTGAGCGCGGTAAGCCGCTCAATGAGCCGCCACGCCGCCTCAGGTCCTGGCCGATGGCCCGCCTGCTTGTGCCCCTCTGGAAATGGTGGATCGTTGTCCAGGCACGCGATGACCTGCTTGCCGCGCAGGAAGGTCCAGTCGACAAGATCGACGTTGCCAAGACCGCGCAGAGCAATGGCGCAAGCGCGGTGATCCGCCGTCTCAATCGATAGGCAATTGATTGCCGATTCAACGATGTAGACGGTTGAGGCCGCTTTCAGGCGGCGCAGATCTGACGTCCAAATAACGCCATCCTTGTCACCCTGCGACTGCGTCTTGACGTCGCCGTTCGCCGCAGCATTCAGAAAGCGCATGTCGACGGCACGAACCATCGTGGTTTGAAGATCCCGGACGATGAAGGCGGCAGCATTACCGCCGTGGCCGACCTGCCCTTCCGCCACATTGTCCGATTTCCACGTGTTGAACCCTAGCGTCTTGTTCCGGATCGCGGCGTCAATCACCGCATCGCTAATACCACGCCCATTAAGATATTCACGGACGCCGGTGGCCTCCTTGATGCATTTGTCTGCAATGTACTCAGAGCGCGATTTCTCACGCGCTGCCTGGGCTGGCTCCGCACGCTTGTCGAACGGAATGGCATACGTTTCATGCAGCCAGATCATCGCCTCGCTAACGTCCGACATGCCCTTGACGTACATCACAAAATCGACGCACGATCCCTTTGCGAATGGCTCGCCATCGGCGCTGTAGTCACGGAAATGCTTGCCGGCCTTATCAATTCCGATAGATGGGCTTTTGTCCGGATGATGTGGGCTGTGATAGTTCGCTTCTTTGCCCGGGCCACGTGTTAAGCCCAGGCGCTGCGCGAGGTCATGCAGGTCAATGCGATTTTTCAGTTCTTGGATTGATGCCATGTTCAGTCTTCGTCGCCGGCAGCGCGGCGTTTCAAATCAATAAATTGGTCTTGGGGCAAGCGAGGTTGCGAATCGAAACGGATGCGTTCCAGCGGTGCCGAATAATGGTAAAAATCAGATTCCGGCAGCGATGCACTCGGCTCGTCCGGAAACAGGTTGTCGGGGATGTGATCGCGCCAGCAGTGCGCAATCGCAGTCAACGTGGAAAGCAAGAGTGGCGACGCGGTCTCCAACGGAACAGTGATGCGCAGCGCACGGTGCACACGTTGCAGATGTTCAAGCGGGACGTCCGTCAGAAGGCTGGCGCTGGTCATCATTCCCCTCTCGTCGTGGAAGCAAGGAAGTTGAATTTTTTGCGTTGTTGAAACTGGCGGATGCGGTCCGAGGTCGACTGAGGTGGACGCTTCGCCGATGGATCGCGGCGCGCCCTGGATGCATCGAAAGAGAACTTGCTGGACGACTTAGCCATCACCATTCCCCTGCGATCCCGCCGAGCGCATCCAACGCCACGGCGATCTTCTTGGAGATTGCACGACCGCCCTCGTAGACCACGCTCCATTTCAGTGGATGTTCTCTAATCGATTTCAGCTTGAGCATCGACGCCGCGTAATGGAACTCAGGCAAGTCGCTCGTCAAACGTTTACGCCAAAAAGTCTTGTTGCTTTCCAGCTCGGTGAGCACACACGATGTGTCTGTTGACATAGTTCACTTTCTTCAGGATGAGCAAATCCCGCATGCCTGTTGAGAGGCATTGCACGTGGTTGAAACCAATAGGAAAAATTCAGCTGCTGATTAGCAGCGGTACGGCGTCAAGGCGGTTCCATCTGGAGCGCCAACTGTGCTTCGGCGATGTGGGTGACCAGGCCAGCGCGGTTGATGTGCGCCGACAGCGGCAGACGCACCTGATGGTTCGGCACTGCCGGCGGCGACAAGGTGCGGGCCGCCTCCAGAGTGGCGACCCAAACAAAGCCGCAACGATGGTTGCGGCAAACAAACGTGATCTCGCGCAGGGTCAGGGACAGCGTCTTGCTTGTCCGAGCTATCGCCCTCGACTCGCAGTGAGGGCATTTCATCGATACACCGCCATTCATTGCTGCACTCCTTTGCCGGCCAAATACAACGACCGGCCACGCCCGGTGGTCTGCCGGGCTTGGCGGCGCAAACGCGACTTGGCAAGCCACTCTGCGGCCTGCTGCACGGTGTCTAAGCCCTGTTGCACACGGATCTTCTCCAGCATGTCCAGCTCGTCGTCGGTAAAAATGGTTTCCTGATCAGGCATCTTTTTGTCTGCCGAAAATCAGCTGTTTGCGGCCTTCGCGCAGACGTCGTCGCGCGATAAGCTGGTGGTGTTGTCAATGCCGAGCAGCAAGGCGGCTTCACGGATGACGAGCTGACGCAGCAAAGTGGATGGCTGTTCGCCCTGGTAGTTTGCGAGCGCAGTGATCAGGTCATGTTCGTACTGATCAAAGCGCAGCGTCAGGCGGTTATTTCGTAGGCGTTTAGGATCTGGATACATGACTTGCCCCCTATGGTTTGACGAGATCGGCTTCGTAGGCTTCCAGGCCGCGCAAGAAGATCATGCGAGCGAAGGTCGCACGGGAACGCACCTCATCAGAGGCGTATTTGTCGGTCTTCTGGATCTCGTCCGGCGTCAGAGGGATGGCAATTGGCTTTGCTTTCGGATCGCGGGGCGTACGAGGGGCAATAGCTGATGTTGTCATAATGTATCATTAAGATTCATAACGGATTACTGCGGATATTAGTGCACAAATGAGCACTTGTCAAACAAAAGTGAATAAATGAGCACCATCGGAACACGACTGAAGGAAGAGCGCCAGCGCGTGGGTTTGAATCAGGACGACTTCGCTGCCCACGGCGGGGTGAAGAAGCGCGCGCAGATCTCCTATGAACAGGATGAGCGGTCGCCTGACGCCGAATACCTGGCAGCGGTCGCTGCCAAGGCTGGCGTTGACGTGCTGTATGTGTTGACCGGGAAACTCGCGAACGTGACGCTGACGGACGATGAAACTGAATTACTTGTCGGCTATCGCAAGATGGACATCAGGGCGAAGGCTGGCGCGCTGGGCATGATTGGCGGGTTCAACGCACCAGCACCTGTCTTCCATGGTCCCGTTGGTCAGAACATCTATGGCGACGTGACGGCGCCGAATACCGTCAACATGCCGGTCGGTAAAAGCAGCAAAGAATAAAGAGCATGCCGCCGCGCGCCGGTGGCAGCATCACCAAATCGGGGGAACCATGAAAGCAGCAACTGTCGCCAGTTCGGCGATTTTTTTTCTTTGCAGTGCCGCGCTTGCTGAAACGCTTACGGCACCTGCCGACACGCAAAAGCTGCTGTCGCAAATTCCGGTGACCGATAAGAGTTTCGGCTACAAAAATCTCGCTGAACGCCTGCCTAATCTGGGCATGACAGTTCAGTCGATTCGTGTCGAAAAAGTAGCCAAAGGCGAAGAAGAACCTCCCGTGTTTAAGGTCGGCGACGTGATCATCACTATCAACACGTCCGAGCCAAACGGCGCGGTCCGCTCTATCTGCCAAATAGCCGGCAACCCTTCATACGTGAGGCGCGGAAACAAGTACATTGCTCAGAATCGCACCGCGTACTGGCTGATGACAAACCGTTGCGACTTCAAAGGATAGACAACACGGTCGCGCATAAGCAATAAGAATAGGCAGGCGATGAGTGACAGAAAAGAATTCCATGGATGTGTCGGACAGAACGTTTTCGGGAATGTGAATGAAGCACCACGCAACAACATCTTTCAATTGAATATCGGGACTACAGATCGACGCTCGCTGACTTCATTGCAGCGAAAAATGATCACCACTAAGGTCAAGGAACTGGTGGCGCGTGGTGGTCTCGATCCTCTGGACGTGTATCGAATCCTGCTCTCAGATTTTGGAGTGGATACGATGGACGAATTCCCACGCGACAAATATGTTGAGGCAATGTTTGTCTTGGACTACTGGGTCGCGGAACTTGCCGATAGCCGGCAAAAAGATCGCCAGCGTGGAAGACCCGATGATTGTTCCGACTCCGGCAACGTCGCTCAGGCTGTTGCGCTTTCCATTGAGCCGGTAATAAAACGAATGACCGGATATTCGCTTGCAATGCAATCAATTCTTGCCGTCCTACTAACCGGCGCATTTGTGTTTGCAGTCATCTTTAAGCCTGTCATCGCCGAAGCACAGGGTGAGCAGCATGACGGCTGCAGCATTGATGGAAAATCGTTTTCCGTTGGCAGTTGGGCAAAAATGCCGAATGGTGAAATTCTAGAATGTGTTGACTCCAGCGATCATTCCGCCGCGTGGTCTGGATCACGGAGTCGTAAAGCGGCACTAGACAAGGGCTAGGTGAAAACATGGGTTCGATGGTGCATCTCACTGCTGGGTCGGTGGAAATAGATTGGGGGAAAAATCAAGGTCTCACTTACCACAACTCTCTGTTCAGAGAGGGTGACCAGACTGTTGGCCCGTATGCTTACGTGAACATCGATGACGGATCGCCGATTGTCGAGTACAAGCAGTGCCTAGCCCGCCCACTTGGCACATTGACCAGACGCCTAGATCTATTGGGGTATTCAATGGCCGAATGTGAACTTCACTATCGAGTCGCGATGCATTCCCTGGCGTTTGAGGAGGGTGACCCAGACAACGACTTCAATAAATTCGTCAACGTTGTGCGATCACTCCCATGGGAAGAGGAAGGCCCGCATAAAGACATCGCGAGAACTGCGCGTCGAGCCGTAGAGTCAAAACTGATCACTGCTGAAGACGAGCTGATGCTGGTTTGGGCACAAAGCATGCATCCATATGTACTGCTGCGAATCCTGGCTGATGATCCAAAATTCAAGTCGCTTCCAGTCCGTTGGTTGTTTGCAGACGTAGTAGACGGTGGCTGGATCACTGAAGAATCCGTGAAGCCCGGACCGGTATCGCACGGCGAAAGATGGATTGTGATCACCGAAGGCACTTCAGACGCCTTTATTCTGAAGAAGAGCCTAAATTCTCTTTACCCCGATTTGGAGGATTTTTTCGATTTCATCGATATGACCGAGCGCAATCCGTTTCCCGGTGTCGGAAACATAGTCGCACTGTGCCGGGGGCTGAAGGTCATTGGTTATGCAGGTCGTATGCTAATTGTGCTGGACAACGACACTGCCGGCAGGGGCGCGTTATCTGAAATCACCGCTTTGGGCATTGAACACTCCGTAAAAGCGATCTGCCTGCCGAATCTAGATACACTGAAAAACTTTCGCACGTGGGGGCCAGCCGGCGAGGGCCGCGACGATATCAATGGCCGTGCGAGTGCCATTGAATGCTTCTTAGATTTAGAGATGGATAACGGATCTGAACCTGCGGTGCGATGGACTGCCTATGATCGTAAGCTACAGTCCTACCAAGGCGAGCTAATAGCCAAAGATGACTATACACGTTACTTCAAAGAAAATTTTCCACGAGAAGAATCGTACGACAGCAGTAAGCTACGTATCCTTTGGGAATACATTTTTTCTGTGTGTGCTCCTGCCCATGGAGCCACTGTTTTCGAGATGTACGAATGAGACTGCCGAATCACGTGCCAGTCGGCTCAGTCATTTGTATACTCGTCGATTAGCTCGCGACGCTCCGTGATCTTCGCCCATTCCAATTTTGCCGCCCGCCGCGCGGTAAATTTGGTGGCGTAGACCTTAGCCAGCTTCTTCGTGCTGCCCTTCTTCCCGGCCAATTCGGTGCCCGTTTTCTTCGATACCTTATCTTTCCATTCTGCGGTCACACCCGTGATTCCCTTATCTGGATCTTGTGCAGGCTCGGCTGGCGACGTGTCGGCTTCTTCAGTTTTCGTCTCCAGCTCAATGTGAGTGGTGAGCCCGTTGCCAGGCGTGACGCTATGAGTCAACTTGACCGCCAGCCAATCGGTGGCGTCGATGTCAGGTTTGAAGCCACTGACTTGCACCGGTGACTGCGGCATCGCTTCCGGGACGCCCACGGCCAGCGCCAGTTCAAACGTGTAGATGCCGCGCTGTATCCGCTGCCATTCTGCGCGCGCAGCCTGCAACGCATCTGCCTCGGTGGCGAACGTTGTGCGCAGCCGCTTGGCGTTGCCGGATATACCGGCCAGCACACTACGCCGCGTCGCCCGCTTCTGGTCGTGCCAGTAAGCGCGCACGCCGCTGTAGCTGTCGCGTTCGGCAGAATGATAGCGATGTTGATCGCCAGATTTTCGCGTGATCTTTATGGTAGGCAAATCCTTGCCGCTGACCGTCTTGCTATGGTTGGCCGGCGCGAAGATGAGCACATCATTTTTGACCGTGGCGACAGCGTCGTACTGCTTGCCCAGACGGCGCAGGAAATTGGCGTCGCTCTCGCGCGTCTGGTCGACGTGCTGAATTTTCTTGCCGCGAAGCGACGCGGCACACCCGGATTTCAGGTCATGGCTAAATGCGATCGCATCAATGATCGCGCCGACGGTGGTGTCGTGGAAGCTGCGATCCTCCAGCTGGCGAAAATCATCGATCAGATCCGCGGTGCGCGCGCGCAGCGTGATTTTGTCGGGCGTGCCGCTGTGTTCGACCTCATCGACAACAAAACTTCCCTTGTTGACCAGGGCCTTCCCAAGCCACCCCAGCATCAATTCAATCTTCTCACCCTTCGGCGGGATTGCCAGTTTGCCGTCCGAATCATCCAGCGTAAGATCTAACTGATCTGCCTCACCACCACGGCACTCCGTCAGCGTCAAGCTCATGAAACGCGGTTTTATTTTCGACGTCAGGTCGGCGCCGCCGAGCGTGATCTTGAATGCCGGCTGCGTCATAGGAATTTCCCTGCGATGTCTGTCACCTTGCCGATTGCATCCTGCACGTTGGCGCTCAGATTGCCGAGACCGGCCATATCCGCCACCTGCGACACGCTGGTGATATCACCCAGGTCGCCGAGCAGCGACAGCAAACCTTCATCCTTACGCTTGAGCGTAATGGTGAAGTCCAGGCGGGCCGGGTCGCCATCGGCGCCCAGGATGCTGTGTTTCTCGTTCAAGCTGGTAATCAGGAAAGTCCCGTACACCCGGCCAGTTCCCTTTATCAATATCCACGCCTTACCCGTATCAGCCATGGCACGCACGGCATCAAGCGAGAACGCGGAGCCGGTCAGCTCCGGCGCGATCCATCCGGTGAGCGTGATGGTGTCATCGCCATCGCCGGTGAATTGAAAGGCGTCGCGGGCGCCGACGCGCGGGTTGCTGACATGGCGCCACTCTGTCTGGCGATCCAGTTCCTGATAGGCAGCGGTGTCGAGACTGAAAATGAACATGCCAAGGGCCATCATCATGGGCGATTACCTCAATTATCGTAGTCAAATAATCCAGATCGCATCCGCGATCCCTTGGCGCGATCACGCTTGTCCAGCTCGGCGGAGACCGCAGCTGCGATAGCGTTCACGTCCATGCCAGGGGACGTCTGGATGATGATCTGGATGGTGTCGTGGCTGTCGATGCTGGCCGCAGCTGCCGCTCCGCCGGCCAGCGGTGGCCGACTGTCGAACGACATCGCCGGCATGGCGGCGGTGCCGATGGCGATGCCGGCGCCGAGCTGCGCCAGTCGTTGCGAAAGGCTGGTGACCTGGGATATCGGGCCTTCTTCCCCTTTGTCCAGACCCTGCGCCAGACCCTGCATGGTGAAATCGCCCAACTCCGCAAACACGCGGCTCGGACTGTGAATGCCAAGCTTTTCCTTGAACCACCCGACCACGCTGGAGCCAGCATTGACCACGGCATCCTTCACCGTTGACAGCGCACCAGTGATACCGTTTGCCAACCCCTGCAAGATGTTCGCGCCGAACTCGGTGAACTTGGCCGGCAGATCCACACCGAACCACCCCATCACGGCAGCGAAGGCTTGATAGAACAGGCCCATAGGCGACCAATTGAGGATGAGGGCGCCAATTCCCAGGAGGCCACCAGAAAACGCCGCTGTGATGCGATCCCACAGTCCGGAGAAGAACGATTTGATCGGGTCCCAATATTGATAGATCAGCATCGCCGCGACAGCAATGGCCGTGACCGCCAGGCCGATAGGATTCATCAGCAATGCGCGGCCAAGCCACATGACCGCCGTGCCAGCAAAGCGGAACACGTTCGCCAGGCCGGTCAGCACGCTACTCAGGATGCCGCCTTGAATCCCGATAGCTTGGAAAGTGAAACGCAGCACCGCGAACGGGCCGAGCACGGACGCCAGTGCCAGCATCGCGGGACCGACTACCAGCAGCACCCCGGCCAGGATGCCGAGGGACACAATCAGGACCTTGGCCGTGGTTTCGTGCCGCTCCATGAATCCCGTGACGGCCTTGACCGCGCCAATGACAACTTCCAGCGCACTGGCATAGAGCGGCAGCACCTTCGTTCCCATTTCGAGTTGCAAGTCATGAATCTTGGCCTGCGCCTCGATCTCCTTGCCTTGCTCGGTGCCTTTCGCCAGCCCATCAAGTGTGTCGACATCGGCGGCGCCACGGTTGAGCGCCGCATTCTTGTGGATCTGGTCGCGTTGCAGATACATCTGTGAAAACAGGTTGGACGCTGTCCGGTTTGAAAAGATACTGCCGATGGTGTCCAGAACCTGATTTTTCTCAGTAATGCCCTGCTTAGCGAGCTGTGGCAGCAGGACCTTTTCCATCCATTCAAACTGGTTTTCACGGAACAGGTCGCCGCCCTTGATAGCCCCCGGATTGAGGTAGGAGATCTGCCCGACCTTGTCATGCTTGACCTTGCTCATGTCACCAATGAGGCCGAGTTCTTCCAACTTCAAGGCGGAACGCTTGGTCGTGCGCCCCTGATAGAGATTCTGGTATGCGCTCATCAGAGACGTACCGACCCGATGACCGCCCATTTCCTGTACCAGCGGCTCCATCTGGTTATAGAACGCGTCATCCTTCATGCCTTTGGCAGCAACACCACCGGTCTTGATGACGTTGAGCCATTCGTTCGGCCCAACGCGCCCGCCAGTCGCAGTCAGCACTTTCTGCACAATATTGGCTTGCTTCTCGAATTCGGCTTTGCTTGCCAGGCCACCTCGCAGCTCGATCACCTTCAGCATGTCCATGAACTTGCGGTCGTTGTCAGCACCCTTCTCTTCTCCGTACATGGCCTTGTTGGCAAACTTCATTTTTGAGAGCAGCGGCGACACCATCTCCGCGTGATGCACATCTGCAAACACAGTCATGGCGTCACGCATCAGCTCGACGTTTTCCAGCTTGCTCGTTCCGTAAGTCTTCATTTCCTTGGCGAACTTGAGTGCCTCCGCGTTCGACTTGTCTCCGAGACCGAGCGCCTTCACACGCGTCGTCTCGGTGCTGTAGTGCTTCGCTTCGGACAATGCGCCTTTGATCGGCATCGCCATCGCCATGCCGGTCGCGGAGGCACCGATGCCGGCACCCGCCAGATTCGCCGCCGTGGAGCGAGTCTTGTCCATCTGCTGGCGCGCGGCACCCATGCGCTCCTGCTGTTTGGTGATCGCAGCCAGTTTAGCCTGCTGGGCGCCGAGCTGCTCATTGGTAGCAGCGATGCTATTGCGCAAGGCACGTTCGTGCTTACCCATGCCTTCAATGCTGATGCCGGCGGCGGACATGCGATCTCGCAGAATCTGCAGTTCCTGGCTCTGCTGTTGATTGGCTTCCTTGATCGCACGGGCCTTGTTGACTGCACGGTCGAATTCCCGCGTCATTGAGCGCGTCGGATTTTCGACTTCCTTCATACGCAGCGCCAGATCCTTGACGCTCTGCTGCGCCTCTTTCAGCCTGTTGGTCCCTTCCTTCAAGCCCGTGCGCAGCTCACGGAACTCCCCGACCATCTTCTGTTGGGCGTTGAGATCCTTGAGCTGGTCGCGGGTTTCCTTCAACGCGCGGGCGGTGGCGCCGCTCTCGGCCTTGATCGCCTTGAGCGGTTTAGTGATCTTGTCCAGCATGTCCCAGACGACTTTGATCGTTAAATTGTCAGCCATTTATTTATCCGCTCCACTTCGTACCCTGGCACGTTCGCGCCAGTCCATCAATTCCGGGATCGTCATGCCGTTCATCACGTCCGGCCCCCAATGGAACACGGTCGCGATGTCCGCCATGGCATCGTCGGTCAGCTCGGGAATGCTTCCCGACGCTGCGCAGTCGTCAGCAAAAAACTTGCCACCGCTACGCCGAACTGCAACAAATCAGCCGGTGCCAGGTTTTCAACATCTTGCTGATTGAGCATCGGGCTTGTGACGCGCGGCAGGACACGATGCAGCGCCGTGACATCCATGTCGCCCAGGGCCGAGAGCGAAACGCCGCGCAGTTCGCCCGCACCAGGCTTGCGCACCACGACCTGAGTGATTTTGGTATCGCCGCGCGTAATAGGTTCGTCCAGCGTCACGGTGCGGCTGGTCAGATCTTGCTGGGGTGTTGCATTGGTCTTGCTCATGTGAACTACTCCTGTGAGGTAATTTAGCTATGAAGGAAAAGCGGTGGTCTGGCCGATGACTACAGACCGATAGCAGTGCGGATCTTGCTATTGTCCGAGCTGCCGAAAGTTTCCGTGCCGTTGATGAAATCCAGTTCGATACTGGTGGTGCCGTCGATGGACAGTTTGTAGTAGCTGCACGCGGTGCTGTATTTGTGTTGGGTGTCGTCGCCGAGCTTGGCATTGCCCATGTCGATTTCCTTGTGGCGCCCGCGCACCACGATCTCAACCGCCGTCACGTCGCCGGTGTCGTCGTTTTGATACGCGCCGGCGAAACGCAATTGCACACCGTTGTGCTTCGCGTTGCCGTATTGCTCCAGTGCCTGCTTGATGATGCCGCCGGCGGTCCATTCCAGCGTGATTGCTTCGTTGCCAAAATCAACGGACACCGGGCCCGTCATCCCGGCAGCGCGATACTCTTCCATCTTGCGGGACAGCTTGGGCAGTGTGATTTCAGGCACCATTCCCAGATATTTCTGGCCGTCATTGAACAGCAAGAATTGTTTTAGTTTGGCGGGTAAAGACATAGCGTTCTCCAGATTAGTGATAGTCGCCCGGCGCTAGGCCGGGCCAGCAGGTTGATTAAGCTGCCATGCGGCTGGAAAAGTCAGCCAGATAGCGATCAGTGATGCGCTGACGGAGCATCAGGTTTTCCAGAGGAGGAACCGGCGTGTAGTCGTAATCAATCGCCAGCTTTCCGGCCTTCAGCGTGTCTTTCGTATTCACTTCATCGTCGTACCAGGCACTGCCGTCGATGATGTAGCGGCCCTTCAGCTCGCGGAACTTGGCATTGATGCTTTCGATGATGTCACGCGCCTGTGCCGGGTCCAGCGGACCGTCCACGATTGCGAACTGCGCTTCCGCCATGGTGTCCGCGAGCACCTGCGCTGTACGCGTGTAATTCTCGAAAGGGAAGTAGCCGCCTTGGGTCTCGCACGTGCGCGACCCCCAGAAACGGTAGCCGCTGCGATTGATAAGCGTAGTGACTTCACTGGCGTTCAGCAGTCCCGCGTCCGTTGCCGGATCTTGAAGATCCCAGAACACGTCGCGGCTGATGCCTGTCGGGCCATTGAGCACCATGTTCGACAACGTCTTATGCCAGCCGACCTCTTGGTCGATCTTTGCGCGCAGACCCAAAGCAAACGCCGTGGACGGCATCACAATGGACGAACTGGACACGGTGTCCCAACCCATAAAATCGGGCCACAGCATCATCAGTTCGCGCTGGCCGAACTGCTTGCGATACAGCAGTGCATCTTCCTTGGTCTCCGCTCCCGATGCATTGACATAGGCGAAGCCGCGCAGGCTCTGCGCGATGGCTGCCAAGGCATTGGCAACGGGTTGCGAGTCGAGACCCGGAGCGCCGAGAATGCGAGGCTTGACGCCCAGGCTGTTCTGCGCCGCCAGCAAAGCTTTGACGCCGGTGTACTTACCCTGGGCAGTTACGCCGCCGACCACGTTTGAGGTGGTCTCGGCTTCTGTCGCGCCTTTTTCTACGCGCACAACGATGGTCAGCGGTTTGGTCTGGGCACCGATGTTTTCCAGAGATTGCGCCAAGGTGCCGGTATCCCCGGCCTTACCCGCAGATGTGTTGACGTTCGTCAGCATCACGGGCGTGTTGAGTGGGAATGTGTCCGGATCTGCATCGTCCGCGATTGCCACCATGCCGATGACAGCGGTCGAAACGGTACGAATGGGGCGGGTTCCTTCGTTGTATTCAACAACGCGTACCCCGTGGTGATAGTCTTCTGGCATGGTGTGCTCCTATGGTTGGTGTTGCAGATGAACAAAGTAAGGCGTGCTTATGCCCGCGATATAGAGAAAACAAATGGCAGGCGCCACACAGGCCCCCACGGCTGCGGCAACCACTGCTGCGCGGTGGCGTCGTAGCAGTTCCAGGCCTTCCAGCCAAATTTGAATTGCAGGCCGACGCGCTTGATATGCACGCTGAAATGGCCGTTGGCGACCGCCACAAACGTTGTGGCGTCACTTCGCACAACACGCCAGTTGGCAGGCGCAAACTCGACACCAAGAACCCAATACGAGAATCCATAGGCTCCATTGCGATAGAGCCAGCGGACTCGGTTCCAGTACGCCGATTTCCCGGTGATCGATCCGTCGATCACGCCCTGGTCAAGACCAGCGTCAAAGGTATCGAACCAAACCAGCCAGCGCGGCAACTTGTAGGCGGACTGAGTGACACCGCGATTGCGGAACTCGGTCAACACCGCGAAGCGAGGCGCCCACCAGTTGACGCAGATAGCAGCGACCGCCCACGTGACAAACAAGTCGATGAGCGCAAAGACCGGGTAGAAGACGACATTGAGGATCAGCATTGAAAAACTCCTATTAAACGAAATTAGTTGTCAGCAGCAGGCGCTTGGGGGCCATCGACGCCACCCGAGTCATCCTCGCCGTCAGGGATGGGATTGGGCACGGGAATATCTTCGACGACCCAAGATCCTTCCAGAAAGCCCGGATCGGTCGCCGCGGATTCGCTGATCCAGCGCGCGCGTTTCCCTTCCGGAATCGCGGGTGGTGCTTTCAGGACTGCCCTGAATGCGACGTTGTGGCGATCAGGATCGAGCGCGAATTGCTGCGCGATTCCCTGATACAAGTAGATGCCGGCGTCGTCGGTCTGGTAAGTGGTAATAGTCGTCATTGCTTCCTCGCTCAAATATGGATTCGAGGAGCGAATGCAGTGTTCGCGCCCCGTGTTTCTGCACCTCCGGTCGACCCGGTTGTGCCTGGTGAATTGAATGAGTTGACTTGCCCGGAGGTCGCGCCCGAATCGGCTGTAGTCGCGGTCGGAATGATGTTTGTCGTGTGGGCGTGCGCTTTTAAAGCATCTGCCTGATATGTACCGATGACGCGTGCTGCCGCGCTGTCTGCGTTCGTTCCAGTGAATCGCAGATGCATGTCGCGCAGATCGGGAAGACGGAAATAAGTAGCATCAACATCGGCGAAATTGAAAATTTTCGTTGCCCAAGCTGCCGCTGTCACCGTGTAACCGTTTTTCTGCGCCCAGGCCCATAGCGACGCATACGCCGCCTTTGGGACTAGGCCGCCGATCATGTCCAACTCATAGCCGCGAGGTGCAGCGGTCGAACCGAATTCAGGGCGTCCGACTTCCAGGCAGCGATAGCCGGAAAATGCGCCCGTGCCGACAACGTCTACCCATTCCATCATGCCGACGCCAACGATGTAGATAACGTCCTGGGCCTTCTCCGTAGGGATGGCGGTGGCCACACGTGGGCCGGCCGCAACTTGATCTGCTAAGTGGCTCATGGGATTCCTATTCCTGAATTTGTGCGGCCAAGGCGTCGATCTTGTCTTGCACGGCGCGCATTTCGCTGTTGTCGCCTTCCAGTGCGAACTTGCGTTGTGCGGCAGGCTGTTCCGTCTGTTCAATCATGGCAATCTGCATGCGCAGGCTGGCGTTGTTCAACGCCTTGACCTTGTCCTGGTCAACGCCCCATTTCTTGCCGGTCCACTTGGCATTCGCCGGCGGTGGCAAAGCGGTCAAGCCGCGATCCGACGGCGAGACGCCGATATCGGCAAGGTATTCCGGTTGCGCATCGGCGGTACGGAAGTAATCGCCGCGCTCGTCCTTCACTTCACGCCAGGCGCCGGCACGGTAGTCGCTGACAACCTTGCCTTCGTCATTCAGGAAGGCGGCGACGTATCCGGCGGCCACCGGCGGTGCGGCGTCCGGGGTGGCGTAGGCGGGAATGAGTGGCTGTCCTGGTTCGCGTGGGCTTTCGCGCGCATCATCTTCATTGATGAATTCGCCGGTCACATTGCTGTAGTTGAAAACTTTCATGGGTTCCCTTAGATGATGATGATTGGCAGCCAGTCGCGGAAACGAGGGCGGTTTTCTGGTCCGACGCGAGGTAATCCGTTGCGACCGTCTGTTGTTGGGTCTGCCGTGCCGGCGGTGATTGTTCCTACAGTTCCTTGGGCGTAAAGAAAGTCATTGATGGTGCCGCCGGGTTGATAGCCGAAACTCGGATTGACTGTGTTCTGATGCCGGTGGCCTTGCGATGTGTCTTCGCGCTCGTTACCAACCTGGCCGCCAATAAATGTCAGTTGGTTGCCGGCGAACGAGGTTGTCGCCGCCAGGCTCAATGTGACGCCGGTCGCCGTGATGCCGGCAACAGTCGTACCGGCTTGCAATCCAGGGCCGGAAACAGCCTGTCCGATGTATGCGCCGCGCGTGCTGGCGATACCCGTAACCGCCGTGGTTGAATTCGTGGTGCCGGTGATGGTCGATTTTTCATAGCCCCGCTCGCCGCCATCGAGCGCACGGTCGAACAATCCGCGATCGTCCATGACGCCGAACGTTGCCGCATTGCCTCCATTGCCGTAGCCGTGAAAAAAGAGCTGGATAGCGGCGCCGGCGACGGTGGCGGTTGAATTGACCGAAAGCGTTACTTGGGCGGCGCTGTCGATGGATTTAACCGTGGCGCCAGCCGGGATGGCTGCATGCTCTACCGGCATCCCTACCCACATATCCTTTGTACGAGAAAGACCAGTGATGACGGCGCCGGCGGCGTTCTGCGTGATGGTCGCGGTACGCAATGGGCAGAGCACAGCAAACAGCTCCGGATATACCAGGCGAGGCAATGCCGAACCATCCCGCACGACCGCAAAATCAGGGCAGTCCAGCGTAGGCCATTTCTGAGGTGTGCCGGTCAGCGCCGCCGACGCCTTGATGTTCTTGCGTGCGACTGCCGCGCTTTGTACATCAGCAAGATTCTTAGATGCGTCCAGTGGATTGATGACGCTGCCGGCGACTTCGTTCTGAGCGGCAGTGAGGCGCGTATTTTTTGGGTAGCCGCGTGCCAGTGTGATGCGTGTTTGTGAGGTAACGGTGTAGTCAATGCCTTCATCAAGCCGAGCACCGCCAATGTAGACCACCACGCCGTTTGTTGTGATCTTGGTGAAGTCCACAACGGTCTGACCATCCGTCAGCAACTGGCTTTCTGGTTTCGTATTGACGTTCACGGTAATGCCAGCTGTTAAATCAACCCACTCCCAGTCATTGGCGGCGTTGGACTTTTTGCGCAGGACCTGTTGTGTCAGGCCACCCGGCAGAATCTCGTCTCGCGTGCGGAAGTACTGTGGATGTGGATCGTCTTTTGCTTCATGGGCAACGATGACCTCAACAGCCTTTTTATCGGCATAGTCACGGGTTGCCAAGATGATCGAAGGATCAACTTTCAACTGCACGTTGTCAGCACTGGAAACAATGATCACCATGCGCACGGCTTGCACGCGCCCGGAGCCTTCAGCCAGCAAAGGCTTGTAGGTTTCTGGGCAGTTAGCAATCGCGACCAAGTCGCCGTCAGCGTCATAGAGGCCAAGTTCACGGATATACCATCCACCCACGGTCTCGGGGATGATCTGCTCGGCAATGACCTGATTGGTGTTGACCGGGTCCCGTGTGAGGGAATTGAGCGGAGCGCGACGTTGCTGGTGCACCAGCGATGTGCGATTGCGATCAGGAACGGGGACGATGCCGTTACCATCGCCTACCGCCATTTCTGCATATACAAGTGGAATACCGAGTGCCTTGGCGTTTGCGTCTTTCGCTTCGCCAACAGCGGTCAGAATTCCGTAGTAGGTTTGTGCCATGTGTTCCTCAAATTGCGATGTTGAGAGGTTGGATCGTCAGCGTGTCGGCCAGATGCACCCGTGCACCGGATGCCATTGCGACGCTGACTGAAATCGGACCAGGGGAATACGGATAGATAGTCATTTCGTCGCCGAGGTAGGCGGCAACAGCAATGCGATCAGTCGCGCGCACTTCCATGTGGATAGCCAGGCCAGTGAGATGGCGGCTAGCCGGCCTCGCGTCGTCAATCAGCCGTTCCAGCTCAAGAAACATCTCGTCAGTGATCCCGGAATCCAGCACGCCGATCTCCAGCGCGAAGGTGCCACGTGGGCCGCGCGGCGTGGTCTGCCACCATTCGATAATCTTGATCAAGTAGCCCAACGTCTCAACGACGCGGCGTACCGCTGCGACCGTCCCCTTGCGGCGATGGATGTAGTACGACGCTTTGATGGCGGCGCGCTGTGTCGCTTCCGGCCAGGTGTCGTCCCAGCGGTCCACCGAAAACTGCCATGCCAGATGTGGCAAGAATTGGACTGGACACTTGTCTGGATTCCACAAATCACGAATAGGGACGTTGGTCTCGCCCAGCTCGGCGCACGCAGTAGCGACGGCACGTTCAAGACGTGACGCTGTCGGCGCCAAGATAGTGATGGCTTTAGACATCCTGCACCTGTGCGGTCAGCCTGATGCCGGTGCAGAAAGCGGCCTGCAGTTTCGTCAGAATGATGTTGGCAGGCGGCGAGTTGATGATCACGTGGACAACGCCTTCCACGTGCAGAGCAGCGTCCAGCTTGGAAAGATAGACGCTACGCCCCAAAGGCCGCTTAGGAACGGATTCCGCCAGCACGCTCTGTTGTGCGGCTTGCGTGATGATGGATGATTCAGGACCTGACCCGATCACCAATACAGCATCAATCTCATATGAAATGATCTCGGCACTCTGAACCGTTACCAGATCGCCCACCGGGCGCACGGTTTCCGCGCTCAGCGCGCTATCGACGGCGTCAATCAGCGGTCTGTCCGCCGTGCCGTCTCCCTCGGTCGACAAAACCGAAATCACGATCTCGCAAGGTGCTGGGCTGGTGCAACGCGCATCGCGGACATGTCCATGCGCACTGCGCGCAAAAAACTCATATGCCGCCGTCGGACCCGCCACAGAGAGACCGTCAAAGGCCTCCTGAATACGAGGCTGGAATGCGTCGTCGTCTTCCTTCACTTCCGCTACCGGTGGATTCACGGTGGGGTCTGCTGGTGTGATAGTGAGGCGCTCGGTATTGAAGTTGGCGCCGAGCTGGTCCAGATCTCCACCGCGAGCGTATGCCAGCAACACTGCGCGCGCGGCGACGTTGATGCGGTTCTGCAATGCGAGATCGCGCGTAACGTTCTCTTCCAGCAGCTTCGTCATTGGCTCGGATTCCAGCTCCAACGTCGCCGCGACTTCATCCTGCTGATCGACTGGCATTTCAGCGACGACTGCTGCCTTGCGAGCGGCCAGCGTCACTTCGTAATCCAGCGGTTCAATGATGTCGGGCGCCGGCAGGCGTGTCAGGTCGATGGGGCTGCTCATGCGGGCCTCACCGGAACAGACACTTTCAGCTCGCTGCCATTGGCGAGGCAATCCAGATCCAGTGTCGCGGCGCCGTCCATGGCGATTGTGAGAGCGACACCTGTCACACGCACGCGCGGCTCCCACTGCATCAGTGCATGCGCGGTAGCGGCATAGATGCGCAGGATATTGGCGCCGTTCATCGGATGATCGATCAGGTCCGGCACCAGTGAACCGTAGTTGCGGCGCATCGTCCGAGTTCCCAACGGCGTCAGGATCACGTCGATCATGGATTGAGCCAGGTGTTCGCTGCCGCTGATGGCACGGCCAGTTTGTGCGCTCATGCCGATCATTTCGGGCCGTCCGTTTCGCTGCCGCCGCGCTGAACGCCGCCGTGGGGATGTCGCATAAGGCTGATGCCTCCAGCGGTCACGTCGCCCGTAGCTTCTACTTCGCCTTCGATCTTGACCGCCTTACCGCCGCCGGCACCGGCCTTTGCATTGACGCCACCATTCAGTTGGCTGGAACCGGCGACCGTCAACGTCCCCGCTACATCCAGATCTCCGGTGCATTTGGTCTTTGGCGCATTCGATGTGACTTCATCGGCGTTCACAGTAACGGTCGTTGCCGTCAGGGTTGCAGTGCTACCGCCTGGCAGCACCGCATTCAGTGCGTGCGTCGCATCATCGTATTCAATGACCGCGCCATCGGGATAGTGAACGGTATGGAGGCTCGGAGAAAAAGACGGAGCAGGAAACTCGTCGGAATAGATGCCAAGGATGGCAATTCCGGTAATGGTGTCCCCACCGGGCGACAAGACGATGGCTTGCTCGCCGAGGGATGGCGCTTGCCATGCGCGAGTGGTGCCGGCGCGAATAGCGATCCAGCGAATCCAATTGCCGGTAGCTTTGCCGACTTGAATACGGACAAGATCTTCCTTCACCTCGGCAACGGTGCCGAAGCGAATCATGTTCTCAATCAATCGGGAATGTTCTAAAACTTTCTCATCCATGCATAGCATGATGCGATGAGCGAGTTTGAAGTGCATCAATCGGCAGGTGTACACGTGCCATGTACATCTGCTGCCGCAAGCGTCGCGCGAGGCTCTGTGAAAAACTTCTGTATTAAGACGCGGCGACATGCGCGGTGCTACCAACACCACACATGTCACCGCCCCCGCAACGTCCTGCGAGAGTTAGGCCAAGGCCGCGCCACCTGTGCACAGGCGGGCAGAAGCCTAGCATATTTTTGGCAGTGAAGAGAAATGCAGGAAATACGTTGCGGGCGTTGTTCCCGAAAACTTGGAGAAGGTGACTATTCGCACCTGATCATCAAATGCACCCGTTGCGGTGCCATGAATACCCTGAGAGCCATGCGCCCCATACCAGCACACCCGCGAGTGTCAGATAACGGAGCGCCTCTTGAGCAAACCAATCGTCCCATGGATCGGCGGAAAACGCCGACTCGCTAAATTCATCCTTCCTCTGTTTCCCGAACACCAGACCTACGTCGAGCCATTCTGTGGAGCTGCTGCGTTGTTCTTCATGAAAGACCCAGCCAAGGCAGAAGTAATCAACGATGTAAACGGTGAACTGATGAATCTCTACCGTATCGTCAAACACCATCTTGAACCTCTCATTGAGGAATTCCGCTGGGGTCTGGTCGGTCGCCAGCAGTTTGAATGGTTTCAAAAGCAGCCCATAGATCAGCTCACCGACATACAACGCGCAGCGCGCTTCTTCTATCTGCAAAAGCTGTGTTTTGGTGGCCGTGTTCAATCTCGGAACTATGGTGTCGACGTGTGTCGCCCTCCCCGCTTGAACTACCTGCGAGTCGGAGATGACCTTGCCGAAGCACACGCCAGGCTATCAGCCGTAACTATTGAGCATCTTCCATGGGACACGTGTGTGAGCCGGTACGACAGAAGCACTACGCTTTTCTATTGCGACCCGCCCTATTGGGAGACAGAGGGATACGGGGTTGATTTCGGAATTGAGCAATACCATCAACTCGCGGCAGCGGCGAAGACAATTGCCGGCAAGATGATCATCAGCGTGAACGATCACCCTGAAATGAGAAAGGTGTTTGACGGTCTGCGCGTTGAAACCACAGAACTTAAGTACACTGTCGGAGGCCAGAAGGCGAACAGCGGTAAAAGCCGGGAGCTAGTCATCTTCAACTGGTAGACGTCTCACATCAATTTTGCCGGGGGGCATATGAGTTTTAAGGCAGAAGGTTTTTTGAGTAAAGAAGTTGCGAATTGGACCAACGACATCCGTAAAAAATATGAGCGCATATTTGCTCTCGCCGACGACCTCAATCTACTTGTGAACCGCACAATTCCTCGAATCAAAGGGACACGGCGAGACGCGCAGACTGTGGCTGTCACTGGCCTCTATTTGCGTGCAATTCAAGCGTACCAAGGTGTGATCATTCTCGCGGAAAAGGGCATGATTGCCGACTCTCGCAGCCTACTAAGGAACGTTTGCGAAACCACGATAAAGATGGGCGCTATCGCGAAAGACGCAAGCTACGTGCAAGCCCTTCATGATGGCGACGACACGCACCGAATCACGCTAGGAAAGGCCTTGATAGACAAAAAATTTGTTGAAGAATTCGGTGGGGGCGAACACATAGAACGGATTGCCGCAGCCGTGGCGCAAATTGAAGCAGAGCGCGAAGGTGATAAAGCCACAAGGACTTCACTGGAAGCAATGGCAGTCTTTGCAGGACTGCAGCCTTTGTATAACACCATTTTCCGTGGCACGTCAGGTGATGCAGCGCATGCAACGCTGGGCGCCATTGAACGTCACCTCTGGGTTAGCGACGATAAGAGCGATTGTAAATTTCTATTCGTTCCGAGTGAAGAGGATCTAGAAAACACCCTCCATGCATCTGTATTCGTAGTGTTGGAGACATTGGGGATACTTCTTACTGTATTCCCACAGTCGGATTCGGCTGTCGAGACGGAACAACTACAAAAACGGTACTCCAAATTCTTGCAAGATCTGGACTCTTCAAGGGGTCAGATGGCGCAAGAGTGAATCCCTGATCATGTCACGTTCGCCTGCGCTGAAGCCCAAAAGCACGCGAGCGGGATACTTGTAGTCCGGACCATGCTTGTCGACCCTATCAGTTAAGCCTTCCTGATGAACGCGCGCGATCCGAGCAATGCGACCAAAAAATCCGACAGCCAGTTGGCTTTCTGTCGTGGCGATCCGCATGTACTGAGCGGTCCGCAGCTTGGTAAACATTTTCTGGCTTTTCCGCTTGATCCGACCGGCCTTGCCGCGCAGGTCCTTTTTTGGCTTACGAGGAATAAAGCCGGTGCCGTCTGGCTGGCGCTGACTGGTGATACGCTGGCTTTGGCGCCGCCGCAGCTCCAGTGCGATCTGACGATTCAGGGCGCGCCGTTGTGTCGGCGCCATTTTCATCAGCAAAGCGCCGGCCCATGTCTCCAGAGCGGTCAGATCTTCGGTGATCATGCTGGATCCGGAGCTGGATTGCGCCATTGCGCGAGCTTCTTCTGTCCAGCAAACAGCGTCCAGATGGTAGCTGTATCCACAGGCTCCAGCTGCGGCTCTCCCTTATGCCGCACATCCAGGCGCCCGCTGTCACCTTCGGCCACCACCACGATCTCGGTGAGATCCAGGGTAATGTCGAGATCGATACTATCCTTGCTGTTGAAATCGACCTGAAAGCGGATACCGGTCTTGCGCTTCTCGTCGTTGCCGATCAGGTCGACCTGATGAATGGCAACCCAAGCCAGCAAAGGAATCATGACCGCATCTGCATTGCCAGGATAGTCGGTGATAATGAGATTGAGTTTGTAGGAATACTCAAACGACAGCGTGCCGATTGCCCTGGCGATCGCATTCCCCTCGTCCGCAAAAATCAACAGCTTCTCAGGGTTTTTTTTGAGATCCTCGATAGCACCCAGCAGGTGCTGCTGCAAGCTATTTGGTTTGTACATTGTATTTCCTGCGGATGTCGTTGTAAGTATCGATGCAGGTGTTCAACTGCCTGATGGCGTCGTCGCCGTCGCCGGCAATGGCTTCAAGAGTTGCCGCAGCCGCGGGGTCAAGTTCGGCTCTTTTTTCGCCCCCGTTTCCGCCGGCAGCGGCGGAATTTGCGCTGTCGGTGTTTCCACTACCTGCCACGGGGATTGACACGCGGATAGTCCCATTCCGAACGCCAGCGATAAAATTATCACGCTCAGTTTTTGCATCTGCCTTCTCCTTTTTCAGTTGTTCCGCACGCGCGTCGACCATGAGTTGCGCCGCGCGCTCCAGTTCGCGCACACGCTGATTGGCTTCGTCGAGCTTTTGCAGCGCCTGCACCAGTTGCTTGGTGTCCTTCAGATCACCGTTGAGCGTGGCTACGTGCTCGCCGAAAAAAAAGCTCCCGACGGCAGTAATGGCCAGGAGCGCGATGGCGATCAGTGCGTTTCTCATACAGGTCCTTTCAAACATAGGGAATGTTCTGCCTGGCGCCGCTTGACCAGGCCGGGAAGCTGCTTGCCACCCGCATAGGTCCAGCGCAGCAGCTCGTCGCAGGCGCCGCGAAAGTCGCGCGTGTTCAGCTTGCGCGCCATGGTCGAGCGACAGAACGCACCGCCGCCCACGTTATAAGCGAAGGACACGAATGCCGAACGCTGGTTGTCGGTCAGCGACACGGCAACGCAGCCGTCAATGGCCTGATTCGCTTCCAGCAGCTTGTCGGCCAGCAGATCCTGGCATTGCCCTTCGGTGAACTTCTGGCCGGCGTGCAGATCCTTGCCGGTATAGCCATAACAGGCGGTCGGAATACCCACCGGGTCCACGTAGGTCTGTGTAACCAGCCCCTCGAAGAACATCACCAGGGGCAACGCCGCCGTGAGACCGGCGGCGATCAGCTTGGCTTTGAGGGAATCGTTCATTGCTTCTTTCCTTTGCGATCACGCTGGCGCCACCACTTATCTCGGACCAGAAAGAGCGTCAACATGCTGTAGTAAATGATGGTGATCAGCAGCAGCCAGTCACTCAACGGATAGCCAAAAAGAAAAAGAGTGCCGACCGTAACCGAAGGTGCCGCCTTGAGTGTTTCCATGGGTAGTTCGCTTGGTTTGTTCATGATGTGGCTCACGCTGACTAATCCCAGAGTTGGACGATGTCTTGCGTCGCGGCGGTGCTTGGTTTTGCGTCGGGCAGCAGGACCTGAGTGCCATGCGGCAGAACGGGGCCGTACTGCGCGATGCCGGGGTTCAATTCAAGGGTTTCCTCTACGTATCCGGCGGTGCTGCCCAGGTAACGCCAGACCAGCAGATCCAGCGTGTCGTTTTGTTGTGCGGTCACCTGTTGCATCAGATCAGGTCCACCGTGACGCGTGTGCGGCCCTCGATATCGGCAATCGCCCACTGCGAGTTGCGGCGCTGTTCCTCAATAGCAGGATTCATCAATTCGGCTTTCTTGTTGCCTTCCGAAGTAGTGTCGAAATCCCGATACTTCTCCAGCAAATCCGCCTTTGCCGAGCTGTAGACTGCACGCTTATATAAGGTGACCTTGACGCTGATCCCTGCGACCTTCAGGGCAGGAACCGCGCTCATGGCACCAAAGCCTAGCGCGCTCTGCCCCTCTTTCCAGCCGCTCAAATTGCGGTTGACCTCGATCACGGCTGCGACCAGGGCATCAAACAGGCGCACGTCCGTTACGGTGCCGTCGATCCGTGCCGAGTCGCGCGCTTCCGCCATGAGAATGTCGGGAAACCATCCATCGTTCTCAATGGTGTCCGCCACAGCATCAGGCGGCGGCGTCGTCGGAGTTGTTGCGGTGGCAAAGAAATCGCTCATCGTCGGTCCAAAAAAGACGGCGGTGGGCGGGCGTCATACGGTGAAGGAGAAAGCCGTAATCAACCCGCGCCGCCGTGCGCCGGGGGGTGCTCGTTACGCTGGGGTCGCCTTCTTCAAACGGCGGTCCAGTTGTTCAATATGCTTCTTGACGCCAACATCTTTGTACAACTCCAGCGCGCGACCGAAGTTATTGCGCGCGACCTGGGCGTTGAAGATCTGATCGGCAGGGATCTCGTTTCCGCCGTCCGGACAGGCGGCGTCGACAATTTCCATGGCAGCGCAGCCCAGCGCCTTATGCAGCTTGGCGCGTGCCTGATCTGGAGCGTCCTTATCTTCGGTCAGGTTGCCCACGAAACAGAGCGAGGCAATGGCTTGGAGAGGATCGTCAAATTTTTTGCGCTCGTATGCATCGGCCAGCTCATCCATCAACATCGTGGCGACGTTGCGGTTGTACTGATCGGCCAGCTTCAGGCCGTGACGCAACGCGTATTCGGCGATCTGCAGCCCGATGCCGAAATTGCCGACATCGATATGCCAGACCAATACGCTGACCAGCACATCGTCCTGTGCGCCCTTTCCATCGTTCAAGGCGCCGAGAATCCATTCCTCATAGGTCGGCAGAATGAGCGCCTTGGCCTCGATCTTGCGTTCAATCGACTGAATGTCCTTGAGCTGGCGGCGATGCTCCGCCAGTTGGATCTGCATCAGGTTGTAGGCGTCGCCGGTCATCACGGCGCCGTGCTCACTGGCGGCGGCAGACTTTCCGGCGACGATGCGCGCAAAGTGCCGCTGGGCGGGTGTTTGTCGAGTCATGGCTGGCCTGCCTATTAGACGAACACGATATTTTCGATAGCAGCGGCCACACCGTAGTCTTCGACCACGTACGCATCGTTGGACGATTCGTAGTTCTCGACGCGGTTGCGCTTCGGATTTTCCTGAATGTAGCGACGGCGTGCACCGATCTGCCAGTAAATGGAGAGGTTGTCCAGGCGTGTGATCAGCAAGCCGGTAGATGGGAAGAATGGGACGGTGGCAGCTGCCAGGCCGCCGACACGTTTCTGGCTGATGATGATGTCTGCCGCCAGCTTTTCCGATGCTGGCTGATCCTTATTCACCAGAGGGAAATACTTGTCGTGCATCAGCTCGCGCCCCATGATCACCACCAGATTGGAGTCTTCGCGGAACCACGGGTCCAGCAACGTAACCGCATCGAAAACAGCAGCGTCGAGGTTGGCATAGTCACCGCCCTGCCCGATCTTCACCTTGCCGGCTGTGGCGCCTTCGTGCATGACACGTTGCGGCGCATCGACACGCATCTTTTGCAGCCAGCCGATGTTGACGTCTTGCAGCAGCGGGTTAGCGACAATATCGGTGGTCGCGCTGACCGAGGTTCCGTTAAAGCCGATCATGATGCGATCCAGTGCCTGGCGTTGCAGGATCGCGTCGCGCACACGGGTCTGAAAGTCAGGAAATTTCGACCAGGCGTCGAGAGTCTGATAGCCAAGGTGGGAATCAAAGTTCGTTTGTTCACAACGATAGCGATTGTTGTCCATTGAGGTCAGATCGCGGGTGGTGCGATCTGCATTGACGGTGTTGGTGCGACTTGCGATAGGCCCGGACACGCCCAAACCAAGCTTTTCCGATTCCTGTTCATCCACCCCGATGACGTTGATCTTCGTCAGGAACTCACTGTTTTCCTGAATCTTGTTTTCCAGCGTTTGCTGGATCGATGGCGTCACCGCGAACTGCTTGGATGCGTCGTTGACGCCGTTGAGCTGTGCAACGCGCGCGGTAAATTGTTCGTAGGCGATACGGGTATGGTTCTTCATTTGCGAGATTCTCCGGGATGATTCTTAAAAATGGCTATGCAACAGGGTGAGAGGATCAGCAGTCGGTTTGTTTTTCGGTGCCGCCTCCGGTCGCTGCTGGTCGCTGAGGCTGATTTCCCGGCTCTCTGTCCAGTGCCGATTTCAGACTGGTGAATTCCACTTGCAACGCGTCATGCTTCTTGCGCAGGTCGGCCAGTTCCGTCTGTGCGGCATAGGTTGCGCTTTGCTCCACCACCGTTTCCACGATTTCGCCCAGCACTTCGGTTACTTCCGCAAAGCGGTTGTCGTTGGTGGTTTCACGCTTGGTGAATTTCGCCAGTAGCTCTTTCATGGTCTTGGTGAAGAGGTTGCTACCGTCGTCTTCCTCAAACTCGATCACCACTTCGGTGGCGGCGGAGAAGAGATTTTCTGGACTTTGCTTACGACCCGCGAAGGGGCTTGCGGCAGGATTCTGGGCCGCGAATTGCAGGACTTCGGTGCCGAGGCTGGCCGGGCTGTCGGTCACGCCAAGACCCACCAAATACGCTTCGCCGGTATCTGCGAATTTCTGGTTGATCTCGATGCTGGTATAGATTTTTTGACGATCTTTCGTCATGTTCACCAGATCCGGAGTCGGGTCGATCTGGGCAAACAGGCCCATTTTTTTCTGACCGCCGATATCGACTTCTTCCGACTTCAGTGCCAGGACATCGCCATAGGCACGAAACGGGCTGTCGGGCAAAGTGCCGCGCAGATGCTCCATCCAAATGCGTGCGCCGTACTTCGTTGGATCGAAGTTCTTCGCCATCTGGGTGATCCAGTTGCGCTCGATGTTACGGCCATCGGTGGTTGCACCTTCAACGGCGACGCGGAAGAATTTGGATGGTTTAGCCATGTGTAGCTCTCTTAACGTTGATTGACAGGAGTTTGGTTGATGCTCGCATGGTCGACGTTGCGCTACTTTCATTCAACGGTCTGCGGATGTACATGGCACGTGTACACCCTGCGCCGCCTTACGCGCGCGCGATGTGTCCGGACAATGGCGGCATGCTCGCTACACCGCCAGAAATTGATAATCGCCGTCTTGCCCGCAGCCTTTACTGGCAAGGCTGGCGTGTGTCGTCGATTGCCACGCACCTGAAAGAAAAGCGCAGCACGGTCCACAGCTGGAAAGAGCGCGACAAGTGGGAAGAAACGCCCTACGTCGAGCGCATTGAGGCGACCATTGAAGCGCGCATGGTTCAGCTGATCGCCAAGGAAAACAAGACCGGCGGCGATTTCAAGGAAATCGATCTGCTGGGGCGGCAGATCGTCCAGATGTCGCGCAAGCGCCGTTTTGATGAAGGCGGTACCGAATCGGACCTCAATCCGAATTTAGAGCGGCGCAACGCCGCGCCGAAGAAGAAGCCGACCCGCAATGAATTCAGCGATGAGCAGAAGGATCAGCTGCTGGAGGCATTTCAGGATTCGCTGTTCGACTATCAAAAGGTCTGGTATCGCAACGGCGACAAGCGTACGCGGATGATTCTGAAATCGCGCCAGATCGGGGCGACTTGGTATTTTGCGCGCGAGGCGCTGGCAGATGCCCTGGTCACCGGTCGCAATCAGATCTTTCTGTCCGCATCGAAGGCACAGGCGCACGTCTTCAAGCAATACATCATCCAGTTTGCAAAGGAATCCTGCGGCGTCGAACTGTCCGGTGACCCGATTGTGCTGCCGAACGGCGCACATCTTTATTTTCTCGGAACCAATGCGCGCACGGCCCAGGGCTATCACGGCAATTTCTATTTTGACGAATTCTTCTGGACCCACAACTTTGAAGAATTGAACAAAGTAGCGTCGGGCATGGCGCTGCACAAGCAATGGCGCAAGACCTACTTTTCTACGCCATCAGCGATGTCGCACCAGGCATACCCATTTTGGACCGGCGATCAATTCAACAAACGGCGGGCGAAGAAAGATCAGGTCAAGATCGATGTTAGCCATGCCCGGCTGTCGTCTGGCTTCACCGGCGAAGACAAGATCTGGCGCCAGATCGTCACGATCATGGATGCCCAGGCGGGCGGCTGCGATCTGTTCGACATTGACGAGCTGCGCGACTTTGAATACAGCCCGGATCAGTTCGACAACCTGCTGATGTGTAATTTCATCGATGACACGTCGTCGGTGTTTCCTCTTACCGCTTTGCAGAAATGCATGGTGGACTCTTGGGTCGATTGGGGCGATTACAAACCATTCACCCAGAGGCCGTTCGGAGATCGTCCGGTTTGGATCGGATATGACCCTTCATTGAGCGGCGACAGTGCCGGTTGCGTGGTGCTGGCGCCGCCGGATAGACCCGGTGGCAAGTTCCGCATTCTGGAACGCCATCAGTGGCGCGGCATGGACTTTGCAGCTCAAGCCGAGGCGATTCGGCAGATGACTATTCGCTACAACGTCACCTACATCGGCATTGACACGACCGGCATGGGCGTCGGCGTGTTCCAGATCGTCAAAGCGTTCTTCCCGCAAGCGACCGCCTTCCTCTATTCGCCAGAAGTGAAGTCGCGCCTGGTGCTGAAAGCACAGGACGTCATCAGCAAAGCACGCCTCGAATTCGACGCCGGCTGGACTGATATCGCCCAAGCCTTCATGGCTATTCGCAAAACCCTGACCGCAAGCGGAAAGCATGTCACCTATGACGCTGGGCGCACGCAAGAAGGTGGACACGCCGACCTTGCGTGGGCGTGTATGCATGCGCTTGATCACGAACCGCTAGACGGCGGTTTACAGAATTCACAATCCACCATGGAGATTTACTGATGAGTCGACGGAATAAAAAACGGGTGTTGGAGCACCAGCTTTCCACCACCGAAGCGGCGGCGCCGCGCCCAGATCTGGCACAGCGATTGGAGCAGTTCAGTTTCGGTGAGCCAACGCCTGTAATGGATGGCCGAGACTTGATGGACTACATCGAGTGCTGGCAGAACGGAAAGTACTTTGAACCGCCGGTCAGCTTTGAAGGATTGGCGAAGTCTTTCCGCTCCAGCGTGCACCACAGCTCCGCCATCTACATGAAGCGCAATGCCCTGGTCGGTACATTCATTCCATCCAAAAGCCTGTCACGCGCTGCGTTCAGCCGCTGGGCGCTGGACTACCTGATCTTCGGCAATGGCTATCTTGAGAAACGCACCAGTCGCACCGGCCTGACGCTGCAACTTGAACCGTCCCTGGCGAAATACACGCGGCGCGGATCAGATCTCGTTTCGTATTTTTTTGTACGCGGCTGGCAGCAGGAGCATCAATTTGCACCAGGGTCGATTTTCCACCTGATCGATCCGGATATTCATCAGGAAATCTATGGCCTGCCGGAATATCTCAGCGCGTTGCAAGCGGCATGGCTCAATGAGTCGGCCACGTTGTTCCGGCGCAAGTATTACCTCAACGGTTCTCACGCCGGTTTCATTCTGTATTTGACCGACGCGACAGTAGACAAGGATGACGTCGACAAGCTGCGCGAGGCGCTGCGCAACAGCAAAGGTCCGGGCAATTTCCGCAATCTGTTCATGCACGCGCCAGGCGGAAAGAAAGATGGCATCCAGATCCTGCCGGTGTCGGAGATTGCCGCCAAAGACGAATTCTTCAGCATCAAGAATGTGACACGAGACGATCTGCTGGCGGCGCACCGCGTGCCGCCGCAGCTGCTGGGCGTGGTGCCGAGCAATACCGGTGGATTCGGTGACGTCGAGCGCGCGGCGAAGGTTTTTGGCGTCAATGAATTGATGCCATTGCAGGAACGTTTTTTGGAATTAAACGAGTGGCTTGGTGAAGAGGTGATCAAGTTCGGTCAGTACGAACTGAGCACAGCACAAGGAGAACAGCAGTGAGTGACCATGCGGATATGTCCGATGATTTGATTGATGCCATCGTGCAGCGTGGCGTCGCCCAGGTGCGTGGCGCCAGGGGATTAAGGCCGGATGGCTTGTGCCATTTTTGCGATGAAGAAGTAGCGATGCCTGGGTTGTTTTGCGACGCCGATTGCCGCGACGATTTTGAGAAAGAACAGGCTGCATTGCGGCGTGCTGGAAAATGATAAACGTAGTTACAATAAATACTTGCACACACGATTATTTGTAACTACAATAATCACATGGAAATCACATTCGACCCAGCAAAAGACGCCATCAATCTTGCCAAGCATGGCATATCGTTAGCTGCCGCCGCTGAGATCGAATGGGATACGCTGTATGCAGTGCCTGACATGCGGCAAGCATATGGCGAAGAACGGATGGTCGGCATCGGCTACATCGGGCTACGCCTGTTTGTTGTCGTGTATGTTGACCGTGATGATGTGCGCCGGATTATCAGCCTGCGCAAAGCAAATCGACGTGAGGAGAATCGTTATGCCGAAGCTTAAAGCCGGAACGATCCGGGTAACGGATCAAGAAGACGCCGAGATCACAGCGGCAGCGTTGAGCGATCCTGATGCACAGCCGCTGACCGATGCGCAGTTGGCGAACCTGCGGCCAGTGCGGCCACGGGGCCGGCCTGCCGGCAGTGGTAAAAAGGTGCAAGTCACCGTGCGTTTTGATGAGGACATCATCGCTGCGTTCAAGGAAGACGGCGATGGCTGGCAAACACGCATGAATGATGCCCTGCGCCAGTGGCGCCAGGAACATCAGCACTAACCTTCAGGCCGCCATGTGCGGCCTTTTTTCACATCTTCCATCGCAATCGTTAGCGCCAACCCGGAACTATCTCGCCTATCGGCAGCGTGGGCGCGCGCTTCGCTCCTCCCTGCTGTTCCTCGTACATTTCCTGCTCTGTCTTAAGACGCCGTCCCAAGCCCACCAAGCATAGCCAGGACTGCGCGTAGTCAACCACCTCGCCTTCCTGTTCGCAAGATTCAAAGCCGGTCAAGACCAGCCGCTCTTCATTCATCCAGGCAAGGTCAGCATCCACCAGTTCCACCGTCTGCCAGCCACCAGCGCGCACCAGCTTCGCCGTTTTCGATAGGCGATTCAATCTGTTGTCCTGGGTGACTGCGACCGTCAAATCGCCCTCATACGTTGTCTGCCTGGACCACGCACTCTTGTGCAGCCGGACCCCATGATGCCGGGTCATGATCATGGAAACTTTCATTTGAGATAACTTATACTGTATTTATATACAGTATAACAGCCAAATCCCTCGCACGCGCAAGTGCTGATGAGAGCAGCCGCCGTCTGCGCCGACAGCGCCGGGGGGCATGGACTCGCACACATACCCGAAAGAATGTTATCAATTAGAAACATTCTACTGAGAATGTTATTGAAATAATAACATTTTTGGAGGCATGCCCCTTGGCGCGCAGTCGTCCCCCCACCGCGCCTGCCTGCTAAATAGGCCGTTTTTAACTCATTTTTGCACTTTTAGCCGACCCAAGCCCCGCCTGCCTTTGCTGGCGGTTTTCAGGGGCTTGGCGTTGACGCATTTTGACGCACGCACCAGGGCATTTTCGGGGTGTCCGGTGAAGCGATTGGACCGCCCTCGCTTGCCGGTCACGGCTGGACCATAGGCAGCGCAACTTGTGGAGCTGTGGATGTGCACAAAATCACACCTAAGTGATTGATTACACGAAAATATTGCTTCCACACAATCCATGGAACAGCAGTTTTTTGGATCGGGAATTCATGGACGCTTTTTTAGGCAATCAAAAAACCTGTGGAAATCCGCGTACAACCTGTGGATTTGCTTTTTGATGTTATCGCTCTTTCTCTCTATGTTTTCTTCTTTCTTTTCAATTAATTAAAGAGAGAGATAGATAAAAAGGGGCGCAAATTGCGAAAAATCAATTATCTGGAAATTTCAGCGCATATTCTGGAAAAGCAGAGGCAACCTGTGGGCGCTACCCTCTCTAAAATCAAAGACTTAGCGACTTATCCACCGAAATCCACGCAAAATCTGCGCTGCCTGTGCCTGCCATGATAAAAAATGGCTATGCGGCCTCCCCCTTTCCCGGTCTGGCCGTTCCCGCGCCCCGCCTCCTTCGTGAGGGGTGGGGGGAGAAACGGCAAAGCGACCTAGACCCGGCGGCAGCACTTCATTGATCTGGACCGCTGCGCGGCCAGGTAAGGAGGCAAGAGAGGCTAGGAAAGGGCCGTGGCGCTGATATATAGCAATGGCCGAGGGATTTGCCGCATGACGCCCCAAATCAGACTTCTTTGAACGAGCTTTCGTTCTTCGTCCGTTCTAAGCTACGCTCATCAATCACCAAGTGGGAGTTAGCGATGAAAACAGTAGCAGAGGTAATGATCGCCAAATGGATCGAGTCCCTGACGGACGAAGATCGTGCGCGCATGGAAGAGGCTGCCAGGCGCGCACGCGGATTCATCATCAAAGTAAAAGAGGTCGTTGATGCGGCGGTGGACGCAGGTGTCAAAGCGACAGCGAAGGCTAACACGGACCACGACCGGGCTGTTCTGCTTCGCCTGTATCGTCAACGCCGTAGTTGGAAAACGGCAGATCTGCCGCGACTGAACACCTATCGTCTCAATAAGGCAGCGCAGAGGCATGTTGCGTCCCTGAAGGAATCAACTCGTCTTGGACGTGGCTCCACTCTGCCGTATCAGTCGCTGCTCCAACAGCTTTCGGAGGCGGGCCAGTATTTCGTTGCCTTGCACGATCCGAACACACCCGGGCACAAGCGCGTGGGGATGCTCAAACGCCACAAAAGCTGGTGGCCGCAGTTTATCGAAATGACCTATCGTGGAGAATATGACCGGCTTAAAAAGATCGGTGGACTGGCTCCGCACGAAGAGGCAGAACGAGCCGTGGCCGAGGCATTTTTCACCTCGACGTCGAGCGTTAGGAGGAACTGTGTCTTGGTCCGCAATGATCCTGCTTCGCTCGATTCTTTATCCCATCCCATCACCGTCGCTGAGTTTGAAATGTGGAAGCAGTCCGGCCAGTTGCCCCAGCATGAACAGGGGCATCCGTGAACCGCAACATCAAGGAAGATTTCGCCTACGCGAAAATAGCCGTTCGGCGTTGCATAATTCGGCGTAATGGCTCTGGCATCACTTCGTTTAGTGGGAGAGCGCTTCCCTACTTGTCGTATTCCACCATTGCATCCGCAGGGAAGGCTACATTTTGAGCCAAATCTGTGAGATGCCGCTTTAACTCTTGCCAACCTGGAGTACCGCCACCGGATCGAATAATAAGCTCGGCCTCCTGATGGCAAGTTTTTCCATCAATACTCCCTTTATGCACGTGTAGAGTCTTAGCACGCTCGCCATCTTTCCGGAAGTTGTCGAACACGACAGCAGCCTTTCCCGCGTCGGTAATGCGGTCACCGCAAACGTCGCAAAACAGCATTGGGGCGCTAATGTCTCCGACTACTTGAATCTCAATCATTGGACTTCCTCTGTCGGCTTCCGGCCAGTACGGGATGCCAGCGGCAACAAGGCTAGGGTAGCATCGGCGCGTCAGAGGGGCCTATATTTTTCATTAACTTGGCACAGTTTTCACTTAATGTGTCACTCGATACCACACCTGTATCGACGGTTTGAATTCCAACTGGTCTGCTGCTCTATACTGGCCTGGCTCAATCACCACCCGGTGCCGGCTATATTGCGGTCCGAAATTTTTTGCATCGCAGCCCTCTGCATTTGTAGGCACTTTTGTAGGCACCTAGACAAAAAATCACACAAAATGCTTGTAAATAAGCCTTGTGTGGCGCACTCCGTCTCCGCCAGAATACAAACACCCGCCTCGGCGGGTGTTTTTATTTGTATTTCCATTTTGTTTGCGCAGCAAACCCCCTATGCGGAGACGAGTAAGGCGCCTGCGCGGCTTACGCGAGGGATTCGAAGGGAATCGCTTGCAAGCGATTCAGCGGCCTGCGGAACGTAGGCGAATCCCTCCGTCTCCGCCAGAATACGAACGCCCGCTTTTGCGGGCGTTTTTATTTGGTTTTTCATTTTGTTCGCCCGGCAAACCCTGGCAGCCTCGCTATCGCTATCGCGATCGCTGTCGATCAAAGCGTCATCTATCTTCCCAGCCTGAAATCAACGTTACCCGGCCGTCCCGGCAAGCTGAGCCGCGCATGCGCCGGTGGCGCCTGGCTGATGACGGTGCCGCGACGAATCACGAAGCGGCGCGCCGCGCGCAGGCGAATCGCTTCGATGGGGTCGCTCGCGTCTAACACCACCAGGTCGGCATGGCAACCGGCCTGCAAACCATAGCTTTCCAATCCCAGAATACGCGCCGGCGTTTCCGTCACGGCGCGGAAACAGTCGCGCATGGCGTCCTGCCCGGTCATTTGCGCTACGTGCAAACCCATGTGCGCCACTTCAAGCATGTCGCCCGAGCCGAGGCTGTACCACGGATCCATGACGCAGTCATGGCCGAAGGCGACATCGATGCCGGCGGCCAGCAGTTCCGGCACGCGCGTCATGCCGCGCCGCTTCGGATAGGTGTCATGGCGCCCTTGCAGCGTGATGTTGATCAGGGGATTGGCGATTGCCGCGACACCGGCTTCGCGAATCAACGGCAACAATTTGCTGACATAGTAGTTGTCCATCGAATGCATCGAGGTCAGGTGCGATCCGGCTACCCTGCCCTGCAAACCGAGCCGCTGCGCATGGTAAGCCAAGGTTTCGATATGCCGAGACATCGGGTCGTCGGATTCATCGCAATGTATGTCGACGCGCAATCCCTTTTCCGCTGCGAACTCACATAGCAGCCTGACCGACTCTGCGCCGTCGGCCATGGTCCGTTCGAAATGCGGGATGCCGCCGACCACGTCAACACCCATGGCGATTGCGCGCTTCAGATTGGAGAAGGCAGTCGGACTGCGCAGCAGGCCATCCTGCGGAAACGCCACCAGTTGCAGATCGAGATAAGACGCGACCGATCTCTTCACGTGCAGCAAGGCCTCCACCGCCAGCAAACGATCGTCGCAGATATCGACATGAGAACGGATCGCCAGCAGACCGCGTGCGACCGCCCAGTCGCAATACTGCAGCGCGCGCTCGACCAGTGCCTGCTGCGTCAGCTCCGGTTTCAGCTCGCCCCACAGCGCAATGCCTTCGAGCAGCGTGCCTGAAGCGTTCACGCGCGGCAGGCCGTAGCTCAGCGTCGCGTCCATGTGGAAATGCGCATCGACGAACGGCGGCGTCACCAGGTCGCCGGCGACATCGATTTCCTCTGCTCCCTTGAGATTCAGGGCCGTCCCGATTGCCGCAATGCGGCCTGCTTCAATGGCGATATCTGCTTGCTGCCGGCCATCAGGCAGCGTGGCGTTACGTAAGACCAGATCCATGTGACATCTCCTTCATCCGCGCAGTCTCCAGATTAACGCAGCACAGCATTTTGGTTGAACATTATTGCGTTCACGCCGTCTTCCTTGTGTCGCACTCACCCGGACACTCACTCTTGACGGATCGACATGCTCAAAAAACTGAACCGAATGTGGCTGAGCAGCCTTAAAAAGGCCGGCAAGGCGCAGCAGAGGCAAGCCGGCAAGGTACTCAAGGCGATATTGACCAAGCCAAAGGCGACACGCAAGCCTGTGGCCCCAAAGCCGCGGGCGCAGAAAGAAGGCCCATCCGGCGAATGGATCAGTTCGTCCTGCGTCAGTACCGGGTTGCCTGCACGCCGCATGCACTATCGCTTGTTTCTTCCGTCCCGCGCGCCCGGGCTCGACGATTCGATTCCATTGATCGTCATGCTGCACGGATGCGAACAAACCGCCGCCGATTTCGCTGCCGGCACACGCATGAACCGGCTGGCCGCCGCCAGGGACTACGCGGTGCTGTATCCCGAACAGTCGCTGCGCACGCATCCCAATCGCTGCTGGAAATGGTATGACGCGGCGACTCAGCGCGGCGGCGGCGACATTGCCGTCATCGCACACATGATCGGCAAGATCGTTGAAGAACATGCGATTGATCGCAGCCGCATTTATGCCTGCGGCATCTCCGCCGGGGCGGCCATGGCGCAGATCCTGGCACTGACCCACCCGCGACTGATCGCTGCCGTCGGCATGCATTCCGCCCCGGTATTGAGCGCAAGCCGCACGGCTGTCGGCGCTTACGGCGTGATGCAGCATGGCAGCACTCAGGCTTTGGCGCCGATAGAAAAACTGCTGCTCAAGAGCCCTGATTTTCCGGGCATGCCGGCGATTCTGATTACCGGCGACGACGACAAGATCGTGCGTCCGGTCAATCAATTGCAGTTGGCCAGGCAATTCCTGCTGCTCAACCACGCTGCCGCCCCTGCCCCGCAGCCGCCGGTGACGAAGGCCTTCGGAAGGACGTCAAAGCAATTTCCTCGCAAAAACACAATGACGGTCCACGACTTTGCAGCCGGTTCGAAGGTCCTGCTCCGGTCGGTGCACATCGCACGTCTCGGGCATGCATGGAGCGGCGGCGACGAGACGTTTCCATTCAACGCCAGGGGTCCTGACGCCGGCAAGCTGATGCTGGCCTTCTTCTCCCGGCATCGGCGCAGGCAATGAAAAAGCCCGCGCGCAGCGGGCTTTTTTTGAACGGCGGCAGTACTGCTCAGCCAGCGGGCTTCGCCTGGTCCGGACGACTGCCGTAACGCTGCGCCAATATCGCGCACACCATCAATTGAATCTGATGGAACAACATCAGCGGCAACAGGACCATGCCGACGGTCTGGCTGGCGAACAAGACCTTGGCCATGGGAACGCCGCTGGCAAGGCTTTTTTTCGAGCCGCAGAAGACGATGGTGATTTCATCTTCCTTGTTGAAGCCGAGACGACGGCTGCCGAACGTGGTGATCGCCATGATGATCGCCAGCAGCAAGGCGCTGATGACGATCAGACTGATCAGCATGACCGGCGGCACCTGGCGCCACAAGCCCTGATTGACGGCTTCGCTGAACGCCACGTACACGACCAGCAGGACGGAACTCTGGTCGACCCAGCGCAGCCAGGACTTGTTGCGGTCCATCCAGGCGCCGATCCAGGGACGGGCGATCTGGCCTGCCACGAACGGCAACAGCAACTGATAGACGATCTTCAGGATGGAATCCAGCGAGGAATGCCCGGCGCTGTGCGCCACGATGATGACGCCGACTATGAGCGGCGTCAGGAAGATTCCCAGCAAATTGGAGGCCGACGCGGCGCAGATGGCCGCCGGCACGTTGCCGCGCGCGACCGAAGTGAAAGCGATCGAGGACTGCACCGTCGACGGCAGCACGCACAGGAACAGGATGCCGAGATACAGATCCGGCGTGATCACCAGCAGCAAGGCAGGCTTGAGGACCAGGCCGAGCAAGGGGAACACGGCGAAGGTGCAGAGCAGCACCGTCACGTGCAAACGCCAGTGCACCATGCCGGCGATCACCGCCTGGCGCGACAACTTGGCGCCGTGCATAAAAAACAGCAGGCCGATCATGAATGTGGTCAGCCAGTCGAAGCCGACGGCGACCACGCCGGTACAGGGAAAAATGCTGGCGGTGAGAACCACCGCAAACAGCATCAGCGTCAGATTGTCGGGAAGGAAACGGGGGCGCGCCATAAGAATCTTTGCAGGTTGGTTCCAAAAACGAGGTCCTGTCGGACCAAACCCGCTATTTTACGCGAGTCCTGCAAAGCGGCGAAACGGGGGAAATCCGGTAGAAATCACCAGATCCAGAACATCAGCAGCCACGCATAGTTGACCAGCGCGAGCGCACCGATCACGGGCAGCATGGCAAGCACGCGGCGCGAGAACGCCTCGGTGTGCTGGCCGACGACTTTCCATGCCAGCAGCACGCTCCACAAGGTCATGACGGTGAGCAAGGCAGCGCGTACGTCATTGGCCCAGTCCACCGGCCAATGTTCCGCACGCAGCAGGCTGATGGTAGTTGCCGACAAGCCGACGAACACGCCACAGCCGGCCAGCGGAATCGCCGCCTGCACCAGGTGATTGAAACGGGAGCGGCTCCATGGACCGAGCACGAGATTGCTGATCGCGAACAAGGCGGTCAGCGCGGTGCCGAGCACGGCGGCGGTGGCCAGGATGTAAGACACCACGAGGCCGCCGTCGAGCCAGGAAAACACGTCGCTTTGTTGCGGATAATTGGTGAGCAGCCACCATGGCGCGTTGGTCGCAAACGGCCACATGATGTCGCGATCGATGAGCCAGGTAGCGATGAATTGCTTGGCCTCGACGAACCAGGGGCTGGCGCTCCAGTGGAACGCTCCGATGGCGATGCCGAACAGGCCGTACAGCGCCAGCGCGCTTTCCCACAGGTTGTTGTTGGTGCGGCCGACCTTGACGATTTCGACGGTCGGTGCGCGCCATGTCAGCGCGATCGCATCGCGATGGCCGCTGCAACGACCGCACATGTGGCAATCGGAAGCGCCCTTCATGTTGCGCAAGGGAACCAGCGGCGCGCAATTGACGGCGATGGTCTTCTTGCCGTGGGTGTCGTAGGAAGCGCGCCAGGCGTCTTCGTTGACTTTGTAATGGAATGGCGCCAGCTTGGCGAGCAGGCCGAACACGCCGTTGACCGGGCACAGGTATTTGCACCAGACGCGCTTTTCGCGGCCGTACAGATAACCGACGATCATGGCGCCGAGCGTCGATCCTCCCAACACCAGCAATACTGCCTTGGGATATTGGTAGACGCTGACCATCTGGCCGTAAATCGTGGTGAGTGCAAACGCGACAAAGGGCCAGCCGCCCCAGCGCATCCAGTGCGGGATGGTACGGCCTTTGCCGAACTTGCTGGCGAACTCGGTCAATGCACCTTCGGGACACAGCACGCCGCACCAGACACGGCCCATCAGCACCATGCTGACCAACACGAACGGCCACCAGATGCCCCAGAAGCAGAACTGCGCAATCAGGGTCAGGTTGGACCAGATATGCGCGGTTTCGTCCGGTAACGGCAGGAAAATGGGGACCAGGATGAGCACGGCGTACACCAGGACGACGATCCATTGAATACCGCGGATCAATGCGCCGTTGCGGCGCATCCAGTCACCCGTCCGCGCCAGACGGGTATTGGGAAGCGTACTGGTGCTCATATCGCCTTATGCTGCTTGCTTATTATTAACTTGTGTCGATTTCGACTTGCCAAGCGCGGAGGATACCACAAGCCAATATATGACATAAATGGCAACACTCATCAGCGCCGGGCGGGCGCGATAGCCCGTCAGCGTCGACACCAGGCTGCCTGCAGTGCTCGAATCATCCAGCAGCCAGCTGGTGTCCCAGACGGGCGCAGTCAGGCTCGAGACGAAGCCGAGCGAGGCGAACCAGTCGGAGCTCTCCAGTAGCAGGTCCAGCAGCTTTTCGACCCCGGTCAGCAACAACCCGGCCGCCAGCAGCAACAGGATGATTTCGGTCACCTGGAAGAAACGGCGCCATGAGAAAACCTTGCCGCCCAATTGCAGCAGATAGAAGGTCAGGAACGCCAGGCCGAAACCGAGCGCGCCGGCGAAAATCAGCGCGCCACGGCTGGCATCCTGCTCGCCCATGCCGATTCCGTAGAGGAACACAGCAGTCTCGCTGCCCTCGCGTGCAATCGCCAGCGCCACCAGCAGGAACACACCCCACCAGTTGCCGGTGGCATAGTTCGCTTTCAGCGAGCTTTCCATGTCTCGCTTGAGAGTACGGCCGTGCTTGCGCATCCAGAACACCATTTGCACGATCAGCACCGCGGCAACCAGCACCATGCCGATCTGGAAATACGTCTGGGCGTCACCGGACAGGAGTTCGCTGAAACCGAGCAAGGCGGCCCCCAGCGCCAGTGCAGCCACAACGCCTGCCGCCACGCCGCCCCACAGATACGGCAGGCCGCGACGTGCGGCGGCATCGCCGTTATTGAGCCAGGCATACAGAATCCCGACCACCAGCAAGGCCTCGACGCTTTCACGCCAGACGATAAATAACACCTGCCCCATTACATCCCTTTCAATTGCATATTGCCGGTCACCGCGATCACCGCCCCACGCCGCTTATTTGGCGACGATGGCGCCTTGCGGCATGTTCAGATGGAAATCGTCGAAAAACTTGTACTCGCCCGGACGCAGGGGAGCGATCACGACGAAGGACTGCGCGCCCGGCGCCAGGACTTTTTCCTTGCGCAGTTCCACGCTTTCGAATTCGGCGGCGGTTTTGCCGACGTTGTGGATTTCGATCTTGATGCGCTGTCCTGCAGGGACTTCGATGCGCGCAGGATTGAATTTGCCGTCCGCCATCTCAAGCTTGAATGTCAGCAGATCAGAAGCAAATGCGGTGGCGGCGGACAACGAGCAGGCCAGGCCGATCAAGGTCGCCAAAATTCGTGAAGGTTGCGATTTACGCAAGGACATCCAGTGCTCCCAAACTACTTGGCCTTGCGCAAGGCAAGGCCGGTCAATTCGGCATGCGCAATGAGGCTGCGCATGCGCTCTCGCTAAAACAGCTCAGTCGCTGATTAGTAGCCGCCCTTCTTGCCGACGCCGGCGAAGGTGAAATCGTAGGTCAGTTCAAACGGCTTGAACCAGGCGCCGACACCGGTTTCCTTGTCGACGTGACGGCCAAAGTGAGCATGCGCGTTGGCAGATGGCGGCGAGATGGTCAGCTTCAGCTTGTACTTGCCCGGACCGTCGAGCTTGACGTTGTCGCCGTAGTGCGGACCGTCGCTGGCCACCATCGGCATCATGTCGCCCTTGATGACCTTGGTCGAACCGGCCTTGGCCAGTTCGAACTTGATGACCAGATACGGCATCCAGTCGCCTTCGGCAAAGCCGTTCGGATTCTTGGCGACGGCGCGGATATCGGCTTCCAGGTGGACGTCCGACTCCTCTGCCTTGCGCATCATGCCGTCCGGTTCCATCTTGATCGGTTGCAGGTAGACCGCGCTGACTTCCATGCCGTTCTGAATCTGTGGTTTGCCGATAGGATATTCGGCGGCGCTGGCAGCCGAGAAGGCTGCGAACATGGCGGCGGCTACTGCGATTTTCTTGATACCGATCATAAGATTTTTCTCCCACGCATTAGATGATAATGATTACCATTAAATTATAGCATCATATGGGAGTATGTATCAGCGCCAGACGGGAAATTCATGAGGGAGCGCGCGCGAAATCGCCGGCAAAAACCGACCGGGCAATAAAAAACCCGCGCCTTGCGGCGCGGGTTAAATCTAATTCAGGGGGGTGAATTAGAGGGGGGAGTTCGTAAGATATACCCCGTACCACCCTGCATCTACCGCTATTACAAACTGTTACGGTTATTAACAAGTCTTCACGCAGCATCGCGAACACGCGCCTGTCTGCCCTGTATCCGCACGGGCTTCATGCGGTCATGGAATTGTCACAATAAGGCCGCCTCGCGCCGCTATCATGTGGGCTTCATGCCCCCTGCCTTTCCCGATCGCCACATCCGTCCCGCACATCCACATCATGTCCCTGACGCTCCCCGACATTGAACGGCTCTTTCTCCGCCACGGCCACGCCCAGTACACCGGCGAACCCGTGACACAACTCGAACATGCCTTGCAAACCGCCGCGCTGGCCGAGCGTGAGAATGCCTCGCCCGCGCTGATCTCCGCCGCGCTCCTGCATGACCTCGGGCACATGCTGGAAAACGCCGCCGCCGGCTACGACATCCACGACACGCCGACGGCCAGCGGCATCGACGATCTGCACCAATACCGCATCCTGCCCTTCCTGCGCGCCATCTTCGGCGAAGAGGTGCTGGCGCCGATACGTCTGCACGTCGACGCCAAGCGCTATCTGTGCGCGGTGGAGCCGGCGTACTTTTCATCCCTGTCGGCGGACTCCGTACGCAGCCTGCAGCTGCAAGGCGGGGTCTTCGACCGGCAGCAGGCGGAAGACTTCATCGCCATGCCGCATGCAGTGGATGCCACCCGCTTGCGGCGCTGGGACGACCTCGCCAAGACTGCCGACCTGGCGACGCCGGACTATGCCCATTTCTCGCGCTACCTGACACTGTGCGCCCACGCCTGAATTTCCCCGAGATCGCCATGCCTGATTTTCTGTCGCCCGCCCCGTTGTTCACCAAATCCATCGACGCCGCGCAGTTGCAGGAATTCAGCGCTTTCATCGGCGAGCTCTGCTCGATCAGCGGCGCCATCATCCGCAGCCACTACCTCAGCGGCATCGAAGTCGAATCCAAGTCCGATCACTCGCCGGTCACCGCTGCCGACCGCGACACCGAACTCGCCCTGCGCAGCGCGATCATGGCGCGCTATCCGCAGCACGGCATCATCGGCGAAGAGCACGGTGCCTATCGGGAAGACGCCGACTACTGCTGGGTGCTCGATCCCATCGACGGCACCAAGGCCTTCGTCTCCAACTGCTATATTTTCGGCACGCTGATTTCGCTGATGCACCAGGGTCGTCCGATCATCGGCGCACTGCACAGCCCGCTGATGGAACACCTGCTGATTGGCAGCGCCGGCGGCACCACGCTCAACGGCAAGCCGGTCGGCATGCGCGCCTGCGCCGACGTCGGCGACGCCATGCTGCTGGCGACGGATCACTGGGACATCTTCACGCATCACAACGGCCCCGCTTTTGAAAAACTCTCGCGCGAAGCGCGCCTGTATCGCGGCTGGGGCGATTGCCACGGCTACTTCCAGCTGGCCACCGGCGGCGCCGACATCATGCTCGACCCGGTGCTGAAAATCTGGGACATCATGGCCATCGTCCCCATCATCGAAGGCGCCGGAGGCCGCATCACGGATTGGCAGGGCAACAACCCGCTGACAGCCACCGCCATCGTCGCGACGGCCGGCGGCGTGCACGACAAGGTAATTCGCGCGCTCAACCCGGCGTCATGACAGAAGAGAAACTTTTCTCCCGATTTTGATATTGCTTTCCAGTTATTTTTCATTATTCCGGATCATTCTCCGGTGCTAGCATCCTCGGCAATCCAATATCGTCCGGCGCGGCCCATCGGGCTCGGCGCCGGCACAAAATAACGAGAGACGCATGAAGAACTGGAAAGTCGGGACGCGCTTCGCCGCGGGCTTCGGGGTCGTGTTGCTGATGATGGCGGTCGTTGCCGCAATGGGGATATGGCGCCTGCAATCGGTGGCCGAAGCAACCAACGCCATGATGCAGATGCCGCTGGCCAAGGAACGCCTGATCAGCGATTGGTATTCGAACATTTCCACCTCGATCACGCGCACCACCGCGATCGCCCGCAGCACCGACCTGAGTCTTGCGGGGTATTTTGAAAGCGCGACCAGCGACGCGGCAAAGAACGCCTCCGCCCTGCAGGCGAAAGTGCAGCGCCTCCTGAACACGCCCGAAGAACAAAAACTGTTCGCCGACATCGATGCCAATCGCAAGGCCTATCACGAAGCCGGCGACAGCATCCTCGCGCTGCGCGCCGAAGGCAAGCTGTTCCAGGCCAAAAACGCCTTCGAGAAAAATTACCTGCCGAGCGCCACCCGCTACCAGGCCTCGGTGGACAAGCTGCTGCGCCTGCAGCGCCAGGGTATCGACGGCGTCGCCGGCAGCATTGACGCCACGTATCGCTCAAGCCGGCTGGTGTTGCTGGCGCTGAGCGCCGCCGCCGTATTGTTCGGCATCGCCGCCGCCATCGTGCTCACGCGCAGCCTGCTGCGCCAGCTCGGCGGCGAACCCGGCTATGCCGTGCGTGTCGCCGACCGTATCGCCGCGGGCGATTTGACGGAATCGATCCTCCTCGCCGACAACGATGAAAACAGCCTCATGCGTGCGATGAAAACCATGCAAGGCAATCTTGCCCGTTCAGTCGATCACATCAAGCAATCGGCCGAAACCATCGGCACTGCGTCCAAGGAAATTTCCGTCGGCAATCTCAACCTGTCGTCGCGTACCGAACGGCAAGCCGGCTCGCTGCAAGAGACCGCCTCGGTCATGCAGCAACTCACCTCGGCCGTCAAGAAAAATGCCGAGAGCGCCCTGCACGCCAACCAGCTCGCCGCCTCGGCCTCGCAGGTGGCGATCGCCGGCGGCAACGCCGTCAATCAGATGGTGGGAACCATGGCGACCATCAATGAATCGTCGCGCAAGATCGTCGACATCATTTCGGTCATCAACGGCATCGCCTTCCAGACCAACATCCTGGCGTTGAACGCCGCGGTGGAAGCTGCGCGCGCCGGTGAACAGGGACGCGGTTTCGCCGTAGTCGCGACGGAAGTGCGCGCACTGGCACAACGCTCGGCCGGCGCAGCAAAAGAGATCAAGAGCCTGATCGACGACTCGGTCGGCAAGATCGTTTCGGGAAGAACATTGGTAGAGGAAGCCGGCGCCACCATCGGCCAGGTGGTCGACAGCATCAGGACGCTCAGCGATTTCGTCGCCGACATCAGCAACGCCAGCCTGGAACAAAGCACCGGCATCGAGCAAGTCAACCAGGCCATCATGCAGATGGACGACGTCACGCAGCATAACGCCGCGCTGGTGGAAGAAGCCGCGGCGGCGGCGCAATCGCTGCTGGATCAGGCCGGCTCGCTGGTGACGGTGGTGAATACCTTCAAACTGTCATCGTCGCGCGAACTGGTATTGAACGCATAGATACCGTCAATACCGATGTACCGTTACAGCGGATTCTGATCAATCCATTCAGCGGAAAAATCGAGGATGTAGGCGACGGCGTCGTCTTCATTGGAGAATTCGGTGGTCGGCAGTTCGCGCACGTAGCGAACTTCGCCGCTCTCGTCGTAACCTGCGCGGATGACGAAGCAGGCGGCGTATTGCCCGTTGTCCTGCAGCGTCACCTGCGGATAGACGGCTTGTCCCTTGTAGGGAAATTTGCTGGTTGCGCTCATGAATGCTCCACGGTCTGGGAATACGATCAAAAACAAAAGGGCCCGTCTTTCGACGGACCCTTTTCATTTTGGTGCGGCTGGCAGGAATCGAACCCACGACCCCTTGGTTCGTAGCCAAGTACTCTATCCAGCTGAGCTACAGCCGCAAGAGGCGCGATTATATAGGGATTTTCAAATAGTGCAACAGTTTTTGCGCGATGACAATCTCTTGGCGATCAAAACGGCTTTGCCACCACCATCAAGGCAATGATCACGACCGCCGCAATCGTCAGCGCGCCGGAGTTTTTCAGCAGCGCCGAAGCCTCTTGCTCCGGCGCGTCCGCCAGGCGCCGCACGTAGCCGGACTGGATGCCGTGCAGTGCCGACAGCAGCAAGACGAACACCAGCTTCACCACCAGCCATCCCGCCGCATGCCAGCCGCCGAAATAGACCAACGCCACGCCCAGCACCCACGCCAGCCCCATTGCCGGCGACGTCACGCGCTGGTCCCAGCGGCGTACTGCTTTCAGCAAGCGCAGTTCCGCCGCAGAACGTTCCAGTGTCGCCTTCTGCAAGGTTTGCAGCGCCAACGCCATGATCAGCATGCCGCCGATCCATGTCACGACGGAGGCGACGTGAAACGCCTTGATCCAGAGATACATCACGCGGTCTCTCCCTGCGCGAGCAGAACTGACTGCTTGCGCTTCAAATGACGCTCATTGACGAAGGCGCCGAAGGGGATCACGGCGGCGATGACCAGCCTGACGATTTCGCTGCGCGACCAGCCTCCCGTCGCCAGCATGCGCGCCATGCAATACACGTACAGCAGGAACGCCAGGCCGTGGATCGGGCCGATCACCGCGCTCGCCGCCGGATAACCCGCCACATGTTTGAGCGGTACGCCCACGCAGACGAGCAGCAACAAGGTGCTGCCTTCCAGCAGCGACACCCGGCGCATCCAGTGGAGTTGGGACAACTGTTCGGCGTGACGCCGTTTGCTTGCGCTGATCATGGCCTATTCCCTATTTCCTATTCCACTTCGCGCAGGATTTTTTCGATGCGCGCCAGCCGCGCATTCATGTCGCCGACGTCATGCTCCAGCGCCCCGAGCTTGCTGGTGCTGGCGCCTTGCAGCGTCGCCAGTTTTTCCGCCAGCTCGCGATAGTTGTTGGCGTAGGCGATCTGCATGTCGGCACGGCGTGCCGCCGACCAGTATTTCATCGCGAAGACCAGCAAGACGGTCAGCAGCATCAGAACGGACAGCAGGAAAAACGTACTCGAATGCGACATGCGGATCCTCTTCAATCTGATTTTGTGGTTGATGCACTCAGGCTTTGTACCGCCTCCGCGATCATTTGCGGATTCAGCGACAACGAAAAATCGACAAGCTCGAAGTAGTTGAGCGCCTTGCCGTCCTCAGACAGCTCGCGCGCGCTGCGCACCAGTCCGGCCTCTTCCAGCTTCTGCAGATGCAGATGCAGCAATGGCCGGCTGATGCCGAGGTCGCGCGCCAGCTGGCTGATGTAGTTGCGCCCCTGCCCATGCAGCGCCGCCAGGATGCGCAGGCGGTGCGGGTTGTCGAGCGCCGTCAGCAGTTGCAGCAGCCGGTCGCCGCTGAAGGCGGAAAGACTTTTTCTGATGGTCGACTTCATATGTCAGAAAAATATTACATATGAAAATATTTTCTGTCAAATCAACGTAAAACGATCCCGAACGGAGCCAAACGGCCTGACGGAAGGAAAACGTAGGGGGAGAAGGAATTTGGCGGGATTTGGTGAAGCAGAAAGACAAAAGGGCCCATCTTGCGATGGACCCTTTATATCTGGTGCGGCTGGCAGGAATCGAACCCACGACCCCTTGGTTCGTAGCCAAGTACTCTATCCAGCTGAG
>JGI25154J39366_1000135_pt1 | contig 58159 bp, 5 predicted proteins | sample AraplaL_Col_mTSA_FD_39366 | JGI IMG/M metagenome (IMG submission 39366) | reverse complement strand
CAGCAGGTATATGAAGCCCCGGCCACAGCACTGGAAGCGCAGCTGCAGCAGATCTGGCAGGAGGTGCTGGGTATTTCCCGTGTAGGCGTAACAGATAACTTTTTTGAGCTGGGCGGGCATTCCCTGAAAGCGTTACGCATTTTTTCGGCTATTCACCGCCGTTTACAATTAAACGCAGTACTAACAGATATTTTTTCCTATCCAACTATACGCACATTTGCAATCAGGTTGGAAAACGCGGCGGCCACAGGGCATAACAGCATCCCTGTGCAGGAACCGCTGTCTTTTTACCCGGTTTCCTATGCACAGCAGCGCATCTGGTTACTGGATAATATGGAAAAGGCCGCCGCCGCATATAACATGCCGGCCGGCTGTTATCTCACCGGGAGTATACAGCCGCTTATATTGGAGCAGGCCATTAATGCATTGATAAGCCGGCACGAGATCTTACGCACCGGTTTTATAATGCAGGAAGACAGGCTGGTGCAGGTGATCCATGCTGCAGATACTGTTCACTGTAAGCTGAACGTAATATCCGCCCAGGGAAAAGATGATGAGCAGCTGGCTGCTATGCTTACTGCTGCGGCATCCACCCGGTTTAACCTGGAGAAACCCTTGCTGTTCAATGCCACGCTGGTGCAGCTGGAACAGGAAAAATATGTGCTGCTGCTCAACATGCATCATATTATCACAGACGGCTGGTCAGCAGAAATATTATTGCAGGAACTGTTGCGGTTATACGAAGCCTTTGTGCAGGAGCAACCATCACCGTTAGCGCCCTTGCGCATCCAGTACCGCGACTATGCCGTATGGCAGCAGCAGGGAGAAGGAGCTGCTATTATTGCCGCACAGCAGCAATACTGGCTGCAACAGTTTGCGGGAGAGCTGCCTGTGCTGGCTTTACAAACAGACCGCCCGCGCCCCGCTGTTAAAACCTATAACGGCCGTACTTATTATTTTCAGCTGGATCAGCTGTTGGTGCAGCAGCTGCAGACACTCAGCCAGGAGCAGGGAGCCACTCTTTTTATGACCTTGCTGGCATGTGTGCAGGTATTGTTGCATAAATACACCGCGCAGCATGACCTGGTGATCGGAACCGTAACTGCCGGCAGGGACTATAAGGACCTGGAAGACCAGGCAGGCATGTATGCGAACTCACTGGCCCTGCGCTGCCGTTTTAATACGGAAGATACTTTTACCACTTTGCTTGCTCAAACAAAAGCATTGGTGCTGGACGCTTTTGCACACCAGCAGTATCCTTTTGATAAGCTGGTGAATGAGCTGCCGCTTAAAAGGGATACCAGCCGCCATCCGCTGTTTGATGTGATGGTGATGCTGAACGGTGAGCAGCAGGCCACTGCGCCTGTCGCGTATTATGAGCCGGAGCTGCCCACCAGCAAATTTGATATTACTTTCAATTTTACGGCAGTAGGAAATAGCTTAACCACTGCCCTGGAATATAATACAGACCTCTTTGACGCTGCCCGGATAGCGCTGTTGGCAAAACATTTCAGCACATTGCTAACAAATATCCTGGCCGCGCCGGGCGCTGTTATACAGTCGTATCGGCTAATGCCGCTGGATGAGGAGGCTGCTTTACTACGCAATGACGAGCAGGCAGCACCTTTTGCAGCCACACAGTGCCTGCAGGAGCAATTGAGCCTTATTGCACAGCAATACCCCCAACGGGTGGCTATTGTGCAGGGAAATGAAAGTATTACCTACGGCGAGCTGGAAGCACGCGCTAACCGGCTGGCCCACCTGCTGCGCCGTGATTATGGCGTAACACCCAACACGCCGGTAGGCTTGCAGGGCTTGCGCAGCCCGGCTTTACTGGCAGGCTTATGGGCCATTCTGAAAGCCGGCGGCGCTTATGTGCCGGTAGATCCGGCTTACCCTGCTGCCCGCCGCCAGTACCTGCTAACAGACAGTGGTATGCAGGTATTACTGTCGGATGAAGCAGCGGCTGACCTGCCAAACGGTATTACCCGCGTGGCATTGGATGCGGCAGAGCATTTAGCCTTACCGGCTACAGCGCCGGATTTAATTAACAGCGCATCAGACCTGGCTTATATACTTTACACTTCTGGTACTACCGGCCAGCCCAAGGGCGTGCGTATTACGCACCGCAATGTGCAGCACTTGGCGGCCTGGCTGTCAGCCACTATTTACCGGCAGCATGACCGTCCTTTGACTGCTATGCTTACGGCTTCGCTGAACTTTGATGCCTCTGTACAGCAGCTGTTTGCCCCCTTATTTAACGGTGGTACGCTGGTGCTGCTGAAGGAGGAAGAGCGGCGTGATACGGCAGCGTATATACGTAGTTTAATTACCCATAAGGTAGATGTGCTGGATATAACCCCTTCTTATCTGCAGGCAGTGTTACAGGCTGCCGCAGCAGCAGGGGAGCAGCTGCCGGTATTATACACACTGGTGGGTGGGGAAGCGCTTAACAGTACGCTGATCCGCCAATACTACCAATACACAAGCGGCAGCACGCTGCTGAACGTATATGGCATTACAGAATGTACGGTTAACTCAGCCTGCTACCGCTGCACCGGCATGGAAACAGGAATGGCGCCGTTGGGCAGCCCTTTAAGCAATACCCGTATTTATATTTTAGATCAGCAACAGCAGCCGGTACCGCGTGGCGTAACCGGTGAGCTATACATCGGCGGCGCCGGTGTAGGCGCAGGTTATCATGGCAGTGCGGCAGCAAAACAGAACAGCCGTTTTGTGGCAGACCTGCTGGATGCTGACCAGCACATGTACCGCACGGGCGACCTGGGTTACCTGGACATGAATAACCGGCTGGTATATGCCGGCCGCAATGATGAGCAGGTAAAGATCCGTGGTTACCGTATAGAACCTGCAGAGCTGGAACAAACCGCCCTGCAATATCCGGGCGTACAGGGCTGCACGGTACAGGTGCACCGGGATGCGAATGGTGAAGTTTCGCTGGTATTATACGTTGTGTATAATGATACAGCAGATGAAGCAGGCTTACGCAGCTACCTGCGGCAGCAGCTGCCGGTGTGGATGGAGCCGGGTTATATTATTCCGCTATCAGACATTCCGTTAACAGCACATGGCAAGGTAAACCGCCAGGCGCTGCCTGACCCGGTAGCGGCTTTACAGCAGCAGGTATATGAAGCCCCGGCCACAGCACTGGAAGCGCAGCTGCAACAGATCTGGCAGGAGGTGCTGGGTATTTCCCGTGTAGGCGTAACAGATAACTTCTTTGAGCTGGGCGGACATTCCCTGAAAGCGCTGCGGGTGATCACCGCGATCTACAAGCACCTGCATATAAAAACCGACCTGGGTATCATTTTTTCAAAGCCTGATATCCGGCAGCTGGCTGCATCGCTGGCAGGCAGCACGCAAACGGTATTTGAGCCTATTCCCCCGGCGCCACAACAAAACAGCTATCCGCTGTCGCATGCGCAGCAACGGCTTTGGATCCTGCATCAGTATGAAGAAGGGCAGGCCGCTTATAACATGAATGGAGCCTGGCTGCTGAAAGGCAGGCTGGATGTGAAGAAGTTTAAACAGGCCTTTTTACAATTGGTGGCCCGTCATGAAAGTTTGCGCACCACCTTTATAGTCAGGGAAGGTATTCCGCAGCAGGTGATCAATCCTATGCAGGATATTTATGGAATGGCATTTATCAGTAATGCTGATGCAGCAGCCTTGATCCGGCAGGAAGAAAACACGCCATTTGATTTAGAGAAAGGCCCTTTATTCCGTGCTACGCTCGTTCAATTGGATAATCAGCAGCATGTTTTTATTCTCTCGCTGCATCATATTATTTCTGACGGATGGTCGGACGGCATTTTAATGAACGAACTGCAAATGCTGTATACAGGCGGCCTGCAGCAAACATTGCCGGCCTTGGCTATACAGTATAAGGACTATGCAGTATGGCATAACCGCCGGATTGCAGAAGGTTATTACAGCAGCAGCGCACAGTACTGGAAGCAACAGTTTGCTGTACCTGTACCGGCACTTGATCTGCCGCTTGACCATGCACGTAAGGCAGTAAGAACCTATGAAGCAGCAACAGCTGAGGTAAAGCTTGATGCAGCACTAACGGAAACGCTGCAACGCTATAGCCGTCAATCCGGCGGTAGCCTGTACATCACCTTGCTGGCGGCATTAAATGCCCTGTTGTACCGTTATACCCGGCAAACCGACCTGGTGATCGGCTCCCCGGTATCCGGCCGTGAGCATCCTGACCTGGAGCAGCAGGTTGGCTTTTATGCCAATACATTGCCTGTGCGTTCGCAAATTGCAGCAGGCAGTAGCTTCAGAGAGCTGGTAAATACCGTAAAAACAAATGTGATGCAGGTTTTTCAGCATCAGCACTACCCGTTTGATGAAATAATAAAACATGCAGTTGCAGATAAGCAGGAAAACAGGGCCGCTTTGTTTGATGTGATGCTGGTGCTGCAGGATGCCGTGAGCCGGCCGCAGGGGGATGTGGGTTTTGAAATAAGCGAATACCATACAGAAATACGCCATACACAGTTTGACCTGGTTTTTAATATCACCGCACACGCGGATCAGCTGCATATATTGCTGATGTATAACCGGGACCTTTTTGAAAAAGATATCATAGATAGCCTCCTTTGTTCTTATACTTTCCTGTTGGAACAGTTACCGGAAAAGGATGCCGTTCCGCTGACAGCATTGGTATTACCGGTAAATGCTAAGAATACGCAGCCCGCAGCTCCGTTTATAATTATGGATGATAACCTGCACCCGCTACCCCTGGGCGCTGCAGGAACAATATATGTTCAGGAGAATATGACCGGGGCGTTGCTGTTAAAGCAGAAAAATACAGCGGTTGTTGACCATGGACAGGCCCAATACCTGGATACAGGTGCTGCAGGGCGTTTAACTTCCTGCGGTCAGTTAGTAAGCCTGCCGCCGGATGATGTTGTGATCAGCATTAATGGCAGCTGGATGCTGCGGCCCTGGCTGGAAAATGAGCTGCTTCGGGCGCCGGTGATAAGAGCGGCAGCTATTACCTGTGTAGAAAATAGCATAGTAGCGCATATAGTAGCTGCTGCCGGTGAAACAACTGTTACACTATATAAAACACTGCTTAACTTTTTACCTGTTGCAGTGCTGGATGAGATTAAGCTGAATATAGTGCCGGTATTGCCGCTTACAGATAGTGGCAATGTTAACCGCGTGCTGCTGTCGTCCATACCTGCATTCAGCAGGCAGCAGCTTGCAGCATTGGAAAATGCAGTGCTAGAAACCGGCCTGGTAGATCAGGCAGCAGCAATTTGCAGCCCTGAGCCGGAAGAAAATGGCTGGTTACACATACACGATATTCAACCGGCTGCTAACAGGACAGCGCCATTAGCAACGGCTAAGAAAATGCCGGATGTTATGGTGGACGAACACACTTCACAGGCGCCTGCCATATTACATGGCGGTGTGCTGCAGATAGCGCCGGACGAACCTGTTACTTTGCCCGCTGCGTTGTTGCAGGCAGCCGCAAAATATGCCGGCAATGGCATTACCTATCTTGATGCAAATAACAGCGCAGTATTCCAGTCCTATGCAGCTTTGCTGCAGGAGGCTAAGCAGGTGCTGGCAGGCTTGCAGCATAAGGGGCTGCAACCCGCTGACCAGGTGATCTTACAGCTGGAAGATGCAAGAAAATATTTCGCGGCATTCTGGGCCTGCATACTGGGCGGGATGATACCTGTTACCGTTGCTGTGCCGCCGGTGTACGATACTGAAAATGCAGTGGTGAAGAAGCTGGCAGGCGTGTGCACCCTGTTGCAGCTGCCGGTGATTATTACAGAACAGGCGTTGCAGCAGTCCCTGCAAACGGTTACTGCCGGCTGGAATGTAAAGGAAGTGATCTGCGTGGAAGCTATCGCAGCAAACGAAAATGATGCACAGCTGCATACACCCGCCGGAAACGCTACCGCATTTTACCAGCTGAGCTCCGGGAGCACCGGTACGGCTAAATGCATTACCATAACGCACCGCGGTGTAGCAGATCATGTATACGGTATGCGCGCCTTTAATGGCTTTTCATCGTCAGATATCAGCCTGAACTGGATCCCTTTCGATCACGTAGCCGCTTTGCTGGCTTATCATATAAGAGATGTTTTTTTAGGCATCCGGCAGGTACAGCTGCCTGCTGCGGTGTTCCTGAGCAGGCCGCTCGCCTGGTTGGATTGTATAGAAAAATATGGCGTTACGCATGCATGGTCGCCTAATTTTGGATTTAAGCTGGTAACAGATGCCTTGCGTACAGCGGGCAGGCAGCAAAGCCGGAACCTGCGCAGCATCCGCTACCTGCTGAATGCAGGTGAGCAGGTAACCCTGCCGGTGATCAGGGCTTTCCTTGAACAAACGGCCGCTTTTGGATTACAGGCTGCGTGTATACAACCGGGTTATGGTATGGCTGAAACCTGTACCGGCATTACACACCAACATGCCTTTGATACGGAAGAAAGCGTATGTTATATTAAAAGAGGTTTCAGCGGCCGCCAGGTTTTCACTACAGCAGATGACCAGGATGCGCACCAGTTTATAAGTGTTGGAAAACCCCGTCCGGGCAGCATTGTACGCATAACAGATGAGGAGGACAGGGTAGTGGCCTGCGGGGTAACCGGCCGTATCCAGATTCATGCAAACAGCGTTACACCCGGTTACCTGCATAATGATGAGGAAAACCGCGCGCTGCTTACAGCAGATGGCTGGTACAAAACCGGCGACCTGGGATTTGTATGGCAGGATGAGCTGGTGGTATGCGGTCGTGAAAAAGAAATGATCATTATCCGCGGGGTGAACCATTATTGTTATGCCATTGAAGATGTGGTGAACAGGGTACCCGGTGTAGTGCCTACTTATTCAGGCGCCTGTGCGGTAACCGATACTGCCGGGGGCACGGAAGCGCTGCTGATCGGTTTTTGCCCTGCATCTTTCGATGAAAGCACCTGGCCGGATACCATACAGGCTATACAGGCGGCTGTTTCGGCGGATCTTGGCATAGCGCCGCAATATGTGATACCCGTTAGCAGGAATATATTCCCACGCACCACCAGCGGTAAGATCCAGCGGAATGCACTGAGGAAAATGTTTGAGGAAGGTACATTCAACCAGGTGATCAGGGACCTCGATATCCGTATGGGTAAACAGGATAAGCTGATCCCCGGCTGGTTTTATGAAAAAGTATGGATGCGGAGTAATATTGAACCTGCAGTGTTTTTTATACCCCGTTGTATACTGGTGCTCAGCCAGGACAATAGCTGGGAGCAATCTTTCAGCAAACAGTACCCGGATGCCGTTATCATTTATGTAACCAGTGGAGCAGCGTTTGCCCGTACGGGTTATACACAGCTTTCACTGAACTTCGCAGATATTGCCGGATATGCGCAGCTGGCCGCTGCTTTGCAACAGGATGCGCTTTTCCCTGATGTAATTATAGATGCCTGGCATGCAGGAGCTGCAGATCAGGCAGCACAGGCAGGTAATGCCCACCAGGCTTGCTGGCAGATGGCTGCCTTATGGAAGGCATTGTCCGCACAAAATGTTTTGCCTGCTGTTTATATGCTGCTGACCGCCCAGGCGCAGCAGGTGCTGGCGCACGACGAGCCGGTGATTGATAGAGCTGCTTTACACGGGTTAATGATGTCGCTACAGCAGGAACACCCGGATATTATTTTTAAACACACAGATATTGATGCCGGTGCGACTGAGCTGCCCCATATTGTTCACCGCGAACTGAGCTGCAGCAAACAGGCAGGCAGCATTGCCTACCGTAATGGACACAGGTGGGAGCTGCGGATAACCATGCATCAAAATGCAGCTGCTACGCCGCCTTTGCAGCTAAAAACAAACGGTTGTTACCTGCTAACCGGCGGATTGGGCGTTTTAGGCACGCAGCTCTGCAGCCTGTTATTGCAGCAATATCAGGCCAGGTTAATTATCACCGGCAGCACAGCTGCGGCTGTGGTATTACACGGTGCGGATCATGAACGTGCCGCAAATTACAGGATGCTGGAGCAACTGGCCCTGGATAGCGGTGGTGCAGTTACCTACTGCCAGCCGTCAATAACAGATGCAGCTGCCATACAGGATGTGATAGCCGGTATTACCGCTAACTGGAATTGCAGCCTGGATGGTATTTTCCACCTGGCAGGAATAGCTGGTAACAGCTGGCAGCCTGTGGCGGAGCTGGACGATCCGCAAAAAAGCTTTGCTGCGGTATTCCATGCAAAAGTAGCAGGTGCGCAGGCGCTAATGACATTATTACGGCAACATACCGCCGCTTTTATGGTGGCCTATTCTTCCGTAAATGCAGTTTTCGGCGCCACCGGCGCTGCGCCTTATGCAGCCGCCTGTTGCGCGATGGATCATGTTTTGTTAAAGGGCGCCGCAAAAGGATTAAGTACGCAAAGCATTAACTGGAGCATGTGGAAAGGTGCGGGCATGGGTGAAGAAGCACATATGCAGCATGCCGCCCGCGCCAAGGGATATTGTATTATAACACCTGCACAGGCTATGCATTCCCTGCTGGCCTGCCTGCAATCCGGTAGCCGGCAGCTGCTGGTGGGGCTGGATGGGGCTAATCCGCTCATTGGCAGCCGGCGTGCAGACCTGTCTTATAAAAGGAGCCTTAAAGTAATTTGTGCCGCAACAGCAGCGCCCTCACTGCAGCAGGTAATAACGGACACAATTACACGTCATTTAAAAGCAATGCCCTTTTCCGTTATTATATTGCCGGAGCTGCCGCTTTTAACGGATGGCACGCCCGACTACAATGCTTTGCTGCAGGTAAGCGCAAACGGCCGCCTGCAAAACAGGCGCCGCCGGCCGGAGTCTGGTATGGAGCAGCAGGTAGCCGCTATCTGGGAAGAAGTGCTGCAATGCACGGTTACACATGCCGCGGATAACTTTTTTGAGCTAAGGGGCGATAGCCTTAAAGCTGTACAGGTAATAGCCCTGATCTATAAAAAACTACAGCTGAACGTAGCGATGAGCGAATTGTTCAATCACCCTACGGTGGAAAAGCTGGCGGCGTTGTTAAGCGGAGCGGCAGGAGAGTCCTACAACCGCATTGAACCTGCGCCATTGGCTGCAGATTATCCCTTATCGCATGCGCAGCAGCGGTTATGGATACAGGAACAGTATGATGGCAGCAGTGCTATAAATAATATTGCAGGCGTATACCGCATAAGCGGGGAGCTGGCAGTACCGGCGCTGGAAAAGGCTTTACAGGCATTGATCGCCCGGCATGAAGTGCTGCGTACCCGTTTGGTGCTGGTAAATAATGAGCCGCGGCAGCAGGTAATTGCCTTAGGCGATTTTGAGCTTCCATATGTTTACACGGACATCAGTGCGCACGCTGAACCGGATCTTGCAGCAGCCGGATTGGCCTCCCTGGATGCCGCACAGTCCTTTGACCTCCTGCGCGGCCCGCTGCTGCGGGTAAGGCTGCTGAAATTGACCGCACAGCAATATGTTTTTCTCTTCAACCTGCACCACATTATTGCAGATGGTATGTCTATTCCCATACTAATGCAGGACCTGCAGCAGCTGTATAGAGTACAGGTGAATGTGCCTGCGGGCAGCCTGCCGGTGCTGGATATACAGTATAAAGATTACGCTTTATGGCACCATACTTTATTGCAAAGCGCTGACATGCAGCAGCATCGCAGCTACTGGATGTCGGTGTTCAGCAACATGCCGGAGCGTATGGATTTTCCGTTGGATCACGCACGGCCCGCGGCCCAATCGTATAAAGGCCATACCATTTATTTCAGGTGGGCGCCGGAAACCTGCGATGCATTAACAACCCTGGGGCAGCAACATAACGCCACACTGTATATGGTGCTGTTGTCCATTTTTAAATTGCTGTTATTCCGGTATACCGGGCAATATGATATTACTGTTGGAACTACTGTCGGTGGCCGCGAGCATCCTGAGCTGAAGCACCAGGCCGGTATGTATATCAATACCCTGGCACTGCTTAGCAGGCTGCATCCGGAAGATACGTTTACAACACTCTTGCAGCAGGTAAGAACCCATGTGCTGGAAGCGCTGGAACATCAGCTCTATCCTTTTGACCAGCTGATAACAGACCTGCAGCTGGAACGCCTGCCTGACAGATCTGCATTATTTGATATTGGCTTTAGCTTAAATACCTGGATGGATACGGATAACCTGTTATTACAGGAAAATGTAGAGATAAGTGTGCTGAAGGAGAACGATCCGCTGGCGGCCGCCATGGGCCGTTTAAAAACAGCGCGCCATGATATATGGCTGTATGCCACACGAATGAACGATGAGCTGTTGTTTGCCCTGGAATATAATGCAGATATTTTTCGTGAGGAAAGTATGCAGCTGCTGGTAAAAGAGCTGGAAACACTGGCTGCCAGGGTATTACAGGACTCCAATAAGCAGCTGGCTGCATACCCCTTAAGTGAGAACGCAGCAGTTGCCGCAGATGATTTTGAATTTAATTTCTAACGTCTAATCAGCCCCGCCATGATTACCCAAAATGATACCGGCATCCTGTCTGAAAAATACTGGATGAAACAGCTGTCCGGCAGCTTGCCTGCTATGGACCTGGTAGCTGGTTTGTCCGCTGAAAAAGAAAATGTGCTGCATACTTATAGTGTGCCGGTGCCGGCTGCGCTGGCAAAAGCCGTGGCAGACCTTACCGGTAATAAGCCGCTGGGGAGGTATACTTTTTTCCTGGCTGCGCTGAACCTTTTAGCTTATAAGTATACCCGTACTGCCGATATCCTGGTATGCACCGGTACATTCAGATCTGAAGGGAATGCAGATGAGAATCTCTTATTCCTGCGCCAGCAGTTTGCAAAACATACTCCTGTAAAACAGCTGCTGGAACAATGCCGGAATAACGTTAAGGAAGCCATACAGCACCAGGATTTTCCTTACAGGGCGCTGCTGCAGCAGCTTACACTAAATAACCGCCTGTATACGCATAGCCTGTTCCGCATAGCATTAGCTGATCCCTCAATACAACATACAGCGGTGGTTATGGAGGAGTGTGAATTATGTGTGTGCATTGAGAACGCTGAAGATAACAAAGCATACCAGCTGACTTTTTCCGGCAGGAACACCGGTTTGGCTGCTTATATGCCTGGCATGGCTGCAGGCTTGCTGCAAATTGCAGCAGCTGTACTGGAAAACCCTGGCCAGCAGGCAAGCGTAATAACGGCTTTAACTGCTGATGAAAGCCGGCAGATTATATACGGTTTCAATGATACTGCAACGAAAGGCGCCCCTGCTGCTATTACTACCTTATTCGATGAAACAGCGGCAGGTTTTCCTGACAGTACCGCTGTTATAGCCGCGGGCGGCAGATATACTTATGGTGATTTGCATGCCAGGGCCAATGCGCTGGCCGGACTGTTGCTGAACAGGTATGCATTACAGCCGGGTAACGTAATAGGTGTAAAGCTGCAGTCGTCCCCGGAGCTGATAGTGGCCATACTGGCAATATTAAAATGCCGCGCAGCCGTGCTGCTGATAGATAGTGCTGTTCCTGCGGGAAGAGTGGAGTATATGCTGCATAACAGCGGGGCAAAGCTGCTGCTTACAGCAAGCGGCAGCAGCATGCAAACTGGCGTTGATATACAGCAAATGGAAGTACCCTTGTGGGCGGAATTGCAATATGCAGATACGCCGCTTCCTGAAGCCGTTGATTCAGACATTGCTTTCATACAATATACCTCCGGAAGCACCGGTTTACCGAAGGCTGCTGCCGTAACGCATGCCAACCTATGGCATCATTTCCGCTGGTTTAGCACTTATATGGATTTCCGCCCGGAAGATGTGCTTGCACAAAAAACAGCCCTTAGCTTTACGGATTGCCACCTGGAGCTGTTATTTCCGCTCACCTTTGGTAAAAGTGCGGTTTACCTGCGCCCCTATGACGCGATCAATAAAGATAATGCTGCCATGCACGCCTGGCTGCGGGAAACCGGCGTTACCATACTGCAGTTTGTACCTTCTGTATTTGAGCAGTTCATCCGGCAAACAGACATTACGGCTTTGAAAGCCTTACGGTCCGTTATACTTTCCGGGGAAGCGCTGAAACATACCTATGACCTGCCTTTACGCATGTATAACCTGTACGGGTGTACGGAGTGTACTGCTACTACCAGTATTTATACGCTGGGGAGCGGCAACGGCGGCAAAGTGCCCATTGGCCGCCCGGTTGATAATGTAACAGTATACATACTGGATGAGGATATGCTTCCTGTACCCGTTGGTGCAAGAGGTTATATCTATGTTGGCGGAAAGCTGGTAACAAAAGGGTACATATTTGATGAAGCGCAGCAGGCGCAGAAGTTTTTGCCCAATCCCTTTGCTGCGGGCGAACGTATGTACCACACCGGTGATACAGGCAGCTATATGCCCGATGGTAATATCCTTTACTGGGGCCGTAAAGACCAGCAGGTGAAAATACGCGGTATACGTATTGAACCGGAAGAGATCGTAACCGCATTAAAAGATATAACCGGTATTGAGCAGGTGGAGATACTGACGGGCGATGCGGTAAAAGAGCAGCTGATAGCCATTTATACAGGACAGGAGTACAGTGAGCGTACTTTGAAACAAAAGCTGCAGGAAACATTACCGGAATATATGGTGCCGGCACGGCTGGTATATTTCCCGGAAATGTTACTGAATGCAAATGGTAAGGCAGACAGGAATGCTATGCTGGTAAGGCTGCGGGAAGCAGACCGGCAGCGCCAGATGGCGCCACCCGCCAATGCAGCGGAGGAAACACTGCTGCGGTTATGGTATACCATCCTGGAAACAAAAGAGGTGGGAGTGAACAGTAACTTCTTTGCCGCAGGCGGCCATAGCCTGAATGCCACCAGGCTGCTGTTAATGATACAGGATAGCATGCAGGTGAAGCTGAACCTGCAGGATATCTTTAATTATCCTACCGTACGGGAGCTGGCTGCCCTTATTTCGGGCAAACATCCGCAGCAGGAGGATAGTATCCCCGTTGCACCCGCCGCAGCCAGTTACCCGCTGTCAGGCGCCCAGCAACGTTTGTGGCTGCTGCAGCAAAACGAGCGGTCCAATGCTGCTTACCAGGTAGGCTGGGGCTTCCGTATAAAAGGCAGCCTGCAAATTCCCGCGCTGGAAAAAGCATTCAACAGTTTAATAGCAAGACACGAAATATTACGTACCCGCTTTCTGATGCGAAGTGGCATGGCTGTGCAGGAGATCATGCCTGCAGCAGAAGTTAATTTTCATATAACCGTAAATGATATATCCGCTGCAGCCGGTAAGGAAGTTATGGCGGCCCGCCTGGCTGCCGCTGCTGCAGACCAGCCTTTTGAATTGTCTGAAGGCTGTTTGCTGCGGGTTACATTACTGTGCTTTTCGGCAGCAGAGCACCTGCTGTTATTAACCCTTAACCACCTGGTATGTGACGGCTGGTCCATGAACATACTGTTAAAGGAGGTAATGGAAGATTATACAGCGTACGTGAACAGCTCAATACCTGTGCGCCCGGCTTTACGGATCCAATACCGTGACTATGCCGTATGGCAGCAGCAACAGCTACAAACGGCCACGGTACAGGCGCAGCGTGAGTTCTGGCTGAATGAATTTTCAGGGGAGGTGCCGGTGCTGGAATTACTGGCAGATAAGGTGCGTCCTGCAGTTAAAAGCTATGCAGGTGATGTAGTACGCTTTTCACTGGATGGTGATACAAAAGAAGCATTGTTGCAGCTGGGCCATACCTGCGGTGCCAGCTTGTTTATGACATTAATGGCGGTTGTAAAAACATTGTTGTACCGCTATACCGGGCAGCCGGATATAATAATAGGCGCTCCGGAATCAGGCCGCAGCCATAAGGATCTGGAAAACCAGGTGGGTTATTATGCCAACACGCTGGCCCTGCGCACAAACATCAATGCAGCAGGCAGCTTCCTGGATCTGCTGGAACAGGTGAAAACACATACACTGGAAGCATACCGGCATGTAGACTACCCGTTTGAAAAGCTGGTGGAAGAGCTGTCGCTGCAAAGGGATGCAAGCCGTTCGCCGTTATTTGATGTAATGCTGGTGTTACAGCACGTGAACACCTTACCTGCAGATGGGCTGCCGGGGTTAACAATAGACAGCTATGATCCTGACTGGAAAATAAGCCGTTACGATCTGCTGTTCCGCTTCACAGAAACAGCAGAGGGCATGGATGCGGAAATAGAATACAATACGGATATTTTTACAACGGAGCGCATAAGCCGCATGCAGCGCCACTATGTGCAGCTGCTGCAGTCGGTAATAGCAGCACCGGAGCAAACGCTTTCCTCCATTGTGTTTATGGATGATGCAGAGCGTAAGCTGGTGCAGCAGCTTGACCGTACGCACAGTTATTATCCCTTGCAGGATATTGCAGGCTGTTTTGAGCAGCAGGCCGTGGCTACCCCCCACGCACGTGCAGTTATATATGGCAACCAGCAGCTTACTTACCAGGATTTAAATGAAAGGGCAAATAAGCTGGCTCATTACCTTAAAAAGAAAGGTGTTGATAAGGAAACACTGGTGCCGGTATGCCTGGAACGCTCACCGGAGCTGATCATTGCCATACTGGCCATACTAAAAGCAGGCGGCGCTTATGTGCCCATAGATGCAGGTTACACACATGACAGGGCTGCATTTATTATCCGTGATACAGCCGCCGCCCTGCTGATCACTACAGCCGCGCAGGAGCTTCCCCTTGAAGATAATGTTGAATACGTGCTGTTGGACGGGCATGCAACGGCGATTGCAGAAATGCCGGCAATGAACCTGGCCATACCTGTTGCCGCGCAACAGCTGGCCTATGTGATGTATACCTCCGGCTCAACCGGGTATCCCAAGGGTGTGATGGTAGAGCACCGTTCAGTAATAAGCCTGGTTAAACATATAAGTTATGTGCAGCTGAATGCGGATTGTGTGCTGCTGGCGTCTGGTTCCCCTGCTTTTGATGCGGCTACCTTTGAATATTGGGGTATGCTGCTGAATGGCGGGCAGCTGGTATTATGCAGTGATGATACATTACTGAATGTAAAACAGCTGGCGCAGGAAATAAGAACGCATTACGTAAACATCATGTGGTTTACAGTGGGTTGGTTTAATCAGCTGGTGGATATTGACCCGGGTATTTTTGAAGGTTTGCAGCAGGTGCTGGTTGGGGGTGATAAATTATCACCGCGGCATATAACGCTGTTAAAACAAAGGTATCCCGGCATGGAGCTTATTAACGGGTATGGCCCCACGGAGAATACCACTTTTTCATTGACCTATCACATTGATACCATAAACGAAGCAGGTGTGCCCATTGGCATCCCGCTGGAGCACCGCAGCGCATTTGTGTTGGATAGCAACGGTCAGGTATGTCCGGCTGGCATTACCGGTGAGATCTATGTAGGCGGCAGCGGCCTGGCACGGGGTTACTTCCGCCGGGATGAGCTGACAGCAGAATGGTTCGTGGAAATGCAGGGCTCTTTGCTGCCGGCCGGCAGGTATTACCGCACCGGCGATCTGGGTTACCAGCTACCGGATGGCAATATTGCCTTTGCAGGCAGAAATGACGGGCAGGTAAAAATAAGAGGGTTCCGCGTAGAGCCGGGAGAAGTAGAAAATGCGCTGCTCCGCCAGCCGGAAATAGCGCAGTGCGTGGTAGTAACAACCGGTTCGGAAAGTAATAAGCAGCTGGCAGCTTACCTGGTGCCGGCCGCAGGCGGGCAGCTATCCCAAAACGAATTACAGCGCCGGCTGAAACAGGTGCTGCCTGCTTATATGGTGCCAGCCGCTTTTGTATGGATGGAGGCTTTGCCGGTGAACAGCAATGGTAAGGTAGACCGCCATCAGCTGCCAGAGCCGGAAATAGCCGGAATGGAAATGGAAGCGCCCGACGGCATACTGGAAACGCAGCTGCTGCATATCTGGAAAGAAGTGTTGAATATAACCGCCATTGGAGTAACAGATAACTTCTTTGATGCAGGCGGCCATTCCCTGAAGGCCATGCGCGTGGTATCACGTATTGCGGAAGTGTTTGGCATAAGTGTGGAACAGTCTGTACTTTTCCGTTATCCCACCGTGCGGGAGCTGGCAGCTGTGATTGCGGCTGCAGCGCCGCAGGCTTATGAAGGAATTGCAGCGGTTGCACCGGCAGATGATTATCCGCTATCCCATGCACAAAAGAGATTATGGCTGCTGGAGCAAAGCGGCCAGGCAGGCAGCGCCTACTGTACCGGAGCCGGTTACCGCTTCCGCGGGATGTTGAATGCCGCTGCGCTGGAACAGGCTTTTGTAATGCTGATAAAACGGCACGAAATATTACGCACCCGTTTTGATATTATTGCAGGTGAGCCCCGGCAGCAGGTGAGAGATATTACCGCCATCAATTTTCATATAACCTTTACTGATCTATCCGGACAAACCGGCAAAGAGCAGCTGGCGGAAGAAATAGGAACCGCCACCATCAATACGCCCTTTGACCTGAAGCAATGTCCTTTATTACGTACCCGGCTGGTGAAGTTGGATGCAGATACGCACCTGTTCTTTTTCGGCATGCACCATATTATCTGCGATGAATGGTCAATGCAGGTGATGGTAAAGGAGCTGTTACATAACTACGCTTCGCTGGTTGCCGGTACCTCCTATGCATACACGCCGTTACGCATACAGTATAAGGACTATACCTTGTGGCAGCAACAACAGCTGCAGCGCGAATGGGAGCAGGACCACCGCCGCTATTGGTTAAAGCGCTTTGCCGGTGAATTACCGGTGCTGGACCTGGCAACTGATTTTACACGTCCGGCAGTGAACCGTTACCAGGGCCGCACTCTGCAGTTTAACCTGGGATTGCATAACAGCAGTGAGCTGGAGCAGCTGGGCCGCCGCCATGGCGCCAGCCTTTTTATGACCCTGCTTGCAGCATTACATACTTTATTATACCGTTATACCGGGCAGGAAGATATTGTGATCGGCAGCCCCGAAGCAGGCCGCAATCACAAAGACCTGGAAGACCAGATAGGTTATTATGTGAATACCCTGGCCCTGCGTAACCAGGTAAATGGTAAGGATGGTTTTTCCGCTTTCCTGGAAAATATCCGGAAAAGTACGCTGGAAGCCTACCAGCATGCCATGTACCCGTTTGATCTGCTGGTGGATCAGCTGCCGCTGCAGCGGGATCAGAGCCGTGCGCCTTTGTTTGATGTGATGATGGTGCTGGCGCATGCGCAGCATGAAAATGAGATCCCGGTAATGGAAGGCATTACAGCATCACTGCATGAAATAGCTATGCAGGGCAGCAAATACGATCTGCTGTTCCGTTTTACGGAAACGGCCGAAGGTATTCACGCAGAGATAGAATACAATACAGACCTGTTCCGTGAAGAACGTATACAGCGTATGGCCCGGCATTTTGAGGCGCTGATAGCCGCCCTGCTGCAGCAGCCGGAGCAGCCGCTGGCAATGATCAATTACCTGGATGTAAATGAAAAAGACCGGCTGATCAATGGTTTCAATCCTGCGCCGGTGCCTTACCCGGTATCAGCAACGCTGGCTACTGCTTTTGAGAAACAGGCCGCTTCAACACCCAACAACATTGCTGTAACATTTGATGGTGTTTCATTCACTTACCGGCAGCTGAATGAGCAAAGTAACCGTTTAGCCCATTACCTGGTAAACAGCTGTGGTATTGGCCGGCATGCAAAAGTGGGTATTCTGCAGCAGCGTTCCGTGAATATGCTTGTAAGCATACTGGGCGTACTAAAGGCCGGCGCCTGTTACGTGCCGTTAAATGAAGAGCATCCGGCCGGCAGGATCCACTATTGCCTGGATAATATTGCAGCATCGCTGGTGATCCTGGATAACCGGGAGGCGGTTGCAACCTATAACCTGGAAGGCTATAACAGCATTAGCTGGGAGCAGCTGCAGGAAAATGATCTGGCAGCACAGCCGGTAACAGACCTGCCGCAGGCCAGCCAGCCGGAAGATACCGCTTACGTGATCTTTACATCCGGTACTACCGGCCAGCCCAAAAGTGTGCTGGTGGCACATAACAGCGTAATAAACCTGATACTGGCAGGCCGGAATTACTTTGAGTTTGATACAAACGACAGCTGGACGCTGTTCCATAATATCAACTTTGACGTAACAGTATGGGAAATATTTGGCGCGCTGTTATGTGGCGCGCGTCTGGTAATTGTACCCAAAGCAACTACCCGTGACCAGGAAGCAGTTATACAGCTGCTGGTGAAAGAGAATATCACTGTTCTGGCTCAGGTGCCATCGGCATTCAGTACATTGCTGGAAGTATTAAAGCACAGAGAGCCATTGCCGTTTGCGCTGCGTTACGTGATCTTTTGCGGTGAAGCGCTGAACCCCAAAATGCTGGAACCCTGGTGCCGCCAGTATCCCGCAGCAATACCCATTAACATGTACGGTATCACAGAAACCACAGTACATGTTACATTTAAGCAGATAACAGCAGCAGAGGTAAGCTCCGGTGAAAGTAATATCGGTATTCCATTGCCCAACATGGAAGTGTATATTATGGACGAATACCACCAGCTAAAGCCGGTGGGCACCATTGGTGAAATAGTGGTAGGCGGTACCGGCGTGGCGCAGGGCTATCATAACAGTGAAGCATTGAATGCGCTGAAATTTATACCGCATCCTTTTAAAGCGGGCAAACGGTTATACTGCTCCGGTGATCTGGGTATGATGCTGCCTAACGGTGAAGTGATCTATAAAGGCAGAAAGGATCTGCAGATCAAGATCCGTGGTTTCCGCATAGAACCCGGGGAAATAGAGGCGGCGCTGTTACAGCACTCCGCTATTGATGCTGCACTGGTGATAAGCCGGAAAGATAAGGAAGGCGCAACACAGCTGGTAGCCTATATTGTAAGCAAGGCAGCGCCGCCGCTGGATGAGCTGAGAGCTCACCTTGCAGGCAGGTTGCCGGAATATATGATACCGGCGTCCTTTGTTGCGCTGCCGGAATTTCCGGTAACGGCCAATGGCAAAATAGACCGGGCCGCATTGCCTGCACCGGGGGATCAAAACCTATTGAATGAACAGTATGCGGCGCCGCGGAATGAAACAGAAACGGCGCTGGTACAAATATGGCAGCAGGTGTTGGATCTGCCAAGGGTAGGCATTACGGATAATTTCTTCGCCATAGGCGGCCACTCCCTGCGCGGCACACAGCTGGTATTTGAGATCTATAAGCATCTGCAGGTGAAGATAGAGCTGAAAACTATTTTCACATATCCTACAATTGAACAGCTGGCGCCGGTAATTGCCAGGGAAGCACCCCGTAAATATGAGCCCATACCGCTGGCTCCCGCAGCTGCGCATTACCCGCTTTCCCACGCGCAGCGCAGGTTATGGCTGCTGGAAAGAATGGGGCAGGGCAGCTATGCCTACAACATGCCGGCGGTGTTCCGTTTTACCGGCACGCCGGATACCGCTGCCCTGGAAAAAGCATTGCAGGCATTGGTGAGCCGGCATGAAGTGTTGAGGACCATCTTCACTGAAAGCAGCGGCGAGCCGCGGCAGGTGATCGCAGCAGCCGGCAGCTATCATATGGGACTAACGGTTATAGACGTACGTAATGATCCCAATCCCGAGGCAGCTGCTATCAATGCAGCAGAACAGGATGCAGCCACTCCTTTTGACCTGAAGGCTGCGCCGCTGATCCGGGGTGCTTTGATCCGCGTGAGCGATACAAGCTGCCTGTTCCTGCTAACCATGCATCACATTGTATCGGATGCCTGGTCTGTAGATATCCTGATGAAAGAGCTTACCATTTTGTATGAAGCCTTCAGGCAGGGCGCTACACCGGCTTTGCCGTCATTGCGCATGCAGTATAAGGATTATGCGGTATGGCAGCACCAGGCATTGGGTAAAGAGAAAATGGCAGCCCACCGTAATTTTTGGTTGAATACTTTTTCAGGAGAAATACCTGTACTGGAAATGCCTTTGCAGCATGCCCGCCCCCTGATCAAAACCTATAATGGCAAAACGGTGCATGAGAAGCTGGATCAGCAGCTGTCACAGGCTTTAAGCAGCCTGGGACAGAAAGAAGGCGCCAGTCTTTTTATGACATTGTTATCGGTAGTATATGTGCTGCTGCACCGCTACAGCGGCCAGGAAGATATGATCCTGGGTACACCGGTAGCAGGCAGGGACCACCCGGACCTGGATAACCAATCAGGGTTTTATGTAAATATGCTGGCGCTGCGCAACAGGATGAGCGGCGGGCAATCCTTCAAAACCATCTTGCAGCAGGTAAGGGACCTTACCCTGCAGGCATACGAGCACCAGGTTTATCCGTTTGATTTGCTGGTAGAAGAGCTGGCGGTAAAACGGGATATGAGCCGCCACCCGCTTTTTGATGCTGTAGTGGTGTTGCAGAACAGCACCCCGCGCTGGAATACGGATACGGTACAGGATATGCAGATCAATACCTATCATGTGGATACGGCTATCAGCAAATATGACCTGACCTTTAGCTTTGTAGAAACCACAGATGGCATAGAGCTGACCATAGAATATAACACGGATCTGTTCAGCGAGCGTTTTCTGCAGGGATTATGCAGGCATGTGGTGCAGCTGGCAGGCATTTTAGCTGCCAGCCCCGAAAAGCCTGTGCTGGAACAGGATTTCCTGGATGCAGCGGAACATGAGCAGCTATTACAAACCTTTAATAATACACACCGGCCTTACCCGCATGATAAAACAGCGGCCACTTTATTTGCAGCGCAGGCAGCTATTTATCCTGACCATACTGCGGTAAGCATGGGAGAGCTCAGCTACACCTATAAAGAGCTGAACCAGGCTGCCAATAAGCTGGCCGTTTACCTCCGGAATACTTACAGTATTGGTGAAGGTAAATATGTAGGCATACTGATGAAGCCATCGCCCTTACTGCCGGCAGCTATGCTGGGCATTATGAAAACAGGGGCGGCTTACGTGCCCATAGAGCCTGATATGCCGGCCAGCCGCATACATTTTATATTGAATGATACGCAGGCAAGCCTGGTATTGATCGAAAATGAGCAGCTGATGGATCAGCTTCAGCCGGAGCAAACACAATCTCTCTTATTATCAGCAGCATGGCTGAATGAGTTGCCGGCCAGCAGCCCGCTGCCTGTGCCTGAGAACAGCAGGCTGGCTTACGTGATCTATACTTCCGGTTCCACTGGCCAGCCCAAAGGAGTAGCAGTACCGCACGCAGGATTGGTAAATCTTTGTTGCTGGCATATACGCCAGTTTAATGTAGGCAATAGCTCACGCGCCACTATTTACTCCAGCATCGGATTTGATGCAGCGGGTTGGGAAATATGGCCTTACCTGCTGGCCGGCGCATGCCTTTACCCGCTGGAACAGGCTATAAAGCTGGATATGCCGGCATTATCTGCTTTTTTCAGCCGGCAGCATATTACGCATGCTTTTTTGCCAACCGCGGTGTATGAGCAGTTTTGCACCACCGCAGACCCTGCGCTGTTTAAAACACTGCTGGTACTTACCGGCGGTGATGCGCTGAGGAAATACAAAGGGCGTGTGGCAAACAACTATGGTCCTTCGGAATCCACTGTAGTTACCACTTCCATCATGCTGAACGGCGTACCCGCAAATGCGGTGATCCCCATTGGCAGGCCTATAGACAATACGCAGGTTTATATACTTAATAAAGCAATGTTATTACAGCCGGTAGGCGTTAGCGGCGACATTTATATTTCCGGAAGCGGACTGGCAACCGGATACCTGAACCAGCCGGAGCTTACAGCGCAGCAGTTTATTCCACATCCCTTTGAACCCCGAAAAGTATTATACCGTTCAGGCGACACCGGACGCTGGCTGCCGGATGGCGCCATTGAATTCACCGGCCGGTCAGATGCGCAGTTCAAGATCCGCGGCATCCGCATAGAGGCAGGCGAAATAGAGAACCGTTTACTGGCGCTGCCCGGTGTGCAGGATGCCAGGGTATGTGTATTAAGAGCTGATGATAATACTTTGCTGGCAGCCTACCTGGTATGCGATGAAGAACCTGTGCATGAGCACCTGCGCGGCCAGCTGAGCGCGTTTCTGCCGCCTTATATGATCCCCGATTGTTTTGTACGCGTACCATCTTTTAAGCTAACGGCTAACGGTAAACTGGATACCAGCGCGCTGCCTGCCGTATCAGCTGCCATGATCAGGAAAAATACCTATCAGCCGCCTGCCGGTGATACCGAACAGCTGCTGGCAGCTATCTGGAAAGAAGTGCTGGGCGATCATGACATCAGCGTGTACGACAACTTCTTCGAGATCGGCGGTAATTCAGTGAAGCTAATCGCCATGCACAATAAGCTGATCCGTCATTTTGGCGATCGCGTGAATATTGCAGACCTGTTCATTTATAATAACATCCGTACCCTGGGCGGCTTGCTCCGGAACATGCAGGAAACTGCTGTAAATACGGGGATCGACGTATAACCCTATTGCTCCACTCTTCATACATTACATATGAAAATCGCATTAGTAAACATGCCTTTTGCTGATTTCAAACGGCCGTCTATTGCCATTGCACAGCTGAAAACAGTGATCGGCGAAAAGGTTCCGGATATAGAGGTGCAGGAGATCTACCTGAACTCGGATGTTGCTGCCTACCTTTCACCGGATATATACGAGTTTATTTCACTCAGCGGGCCATCGAATACCATTGGTTTTGGCGACTGGTTCTTCCGGCAGCAGGCATTCCCTGAGCTGGAAGATAATACAGCCGCTTATTTTGACCGTTATGGCATACAGCTGGGACAGGAGTCAATAGATATTTACTACGCTGTTATAAAGGAAAAACGGGAGCAGCTGGGCACTTTCCTGCAACAAATGATCGATCAGTACCAGCTAACCACCTATGACATTGTAGGGTTTACCTCCATGTTCATGCAAAATGTGCCCAGCTTTGCGCTGGCGCGTTTACTTAAAGCACAGCGCCCCGGGGTAACGGTGATCATGGGTGGCGCCAACTGCGAAGCGCCAATGGGTGAAGAGATCGTACGGCAATTGCCCTATATAGATTATACTTTTTCCGGTCCGGCACTCATAAGCCTGCCCGCATTTTTAGATGCCTGCCTGCAGAATGATGAGCAGCAAAAACACCGCATCAATGGCGTGTTCTCGAAACGTAACTGCAGCCTCAATATGGAGGATGTGGCGCCCGGGCAATGGAAGCCGGTAGGGCCGGTGGGGCAGGAGCGGCCTATTAACGATGTGGTAGCGGTGGATTATGACTTTTTCATGGAGCAGTACAATAACGGGTTTGCCTATACGGGGAAAAAGCCTTACCTGTTATTTGAAACATCCAGGGGTTGCTGGTGGGGTGCCAAAGCACATTGTACCTTTTGCGGCCTTAACGGCGGCAATATGGGATACCGCGCCATAGGCCCTGCCAAAGCCATTGAATATATAAACGGCCTTTTCCAGAAATATAAGCACCAGGTAGATCTTTTTTCCTGCGTGGATAACATTATTCCTAAAGAATACTTTACAGATGTTTTTCCGCTGATGAAAGTACCGGATAACATTTCCATTTTTTACGAAGTGAAGGCCGATCTGCTGGAAGACCAGATGCAGGTGCTGGTAGATGCGCGCATCCTGCAGATACAGCCGGGCATTGAATCACTGGATACCTCTACATTAAAGCTGATGCGTAAAGGAACAACGGCCTTCAACAATATCAGGTTGTTAAAATACTGCATACAGTATGGGGTAGAACCTTACTGGAACCTGCTGATAGGGTTCCCCGGCGAGCAGGAGGAGACGTACGAAAGATATGCAGGTATGCTGGAGAACCTTTATCATCTGCCACCCCCTGCAGGTGTATTCCCTGTACGGTTTGACCGTTACAGTCCTTATTTCACAAAAGCCGATAGCTATGGGCTGGATCTGCATCCGTTGGATTACTACAGTTTCATTTATCCCTTTGAGGCTACGGTAATGTCAAACATGGCATATTATTTTGCTGATCATAATTATAATTCAGAGTATATACGCCACGCCGCCAAATGGGTACAGCGCCTGCAGCAGATAGTAACGGCCTGGGGGGAACGCTGGAAACGTACCGGCGATCTGCCTGTGCTGAAGCTGCTGAATGAGCACGGCCGGCAGGTGATATTTGATACCCGCCATACTTATGAGCGGTATGTGTTAAGTCCCGTGCACCTGGCAATACTGGAAGTATTATCAACCCATAAGAATAAAGCCGCTGCATTCAACGCATTGCCTGGCTTCCCGCAGGCTGAGCTGGAAGAAGGCCTTGCCTTCCTGTTTGAGAAAGGCCTCATTTTCGAAGAAAAAGGCAGCATGTTAAGCCTTATACCCGCCACCGGCATACATGATGTAATAAAGACCGGTGAAGTATTACTGGAAGCCTGATTTTTTTCTTTCCCCCATTTTATTACCCAAGGCATTTATGCAACAGCATACAAAAATTGCAATCATAGGGATGAGCGGGATCTTTCCCGAAGCGGATAACCTGGATATGTTCTATCATAATCTGCGCGCCGGCAGGGACAGCGTGCGCCCGGTAGGCGCCAACCGCCTGCAGGACGTGGGATTATCCACCTCCGGCAAGTATCATGCGATAGGCGCATTGGACAGTGTGGATACCTTTGATCATGCATTCTTTAATATATCGAAAGCAGAGGCGGACCTGATGGATCCTGTGCAGCGGCAATTGCTGCAGCTGGCCTGCAGGGCTATTGAGGATGCCGGCTTAGGGCTGCAATCGTTAAGTGGCAGCAATACGGCCGTATACCTTGGTGGTAATCCTTATTCGGCTTATCATGGGCTGATGGATGATGCCGCAAAGGAGCACCCGGTATTTATTACCGGTAACCTGCATGCGCTGGCAGCAGGCCGTATTGCCTACCACCTGAACTTATGCGGACCGGCCATGATGATAGATACAGCCTGTTCATCGGCCATGGTGGCGCTGCATGAGGCCTGCCAAAAGGTATTGACCGGTGAGGTGGAATATGCGCTGGCAGGCGGCATGGATATCTTACATGTTTTTAAGGAAGCGCCGGAAGAGCAGCTGGGTATTATGTCGCCGGATGGGCGTTGCAGGGCATTTGATGCCGGTGCAAAAGGCATAGGTTCCGGTGAGGGCGGTGGATTGCTGTTGCTAAAAAGGCTGGATAAAGCGCTGGCAGACGGCGACCGTATACAAGCGGTGATCATTGGCAGCGCTGTTAACCACGATGGTAACCGTTCCAACGGGCTAACAGCTCCCAGCCCAGCCGCGCAAACAATGGTATTGCAAAAAGCCTGGGAGCGTGCAGGCGTTCCCGTGGAATCTATTACCTATATTGAAGCGCATGGTACAGGCACCGTACTGGGCGACCCTGTTGAGTTCAAAGGGATTACAGACGCCTTTAAGGCACATACGGACAAGCAACATTTCTGCGCGGTAAGCGCACTTAAAACCAACCTGGGGCATCTGAACAATGCAGCCGGCATAGCAGGTGTTATTAAAGCTATCCTCTCGCTGCAGCATAAGGAGATCTTTCCATCCCTGCACTTTAACACACCTAATCCCTACATAGATTTTGAGCATACGGCAGCTTATATCAATACACAGCTGAAAACCTGGGAGAATGGCACTTATCCGCGCCGTTGCGGAGTGAGCTCATTTGGATTGAGCGGCACTAATGGTCATATGGTGCTGGAAGAAGCCCCCTATGTATTTCCTGCCGCAACAACATGGGCCGGTGGATGGATGTTAAAGCTGTCTGCCGCTACTGCTGAAGGTTTAGCTGCCTATAAAAAAGAGGTTTATAGCTATATTCATAATAACCGGGAGGAGGCTTACAACATAATCTATACCCTAAACACCGGGCGCGATGACTATGCATTCCGGGAATGCACGGGCGCTGCCGACCTGGATACACTGTTACAACAATTGGGTAATGCTGCAGCGCCGGTAGCGGAAGTGTTACCGGCAGCGGGTATTACAGCACTTTTTTCTGATGAGGTGATCCCGGTACCAACTATTGCGCAGTGGTGCACAGTGTATCCCGTATTTAATGAACACTATAACAGGCTTACTGCAGGTGTGCCAGGTAATGCAGCCTGGCAAACCATTGCTGCACACTATGCAATGCAGCAGCAGCTAACAGCCTTCGGCATACCGGTGACCAACTACATCGGTACCGGCATAGGGCAGATCAGCCGGCGGCTGGTAACCGGTTTGATCACAGAAGCCGAAGCCCTGTCCATGCTGCAGGAAGGGCGCTACCAGCAAACCCCGCCTGATGCGGACAAGCTGCGTGCCGCTGTAAATAATATGCAGGAACAACAGGCAACGGTTTTCCTGGAAATGGCGCCGGCCGGCAGCTTATCCGGTACCTTGCTGTCATGGGGCCTTTCATCCCCGGTATTTGTTATCCCTGATTTACCCGCTCTGCTGCTCACCGCATTATATAATGCAGGTATTACCATTAACTGGGCAGCCTGTTACGGCGCATTCCCGGGCCGCCGGGTAAAAGCCCCGGTATACCCATTCAGCCGCACACGTTGCTGGATAAACGAAGATGAGATGCAGGCGCGCCTGCCCGTACATGAATGGTGCTACCAGCTTGGATGGACCGCTAAGCCCATACAGGAAGCAGATACGCCTTATGTAAAGGGTAAAACATTTGCCGTCGTAATGGATAGCGCCGGGCTGGGGAAACACCTCGTAAAACGTCTGCAGCGTATTGGCAATACCTGTATCCCGGTTTGGTACAGCCATGCTTACCGGCAGCTGGACAATGGTGGTTTTGAAATAGATGCAGCAGCGGATAGCTATGAACAATTATTCCGGGATATTAAAACCCTGCATCCATCACTGGATGGTATTATTTACCTGGCTCCGTTTGCGGCGCCTGCAGGCGGATCTGCTGCATTAACGGCCGCATGGTCCCGGCAGCTCCTGTTCTTTAAAGCTTTTCATACCTGGCTGGCAGATACGCCCGGCCAGCTGGTTTGCGTAACTGCTAACGGGCAATGGCTGCAGAATGAAACAGTTGATGCAGCAGCGCATCTTGCTGCAGCCGCCTGCAAATCGTTATTAAGCACTTATCCTTTACTGAAGGTAAATGGTATAGACCTCCCTTACCAGGAAGATGATTTTTCAGATGCTACAGAACATATCCTGGGAGAGCTGTCGGCAGATGAGCTGCATGCTTTTACAGCATACCGCGATGGTACCCGTTATGTGCCGCAGCTGCAGCAAATGTTTCCCGCTGCGCCATCTGGCAGCGCTTATACTTACCGGAACAATGGCCGTTATATTATTACCGGCGGTGCAGACGGTATTGGTTTTGCCATAGCGCAGCACATCAGCGCCCGGGTGCAGTGCAGCATTGTTATTATCGGCCGCACACCCCTGCCCGCGCAGAGCGGGTGGGCAGCTGCGGTTAACACCACGGCGGATGAAGCCGTAAAACAGCGTTTACAGCGCCTGTTATTACTGCAGCAAGCCGGTGCAACGGTTGAATATTATGCAGCAGATGTGTCGGATGAAACAGCTATGGCGGAAGTGCTGCAGCACATTAATACTGCTGCGGGCCCTACAGACATTATTTTTCATGCCGCAGGTATTATGGGCAACTGGCTGCCGCTGGAGCAGCTGCCGGTAGCAGATGTAGCAGCTGTAATGGCGCCAAAAGTGGCCGGCAGTATGGTGTTGATGAATTTTTACCGCCTGCTGCAGCCGGAGCGGATCGTGTTCTTCTCCTCATTAAATGCAGTAGTGCCGCAGAAGAACTCATATGCCTACACGCTGGCAAATGCTTTTCAAGACGTATATGCCCGCACGTTACAGGCGCAGGGCATACCGGTGCAATCCATTAACTGGGGCGCCTGGGGTGAAACCGGTATGACAGCCAGGATGCAGCAGCTGCAGGGAACTACAGCAGATGCGCCGGTGAGAAGCTGGCGTACCAAAGATGGCATCAGGGCCATGGAATATGCCCTGGCAGCCGGTGACAGCAATATACTGATCGGGGATGTAGACCTGGAAGGTTTTTACAGTAATCCGTTTTTTCATATTGCTGCTGCCAGTGAAACTATTACTGCTGTTGAAAACGAAGCTGCCAACGCTACCATGCACGACGTGTGGACAGCAGTATTGCAGGCCCGTCAAATTAAACCAACTGATAACTTTTTCCAGCTGGGCGGACATTCCCTGCTGGGTACCCGGCTCATGAACCGGGTAAGGAAGATATTCGGGGTAAACGTTAAGTACAGCGACCTGCTCCAATACCCCACGCTGCAGCAGTTTGCGGATTTTGTAGCGCAAAGGCAAACAGGCAGCAATAAAGCATATACACAAATAACACCTATAGCCGCCGCGCCCAATTATCCCGTGGCGCATGCGCAAAAGAGATTGTGGATCCAGCACCAGCTGGATGTGCAGCAGTCTGCCTACAATGTAGCAGGGGCATACAAGCTGCAGGGCAGCCTGGATATAGCTGCGCTGGAACAGGCGCTTACTCTGCAGCTGAACCGGCATGAGATATTAAGAACAACATTCAGCCTGCAGGACGGTGAGCCGGTACAGGTAATAGCCCCGTTGTTCACTGCGCCGTTAAGCCTGCCGCTTCATGATCTGCGGGAGGCACCCGGCAAGCATGCGCAGGCTGAAGAACAGGCAGATCGTTTTATACATGCACCTTTTGACCTGGAAAGAGATCAGCTGATACGTATTGCATTACTGCAGCTGGAAGCAAATGAGTATGTGCTGTTGCTGAACATGCATCATATTATTGCAGATGCCTGGTCTGTAAACCTGTTGATGACCGCCGTGATGATCGATTATGCCGCGCTGAAAGCAGGCCGCCCCGTGCAGCACGATGCACTACATATACAGTATAAGGATTACGCCGCCTGGCAGAATAATGCATTGGCAGGCGGGGAGTTGAATGTACACCGGCAATACTGGCTGCAGCAATTTGAGCAGCTGCCGCCGGTATTGGAAATTAATACAGACAGGCCGCGCCCTGCATTTAAAACCTATAACGGCCGCCGCATATTCAGGCATATCAGCCCTGCGCTGCGCGCCAGGCTGGAGGCTATGGGGCAGGAGCAGGGAGCCAGTTTGTTCATGGTGCTGCTGGCAGCCACCCAGGCTTTGTTGTATAAATATTCCGGTAAAGAAGATATTGTGATTGGAACACCGGTAGCCGGCAGGGACCATGCCGACCTGGAAGACCAGATAGGCTGTTATGTGAATACACTGCCTTTAAGAACGCAGTTTAACCGGCAGGATAGTTTCCGCGAGCTGTTAAGCAAGGTAAAGGCCGTAACAACATTGGCATATGAGCACCAGGTATATCCTTTTGACCTGCTGGTGGAAGACCTGCAGCTTACGCGCGATAACAGCCGCTCACCGCTGTTTGATGTGGTGGTGGTAATGCAGCAGATAGGCGTAATGGATGCAACGGCATCAGCGGCGCATGGACTTTCTTTTGAACCCTACCCTGTACCGGTGCAAAGCAGTAAGTTTGATCTGACCTTTGATTTTAATAATACCGGTGAAGGCATTCTTTTTTCACTGGAATATAATACCGACATTTTTGAGCAGTACCGCATGGAAGCAATGATGGAACATTGCTGTGAGCTGCTGTTGTCTGTAACAGAGAACAGCGCTGTGCCGCTTTTGTTGCTTTCTTATCTTACCGCTGCTGAAAGATCATTGTTAGCGTCCACCGGCAGCCAGGTTGCTTACCCCGCTGAAGAAAATATTATAAGCCTTTTTGAAGAGCAGGTGGCCTTAAACCCCCAGGCAACAGCAGTTACCTATGGCAATGTTTCGCTTACCTATGAGCAGCTGAATACAGGTGCAGACGAGCTGGCGGCACGGCTGTTAAAAGTGCTGGACAGTGAAGAAGCATTGGTGCCATTGCTGGTAGTGCCGTCACCGGAGCTTATCATCGGCATCCTGGGCATCTTAAAGGCGGGTGCAGCATATGTGCCGGTAGATCCCGCTTACCCTGCAGAAAGGATTGATTACATACTTTCTGATACCGGCGCAAAAGTAATGGTGGCCGATGCTGCAGGCAGGGAAAAGCTGCAGGATAAAAGTGCATTACACGTCCTTGAACCGGCAACCGCAGCGGGAAGAACAGCTCCCGTAAAAACTGCTATCCACTCAAAGCAGCTGGCATATATGATCTATACCTCCGGGTCTACGGGCCGGCCAAAAGGAGTATTGATCACACATGAAAATGTAGTGCGCCTGCTGAAAACAGATCAGCCTTTATTTGACTTTCATAACGGGGACGTATGGACGCTGTTCCATTCCTCCAGCTTTGATTTTTCCGTTTGGGAAATATTCGGGGCGCTGTTGTCAGGCGCACGCCTGGTAATTGTGCCTGCAGCGATGGCAAGGGATACCTTGGCATTCAGCGAGCTGCTGGTGCAGGAAGGTGTTACCATCCTTAATCAAACCCCCGGCGCATTTTACCTGTTACAGGACCAGGTAATAACAGATGGCAGCCCTTTGCAGGTACGTTGTGTGATCTTTGGCGGCGAAGCGCTGAGCCCTGCCAGGTTACAGCCCTGGAAAGCGCAGTACCCCGCCTGCCGCCTGGTAAACATGTACGGCATTACGGAAACAACCGTGCATGTAACCTACCGGGAAATACTGGATGCAGATATTGCAGCAGGTATCAGCAATATCGGAAAGCCTATCCCTACACTGTATTGTTATATACTGGACCAGGACCAGCAGCTATTGCCTGCAGGTACTGCCGGTGAGCTGTATGTTGGCGGCAGTGGCGTGGCACGCGGGTATTACCGCCGCCCGGAATTAAGCGCCGCGCGTTTTATAAACGATCCCTTTAACGCAGGCAACCGGCTGTACCGCAGCGGGGACCTGGCCCGCCGCCTGCCGGATGGCAACATGGAATACCTGGGACGTATAGACGAGCAGGTGAAAATAAGGGGTTACCGTATTGAGCTGGGCGAAATTAATTTTGCATTATCCAAACATCCACGGGTAGCACAATCCGCGGTAATAACCGCCCGGGATCAGCTGCTGGCTTATGTAGTGCCGGAAGGAGATTTTGATGCGGAGGATGCACGAAGGTTCCTGCAGGCAAAATTACCCGCCTATATGGTGCCTGCCTTTTTTATAACATTACCCTCATTGCCCCTGACCGCAAACGGCAAGCTGAATAAAAAAGCATTGCCTGCACCGGATAACACAGTTGCAGCAGGCGTAACTTATGTGCCGCCGGCAGGTCCTGTGCAAACCGTGATGGCAGAAGTATGGGAAACCATTCTCCATACATCAGGCATTGGCATACAACATGACTTTTTTACACTGGGTGGTGACTCACTGAAAGCCATCCGCCTGCTGGCTGCGATCAATAAACAGCTGGGTACCGGCTTCACCGTTGGGCAGCTGTATGCGCATCCAACCATTGAAGCGCTCAGCGCTTGCAATAGTGAGGCCGATGCGTCGGCAACAGCCATGGAACGCGGCAGGCAGCATATCGCTAACCTGGTGGCGCGTGTGCTGGAAGATGACCGTGAACGCACATTGTTACCCACAGACTACGAAGACATTTACCCGCTTACGCCCATAGAGAGCGGCATGATCTATACCTCGCTGCTAAGGAATGATACACCGGTTTATTATGACCAGTTCTCTTTCCATATCCGGATCAGCAGCATGGAGCAGTTCATGCAGGCCATTGCACAAATGATGGAACGTCATTCCATCCTGCGCACACGGTATTATACTGCCGGTTTCCGGGAGTCGCTGAAAGTGGTAATGAAGAATATACCTGCTCCTGTAAAACATATTTCGCTGGAAGGCAGCAATGCAGCAGAGCAGCAGCGCCAGGTGCAGCAGTATATGGAGGCCGACCTGGCAGCCCGCCTGGATTTCAACGGCGACCTGTTATGGCACATGCAGCTGTTCGGGCTGGAAGAGGATAGCTACTTCCTGGTATGGAGCTTTCACCATGCAATGCTGGACGGATGGAGCGTGAATATTTTTAAAACGGAGCTTTCGGCATTACTGGCAGGCAGTAACAGAACAACCCTGCAGCCCTTACGCTGCAGCTACAAGGATTATGCGGCGCTTGTAACCGGCCGTAACAGGGATGCGGCCACCACCGCTTACTGGCAGCAAACAATGGAAGGTTATGTGCGTAATAAGCTGCCCTTTAATGCTTCGCCGAAAACAGGTGGCCCGCAGACTATGAGCAGTGTGCAGCGTGTGCTGTTGCCCGGCTTATTAACCGCGCTGGAAGCGCTGGCAGCCCGTCAGCAGGTAGCATTGAAAGCTGTTTTCCTGGCAGCGCATGCATGGCTGCTGAAAATAATTTGCGCAGAACAGGATATTGTTACCGGCATTGTTTCCCACGACCGGCCGGCTATAGAAGACAGTGAAAAAGTGCTGGGTTGCTTTCTGAGCACCGTGCCGGTGCGTTTACAGCTGGATGGGGTGTCAGATATAGCAGGTTTGCTTTCGCTTGCCAATAATGTGTTAATGGATGTAAAGCCGCATGAGATCCACCTGCTGGATATTGCCCGCATTATCGGGGAAGCATCCCACGCAGGTAACCTGATCTTTGACACACTGCTGAACTATACGGACTTTCATGTGATGGAAGACTGGGTGGAGAATGATGTGCTGCAGGCCGAAGATGCGGTGAAGAAAACCGGTATTCCCCTGCGTTCTGCTGAAATGACCAATACTTTGCTGGACCTGGAAGTAGATAAAACCGGCGGCCGTTTATCCTGCCGTATTAAATATGTACCGGCTTATTTCCGTGAAGAGGATATGAGCTATGCGCTGGAAATATACGTGCGCATATTACGCGCCATGGCTACCGATGTGCAGCAGCCCCTGCATGCAGCTGCGTTAATGGGCAGCACGGTACAACGCTGGCTCACTTACGATTTTAACAACACACTGCATCCCTATGATGATAATATCCGGCTGGAAAGCCTGTTAAGCAGGCAGGCTGCTGTTAGCCCGGATGCTACCGCGCTGCGCTTTGGCGCTGCATCCATGAGCTATGGTGAGCTGGATGCAGCTGCTGATAAGGTGGGCCGCCATCTGACAGTAGCAGGTGTATTACCGGGCGAGCCGGTTGGATTGCTGACCGGGCGTGGTTTTGATATGATCATTGGAATGTATGGCATCCTTAAAGCTGGTGGTTTTTATGTGCCGGTAGAGCCGGAATATCCTGAAGAGCGCCGCCGCAACCTGCTGGAAAACTCCGGGGTAAAGGTGGTGCTGACAGACCAGGAGCAAAATGATACCTCATTTACGTATATACTTTTACGTGAAGCACAAATTTACAGCGGCCCTGCCGCTTTACCGGCTAACCTGAACAGCCGCAGCCTGGCTTACACTATTTATACCTCCGGTTCCACCGGGCAGCCCAAAGGGGTAATGGTAGCCCACCACTCCGTGGTGAACCTGCTGCAATGGGTGAACAGTACTTACAATGTAAGCGCTGCCGACCGCTTGCTGTTCATTACCTCCATGTGTTTTGACCTTTCTGTGTATGATATTTTCGGGATCTTATCTGCCGGAGGTACCGTAGTAGTAGCCACCCGTGAAGATGTGCAGGATATTGTACAGCTACGGCAGCTGCTGCTTACAGAAAAGATCACTTTCTGGGATTCAGTGCCCACCACTATGCAATATTTGACAGGTGAGCTGGAACATGCAGCAGATGGCTTTAGCTGTCCCAGCCTGCGGGTAGTGTTTATGAGTGGTGATTGGATCCCGGTAAGCTTACCACAACGTTTACGCACTTACTTTCCCAATGCACGGGTCATCAGCCTGGGAGGCGCCACAGAAGCCACGGTATGGTCCAACTACTATGAAGTGCTGCCGGGTGTAACACATGAGGTAAGCATACCTTATGGTAAGCCGGTATGGAATACCTTCTTTTATATTTTAGACAGCCATGGCGGGCAGGTGCCTCGTGGTGTGGTAGGAGAGCTTTACATTGGCGGGGTAGGAGTAGCAGAAGGTTACGCCAATGCTGCAGATAAAACGGCTGCGCAGTTTGTAGCCGATCCTTACCGGCAGGATGGTGGCGGTCGAATGTACCGCACGGGCGACCTTGGCCGCATGCTGCCGGATGGCAACATAGAGTTCCTGGGCCGCAAGGACCAGCAGGTGAAGGTACGCGGTTACCGGGTAGAGCCGGGAGAGATCAGCTATCACCTGCAGCAGTACCCGGGAGTGGAGGAAGCCGTGGTAAGTGTATGGAAAGATGAACGGGGCAGCAATTACCTGTGCGGTTACGTTGTAAGCGCCACGGAGCTGTCATGGCCTGCAGTAAAAGCACATTTATCAGGATCATTACCGGCCTATATGGTACCGGACACGTATATACGCTTAAGCGCTATTCCGTTAACGGCTAATGGCAAGATCAATTACCGTGGGTTACCGGTACCATCGAGGGCAGGCGGGGAGGTAGCTTACCAGGCAGCAGAAACAGCGCTGGAACGTACGATGGCCGGCATCTGGCAGGATATACTTGGCTTACAGCAGATAGGTATCCATGATAATTTTCTTGAGCTGGGGGCGCACTCCCTGAACATAGGTGCATTTGTGAACCGTTTGCATCATGAAAGCCACATCCGTTTAGGCTTGCGGGATGTGTTCAGCGAGCCCACGATAGCAGGTTTGTGCAAAGTGGCAGAGAGCCGTGGACTGAGCCTTTACGAGGGCATCCGTCCCGTGGCGCAGCAGGAGCACTATGCCCTGTCACATGCCCAGCAAAGATTGTGGATCCTGGATCAGCTGGAAGCTGCGCATACCGCCTATCATATTACCGGCAGCTTTATGCTGGAAGGTGTGTTGAATATCCCTTTATTTGAAAAGGCATTGCAGCACCTGGTGAACCGGCATGAAATATTGCGCACCCGCTTTATTGTTGCAGATAACATGCCCCGGCAGCAGGTAGCGTCGGCAGGGGAAGTTAATTTCAACCTGCAGGTGAATGACCTGCGCACGGCAGCAGACCCGGAAAAACAGGCAGCAGCAATAGCTGCCGCTGAAACAGATACGCTTTTTGACCTCAGCACATATCATCTTATCAGGGGCCGCTTATTACTGCTGCAGGAGCAGCGCAGCCAGTTTATATTAACCATGCACCATATTGTTTCCGACGGATGGTCAATGGGCATACTGCTGCGGGAGCTGTTACAGGCTTACCAGGCCTTGCTGTCAGGAACAGCGCCGGCGCAGGAACCTTTAAAGATCCAGTACAAGGATTACGCTGCATGGCAAACGGCTATGCTGCAGGCGCGCGGTAATAACAGCCATCTTGCATACTGGCTGCAGAAGCTGGGCGGTGATATACCGGTGCTGGACCTGCCCGCAGACCATCCACGCCCGGCGCTTAAAACTTTCAACGGTAGTACGCTTTCATTTATGCTGGACGCTGCGCTGGCAGACCGTATTGCTGCTTTAGGCCGCAGCCGCCATGCAAGCCTGTTTATAACCCTGATGGCTACACTTAAAGTACTGCTGTACCGCTACACCGGTCAGGAAGATATTATTATCGGTACCCCGGTAGCAGGGCGGGCGCATAAAGACACTGAAAATCAGGTAGGTTTTTATGTTAATACGCTGGCATTGCGCAGCCGCTTTAATGGCAATAACAGCTTTGAAGCTATACTGGATCACATACTGGCAAACACGCTGGAAGATTACGAGCACCAGCAGTACCCATTTGACCTGCTGGTGGAAGAGCTGGGCCTTTCAAGGGACATTAGCCGCTCCCCGCTGTTTGATGTAATGATGGTGCTGCAGGAAATACAGGACGGCGCTGAGATAACAGCTGTTCCGGACCTGGTGGCAACCGGCACAGAGCTGCCGCAGCGTACCAGTAAGTTTGATCTTACATTCACCTTCCTGCATGCCGCGGAGGGACTGCGGGTGTCCATAGAATATAATACAGATCTTTTTGAGCGCAGCAGGATGGAAAGGCTGCAGCAACATTATACCGGTTTACTACAGGCGATCACAAATGACCCGCAATGCCCGGTAGCCCGGCTGCCTTACCTGACGCAGACAGAGCAGCTGCAGGTGATCAGCACCTTCAATGATACCACTGTGGTCATTGATAACAAACAAACTGTGGTGGACCTGATGGAAGCCCAGGCAGCCCGCACGCCGGATGCCATCGCTGTTATAGCAGCAGGCCAGTATACTTACCGGCAGCTGCATGAACAGGCTAACCAGCTGGCGCATTACCTGCAGCAGCACGGCGTAAAACCCGGAGACCTGGTACCCGTATGCCTGCAACGTTCTATGGAAATGATCGTAAGCATCCTGGCCATTCTGAAAGCCGGCGCCGCATATGTGCCTGTGGATCCGCATTACCCGGCCGGCCGTATTGCTTTTATCCTGGAAGATGTAAGCGCAGGCTTAGTGATCTCCGCCAGGGAGATTGGCAATGAATGGCCCGGTGACATAAACATACCTATCATTTACCTGGATGCTGTACAGGACAAAATAGCTGCCTGCCCGGTAACGCCCGTGGCTATACGTACACGGCCGGATGTCCCGGCTTATGTGATCTACACATCCGGTTCTACCGGCACACCAAAAGGCGTGGTGAATGAGCATGCCGGTTTGCTGAACCGTTTATGCTGGGCACAGGACTATTTTGGGTTAACTGCTGATGACGCCGTGCTGCAGAAAACCACTTATTGTTTTGACGTATCTGTATGGGAGTTGTTGTGGCCCTTAATGGCCGGCGCCCGCCTGGTGTTTGCCGCACCGGATGCACAGGCAGATGTGGCTTACCTTGAAGCCGTAATAGCAGCCCGCTCTATAACCATGGTTCACTTTGTACCCTCCCTGCTGGAGCTGTTCCTTGAGAATATAACACCGGGCAGCTGCGCCGGCCTGAAATATGTGCTATGCAGCGGCGAAGCATTATTACCCCATCATATCAGCGGCTTCCGGGAAAAAATGGATGCCGGCTGCCGCTTATATAACCTGTACGGGCCTACGGAGGCAGCCATAGATGTAACCTGCTGGCCGGTGCCTGCCGGTTTTACAGATAAGGACCCCGTTCTGATAGGTAAGCCGGTATGGAACACACAGCTGTATGTGCTGGATCAGCATATGCAGGTGGTGCCGCCGGGCATTTCCGGTGAGCTGTTTATTGCCGGTGCGCAGGTAGCCCGTGGTTACCTGAACCGCGATGCGCAAACGGCACATGCCTTTGTAAAGAACATTTTCAGTGATGCGCCTGCAGAAAGGATGTACCGCACCGGTGATAAAGTTTGCTGGACATCCGGTGGTCAGCTGCAATTCATAGGCAGGATAGCCGAAGGGCAGGTGAAGATCCGCGGTTTCCGCATAGAGCTGGGTGAGGTAGAAGCAGTCTGCAGGCAGGCCCCTGGTGTAAAACAGGCATTGGTAACGGTTGTTAACAAAGGCGCCGGCAGTCAGCTGGCCGCTTACCTGGTAATGCAGGATGGCGCTGCAACAGAGCCGGTAAAACTATGGCTGGCTTCCCGCCTGCCGGCCCACCAGCTGCCCGCTTATTACCTGGCTATGAACAGCCTGCCATTAAATAACAATGGTAAAATAGACCGGAAAAAGCTGCCGCTGCCGGCTGTATTGCAGCAGGCAAACAGCTTTGAAGGCCCCCGTAATAAAACCGAGCAGGAGATCAGCAGCATATGGGCGCCCTTGCTGGACAAAAATGTTATCAGCATCCACGATGACTTTTTTGAGCTGGGCGGTCACTCGCTAATGGCAGTGCGGGTGGTGCTGCAATTAAGAAAATTGTTCCAGGTAAACATCCCCGTTAATATCATTTTCCGCTTTCCTACCATTTCCCTGCTGGCGGCTTACCTGGAGGCTGTAATGCCTGAAGAGGAAAACTCGGAAAACCAGCAGGAATTTGAAGTATACGAGATCTGAACACAACCCCTATTGTTTCATCTGCAGCCTTAAAAAACTAAACATGATTGGCGAAAAGCAAAATCACGTCATACATATTTTAGCTGGTGCAAGAAAGTCCGGCATTTTTATTTTCCTGGAAGGCACAAAGCTTCGCATGAAAGCTCCCAAGGATCACCCTGTAGCGCCGGGATTAATGGAGGAGCTGAAGGCTAACAGGGAAGCGATCATTGCCTTTCTTCAGAGTGAGGAAGGCGATATGCTTAAGATCAATACGGTGATGGAGCCGGTTATACCTGCATTCCCGTTGCCAGGTGAACGCCTGCCCTTATCTTTTGCGCAGGAAAGGCTCTGGTTTATTGACCAGCTGGAAGGCAGTACCCATTATCACATGCCGGCTATCCTGAAGCTGCAGGGGCAGCCCGATCTTCAGCTGCTGGAACAAGCCTGCCGCGAAATTGTGGGCCGCCACGAAGTATTACGCACTGTATTACAGCAGGAAGATGGTAAACCTTTCCAGGTGATATTGCCGCCGGACGGATGGAAAATGGAGTATGTTGAAGATCCTGCGCTGGCAGATGGGAATTACCTTCAACAGTATATTGACCATTATATTAACCGACCCTTTGACCTCTCTGCTGAATATATGCTGCGGGTAAGCATACTCCGTTTAAAGGAAGACGAGTATGTGCTGCTGGCATTAATGCATCACGTAGCATCGGATGCCTGGTCACAGGGTCTGGTGGTAAAAGAGCTGGCAGAGCTGTACAATGCGCGGCTGCAGGGACGTACACCTGTATTACCGGAATTGCCGGTGCAATACAAGGATTATGCTTTATGGCAACGCCGTTACCTGCAGGAGCATTTGCTGGATGATCAGCTGGCCTATTGGGAAAAACAATTAAAGAATGTATTGCCGCTAAACCTGCCAACGGATTTTGCACATCCCGCAAAACAAAGCACCCGTGGGCGTTCTGTCGTATTTCCATTGGATGCCGGTCTCAGTGCCCGGTTACAGCAGCTCTCCAACCAGCAGGAGGTAACACTGTTTATGACCATGCTGGCGGCATTCAAGGTATTGTTATACCGTTACAGCGGCCAGGAAGATATTTGTGTGGGCACCTCTGTAGCCAATCGCACCCAGCAGGAGCTGACAGACCTGGTTGGCTTTTTCGTAAATACCCTTGCACTACGCAGCCAGCTGAATGACGATATCACCTTTGCAGCCTTATTGCAAGAGGTAAAAAATACTACGCTGGAAGCATATGCCAACCAGGATATACCTTTCCTGAAAGTGGTGGAAAAAATAGGAGCGGAGCGGGATATAAGCCGCAGCCCGGTGTTCCAGGTAATGTTTGTGTTACAGAACACGCCCGGCGTGCCGGATATGCAGCTGGGTGATCTGCAGCTTTCCACAACACCTGTAGAATATGCAGGCCTGAAGTTTAACCTTACGTTCAATATTTTTGAAGCAGAAGGCCGTTTGCTGGTAAATGTTGATTACAGCACCGACCTGTTTGAAGCCGCTACCATCAATGCTATGATGCGGCACTATGAAACACTGCTGCAGGCAGTAACAGCTACGCCGGAAGTACCGGTAGGCAGGCTGGATATGTTGTCTGCAGATGAAAAGCATTTGCTGCTGCATACCTACAGCGGTACACAGGCAGCCTATCCGGAAGACCAGACCATTGTTTCGCTGTTTGAAGCACAGGCGCAGCGTACGCCGGATCAAACCGCGCTTATATATAAAGAGCAGCGCTTCACCTATCGGGAGCTGAACGCCGAAGCAGATAAGCTGGCTGTGTATCTCCGCACTACGGCAGGTGTAAAGCCCAATCATATAGTAGCCCTGCTGATGGAGCAATCGGACCAGGCGATCATTGGCATACTGGGCATTTTAAAAGCAGGCGGCGCTTACCTTCCGCTGGATCCGTTGTTGCCGGCAGAAAGGCTGACGGCGATGTTGAAAGATGCAGCCCCGCAGGCGCTGGTAACATCCTCATCCTGGATGTTTTCACTGAATGAGTATTTTACCGAACACATTTTTGCAATGGACATCCAGCTGCCCATGCTGGAAGCAGTGGAAACACCGCCGCAGGTGAACCAGCCGGACGACCTGGCCTATGTGATCTATACCTCCGGTTCTACCGGTCAGCCTAAAGGTGTAATGATCTCCCACCGCAGTAATGTGAATATGAGCACAGACCAGGTAAAGAAATTCGGTGTGCAGGCAAATGATCATGTGCTGCAGTTTGCCTCCCTGTCCTTTGATGCTTCTGTGTCTGAGATCTGCATGGCTTTTTATACCGGCGCCGCGCTGGTAATTGCGGATAAAGAATTGATCAGCGATGGCGGGCGCTTTATAGCTTACCTGCGCACAAATAATGTAAGTGTGGCCACCCTGCCGCCGGCCTACCTGGGAGCGCTGAAAGCAGAAGAGCTGCGATTCCTGAGAGTTGTCATTACGGCCGGTGAAGCCGCCGTAAAGGCCGATGCCCTGTATCTTGCACAGCATCTTAGCTATTTTAATGCATACGGGCCAACGGAGTGCGCAGTATGCGTTAGCATGCATAAGGTAACCGCAAAAGATAAACAGCTGCGCTCCATACCCATTGGCACACCGGTGGCTAACCTCCGTGTTTATATCCTGAATAATTCACTGGAATTATGCCCGCCAGGTGCTTACGGTGAAATATGTGTTTCAGGTATCGGCCTTGCCAAAGGTTACCTGAACAGTCCTGCTCTTAGCGCTACGCGTTTTATCGACAACCCCTTTGAGCCTGGAGAAAAGATATACCGCACCGGGGATATTGGCCGGTGGCTTCCGGACGGTGCTATTGCCTTCCTGGGCAGAAAGGATGAGCAGGTAAAGATCCGTGGCTACCGCATAGAGCTGGGCGAGATAGAAAACCGTTTACAGCAGGCGCCTGGTGTATTGCAAAGCGTGGTAACCGTGTACGACGATAAACAGGGCCTTAAACGCCTGGTTGGTTTTGTGGTGCCGGACGCTGATTATAAGGAAAGCGCGGTGCTGCAGCAGTTGGAACAGCTGTTGCCGGATTATATGATACCTTCTGCGCTGCTGGTGCTGGAAGCGCTGCCATTAACCGCTAACGGGAAAGTAGACCGCCGTCAGCTGCCCGATCCGGCCGCCATCCTGCAAAAAGGTGATAACTATGAGGCCCCCCGTACCGAGGTTGAAAAAATATTATGCACCATCTGGCAGGAGCTGCTGCATGCAGAACGGGTAGGCATACACGATAATTTCTTCTCCCTGGGCGGTGATTCCATTATCACCATACAGGTAGTAAGCCGCTGCAAACGCGCCGGCCTGGAGCTGCAGCCCAGGGATCTTTTTGAATACCAGACCGTAGCCGGTTTGGCACAGCAGGTACGTACAATCTCCGCTGTACAGGTGGAGCAGGGCCTCCTGGAAGGGGAAGTAGCTCTGATGCCTGTGCAGCAATGGTATTTACAGCAACAGCAGCCAGCCATTTCACATTACAACCAGTCCGTATTATTATCGCTGGATAAAAAATTACCGGCAGCCGTGGTGGAAGAGGTTTTACATAAGCTCACCGCACATCATGACAGCCTTCGTTTACATTTTACGGCCACTACCGAGGGGTGGGAGCAAGCATATGGTATTAATGCAGGTACCGTGGAAACAGTAATGCTGGGCGATAATGAAGATCTTACCTCGTTATGCAACCGGTACCAGCGCAACCTGGATATTGCAAATGGGGTAGTGTATCGTTTTGTACATATTCTCACGCCGGCTTCGTATACCCACAACCGTTTATTGCTGGTAGTGCACCACCTTTGTGTGGATGGCATTTCATGGCGCATTATTGCAGAAGACCTGGAAACAGGGCTGGAGCAGGTGATGGGCGGCGGCACGCCTGACTTTGGGAGCAAAAGCAGCTCCTACCGCCAATGGAGCAGCTTCCTGGGAACATATAGCACACAGCCATCCATACAACGCGAGCAGCAATACTGGCGGGGTGTGACAGCACGCTACCGCCCGCTGCCGGTTGATCATACTGCAGCTGTATCAACACAGAATGATGTACGCACCGTTGTTGTGAACCTGGATGCTGCCGCTACCACAACCCTGTTACAGGGCGCACATACCGCTTACCATACAGAGATCAATGACCTGCTGTTAAGCGCCTTGCTGCAAACCATCTGCAGCTGGAGCGGGCATACGGACCTGTTACTGGGAATGGAAGGACACGGACGCGAGCCCCTGACCGCTGAGCTGGACAACAGCCGTACGGTGGGTTGGTTCACCAGCTTTTACCCGTTGTGCCTTTCCTTACCGGCAGCAGGGGATAAAGGCATGCTGCTGCGCAGCGTAAAAGAGCAGTTGCGTAATATCCCCGGTAAGGGCATAGGATATGGCCTGCTGCGCTACCTGCACCCGGATCATGCTGTGAGGAGCAGCCTTGCTGCAGGCACTCCCGAAGTTGTATTTAATTACCTGGGACAGCTGGATAATACGATCCGGAGCGGCCAATATGTAAGCTGGGCGCCGGAACCGGCCGGTATGGCAATGGCAGCTGAACATATTTTCAGCAGCCGGCTGGAAATTAACAGCTCTGTAATGGATGGTGAGCTTATGCTTGCCTGGAACTATTCTTCCAAAGATTATGATGCCGCTACCATAGAAATGCTGGCAGCTGATTATATACGGTCACTACAGGAGCTGATAACGCATTGCACCGCGGTGAAACAGCGCGTGTTCACCCCATCGGATTATGGGTTGGGCAATCGTGTTACGCTGCAGGAGTTCGATACATTTATGCGTTCGCTGGCTGCAGACAGTGCACCTGTTACAGCTATTTATCCTTTAGGTCCTTTACAGGAAGGGCTGCTGTTTCACGGCGTGTATGAACAAAGTGAAGCTTATATGGCGCAGTTCACCTGCGAATTTGCGGCTCCTGACCTGGACCTGCTGCGCCGTTGCTGGGAGCAGCTGATGCAGGAGCACAGCGTATTGCGCAGCTCCTATCACCATAAGGATATGAGCATACCTGTGCAGTGTGTGCACGAAAAAGTAGCCCTGCCTTTTGAAGTGATCGACTACCGGCAGTTTAGTAAGGATGAGCAGCGCAATCAGCTGGAGGCTTTCCTGGTGGCCGACCGCCTGCGCGGATTTGATTTTCGCCGGGCGCCCTTAATGCGGGTTACCCTCTTCCGGCTGGAAGCGGATGTTTACCGTATGGTTTGGACCAGCCATCACATTATTCTCGATGGATGGTCAACCGCTATCCTGATGGAAGAGATATTGCAGCATTATGAAGTATTGTCAAAAGGCGGCACGCTACAGGTTAAACAGGAAGACCGCTATGAGGATTATATCCGTTACCTGGGTAAGCGTGATGCGGAAGCAGATGCTGCTTTCTGGAAAGAGTATATGCGGGGTTTTACCCAGCCCGTGCTGCTGCCATTTGTAAATGATCAGCAGGGCCGTAATAAAGGCACCGATCTGTTTCACCGTACAGAGCTGGTATGTGATGCGGCATTCACCGCCAGGGTAAAGGCTTTTGCCCAGGCAAACCAGCTAACGGTGAATACCCTTATGCAGGGCGTATGGTCGTACCTGTTATACCGCTACACCGGCTTAACGGATGTATTGTACGGCGTTACAGTATCCGGCCGGCCCGGGGAGCTGGAGAATGCAGAGCAGCGCGTAGGCCTGTATATCAACACCCTTCCCTTACGGGCACAGGTAAACGTGAATGACACGGTTACCAGCTGGTTAACGGAGCTGCAGGCAGCACATACCCGTACCCGGGAAAGCCAGTATACGCCGTTGCATACGATTCAGAGCTGGGCCGGTATACGTGGCGATTTGTTTGATAACATCCTGGCTTTTGAGAATTACCCGGTTAGTGAAAAGATCACAGCCGACTGGGAGCTGAATGCATTTAATGTATCCATCCAGGAGCAATCCAACTACCTGCTGGCGCTGAACATCCTGCTTAAAGAGGAGCTGGTGGTATGCTTCACATACAATCAGCACCTGCTGGATGCCCGTTATGCAGCAATGATGAAAACGCATTTCGGCTACATCCTGGAGCAAATGGTGGAGAACGGCAGCCGGACCCTGGGTAGTCTGCAGTTGTTAACCCCTGCAGAAACTTTGCAGCTGGCTGCCTTCAATGATACGGCCGCCGCTTATCCGTCAGATAAAAGCCTGGTAACATTATTTGAAGAACAGGCTGCACGTACACCGGGTAACCCGGCTGTTGTAACGCCAACGGGCACACTCAATTACCGGCAGCTGAATGAAAATGCAGACCAGCTGGCCGCTTACCTGGTAGACCGTTATACTACAGACAGGCCGGTGGTGGCTCTGATGATGCAACGTTCAGAGTGGCTTATAACAGGCATGCTGGGCATCTTAAAATCAGGTGCAGCTTACCTGCCTGTTGATCCCTCACTGGTACCGGAGCGCAAATCCTGGATGCTGGAAGATGCCGGTGCAACTATATTGGTTACCGATTCCGACACCATGTTTGAGCTGGATGTAGCTTTCAGCGGGGAGATCATAGCCCTGGATATACAGCTTCCTACCCTGCAGGCCAATAAGCACCTGCTGCCCGAAGTAATTGATGCAGCTGCTCCTGCATATGTGATCTATACATCCGGTTCTACCGGCCAGCCCAAGGGTGTGCAGGTAGCGCACCAGGCTATTGTGAACCTTTCCTGCTGGCATAACAATGCCTTTGAGGTATCAGATACTTCCCGTGCAACTGTTTATTCCGGTATAGGTTTCGATGCCTGCGGATGGGAAATATGGCCTTACCTGTTGAAAGGCGCCTGCCTGTATCCGCTGGAAGAGGCGGTGAAGCTGAACATGGAGCAGCTGGTATCCAGGATGCGCAATTCAGGTATTACACATTGTTTTCTGCCAACACCGGTTTGTGAGCAGTTCATTGCGTATGCAGGCGACCTGGATGGCCGGCTGCTGCTGCTCACCGGTGGGGATAAATTGAAAACCGCCGGCGCCGGCCTGCGTGTAGTAAATAACTATGGGCTTACCGAAACCGGTGTGGTAGCCACTTCGCTGGCATTAAAAGATTATAGTGTTATTACAGATCCGGCGCCCATTGGCCGGCCCATCGCTAATACTGCCGTGTATATACTGGATGCGCAGCTACAGCAGCAGCCATTGGGCGTGAAAGGTGAATTATACATTGGCGGCGACCTGCTGGCAAATGGTTATCTGAATACTCCGGAGCTAACCGCATCCCGTTTTATAGATCATCCTTTTATTCCAGGCGCAAAACTATACCGCACCGGCGATGTTGGCTGCTGGCTGCCGGACGGCTGCATATCTTTCCAGGGCAGAGGCGATGAGCAGGTGAAGATCCGCGGTTACCGCATAGAGCTGGGTGATGTGGAAAGTCATTTACAACAGGCGCCCGGCGTGCTGCAATGTGTGGTTACTGCCAATGAAGATGCCTATGGCAATAAACGCCTGATCGGTTATGTATTGCCTGCTGCAGATTACCGCGAAGAAAGCGTGCAGCACTACCTGCAGCAGCGCCTGCCGGAATATATGCGCCCCGCTGCGCTGGTGGTAATGGAAGCATTTCCCCTTACGGCTAACGGCAAAATAGACCGGAAACAGCTGCCTGATCCCGGCGCTGCGCTGCAGCGGTCAGATAGCTACGCTGCCCCGCGGAATGCTACGGAAAAAACATTATGCCGCATCTGGGAAGAGCTGCTGCATGTGGAACAGGTGGGCATACACGATAATTTCTTTTCCCTGGGTGGTGATTCTATCATTACCATACAGGTAGTAAGCCGCAGCAAACGTGCCGGCCTGGAACTGCAGCCAAAGGATATTTTTGAGTGCCAGACCATTGCCCGTTTATCAGAGCAGGTACGTTCTCTTTCTGCAGTACAGGCAGAGCAGGGATTGCTGGACGGTGCGGTAAAGCTGCTTCCTATTCAGAAATGGTACCTGGACCAGGAACGTCCGCAACCCTCACACTATAACCAATCTGTATTATTATCATTAAATAAAGCATTGCCCGCAGCCGGTGTGGAGCAGGTGCTGCATAAGCTGGCAGCGCATCATGACAGCCTGCGTTTGCATTTTACACAAACAGCGGCCGGCTGGGAACAGTATTACGGCGCCAATGCAGGTACCGTGGAAACCATTGAGCTGGGAGACGGCGAAGATCTCACCGCATTATGCGACCGCTACCAGCGCAGCCTGGATATTACAAAAGGCATCGTGTACCACTTTGTATATATGCGCACACCAGCTGCATATAGCCATAACCGTTTGCTGATGGTGATACATCACTTATGTGTGGATGGTATTTCATGGCGTATACTGGTAGAGGACCTGGAAACAGGCCTGGAACAGGTAAGCGCTGGCCAGCTGCCGGACTTTGGCGGCAAGAGCAGCTCATTCCGCCAGTGGAGCGCATTTTTAGCCGCTGCCGGTACCCGCCTGCAGGTACTGTGCCAGCAGCGTTACTGGGAAGGTGTAATTAGTAATTATGCACCGCTGCCGGTAGATCACGCTGCTGCAACATCAGCCATACGCGATGTGCGGATGGCGGTAGCCAGCCTGGATACCGCTGCCACGGCTGCCTTGCTGCAGGATGCTTCGGCAGCTTACCATACAGAGATCAATGATCTGCTGTTAAGCGCATTGCTGCAAACCATCTGTAACTGGAGCGGGCATACGAACTTATTATTGGGCCTGGAAGGTCATGGCCGCGAGCAAATGACAGATGAGCTGGACTGCAGCCGCACCATAGGCTGGTTTACCAATCTTTACCCGGTAAACCTTGCGTTGCCGGCAGCCGGTGATATGGGTTTACTGGTGCGCAGCGTAAAAGAGCAGCTGCGCAGCATTCCGGGTAAAGGAATGGGATACGGTATGCTGCGTTACCTGCATCCGGATGAAGCTGTAAGGAACAGCTTAGCTTCCAGGCCGCCGGAAGTTGTTTTTAACTACCTGGGGCAGCTGGATAACACCATGCAGGAAGGCCGTAACGTAAGCTGGGCTCCGGAACCCGCAGGTGTAACCACCTCGGAAGATCACCCTTTTACCAACCGCCTGCAGGTGAACGGCTCTGTGATGGATGGCGTGCTGACCTTTGCCTGGAACTATTCTGCAAAAGATTATGATGCCGCAACCATTGAAACATTGGCGGCAACCTACATGCAGGTATTGCAGGAACTGATCCGGCACTGCACGGCAATTAAAAAACGGGTATATACTCCCTCCGATTACGGCCTCGGAGGCCAGGTAACCCTGCAGGAATTCGATGCATTTGTGCAGTCGGCCGCAGCTTCGGAAGCGCCGGTCACCGGTATCTATCCCCTGGGCCCTTTGCAGGAAGGGTTGCTGTTCCATGGTGTGTATGAGCAGTATGGCGCATATATAGAGCAGTTCAGCTGCGATTTTAAAGATATTGATATCACAGTGCTGCGCCGCTGCTGGGAGCAGCTGTTGCAGGACCACAGCATACTGCGCAGCTCTTATCACCACAAAGACATGAGCATACCGGTGCAATGTGTGCATGAATGGGCCACGCTGCCGTTTGAAATCATCGACATCCGTGCGTATAACGACGATGAAAAACGGGCGCAGCTGGAAAGCTTCCTGGAAGCAGACCGCCTGCGTGGATTTGATTTCCATTGTGCACCTTTAATGCGCATAACCCTGTTCCGGCTGGATGAAGATGTTTACCGCATGGTTTGGACCAGCCACCATATTATCCTGGATGGATGGTCTACCGCCATACTCATGGAGGAGATCCTGCAGTCATACGAAACATTGTTCAGCGGCGGTGCGCGGCTGGACAGGATAGAGGACCGCTATGAAGATTACATCCGTTACCTGGGCAAGCGGGATAAGCTGCAGGAGCAGGCTTTCTGGAAAGATTACCTGGCCGGCTTCACCCAGCCTTCCCTGCTGCCCTTTACCCGCGAAAAGCAGGGCCGTAATAAAGGCGACGGAACATTTGCCCGCATAGCGCTGGAATTTGATGAAGACTATACCACCCGGGTACGGAACTTTGCACAGGCCAATTCCTTAACGGTAAATACATTAATGCAGGGCGTATGGTCGTACCTGTTACACCAGTACACCGGCTTAGCGGATGTTTTATATGGCGTAACCGTTTCCGGCAGGCCGGGCGACATGGAGAATGCAGAACAGCGCGTGGGCCTTTATATCAATACCCTGCCGCTGCGTTCAGAAATGCAGCCTTCCGATAAGGTAATGGAATGGCTGAATGCTTTACAGGCAGGGCATACAGCCACCCGTGAAAACCAGTATACGCCTTTACATACCATCCAAAGCAGAACCGGTATCCGCGGTGATCTGTTTGACAGCATACTGGTATTTGAGAACTATCCGATGGGTGAGGTGCTGTCACGCGAATGGAAGCTGCAGGCTTTTAATACACAAATGAAAGAGCAGACCAACTACCTGCTCACCATCAATATTTTCTTTGGCGCCACGGCAGTAGCGCATTTTACTTATAACGAACGCCTGGTACCGGCGGCCTGTATACATATGATCCGCGGCCAGTTCAGGCATGTGCTTTCCCAGCTGATGGATGCCGGTGTTAAGCAGGTGCAGGATATCCGCTTGTTATGTGAACAGGATATAGCCCTGTTGAATACTTTCAGCAAAAGAGAAGCCGCCTATCCTGCAGGCGAAGGCATTATAGCCATCTTCAATGAGCAGGTGGCTGCCCGCCCCGATGAGTGGGCCCTAACGGACAGCCATGTACGTTATACTTATCAGCAGCTGGATGAGCGTTCAACAGCGCTGGCGCAGCACCTGCTTGATAAAGGTACAGGCAGCGAAGAGATGATAGCCGTATGCGCGGACCGCAGCGCCGGGTTGATAGTAGCGCTGCTGGCCATCTTAAAGGCCGGGGCAGCGTATGTTACCATAGACCGGAGCTGGCCGCCGGAGCGCGTAAAACATATACTGGATGATACCGGCGCACGCCTGCTGCTGGTAGAGCATGAAACTAAAAATGTGCTGCCGGCCGGTAGCTTAGTGGAGACAGTTAATATAGGTGCCCTGAAATACGCGCCGGTATCTACACAAACCCTACCTGCGCCTGCCGGGGCTGCGCAGCTGGCCTATGTAATGTACACATCCGGCTCAACGGGCAAACCCAAAGGTGTGCTGGTAACACAGGGCAACGTGGTTAGCCTGGTAAAGGGCACCAGCTTTGCCGCCCTGAAAGCGGGGGATGTATTGCTGGCCACCGGCGCGCCCACCTTTGATGCGGTAACCTTTGAATATTGGGGAATGCTGCTGAACGGGGGCTGCCTGGTAATGTGCAGCGAAAAAGTATTGCTGGATAAAGATGCATTGAAGCAGCAAATAAAAGCTGCCGGTGTAAATAAAATGTGGTTTACCGCAGGCTGGTTCAACCAGCTGGTAGATGTGGACCTGACTGTTTTTGCGCCGCTGCAGCTGGTGGTGGCCGGTGGGGAAAAGCTCTCGGCCCTGCATGTACGTAAGCTGAAAGAGGCTTATCCGGCAATCACCATTGTTAACGGGTACGGGCCTACGGAAAATACCACTTTCTCGCTCACCCATCTTATAGAAGACACCAGTGTAGAAAGTGTGCCGATAGGTAAACCCCTGGAGAACCGCAGTGCCTACATCCTTAACAGCCGCATGGAGTTTTGCCCCATAGGGGTAGCAGGCGAGCTGTATGTAGGCGGGGCTGGGCTTTCAAGGGGATACCTGCAGCAAGAGGAATTAACGGCTGCCCGCTTTGTAACGATAATTACACCGGCCGGTACCCCGGAGAAGGTGTACCGCACCGGCGATGTGGCCATGTGGCAGCCGGATGGCACCATGCTGTTCCTGGGACGTACAGACAATCAGCTGAAAATAAGGGGGTACCGCGTGGAACCCGATGAGATCACAAACGTGCTGGTACAATGTCCCTCGGTAAAACAAGGTGTGGCAACCAGCTTTTATAATGCCGCCAATGAACTGCAGCTGGTAGCCTATATAGTGCCTGCGGATACCTTTGATAGGAAGGAAATAATCGCTTATTTATCGGCTCAGCTGCCGGACTATATGCTGCCTTCGCTGTTGCTACCCCTGCCGGAGCTGCCGCTGACAGCCAATGGTAAAGTGGATCTGCGTGCGCTGCCGCATCCTGATACCTTAAAGGTGACCATTGAAAAAGATAACCTGCCGCGTAATAAAATGGAAGACCGGCTGGCAGTTATCTGGAAAGAGGTATTGGGTACGGCGCATATAGGCCGCGACGATAACTTTTTTGAAGCAGGTGGCCATTCGCTGAAAGCCATCAGTATGATGACGATGATAGAAAAGGAGTTTAATGTTAACGTTAATATAGCCGATGTATTTGATTACCCTACCATCCGGGAGCTAACGCCTGTTATTGCCGCCGCCGCCTATAACGAGCATCATGAAATACCGCTGCTACCCGAAGCGGGCAGCTACCTCTTATCGCATGCGCAGAAACGGCTGTGGATCAACTACCAGCTGGAAGAGAACAAAGCCGCTTATAATATACCGATGGTATATGTGCTGGAAGGAGACCTGAGCATAACCGCATTGCGCAAGGCGCTGGAAGCAATGGTAGCCCGCCATGAAAGCCTGCGTACAGTGTTTATAACAGAAGAAGGCGAGCCGCGGCAGCGCATAGATCCTCCCGGTAATGCGCCGGTAATGCGCTTCCTGGACCTGCGTACAGCAGCCGACCGGGAGCAGCAGGCCGCAGCGGTCATTAACCAGGAAGCAGATACCCTTTTTATATTGAGCACAGGCCCCTTGCTGAGAACTACCTTGCTGCAGGTGGAAGATGAGCGTTTCATTTTCTGCCTCACCATGCACCATATTGTTTCAGATATTTTATCCATGGAGGTGATGGCCCGCGAGCTTTCCGTGTTATATGAAGCATACCGCAATAATGAAATGCATAGCCTTGCACCGCTTGCCCTGCAGTATAAGGATTATGCCAGCTGGCAGCACCAGCTGATAGCAGACAATAACAACCGGCATGCTGCTTACTGGCAGCAACAGCTGGGAAATGAGCTGCCTTTGCTGCAGCTGCCCTTTGACTTTCAGCGGCCGGCAATAAAATCCTATAAGGGCGATGTAGTTGGCGCAGCGCTGGATGCTGCCGTTGTACAACGTTTGCAGGCAATAGGCAAAGAGCACCAGGTGAGCATGTTTATGACATTGCTGACCTGCGTAAAGATTTTATTGCATCATTATTCAGGCCAGGAAGATATTATTGTCGGTACCCCGGTAGCCGGCAGGGAGCATGCTGCGCTGAAAGATCAGATAGGATTTTATGTGAACATGCTGGCCCTGCGTACGCATACCGGCAGCCAGGATACTTTTGTGCAGCTGCTGAAGAAGATCCGGGAAGTAACCCTGCAGGCTTATGAGCACCAGGTATACCCGTTTGATAAGCTGGTAAGCGAGCTGTCGCTGAACCGGGTAAAAGGACGTGCGCCTTTGTTTGATGTAAGGGTGGAGCTGAATGATATAACAGACATCCGTGCCGACTTTAAGGATGTGAACATTATAGCCACTGCGCCCACTTTGTACCTGAGCCATTATGATCTTACGTTCACCTTTGTGCTCACCAATGAGGGCATTACCTGCCAGGTGATCTATGCTACAGACCTCTTTAAAAAGGAAACCGCCACCCGTTTGTTATCAGATCTGTTATCAGTAATAGAGCAGGTAACTGCAAACCCGGGCATAGGCTTATCTGCCGTGCAGCTGCAGGGTAAGGAAAGCAACACGGAGACCATGCTGGCCACGTCTTTTGAATTTCAATAAGAAAGAATAGTAACCCTTATTACCATCACCCTAAAAAATAATTCCATGCTTCAACAAAACTATTCCAGGGCAGACCATGCTACCTGGGCCTACCTCATGGGCAGAGCTGACCAGTATTTAGGCCGGGTAAATAAAGAATACCTGGATGGATGGCAGCAGCTTCAGCTGCCTGAGAACCGCATTCCCTATTTCCATGAATTGAACGATAAGCTGGCGCCGCTCACCGGCTGGCAATACGCTGCCGCACCGGGCATAGTGTCAATGGAAGATTTTCTGATCGCTTTATCCCGCAAACAATTCCTATCCTCTGTAGATATCCGCCCGGAAGATGAGCTGGACTTCTGCAAGCTGCCTGATATTTTTCACGATGTTTTCGGTCATGCCGCTTTGCTGGCTAACCAGCCCTTCTGTGATTTCCTGGAGGCCCTGGGACGCTTAAGCGTGCAGTATGCCGGTAACGGGTACGTGATACAATACCTGGCTAATATTTACTGGTATACCGCGGAGGTTGGGCTGGTAATGGAAGGCAATGAGCTGAAATATTACGGCGGCTCCATTGTTTCTTCTATCAGTGAGATCAACACGGTTTATAGTGATCATACTGTCAAGCATCCCTTTGCTGTAAATAAAGTAGGCGCCACCTCATACGACAGTTATGCGGTGAACGACGTATACTTTGTAGTACCAAAGCTTTCCGCCCTGAACGACTGTTTGAATGATCTTGAACTTGCCTGCGCCAACCAGCTTGAAGCACAACGTAGCTAACTGTATATGAACGAAATGTTAACTGCCCCCATATCTGCAGCGCCTCCTGTAAATGAACAGTTCTGGCGCAGCCAGGAACAATTGCTTGCGGAAGAGTACCGGTTGCCGGCCTGTAAACCAGCTGGTGCTTCAAACGGCATAGGTACTGTTACAGTACGCCCGGATGATGCAGACCTCCGCATGATATACAAAATATCCAGGGGCGCTGATCCGGAAGTATTTATCTTATTATTATCTGCTTTATACCAGCTGCTGTACCGCTACAACGGGAACACCGGCATCAGCATACATACACCGGCATTTTTACCGGAAACCTATGAAAATGCAATGATACCGCTGGTAGCTGCTCCCTTGCCGGCAGATACGGTAAAGGAATGGATCATGAAGGTAAATATGCTGGTAACAAGCAGTATGCGTTTCCGTTACCACCTGGGCGCTGAGGAGCACCAGGCAGGCAAAGGCAAGCTGGGCACGAACGTTTTATTCCGTTATGATGCTTTACAGGCGCCCGTTCCCGCTGATGAAGCTTATGATCTTGTAGTGAATGTGGAAAAAGGAGCGCATGCAGATCTAACCGGCCTGACTATACGTTTACAATACAACGGCAGCTGCTTTGAAGATTGGTTTGTAACACAGCTGGCAGCGCATTACTGTAAAATACTTAGCGCCTTTCAGCAACCGGGCCAAACCTGGCAGCAGGTGAAATTATTGCCGGCGCAGGAAGAAGAAAAGCTGCTGTTCACCTTTAACGATAACAGCCGCACTTTTGCCGCCGGTAACAATATTATCACCTTATTCAGGCAGCAGGCAGTTTTGCGCCCCTCAGCGCTGGCAGTAAAAGACAATGAGCGCCGGATAACTTATGCTGAGCTGGATGCGTATTCGGATAAGCTGGCCTATGCATTACAGCAGCAGCATGGCATAGGGCCACGGGATGTGGTAGCTGTTATGCTGGACCGCAGCTGCTGGATGCCGGTAGCCATAATGGGTATTTTAAAGGCAGGTGCAGCATACCTGCCCGTAGATCCTGCGTATCCGCCTGAGCGTATAAATTATATGTTATCCAATGCCGGTGCGCGCCTGCTGGTATTACAAACAGCTTACCTGTTTGCGGTGCCTGATTTTGCCGGCAGCCTGCTGGCGCTGGATGCGGAGCTGGACGGATATGCCTTGCCGTCAGAGCCTTTGAACGTAAACACCGGTTCTGCAGATCCTGCATATATTATTTACACTTCCGGCTCTACCGGCTTGCCCAAGGGTGTGATCGTATCACATGGGGCATTAATGAACACGGAGAGCTGGCGGAAAGAATACTATGGTTTCGATGAAAATTTCCTGACACTGCAGATCGCATCTTTTTCTTTTGACAGTGCGGTGAACGATATTTTCTCCATGCTCTTATGGGGCGGAGGGCTGATCATCCTGAATGAGCAGGAAAGGATAGATGTAAGCAGGATCCGCTATTACCTGGAAAATGATCCGGTTACCAACTTCAATATCGTTCCCAGCATGTACCGGAATATTATTGATGACCTGCATGCGGAAAAGATCAGCCTGCGCATGGTGACCCTTGCGGGTGAGCAGCTCACAGAAGACCTGATGCTGGCGCATTTCAGTAAATTTCCCCAGGTGCGCATCATCAATGAATACGGGCCTGCCGAAAATGCGATCTGTTCTACAGCCTGTACTATTGTGCATAAAGATGCGCTGGATTATTCTATTGGCAAGCCGATAAATAATGTGCAGGTGTATATACTGGGCAATGAACAGCAGCTTTTACCAATAGGGGTGGCCGGTGAAATAGTATTGGGTGGTAAAGGGCTGGCTGACGGTTATATTAACAATAAAACGTTAACGGACCAACGTTTTATTAACCATCCCTTTAATGCCGGTCAGAAAGTATATCTCACGGGAGATATGGGACGCTGGCTGCCGGATGGCAGCATTGAATTCCTGGGAAGGAAAGATCAGCAGGTAAAGATCCGCGGGTACCGTGTAGAACCAGACGAAGTAAGCCTGGCATTACGCCGGCATCCGGATGTAAAGGATGCAGCTGTAATTCCCTATGCACCCCTGGGCCAGGTAAAGGAGCTGCTGGCCTATATAACATTAACAGATCCGGCTGTGCCGCCGGCTGTTACCGGATTGAAAACATTCCTGGGCAAACACCTGCCTGCTTATATGACACCGGCGCGGTTTATTGTGCTGAAAGAGATCCCCCTGTCAGTAAATGGTAAGCTGGATAAAAAGGCATTACCCTTACCGGAAGCTGCGGATGTGCTGCACAGCGGCAGCGTGGCAGCGCCGGAAACAGGAATGGAAACCCTGCTGGCAGATATATGGAAAGAGGTGCTGAACAGAACAGATATCAGCATCTTCGATGACTTTTTCGTAGCCGGCGGAGACTCTATAAAAGCTATCAAGATCGTCTCTAAAGTATATGCGGCCGGGTACAAGCTGGAGATCAAAGATCTGTTTGATCATCCTGTATTAAAAGACCTGGCCGGGATCCTGCAGCCGCTGTCCCCCACAGAAGTGGTACAGGAACATGAAGGCGCAGGGGAGCAGGATGCTCTTTATCAGCCAGAGGAACAACCGGAAGCAATACGTGAAATGCCTGGTGTACAGGGCGTTTTCCGGCTTGCACCCATGCAGGAAGGCATGTTCTTTCATTCATTGTTTAACCCTGCTTCCCCCGCCTATTTTGAACAGGTATCGTACCGGCTGCACGGCAACCTGCAGGCAGACCTCGTACGTCAGAGCCTGGATATTTTATTCCAGCGGCATGAGGCCCTGCGCACCATTTTCGTTTACGAAGGATTACCGCAGCCACGGCAGGTATTGCTGAAAGAGGTACGCGCTTCGCTGCATATGGAAGATCTCAGCGGCTTTGCAGACCGGGAGCAGCGGCTGGCAGCTTTTTGTAAAGCAGATATCAGCCGGTCTTTTGATCTTACAAAAGGGCCGCTGATGCGTGTAGCTATTATCAGGATGGATGCCGGAGAGTATGCATTTATCTGGAGCCACCATCATATTATTATGGATGGATGGTGTATGGGCTTGCTGGTGGCTGAATACGGAGAGATCTATAACAGTCTGCTGCAAAGCCGCCCTGCATTATTAGCTACGCCCTATGCCTACAGCGGTTACCTGCAATGGCTGGAAAGGCAGGATCGCAAAACATCATTGGAGTTCTGGCGGCAATACCTGCAGGGGTATAATGTAAGGTCCGGTATTCCCCGCCGCGCCGCTGCGTTACATAAATACAGTGCAGCGCAGGTAAGCCGGCTCATAGGATATCATGAAACCAGCGGGCTGCAGCAGCTGGCAGCTGCCAGCCGTGTAACCTTAAACATTATTTTCCAGGCGCTCTGGAGCGCAGTGCTTTCAAAATATAGCGGTTGTAATGAGGTGGTGTTTGGCGCAGTAGTATCCGGCAGGCCGGCCATGGTGAAAGGGGTAGCTGAAATGATCGGCCTTTTCATAAATACCATACCGGTAAGGGCTGGTATACGCCCAGGCTGCACCTTCCGTGAGCTGTTTAAGGAGCTGCAGCAGGAAGCTATCCTGGCAGAACCGCACCATTACCTATCTCTGGCAGATGTGCAGCAGCAAAGCAGCCTCCGGCAGGAACTGCTGGATCATATTTTTATATTCCAGAACCTGCCTGCAGAAACAGCCATCGGCAATAACATGCAGGAGCAGGAAGATGACGGTATAACTATTTCGGATATACGCTCCTTTGAACAAACGAGCTACGATCTGAATGTGGTGATATACCCTGCAGCAGAGATCCAGGTTTGTTTTAACTATAATCAGGAAGTATATGATGATGGCTTAATAGCCACACTCGCAGATACCTTTCTGTATTGCCTGCAGCAGGTGCTTGCAGCCCCTGATACTGATGTACAGGAGCTGCAGCTGATGCCGTCGGTAGCCGCGCATGCCTTGTTACGCACCGGTGAGCAGGCAGCCCCCTTTGCAGCAGCACAGTGCCTGCAGGAGCAGTTGAGCATTATTGCACAGCAATACCCGCAACGGGTGGCTATTGTGCAGGGAAATGAAAGTATCACCTACGGCGAGCTGGAAGCCCGTGCTAACCGGCTGGCCCACCTGCTGCGCCGTGATTATGGCGTAACACCCAACACGCCGGTAGGCTTGCAGGGCTTGCGCAGCCCGGGTTTGCTGGCAGGCTTATGGGCCATTCTGAAAGCCGGCGGCGCTTATGTGCCGGTAGATCCGGCTTACCCCGCTGCCCGCCGCCAGTACCTGCTAGCAGACAGTGGTATGCAGGTATTACTGTCAGATGAAGCAGTGGCTGACCTGCCAAACGGTATTATCCGCGTGGCATTGGATGCTGCAGAGCATTTAGCCTTACCGGCTACAGCGCCGGATTTAATTAACAGCGCATCAGACCTGGCTTATATACTTTATACTTCGGGCACTACCGGCCAGCCCAAGGGCGTGCGCATTACACACCGCAATGTGCAGCACCTGGCGGCCTGGCTGTCAGCCACTATTTACCGGCAGCATGACCGGCCTTTGACTGCTATGCTTACGGCTTCGCTGAACTTTGATGCCTCTGTACAGCAGCTGTTTGCGCCCTTGTTTAACGGCGGTACGCTGGTGCTGCTGAAGGAGGAAGAGCGGCGCGACCCGGCAGCGTATATACGTAGTTTAATTGCTCATAAGGTAGACGTGCTGGATATAACCCCTTCTTATCTGCAGGCAGTGTTACAGGCTGCCGCAGCAGCAGGGGAGCAGCTGCCGGTGTTATACACGCTGGTGGGTGGGGAAGCGCTTAACAGTACGCTGATCCGCCAGTACTATCAACACACAAACGGCAGCACGCTGCTGAACGTATATGGCATTACAGAATGTACGGTTAACTCAGCCTGTTACCGCTGCACCGGTATGGAAACAGGAATGGCGCCATTGGGCAATCCCTTAACCAACACCCGTATTTATATTTTAGATCAGCAGCAACAACCGGTACCGCGTGGCGTAACCGGTGAGCTATACATAGGTGGCGCCGGTGTAGGTGCCGGTTATCATGGCAGTGCGGCAGCAAAACAGAACAGCCGTTTTGTGGCAGACCTGCTGGATGCTAACCAGCACATGTACCGCACGGGCGACCTGGGTTACCTGGACATGGATAACCGGCTGGTATATGCCGGCCGCAATGATGAGCAGGTAAAGATCCGCGGTTACCGTATAGAACCGGCAGAGCTGGAACAAACCGCCCTGCAATACCCAGGCGTAAAAGGCTGCACGGTACAGGTGCACCGGGATGCGAACGGCGAAGCTTCGCTGGTATTATACGTTGTGTATAATGAAACAGCCGATGAAGCAGGCTTACGCAGCTACCTGCGGCAGCAGCTGCCGGTTTGGATGGAGCCGGGTTATATTATTCCGCTTACCGGCATTCCATTAACAGCACATGGCAAGGTAAACCGCCAGGCGCTGCCTGATCCGGTAGCAGCCTTACAGCAGCAGGTATATGAAGCCCCGGCCACAGCACTGGAAGCGCAGCTGCAGCAGATCTGGCAGGAGGTGCTGGGTATTTCCCGTGTAGGCGTAACAGA
>JGI25154J39366_1000038_pt1 | contig 155793 bp, 140 predicted proteins | sample AraplaL_Col_mTSA_FD_39366 | JGI IMG/M metagenome (IMG submission 39366) | reverse complement strand
CCATCATCCTCATCGAGCATCACATGGACGTCGTCATGTCGATCTGCGACACCGTCACCGTGCTCGACTTCGGCCAGAAGATCGCCGAAGGCAAGCCGGCCCAGGTGCAGGCCGATCCCAAGGTGATCGAAGCCTACCTCGGCGGCAGCGCCGGCGACGCCACACCAACCACCGCGGGAGCTTGAGATGTTGACGATTTCGAATTTGCAAGCCGCTTACGGCAAGGTTGAAGTGCTGCACGGTATTTCGATGGAAGTACCGAAAGGCAAAGTGGTCACCCTGATCGGCTCCAACGGCGCCGGCAAAACCACCACCATGCGCGCCATCTCCGGCATGATCAAGCCGAAGGGCGGCACCGTCACCCTCGGCGGCAAGGACGTCACCGGCCAGGACTCGCACAAGATCGCGCGCGCCGGTCTCGCCCATTCGCCCGAAGGCCGCCGCGTCTTCGCCACCATGAGCGTCACCGACAACCTGCTGCTGGGCGCTTTCCCGCGCTTCACGCGGGCGCGTCCCAAGGGCGACATCGCCCACGACCTGGAACGCGCGCTGGAACTCTTCCCACGCCTCAAGGAGCGCCAGACGCAACTGGCCGGCACCTTGTCCGGCGGCGAACAGCAAATGCTCGCCATGGCCCGCGCCGTCATGCTCAATCCGGAAGTCATCCTGCTCGACGAACCCTCGATGGGTCTCGCGCCCATCCTGGTCGACGAAGTGTTTCGCATCATCCTGCGTCTGAAAGAGCAGGGCATTACGATGCTGCTGGTGGAGCAATTCGCCGCTGCGGCACTGAACGTCGCCGACTACGGCTATGTACTGGAAAACGGCAAGATCTCGGTACACGGCCCGGCCGACAAACTGCAGAACGACCCGGCGGTCCAGGCAGCCTATCTCGGTGGTGGCGCGCATCATTAATAAATGCCAAACCGGCAACCGGATACTCAGACGCGCAGTTCGCTGCGCGCCGGGTATATTAAGGGGGAGTCATACCTCTGAGACCTGACTGGGGTGCGCTGCGGCGCACCTTTTCTTTTGGGGCTCGTCGTCAGCAGATATCGATCAAATAATATTGCACCGAAAGTACGTCGCCACGTAATAGTCAGTGATTTGTCAGTTCCGGCTGGCAAGATTTCTTTACATCGCTAAAAAGCGATGAGGGGGATTGCACATACATCTGCATGTCGCGAGCGCGTCATGCGACTTTGTCGTCGGATGGTGCGATTGAAGTTGTCGTTATCCAGGGGATATTGTTGAATAAGAAAAATATGCTGTACACGGCAGCAATTGCAGCCGTCACATTCGTCTTGGCGGGTTGCGCCACGCCATATCAATCCAAGGGGCTGACCGGTGGATTCACCGATACCAAGATCGATGACGTTACCTGGCGCGTCCGGTTTGACGGCAACGGGTATGCCAAGCAGGAAATGGTATGGAATTACTGGATCTATCGCTGTGCCGAGCTGACTCTGGCGCAAGGTTACGCCGGCATGGCAATCGAAACAAAAAAGGCGGCAACGCCTCCTGTGGCTCCTTATGCTCCCAATGCGCCAGTGATTCCATCGGCGCCGTCCTCTCGTCTTGAATCTCCGCTTGCAACTCCGCTGTCGGTCGCGTACCGCGAGTCCGAGGACAAGTCGGCGCCGACCACATCCGGGAAGTGGTCGATGCTGAAAACTCCCTATGTGCGTTCTTCTGAAGACGACGATCATTTCACCCAGGTTGCGTCGCGCGCGCCGACTTACATTTACATTCCTGGCGGTGGCGGCACTATTACGACATGGCATGCCGACGGCATCGTCCACATGTTCAATGAGAGCAATGTGCCGCTGAGGGTCAAAGGATGGATACGCGCTGCAAAGATCATCGAATTGCTGAAGCCCTATATCGATTCTTCCGGGAAAATGCTTGCCCCTTCGAGGGACTATATTCTTTCGCAGTCCGTGGTGATGGTTCCCGATGGTGCAGGTTCTTAGTTGCGAAATGTATATATGATGAATTTTCCAATTGTCAGAAAAATGGCCGGAAGCAGTGCTGATTTGATGTCCCGCTTGATGTTGGCGATAGCGCTTGCCTTGTCTGTCAACGGCACGGTACTAGCCCAACAAGGCTCGTCGTCAGCTGCTTCAGCATCAGGCAGCGTTATCACTGAAGATATGCTGTTGGCCGAATATGAACGATTCAAGGCTGCCGTTGGTGACAAGGAGTATCACGTTTCGCATATCTTGCTGGTGGAAAAAGAGGCGGCGCAGCAGGTTATTGATCGTCTCAATAAGGGCGAGTCCTTTGCCGGGCTGGCCAAGATGTATTCGCGAGATCCCGGATCTGCACGGCGTGGCGGCGACCTTGGTTGGAACGTGGCGACTTCCTTTGTCCCTGATTTTTCGAAAGCGATGAAAGAGCTGGAACCTGGTAAATATACCGCCATCCCTGTCCGTACTCAGTTTGGCTGGCACGTTATTGAGGTTGAACAGACGCGGCCCGCCAAAATTCCTCCATTCGAACAAGTCAAGGAAAGCATTCGCACATCCATGCTGGCTAAAAAACTGAAGTAGCGGGGTCTCGGCTCCCGTAGGTATTAATCGAAGAGATGTTGATCCGGGGTTCGGAAGTCGACATGCTGGGGAGCATTTCAGATGCAAAACCTAAAAAGACTGCGTCGGTGCATGCGCGAAGCAGTCTTTTTACTAGTATGGTTCGATAGCGGGAGGCCGATCGGGTCTCTATTTGACGGCCCGCGCCAAATACCGCTTCCGCCACGGCTTCAACACCACCAACGCCAACACCGCAGCCAGAATATCCAGCGTAATCGCCGTCCCGAACACCGGATGCCAGCTGCCGGTCTTCTCGTGCATCAGCGCCGCCAACGGTCCGCCGAGGATCGATCCTATCCCTTGCGAGATATACAGCCAGCCGTAGTTGGCCGTCGCGTTGCGCGTGCCGAAGGTGTCGGTCAGCGTCGACGGGAACAGTGAAAAGATCTCGCCCCAGCCGAAGAACACCACGCCCGACAACAGCACGAACAACACCGCGTTCTCACGCGTCATGAGCCACAGCGCCATGGCGATGCCTTCGAGGGCGAAGGCGAAGAACATGGTGTTTTCTCGGCCGAAATGATCCGATACCCAGCCGAAGAAGGGGCGCGTCAGGCCATTGGTCAGGCGGTCGATGGTCAGCGCCAGCGGCAGGGCGGCGAGGCCGAACACCATCACGTTGGCGACGCCGAAGTCGCGCGCGAAGCTGGCCATTTGCGAAGTCACCATCAGGCCCGAGGTGGACATCATGGTCATCATGCAGAACATCAGCCAGAACAGCGGCGTGCGCAGCATCTGACGCGGCGTCAGGTCGTTGCCGGTGGATTGCGCGACGCGCGTTGCCGGCAGCGCCGTCATCGGATCGGGCGAACGCAATGCCTGCGAGGCAACCACGCCGATCACGGCGAAGATCAGGCCGAACTGCCACAGCGTGCTTTCCAGACCCTGGCCGGCGAGCGCGGACGAGATCGGGAAGGTGGTCAGGATCGCGCCCATGCCGTAACCGGCGGCGACCATGCCGACCGCGAAGCCGCGGCGGTCAGGGAACCAGCGCACCATCTGGCCGACCACGCCGACATACACGATGCCGGTGCCGAGTCCGCCGACCAGGCCGTAGCTCAGGTAGAGCATGCCGATGCTGGACGCTTGCGAGGCCAGCACCCAGCTCAGGCCCGACATGACCGTGCCGATGGAGATCAGGCGACGCGCGCCGAAACGTTCGATCAATCCGCCCTGGAACGGCGAGAAGAAGGTTTGCAGCACGATCAGCATGGAAAAGGTGATCTGCAGTTCGGACAGCGGCACGCCGAGTTTGGCGGCGAGCGGTTTGGTGAACAGCGTCCACACGTATTGCGGACTGGAGATCGCCATCATGCAGATCAGGCTGATCAGCAGCTGGAACCAGCGGTTCTGGAGCAGGCCCTGCGCGCTGGCGGGGGCGGATGTGTTGGTCAGAGTGGTCATGCGTTTCTCCTGAAGAAAGGGGGATGGAGCGCGTTGCCGATGGGGTGTCAATTTATGTATGCATAAATTCGCGACAAACGAATGCAGGATTCATGCCATTAGCCATGCATTGCATGAGCGCAATGGAAGAGCTCCCATGCATGCCGGGGAAATGCCGGAGAACACCGGCAGGGGCGCGGGGAAATCGGGAGGTGAATCAGAGGAAATACAGACTGGGCGCGGTTTTCAGCGCCCGGCGGCTTGCACTGAATGCGTGCTTCAGCCGAAGCGTTTGCGCCGCGCGGGTGCCGGCGAGGGATGCTGGGCCATCTCGGTGCGGACGTGTTCCAGCCGGTCGATGGTGATTTGTTCGACGACGGCGTGGCTGTCCTTGATGTGGCGTTCGACCAGTGCGCCGGCTTGCGCGGCGTCGCCGGCGGCGATGGCGTCGAGGATGGCGATGTGTTCGTCGTAGGTGTCGGCGATGCAGTCGCCGTAGGCAAAGTCGAGGCGCCGCATGATGCGGATGTGTTCCGTGACTTGCCTATAGACGGCGTCGGTCTCGGGGTTGCCGGCGGCGGCGACCAGCGCCAGGTGGAATCGTTCGTCCAGCGCGGCGACGGCGAGTCCGTCTTGCGAGCGCTTTTTGGTCGTCACGCGCCAGACGGCGCCGGCTTCGGCCAGCAGCGTTTCGCGGGCGGAGGCCGGGCGGCCCGGGTCGCACAGGCGGCGCACGGCATGCAGCTCGATCATTTCGCGCAGGTCGTAGAGGGCGGCAAAACGGGAGAAGTCGATCGGCACCACTTCCCATCCGTTGCGGAAATAGCCGCGCACCAGTCCCTCGCTTTGCAGCCGCATCAACGCTTCGCGCACCGGCGTGCGCGAGACTTGCAGTCGCTCGGCGACGTCGTTCTCGGCAAAGCGGTCGCCGGGCAGCAAACGGAAGGCGAAGATGTCGTCGCGCAGTTTTTCATAGACGGTTTCGGCGAGCCTCGGCGCGGGGCGTCGGCTCGCGTCGTCGTTGGGTGGAACCAATGGTTTCGTTGTCATGCGGTGGCGGTGGCTTTAGCTTCCGCGGCGTCGCGTGGCTGATGCATCGGGCTGATGCTTCGGACGGAGGCGCGCGGTCGATTGCAGAGTTCGATTAACGGCAATGGTAGCGCATGGCTTCCTGATTCGCTGCACATATCTCGTATATCCTCACTTCGGCGGCACAAGGGACGAGCGCGCACGGATGCCAATGACGGCGATCCGGTGTAAGGTAGCGGATTTGTCGCAGCGGGCATTCTTCAACATGATCGACGCATTCAAAGCCTCCACCGCCGGATTCAGTCTCAGCCTTTCGCTGATCCTCGCCATCGGCTCCCAGAACGCCTTCGTGCTGCGCCAGGGACTGCGGCGCGAGCATGTCTTCCTGGTCTGCCTGACCTGCTTTCTCTCCGATGCGGTGCTGATCCTTGCCGGCATTGCCGGCTTCGACGTCGTCATTGTCTGGCTGCCGTGGCTGGAGCAAGCCATGCGTTACATCGGCGCCGCCTTCTTGTTCGCCTATGGCGCCAGAAGCTTGTGGTCGGCGTTGCGGTCTTCGGCGGCCCTGGCCGCAAGCGACGCCACTCCGCAGTCGCTGAAAAAGACGCTGCTGATCTGCCTGGCCCTGACCTGGCTCAATCCTCACGTCTATCTCGATACGCTGTTCCTGATCGGCTCGATCTCCACGCAATACGACGGACAGAAGATGGCTTTTGCGTTTGGCGCCAGCGTGAGCTCGCTGCTGTTTTTCTTTTCGCTGGGTTACGGCGCGCGGCTGTTGCAACCCCTGTTCGCGCGGCCGGTGGCGTGGCGCATTCTTGATGGAGTGATTGCCGTCGTCATGTGGAGTATTGCGTATTCGCTCATACGGTATACGGGGGCTTGAGCGCGTCCCGACGGCGCAGCATCCTCAGGGCCGAGTCGGGCACGAGCGGTTTTGTATGGATTTGTATCTGCCTGCGCGCCTGGTACGTGGACATACAAAAAGCGCCGCGGCCGGACACAGAGCGGATACAGGGGATCCGCATACTTCGCTTCGTCGCCGCTTCGCCAGGCCATCCATATCGCCCGCAACGGCGTCGAAACCGGATGTATTGCCGTGACGGACGCGCGTCAATTCCTTAACTTTTTCGGAGGCCTCATGTTAAAACTCATTCGCCGGCAAGCTTTGCTGATTCCTTTGTCGCTGTGTGCGGCTGTTGCCGGTCACGCACATGCTGCCGATCTGCCGCGCGCCGACGCCACCGTCGTGCTGGTGCATGGCGCCTTTGCCGACGGCTCCAGCTGGGACAAGGTGATTCCCTTGTTGCAGGACAAAAACATCAAGGTGGTATCGGTGCAGAATCCGCTGACGTCGCTCGCGGACGATGTCGCGGCGACGCGGCGCGTGCTTGATGCGCAGACCGGCAAGGTCGTGCTGGTCGGCCATTCCTGGGGCGGGACGGTGATTACCGAAGCCGGCAATGACGACAAGGTGAAGGCGCTGGTGTATGTCGCCGCTTTTGCACCTGGGGAAGGCGAAGCAACCGGCGACCTCGGCAAGAATCTCCCGCCGCCGCCGGGCATTGCGACGCTTCAGGTGGACAAGCAAGGGTTTGCCAGCGTACCCGAGGCCTCCATGATCGCCAACTTCGCGCAAGATCTTCCGCAGGAAAAAGTGAAGCTGATGACGGCGACGCAAGCGCCGATCCAGGTCAAGGCCTTCGGCGAAAAAGTAACGCACGCCGCGTGGCGGACGAAAAAGAATTACTACATCGTATCGGCCGACGACCGCATGATCCAGCCTGACCTGGAGCGTGCAATGGCGCAGCGTATCAACGCCGCGACGACAGTGCTCCCAGGCAGCCACGTATCGTTGCTGTCGCACCCGCGAGAGGTTGCGGATGTCATCATCAAGGCGGCTGCACAGCAATAAAGTCGGGCTGGCGCAGAACTGCAAGGGCGGGGCAGGCGGCAAGGAAGAGCATGACCGCCTCGCCGGCAACGACGCGACAGCGATATCCCGGGGGCGGCATGACGGTGTGCGCGCCGAGATCCAGGAGAGGTTGCGTCGCCGCAAATCAATTCGGATTTTCTTGATCATGGAATGGGAAGACGCCCGAGGGAAAGTGCTTGATTGGCAATTTTTCGCATGATCGATGGCATGCCTTGCATGCATCCGGCTGGTTGTATGCTCATGGCGCCATGCCGATAACTTCACTCCTTAACGAAATTTCCTATTAAAGTTACGGTGCGCCGGGTCTTTAAGGCCTCTAATCGACAGAAGAAAAAATCCAAACTCAACATGACCAATACCGCTCCCTCCGCCAACAGCGAAGTCCGGATACGCCCGGCAAGACAAGAAGACTTCGAGGCCTGGCAGGGGTTATGGCAGGGCTACAACGCCTTCTATGGACGCCATGGCGAGACGGCGCTGGCGGCCGGGATTACCGACATGACGTGGTCGCGCTTCTTCGATGCCTATGAACCGGTGCATGCGCTCGTGGCCGAACGGGACGGCCGACTGATCGGCCTGGCCCATTTCCTGTTTCATCGCAGCACAACGCAGATAGCGCCCAATTGCTATCTGCAGGATCTCTTCACGGCGGAGTCATCCAGAGGACAGGGCGTGGCGCGCAAATTGATCGAAGAAGTCTATCGCCGGGCGCAGGCGGCGGGGAGCGGCAGGGTGTACTGGCAAACGCATGAAACCAATGCAACGGCGATGGCCTTGTACGACAAGGTCGCCGAGAAGTCGGGCTTTGTCGTCTATCGGAAGTTGCTCTGAGCACCGGACTGCTTCCGTCTCGATAGAAAAGACATCCGCACGAACAAGGATTGGGTGCAGCCGCGACATGCATGGCGCGTTGCCCGCAAGAGGGGGCGGGCAACGCTGCTCCGTCAGGCAAGCTCCAGACGGCTCGGCGTGATATCGATGCTGTTCTTCAGCATCGGCAAGGTCCCCAGTTTGAAGATGCCGACCAGGGCCGACAACTTCGCCGCCTGTTCTTGCAAGGATTGCGCGGCGGCGGCGGCTTGTTCGACCAGCGCGGCATTTTGCTGGGTGACATCGTCCATTTGCGCCACGGCATCGTTGATTTGCTCGATGCCGTCGCTTTGCTGACGGCTGGATTGCGAAATTTCGGCCACCATGCCATTGACCTTCCTGACGCTGCCGACGACCTCGTCCATCGTCGTCCCGGCCTGCTCAACCAGGGAACGCCCGATATCGACCTGTTTCACGGAGTCGGTGATCAGCACCTTGATTTCCTTTGCCGCGGTCGCGCTGCGTTGCGCCAGGTTGCGTACTTCCGATGCGACAACGGCAAAACCGCGCCCCTGCTCCCCGGCGCGCGCCGCTTCCACTGCAGCATTCAGCGCAAGGATATTGGTCTGGAAGGCAATGCCGTCAATGACAGAAATAATCTCCACGATCTTGTGCGACGAATCGTTGATCAGCCCCATCGTGTTGACGACTTGCTGAACGACTTCGCCGGCCTTGGCCGCGACGTCGGACGCCGACACCGCCAGTTCGTGCGCCTGGATTGCACTGCCGGAATTCTGCTTCACCGTTGACGCCAGTTCTTCCATCGACGAAGCCGTTTCCTCCAGCGAACTTGCCTGCTGCTCCGTCCGCGACGACAAGTCCAGGTTGCCCTTGGCAATCTGGCTGGACGCCGTCGCGATCGTATCGGTCCCGGCGCGCACCTGGCCGACGATTTGCGCCAGCGCGTCGCGCATGCTTTTCATCGAGAACAGCAGGCTGTCCTGATCGCTCGGCTTGGTTTCTATATTGACGGTCAGATCGCCGTGCGCGATCCGGGTCGCAATCTGATTCGCATAGGCAGGTTCTCCGCCGAGCTGGCCCAGTACGCTGCGCGTGATCAGATAAGCCGCCATGATGCTGACGACCAGCGCAAGTCCGCCGAACAGCAGCATCATCGAACGCGCATTGGCATAGGCGACATCCGCATTGTTCGAGGCCGCCTCATTCTGTTTGTTTTCCAGCACGATGAAGTTATTGAGCTGCTCCCACCATTTCCGCTGGATCGGCCGGAATTCATTGCGCAGCACCGAATACGCCTCGTCGCGCTTGCCGGCCGTGATCAGTTCCATCGCCTGTCTGATATGCCCGTTGGCAACCAGGGAGGTTTGGCTGATGGCGTCGAACAGCTGCTGTTCTTCCAGGCTTGTCGAACTCTCGCCTCTGAGCATCGCCCCCAGTTTTTTCTCGGCGGCGGCATATTTTTGCGCTTGCGTGTCGACGCGCTTCATTTCGGCCTCGATTTCCTGCGGATTATTTCCAAGCAGGATCATGTTGCGCAAAGCCAGCGCTCGCTCGGTGATGGAAAGGTACATCGCCGAGGCTTCGCTGGCTTCGACGTTGTTGACCTTCGTGATTTCGTCCATGCGTTGCTTCTGTTGCGCCATCTGGATGATGCCTAGCAGCGTGACGATAATAAGCAACAGGCAGACCAGCGTGAATCCGATTGCCAGGCGCGCGGAGATTTTCAACTGTGAGAGTTTCATGTTTCCCTCGGACGGTGACGTGATGCGAATGTGTATATTCCGGCACCCTTGGCGGGCGCCGGGCCCGGTCCGTCCCGGATTTCTCCACCCTGATGCGATATTGAAATACCTGCAAACGAACGGAATGACTTATCGAGCCGGTAACTGCAACATTGCTGGAACTTCGTCCCTTGCAGGGCGGATTTCCTCATGCAAGGACATTGAATTTTTGTAACTTATTGACGTAATTTGCAGTTACGAGACTAGCATTTTTTAGTCGGCGTCAGAGACGTGTTTTCAGAAAAAATACACGGCATTAATGATTTGACAAGGAACCGGTGCGGATGGATCAGCCAACCTGGCATCCGGCGGTGCCGCGACTAGTCTCGGCAGCGATGTTTGTATTTTCCTGACAGACAGGCTATCTGCGCGGTAGGTTGTTCCAAAAATGTATCTATAAAGGTATACGAGCTTCGATTGTGCGATTCTCTTGCTCCATCAGCGTAAAATAATTCCAAAATTCAACGTGTTGAGCTTTCAATCCATGAGATTCGCAAAGCATATGACGCAACGACAAACAGAAAATATTTCCTTGTTTCTCCCCACGATGCCGGCAAGCGCCAGCGAACGAAAACTGGCGATTGTTCTCATTGCGATATCTGCCATTTTCTTCGTGGCCTGCATTCCGTTTGCCAAGATGCCTTTGGCGAAAATAGACGCCTTCATTCCCATCTACGCTTCGGCGCTCTGCATTAATGATGCGATTACGTCCTTGTTGTTGTTTGGGCAATTCGTCATTTTGCGATCCAAGGCGCTTCTGATACTGGCGCTGGGCTATGCGTTCACTGCGCTGATGACCGCAGCCCATGCGCTGTCGTTTCCAGGTTTGTTTTCGCCGTCAGGTTTGCTGAGCGGAGGATCGCAGACCACCGTATGGTTCTATATGTTTTGGCACGGCGGCTTTCCTCTCTTTGTCATTGCCTATGCCTTGTTTAAAAAGCGGGGGAGCGTTCTTGCCGCCAAGGGGCTCATCGCGCTGAGCCTTGGCGGCGTGTTCATGGTGGTTTGCGCTTTGGCATATCTGGGGACGGCAGGCCACGACTATTTTCCCGTCCTTTTGCTGGAAGGGAAGTACACGCCCACCTTTATCGGTACTGTGCTTGGCATATGGGGCCTGTCTTTCATTGCGCTCGTGCTTCTTTGGCGTGGACGGTCTTATTCGGTACTGGATTTATGGCTGCTGGTCGTTGTTTGTGCGTGGATATTCGACGTTGGACTGTCAACGATCTTCAATCTCAAGAGATTCGATCTCGGTTTCTATGCCGGCCGCCTCTACGGGCTGCTCGCGGCAAGCTTTGTTCTGGGGATGCTGCTGATTGAGAACACCAAGCTATACGCGAAATTGGTCGGCATGCATGAGCAGCAGCGGCACAAGACTGCCGAGTTGGAGATCGTCAATCGCGACCTGGAGTCGTTCGGCTATTCGGTTTCCCACGACTTGAGGGGACCCTTGCGGGTCGTCGGCCAGTTCGCCCAGATCTTGCAGGAAGAATACGCCGACGTGCTCGATGAAGAAGGGCGACGTTTCGTCTCTCTCATCAGGAAAAGCAGCAACAAGATGTCTTCCCTGGTGGAAGATCTCCTGGCGTTCTCGAAGATCGGTCAGCAGCCTTTGCAGACGGAAGTCGTGAATGTCGATTTTTTGATCAATGAAATTGTTCAAGACTTCAAACTTGCCAACGAGGGACGTACCATACAGTTCGACATCGTTCCTCTTCCGGTTGCGTTGGCCGATGGAAAAATTCTCCGCCAGGTGTGGTGGAATCTGATAGAAAACGCGGTAAAGTATTCGCGTACAAGAGATGTCTCGATTGTCGCCATAGGGTATAAACCGAGTACGCCGCCTGTCTACTTCGTGAAAGATAACGGCGTGGGTTTCGACATGGCCTATGCCCACAAACTGTTTGGCGTCTTCCAACGTCTTCACAGCAGCCAGGAATTCGAGGGGACGGGCGTCGGCCTCGCCATCGTGGAACGAATTGTCATCAAACATGGCGGAAAGATCTGGGCTGAGTCGACGATAGGCGTCGGTACGACTTTTTACTTTACGTTGGCTCCCGACCTGCCCGCCGGCATGGGGAGCCCGGTGTATTCCTCCGCTGGAAACTGATTAACGATTCTGGATGATTCGATGCTCGCACACACGCTGAATTTCACGACCCTCGCCCTTTTCGCGCTGGTTGCCCTGGCGACGATCGCCACGCCGGGTCCGACCGTGCTGCTGGCGCTGGCCAACGGCGCGCGCTACGGCGTGCGTCGCTCGCTGCCGGGAATGCTCGGAGCGGTGTCGTCGGATTTCGTTCTGGTCGGTTCCGTCGCGCTGGGTCTGGGGGCGGTGCTGGCGGCTTCCGAGTTCTGGTTTTCGGTGGTGAAATGGATCGGCGTGATGTATCTGGCCTGGCTGGGGATTCGCATGTTGCGTTCCGGCGGCGGGCTGGATCTGTCGCGTGCGGTTGCCGAGCCGGGCGATGTGGCGCCGTCGCGGATTTTCGCGAAGTCGTTTTTGGTCGCGGTGACCAATCCCAAGGGATATCTGTTTTGCTCGGCGCTGTTGCCGCAGTTCATTGACGCATCGGCGCCGCAATGGCCGCAATATGCCGCGATCAGCCTGGTGTTTGCGGGTCTCGATTTCAGCGTGATGCTGGGCTATGCCATCATCGGCGCGCGTGCCGTCAGTTTGCTGCGCCGGCGTGCGGTGCAGTGGCTGGATCGCTCTTGCGGCGCGATCTTGCTGGCCCTGGCGGGGACGATGGCGTTTTATCGCCGCAGCGGCAACTGACCTGCAATTTCTCCGGCAGTTTTCCGTATCTAAAAAAAGAACCGGTCGCATCATGTCGAGGCCGACCGGTTCACGCCACGACAACTTCAGGAACTGCGGGAGATCGCTTTCCGGGCAAGACCAAGGATGGCGTGACTACTGCTGCTTCAGCAAACTGCACTTCGATTCGGCAACGGTGGTGAAGGCCTGTTCGCCGGGGATGGTTTCCACCAGCTTCAGATAATCCCAGGGTTTCTTCGATTCGGCCGGCGACTTGACCTGGTAGAGGTACATGTCGTGGATGTTGCGGCCATCGGCGCGGATATAGCCTTTGTTGTAGAAGTCGTTGATCTTCATCTTCTTCAGTTCCGCCATGACCTTGGTGGAGTCGTCGGTCTTGATCGCGGCGACCGCCTTCAGATACGTCGCGGTGGCGGAATAGGCGGCAGCCTGATGCGTGCTCGGCATCTTTTTCATTTTCAGGAAGAAGCGATTGGCGAACTGGCGCGAAGCTTCGTCCTTGTCCCAGTACCAGCTGTCGGTCATGAGCAGGCCCTCCGCATTGGCCAGGCCGAGCGCGTGGATGTCGTTGATGACCATCAGCAGGCCGGCCAGCTTCATGGTCTTGGTGACGCCGAATTCCTTGGCGGCCTTGATCGAGTTGATGGTGTCTTCGCCGGCGTTGGCCAGGCCCAGGATTTGCGCCTTGGAGGCCTGCGCCTGCAGCATGAAGGACGACAAATCGGAGGCCGACGGCGGATGCCTGACCGTGCCCACGACGGTGCCGCCGTTGGCCTTCACCACGGCCGAGGTGTCGTTGGCGAGCGAATGGCCGAAAGCGTAGTCGGCCACGAGGAAGAACCACGACTTGCCGCCTTGCTTGATGATGGCCGAGCCGGTGCCCTTGGCGAGCGCGACGGTGTCGTATTCGTAGTGCACGGTGTAGGGCGTGCATTCTTCATTGGTCAGGCGCGCGGAACCGGCGCCGATGTTGATATAGACGCGCTTCTTTTCCGCCATGACCTTGTTCATCGCCAGGGCGGTGGCCGAGTTGACGCCGCCGATGAGCATGTCGAGACCGCGCTGATCCGCCCACTCGCGCGCCTTGGTGGCGGCGATGTCGGCTTTGTTCAGGTGATCGGCGGACAAGACTTCGATCGGTTTGCCGAGTACCTTGCCGCCGGCGTCGGCGACCGCCATGCGGATCGCTTCCAGGCCGCCGAGGCCGTCGGTGTCCGCATAGGGTCCGGACATGTCGGTGATGAAACCGATGCGCACGACGTCGTCGGATACCTGCGCCTGGGCGCCGGCGGCGCAGACCAGCATGGAGCCGGCCAGGGTCGAACCGGCGATCAGGCGGGCGAGGGTGTTCAGTGTGAATTGCGCTTGCATGTGTGTCTCCTTGTTGTCGATGCTTTCTGACGAAGCGATCTGTCCCGCGATTTTTCCGTTGTCTTTTATTTGCCGCGCCGCTGTGCCAGCAGCTTGACTGCAAAATCCACGCGCACGTCTTTGGCGGCGACCATTTGCTGCACCACCCAATCCATTTCATCCGCCGTTGCGCCGGCAGCCAATGCGATGTTGCGGGCGTGCAGCGCCATGTGGCCGCGCTGGATGCCTTCGGTGGCGAGGGCGCGCAGGGCCGCCATGTTTTGCGCGAGGCCGACGGCGACGGCGATTTCGGCCAGCTCCTGCGCCGACTTCACGTCCATGATCTTGAGCGCCAGGCGCGCCAGCGGATGCGTCTTGGTGGCGCCGCCGACCAGGCCGACCGGCATCGGGATTTCCAGCGTGCCGACCAGATGGCCGTCGTTGCCGATTTCCCAGGTGGTCAGCGACGTGTAGTGGCCGTTGCGGGCAGCATAGGCGTGCGCGCCGGCTTCGACCGCGCGCCAGTCGTTGCCGGTGGCGACGATGACCGGATCGATGCCGTTCATGATGCCCTTGTTGTGCGTGGCGGCGCGGTAAGGATCGACGGCTGCAAAAGTGTATGCATCGACGATGCGGTTGATGACGTCGGCGCCGTCGTAGTCGGCGGTGGTCAATGCTGCCGGCGAGACGCGCACGTGGGCGCGCGCCAGACGCAGGTCGGCGAGATTGGAGAGAATGCGCAGGCGCACCTTGCCGCCGGTGATTTGCTCGATATGGCCGGCAACCGCTTCGGCCATGGTGTTGACGGTGTTGGCGCCCATGGCGTCGCGCACGTCGACGATCAGGTGCACGATCACCATCGCGCCGCGCGGCGTGTCGGGGAAGACATGGACTTCGATGTCCTTGCAGCCGCCGCCGAGACTGATCAGCAATTGATCACGGCTGTTGGCGATATCGATGATGGCCTGGCGATCCTTGAGGATGGCCAGTCGCGCGCCGTAAGGATCGCTCACGCCGATGACTTGCACCTGCGCACGCATCAGCGGCGCGCTGCTGGAGGTGTGGAAGCCGCCGCAGTCGCGGATCAGCTTGGCCATGAACGAGGCGGCGGCGACCACCGACGGTTCTTCGACCGCCATCGGCACCAGCACGTCCTTGCCGTTCAACTGGAAGTAGCCGGCCACGCCCATCGGCAACTGGAAGGTGCCGACCACGTTCTCGATCATGCCGTTGGCGACGTCCAGCGACAATGCTTCTGGGTTGCCGAGCAGGGCGGCTTCGTCGGCGCTGAGATTGGCGCGTTCGGCGATGTGCGCCAGGCGTTGTTGCGGCGTGAGGGAGCGGAACTGCGGGAGTCTGGAATCGACGGTCATGGTGCGCCTTTGTCTCGGTGTTATATCCGGTCGCGGCCGGAATGGAATGCAGGCAAGAATAGCAGGCTGTACCCAATATGTTTGGTACACTTTTGGCCAACAGTGATGCAACTGTACCCAGGACACTTGTCCTGCGATGCAACATCCGTCCGGAGCCGCCATGCCGATCAAATCCAATGAAGCCGCCGTTCCGCTCACCCTCACGCGGCAACTGGTCCAACTGATCCAGCGTCAGATCCGCGATGGCGTCTATGCCCCCGGCAGCCGTTTGCCGTCGATCCGCGACATGGCCAAAACGCACGATTGCGCCAAGAACACCATCGTCAATGCCTTCGACTATCTGACCGGCCTGGGCGTGCTCGAACCGCGCCGGGGTTCGGGATTCTTCGTCTGCGCCGCGCCGCCGGCGATCAAGGAAGACGACGATGCGTCGTCGCTGAGCCGCGCCATGGACGTGGTCTGGCTCATGCGCGAACAGTTGAAGAGCGATCCGGAACACCTGCGCCTGGGCGACGGCTTCCCGCCGGTGGACTGGCTGACCGAAGTGCGGCTCGACAAATTCCATCAAAAGGTGGTGCGCACCGGTCTCGGCGCCTTGTTCGGCTACGGCAGCCGTTTCGGTTATCAACCGCTGCGCCAGCATCTGGTGCACCGGCTCGCCAATCACGGCATCGAAGCCTCGGCCGGCCAGATCGTGCTGACNCACGGCGCCAANCAGGCGCTCGACATCGTCATCCGCAATTTCGTCAAACCGGGCGACCGCGTGCTGGTGGACGAGCCGGGTTACTACATGCTGTTCGGCAAGCTCAAGCTCGGCGGGGCGCGCATAGTCGGCATTCCGCGCCTGGCCGACGGGCCGGACCTGGACGTGCTGGAACGGGAGTTGAAAACCGGCAAGCCGTGCCTGTTCTTTACCCAGACGCTGGCGCACAATCCGACCGGTTCCGACACTTCGCCGCACAAGGCGCACAAGATCCTGCAACTGGCGGACCGCTACAACGCCATCATCGTCGAGAACGACGCCTTCGCCGACTTCAAGCCCAACGCCGCGCCGCGCATCGCCACGCTCGATCAGTTGCGGCGCACGATCTACGTCGGCAGTTTTTCGAAGTCGGTGTCGGCGGCCTTGCGCGTCGGTTTCCTCGCGTGCCACAAGGATCTGGCCAGCGACCTGGCCGACATCAAGATGCTGGTGCACGTCAGCAGTTCCGAATATTGCGAACGCACGCTCGACGTCATCCTCAGCGAAGGCCACTACAGCCGCCACGCCGCGCGCCTGCGCGACCGGCTGACGCAGGCCACCGACAACGCGCGCCGTCTGCTCGATCAACTGGGGGCGGAGCTGTTCTGTGCGCCGGCGCAATCGATGTACGTCTGGGCGGCGATGCCCGGCTATCCGGATTCCAAGGCCTTGGCGCAGGCGCTGATGCGGCAGAACATCGTCACCGCGCCGGGCAGCATCTTCCACATCGATACCGAAGCGCCGTCGCGCTGGTCGCGCTACAACGTCGGCCTGCTCGGCGATCCGCGTTTTGCGGCGGCCATGCAGGGTTTGCTGCGCCAGGGCGAGCAAGCCTTGATGCCCGGTTTGCACTAGAATGGAGGCCTTTCCGAGGCAACCCATTTTCCTGTCCATGCTAGTCAAACCACCTCTGCTCAGCGTCGCGGAAGCGACCAGGTTTCTTCTCAAGGCCGCCGTGCCGCTGACCGATACGGAAATCGTTCCCACGCTGGAAGCCAACGGTCGCGTGCTGGCGGCGGCGCAGGTGTCGCAGATCAACGTGCCCGGCATGGACAATTCGCAGATGGACGGTTATGCAGTACGCGCGGCGGAGTGCGCCGGCGGCGAAACGCGGCTGCGGGTATCGCAGCGCATTCCCGCCGGCCATGTCGGCACCAGGCTTGAGCCGGGCACGGCGGCGCGCATCTTCACCGGCGCCATGGTGCCGGAAGGCGCCGACGCCATCGTCATGCAGGAAGCCTGCGAACTCGTCAACGATGCCGACGGCGATCACGTCATCGTCAGGCATGCGCCGGAAGCGGGCGAGTGGATTCGCCGCATCGGCGAAGACATCAAGTCCGCCAGCGCCATCCTGCCGGCAGGCCTGCGCCTGCGTCCGCAAGAGCTGGGCCTGGCTGCGTCGGTCGGTCTGGCGACGCTGCCTGTGGTGCGCAAGCTGCGCGTGGCGGTATTCTTTACCGGCGACGAACTGACGATGCCGGGCGAAGCCCTGAAGCCAGGCGCGATCTACAACTCCAATCGTTTCCTGTTGCGCGGCCTGCTGGAAAACCTCGGCTGCGAAGTCCGGGACTTCGGCATCGTGCCCGATCAGTTGCAAGCCACGCGCGACACCTTGCGCGCCGCCGCCGCCAGTCACGACCTGATCATCACCAGCGGCGGCGTGTCGGTCGGCGAGGAAGACCACGTCAAGCCGGCCGTCGAAGCAGAAGGCCGCCTCAACATGTGGCAGATCGCCATGAAGCCGGGCAAACCGCTGGCTTTCGGCGAAATTCATCGTAGCGGCGACACATCGAGCAAGGCCTTCTTCATTGGCCTGCCCGGCAATCCGGTGTCGACCTTCGTCACCTTCCTGATCTTCGTGCGTCCTTTCCTGCTGCGCCTGCAGGGCGTGGAACATGTCGCGCCGCGCGCGCTGACCATGCGCGCCGACTTCAACTGGCCGAAGGCCGATCGCCGCCAGGAATTCCTGCGCGCCCGTTGCAACGACCGGGGCGGTCTCGACCTGTTCCCGCACCAGGGCTCGGGCGTGCTGACGTCGACCGTGTGGGGCGACGGCCTGATCGACAACGCGCCGGGCAAGACCATTGCCGAAGGCGATCCGGTGCGCTTCATTCCGTTCGACAACCTCTTGAACTGAGCCGGAAAATGATCGCCAATCTTGACCGTCGCCTGATGGCGCCCGGAGACCGTCCGGCGCTGGTCGGGTTGCGCCGGTTCGCCGTCGAGTTCTGGTATTTCGGCATTAAAAACGCACGTTCATGCCTGTTCGCCGGTTTGTTTTTTGCTGCCATTTTTCTGATGCCGCGCCAGGGCTTGGCTGGTGTCGGACGCTACGACGCCTTGCTGCTGTTTGCGCTGATGGTGCAGTTCTGGATGGTCAGGAGCGGTATCGAGACCGTGGATGAACTCAAGGCGATCAGCGTCTTCCACGTGGTCGGTTTCGCGCTGGAAGTATTCAAGACGTCCAGCCATATCCAGTCGTGGAGCTATCCGGACTTTGCGTATTCGAAACTGTTCGGCGTGCCCCTGTTTTCGGGTTTCATGTATGCCGCCGTCGGCAGCTACATCATCCAGGCGTGGCGCCTGTTTCATCTGCGTATCCTGCATCATCCGCCATACTGGATGGCGACGCTGATCGGGGTGCTGATCTATCTGAATTTCTTCACGCATCACTACATCGGCGACTACCGCTGGTATCTGGGCGCGTGCGCGCTGGGCTTGTACGCGCGCACGACCGTGGTGTTCCGTCCGTATGACCGGGACCGCAAGATGCCGTTGCTGCTGTCTTTCCTGCTGATCGGATTTTTTATCTGGCTGGCGGAAAACATCAGTACCTTTTTCGGCATCTGGCGCTATCCCAATCAGATCGGCGCCTGGTCCACGGTGCACATCGGCAAATGGAGTGCATGGGCCTTGCTGGTGGTGATGACGTTTACCATCGTTGCGCAATTGAAGCACATTCGGCCCAAAATACATGTCGCGCCGTAAGGCTGCATTGTTGGCGTACCGCCATTTTTAGAATCTGGAAAATCATGAAAATAGAACTCCGTTTTTTTGCCGGCGTACGTGAAGCGCTCGGCGTGACGCAAGAAGTCGTCGACCTGCCGGATCACGTCAAGACCGTCGGCGACGTGCGCGCTTTTTTGATGGGGCGCGGCGGCCTGTGGATGGAGGTGCTGTCGCCGGAGAAGGCATTGCGCATGGCCTACGATCACAACATGGTGGAGCCCGGCACCTTGATCGAAGAGGGCGGCGAAGTGGCTTTCTTCCCGCCGGTAACGGGCGGTTGAGTTTGAGAGAGATCATGCCGCTGCCGAAAGAACAACTCGACGCCATTGCCGGTGGCACGCTGGCCCACTACGAAGGGCGCGCTGTCGACTTCCGCGAAGGCACGCGCGACCACGACGTCAGCCAGAACATCAATGCCTTGCTCGACGCGATCAACAAACCGGCGCCGCTGACCATTCTGGATTTCGGCTGCGGGCCGGGGCGTGATTTGCAGACCTTCACGAAGCTGGGACACCGCGCCATCGGCCTCGACGGCACGGCCAGTTTTGTCGAGATGGCGCGCGCCGATTCGGGCTGCGAAGTCTGGCATCAGAATTTCTTTGCACTGGATTTGCCGGACGCCTTGTTCGACGGCGTGTTTGCCAATGCCTCCTTGTTTCACGTGCCGGTCGCGGAGTTGCCGCGCGTGCTGGGGCAGTTGCACGCTGCGCTCAAGCCGGACGGCGTGCTGTTCTGCTCCAATCCGCGCGGCAGCAACAGCGAAGGCTGGAGCAGCGGGCGCTACGGTTCCTATCACGATCTGGAGGCGTGGCGCGAGTTCATGACCGCGACAGGCTTCGCCGAGATACGGCATTACTATCGTCCCGACGGTTTGCTGCGCGCCGAGCAGGCGTGGCTGGCGACGGTGTGGCGCAAGCCGGCTGCATGAAGAAAAAATGCCAAGCGCCAGAGTAGCGCGAGGCAAGGAGGAATGCAGGTGAGGAGACGCTCATACACTGAAGGAGATATCTTTGCACTTGACCACTGAAATTGCCGCCTGGGCGGCCCAGGATACGCGCTTGTTGCTGTCCGTCCTGATCGCGCTGATCGGCATCGTCGTGCTGATCAGCATTCTTAAAATCGCTCCCTTCCTGTCCATTCTGCTCGGCACCTTCGTCGCCGGCATGGGCGCCGGCTTGCCGCTGGAAAAGATCGCCTCGTCGTTCAGCAAGGGCGCCGGCAGCATCCTCGGCGAGGCCGGCATCATCATCGCGTTGGGCGCCATGCTCGGGGCCTTGATGGCGGACTCCGGCGCGGCCGACAAGATCGTCGCGACCTTGCTGAAATACGCCAGGGGCCAGGCGATCCCGTGGATGATGGCGCTGGTGGCGCTGGTCGTCGGCTTGCCGTTGTTCTTCGAAGTCGGCCTGGTGATGATGGCGCCGATCATCTTCGTGATGGCGCGCCGTTCGCAGCAGCCGATCCTGCGCGTGGCGATTCCCGCGCTGGCCGGCATGACCACCTTGCACGCCTTGCTGCCGCCGCATCCGGGTCCGTTGATCGCGGTCAGCGCCTTGCACGCGGATCTGGGCACGACCATGCTGCTTGGTTTTATCGTGGCGATTCCGGCGGTGATCCTGGCCGGTCCGCTGTACGGCATGTGGCTGGCGCCGCGCATGCCGATCGGCGAACCGGAACAGATCGGCGCCTTGTTCAAGGGCCAGCAGGCGGCCGAGCTGCAACCGGGCTTCCTGCCGTCGCTGGTGACCATCCTGCTGCCGGTGGCGCTGATGCTGGGCCGCACCGTCGCCAAGATCTGGGTCACGCCGGAAACCACCTTGTTTGAAATGCTCAACTTCTTCGGCGAGCCGATTATCGCGCTGACGGTGACGGTGCTGTTTGCCGTGATCGTGCTCGGTTGGGCGCAAGGCACCGACCGCACCAAAGTCGGCGCCATCCTGCGCAAGGCCTTGCCGCCGATCGCCGGCCTGCTGCTGACCATCGGCGCGGGCGGCGGCCTGAAGCAGGCTTTGCTGACGGCCGGCATCAGCGACACCATCACCAAGGTGGCGAGCGGCACGCACATGCCATTGATCCTGCTGGCATGGCTGATTGCCGTAGCCTTGCGCCAGGCGACCGGCTCGGCCACGGTGGCGACCACCGCCACCGCCGGCATCGTCGCGCCGCTGGTGGCGACGTTGTCGGGCACGCACAATGCCCTGATGGCGCTGGCTATTGGCGCAGGATCGGTGTTCTTCTGCCACGTCAATGACGCCGGCTTCTGGATGGTGAAGGAATACTTCGGCCTCGACCTCAAGCAGACCTTTGCGACATGGTCGGTGATCCAGACCATCGTCTCGGTGGTCGGATTGGGAATGACCTTGCTGTTGTGGGGCTTGCTGGCCTGAGAACCTGCTCACGATCTTACTGCGAGGCCATGGTCCGGCGTCGGGCGGTGCTCGGAATCTTCATGTACTGAAGTACATTCCGGTTCCTGTGCTCCGGCCGCCATCGGCTGATGGCCTCTCGCTACGGATCGCGAACAGGTTCCGCGTGAAGAAACAGAACAAGTCCCGGCCGGCCCGGGACTTGTCGTTTCTGCGGGCGATGTCTTCAAGACATTGGGTACAATGAGGGCGATTCCATTTGCTTCTTCTTTTCCCTATGCCGATCCGCGTCCAGACTGCCGACTTTGACCTCAGCGCCGAGATCGCCGCGTTGCGCCTGACCAATCCCAAGGTCGGCGCGGTGGTCAGCTTTGTCGGCACGGTGCGCGATCTCAACGACGGCGCCAGCGTGCAAGAGATGGAGCTGGAACACTATCCCGGCATGACCGAAAAGGCGCTGGAGCAGATCGTTGCCGACGCCAAGGTGCGCTGGGAGATTTTCGACGCGCTGGTGATCCATCGCGTCGGGCCCTTGCTGCCGCTTGACCAGATCGTGCTGGTCGCGGTGACCTCGAAACATCGCGGCGAGGCCTTTGCAGCCTGCGAGTTCATCATGGATTACCTCAAGACGCAGGCGCCGTTCTGGAAAAAAGAGCAGACGCCCGACGGCGCGCGCTGGGTGGATGCGCGCGAGAGCGACGACCAGGCCGTGTCGAAGTGGGATCCGAAAACGGATTGATTTTTTCTTCTCCTTCTCAACAACAATAAAACATGTTCCGCCTGCCAACGACCGCCACCGCCCCTTTTTGTCCCTCTGAAGTTTCCGGCAGCGTCGCGGTGCCGCCGCATGCAAGCGTCTGGCAAAAGCTCAAAGTCTATGTCGGCCCCGGCTTGCTGATTTCCATCGGTTACATGGATCCGGGCAACTGGGCGACCTCGGTCCAGGCCGGGTCGCAGTTCGGCTATCAGTTGCTGTTCGTGGTGATGTTGTCGAGCCTGGCGGCGATCATGCTGCAATGCCTGTGCGCGCGACTGGGCATCGTCACCGGCAAGGATCTCGCCATCCATTCGCGCGAAAACTATCCGCCGGCGGTAGGCAGGGGCATGTGGGTGTTCGCCGAATTGTCCATCGTCGCTTGCGATCTGGCCGAGGTGCTCGGCTGTGCGCTGGCGTTCAAGCTGTTGCTGGGCGTGTCGCTGCCGGTCGGCGTGCTGCTGACCGCGCTGGACACCGTGATCGTGCTGGGCTTGCAAGGGCGCGGCTTCCGTCAGGTCGAGGCGATCATCCTCGGGCTGGTGATGACGATTGCGGTTTGCCTCTTTGCCCAACTGGCTTTCGTCAAGGCCGACTGGCACGCGGTGGTGCAGGGCTTCGTGCCGTCGCTGGCGACGCTGTCGAGCCGTGAGCCGCTGTACCTGGCGATCGGCGTGCTGGGCGCGACGGTGATGCCGCACAACCTGTATCTGCATTCCTCCATCGTGCAGACGCGCGCGGTCAGGCGCGACCGCCGCAGCTTGCTGGAGGCGATCCGCTACACGCGCATCGATACCACGGTGTCGCTGCTGATGGCGATGGCGATCAATGCCGCGATCCTGATCCTGGCGGCGTCGGCATTCCATGGCAGCGGCCGCACCGATGTGGTGGATCTGGATGTGGCGTATCACTTGCTCGATCCGATTACCGGCTCATCGCTGGCGGCGATCCTGTTCGGCATCGGTTTGTTTGCGGCTGGGCAGAGTTCCACCTTCACCGGCACGATTGCCGGGCAGGTCATCATGGAAGGTTTCCTGAAGCTGAAGATCCCGTGCTGGCAGCGCCGCATGGTGACGCGCGGACTGGCCTTGATTCCGGCGCTGATCGGCGTGTTGACTTTGGGCGAGCATTCGGTCGGACGTCTGTTGGTGCTCAGTCAGGTGGTGCTGAGCCTGCAGTTGCCGTTTGCGATGTATCCGCTGATCCGGCTGACCAGCCGGCGCGATCTGATGGGCGACTTCGTCAATCCGGTGTGGCTGGCCGCGCTGGCGTGGATGCTATTCATCGGGATCAGCGCGGCGAATGTGTGGCTGGTGGTGCAGCTGTTTACCTGACCGGCTTCCGCCAAAACTCATTTGGCGGAAGCCGTCTTGCTCTGGCCGCCGGGCTCCAGCGTCACGGTGCAGGTCAGGCCCGCCGCCAGCAAGACATCCTTCGGCACTTCATCGATATGGATCCGCACCGGAATCCGTTGCGCCAGGCGCACCCAGTTGAAGGTCGGGTTGACGTCGGCCAGCAGTTCGCGGCTTTGCGGATTGTCGCGGTCGTAGATGCCGCGTGAAATGCTGTCGACATGGCCGCGCAGCGTGGCGCCGTTGATCAGCTGGATCCTGGCCTTGTCGCCGACGGCGACGTAGGGCAGCTTGGTTTCTTCAAAATATCCGTATACCCAGAACGAATGGCTGTCGATGATGGCGATCTTGGCCGCGCCCACGCTGGCGTAATCGCCGCGGCGCACGTTCAGGTTGGTGATGTAGCCGTCGACCGGCGCATACACCCTGGTGCGGTCGAGGTTGAGCTTGGCGGCGTCGCGCTGGGCGATGGCGACCTGATATTGCGCATCGGCGGCGGCGACCTGGCTGCCGGCGTCTTCGCGGTTTTCGCGCGAGACCACCAGGCTGTCCATGTCGGCGCGGCGGCGCGCCTGGGCGCGGCGCATGTCGAGATCGGCCTTGCGTGCCAGCACGGCGGCTTCGGCCTGTTGCAGCGCCAGCTGGTAATGCGAGGGGTCGATCTGCATCAGCAGGTCGCCCTTGTGCACCAGCTGGTTGTCGCGCACCGGCAGGTCCACCACCTGGCCGGCGACATCCGGCGCGATGTTGACGACGTCGGCGCGCACGCGGCCGTCGCGGGTCCATGGCGAGACCATGTAGTGCTGCCACAGCGTCCACGCCAGGAAGATGGCGGCAAGAAAGATCAGCGCCGTGATGATGAATCGAAAAATGGTTTTGACCGACATGATGGATTACTCCTGATTGATTCCGTATCTGTTTTTCTGAGGCTGCCGTTTTTTCCGGCTAGCGGTAAATGGCCAGGCCGAGCAGCGCCGCGATGCAGGTGAACAGGCTGACGCGAAACAGCGCCGGATGCCACACCAGGTTGTACCAGCCGATGCGCACCAGGATGCGGTCGGCGACCAGCGCAATGGCGCCGGCCACGATGACGGCCAGCAGCAGTGTCGGCACGTAAGCGTCGAAGAAAGAAATTTCACGCGGCATGGTTTGCTCCAGATGGGGTTCCCGGGGAAGTGTTGGCGTCGCCGCCCTGGTCCTGATGCATGGGTTGCAACGGCGATTGCGGATCCAGCAGCGCCGTGCGGATGAAGTGCAGGTAGCTCAGCGTGCGCTGCAGGCGGTGACGCTCGCTGCGCTCCCGATAGTGCGGGCCGATGGCGCGCTGCACTTCGGCGATGGCGTTGTTGTTGGCGCCCAGCACGGCAGCCAGGGTGGCGGGCGTGGGTTGCTCGAACAGCGCCGGCAGGGTTTCGCGCAGGCGATTGAGCGCGGTGTAGGCGGTGGCCGGCAGCAGATCAGGATTGCCGCTGCGGATGCCGTGCAGTTCGGTGCGCAGCTCGATCACGGCGTGGCCGATTTCCAGCGTGGCGAACATCCAGCCGAAGGCGTTCTTGCGTAGCGCCGGGCGGCTGCCGGTGACCATGGTGATCTGATGCATCAGGTCGCGCGTGCCGCTTTCGAATTGCAGCGCCAGATGCGCCAGCTTGCCGAAACAAGCCTGGATGACTTGCTTGCGCAATTGCTTTTCCAGATGGCGCACGGTCCAGTTGGTGGTCGGCGGCAGCAGCAGCATGAAGGACACCGTGGTCACGATCAGCGACACCATCAACGCGATGCATTCGTTCAGATAGCCGGCGGCGTTGAAATGGGCGAGGTTGTCGGGCACCGCCACAAACGGGAAGAAGATGCAGATGCCCAATCCATATCCGGCCAGCGACGGCTTGGTGGTCAGCAGCACGGCCAGCATCAGTACCGGCGTCAGCGCGGCGGCCAGCATCCAGAATCCATCGAGCTGCGGCACGATATGGAAAGTGTAGAAATAGCCGAGTACGACCGCCAGCGCCACACCCATGGTGACGGTGCGCGTCGCCTTGGCCGGATCCGGCGCGGCCGAAGTGATGGCGCAGAACGCCGCAGCATTGAGCGAGGCGACGTCGCCGCTGGGCCAGCCGCTCAGGATCCAGAACGTCGACAGGCCGATCAGCGTGATGGCGGCGCGGGCGCCGGCGATAGTGGCGATGACCAGGCTGGTTTTGGGGGCGTAGGCGTGCTCCCATTGTTCGCGCTCGTGGCGGCGTTGCACCAGCGAAGCGTAGGTCAGGGTATAGGCATGCAGTTCGTCGATCACGCGATACAGCAACTCGGAGGCGGTATCGAAATCCAGGATGGCGTCGTCGCCGAATGCCTGGGCGTGCATGGCGCGCGTGGTGCGCACGCGGCGCGGCAGCTCTTGTTTGTACGCTTCCAGCTTGAGCGCGGCGTCGGCGGCGTCGCTGGCCGTCATCACCGGTTCGCCGCCGCTGCGCGTGAGCAAAGGCTGCACTTCGTAGTAGTAGGGCGTGATTGCATCGATCACCAGTCGTGCGGAAGGATTGCGGCTGTCGTGCAGGCGATTCATCAGCTGATGCAGGGCGTGCACTCGGGTCGACAAGGCCATGAACTCGCTGTTCATGCGGGTCAGGCGGCCGCTGCGCAGGCGGATTTCGGGATCTTCGAAAATGGCCGAGCTGCGCAGCGCTTCCAGGCCGATGATGTCGCCGACGAAGCGGGCATTGGTGGCTTCCAGTGCCTTGCGGTCGGCGGTGCCGCCCAGCGTGGCGCCGATCAGGTCGACGAAAGCGGTGAAGCGACCGCGGATGATGCGCACCAGTCCGGGGGCGCTGGCTTGCGGAAAGACCAGGGCGCTGACCACGCCGGCGCAGACGATGCCGACGGTGATTTCCGTTACGCGGGTCATGACCGAGTCAAACGTCAGCGCCGGATTGAGCGCCGCCGGCAAGCCGATCAGCGCCACCGTATAGCCCGACAGCACGAAACCGTAGGAGCGGAAATTGCGGTTGTGCGCCGAGCCCAGCGTGCACAGGCCGATCCACAAGGCGGTCGCCAGCAGGAACAGTTCCGGCGTCTGCGCAAACAGGCCGACGAAGACGAAGATGGCGACCGAGCCGACCAGGGTGCCGATCACGCGATAAAAACTCTTGGCCAGGATCATGCCGCTTTGCGGCTGCATCACGATGAAGACCGTGATCAGGCCGGAGCGCGGCGATTCCAGATCCAGGCCATAACCGATGCCCAGCGCCAGCAAACCGGCAAAGACCATCTTGAAGACGTAGATCCAGTTGGGGAATTCGGTTTGCCACCAGTCGGCGGCGGCGTCGCGCAGCTGGCGTCCGAAGGGGGGCCGGACCGCAACAGGTACAGGCGCCGGAACGGCGGGGGTGTTCACGGTGCGACTCCTGCGGCGGCTACTGCGGTCTTGTCTGCGGTGAGGTCTTCAGGCGCAGACGCTTCCAGTCCGCCGCCGAGCGCGACCGTCAGGCTGGCGTAGGCGCTGAGTTTTTGCGCCAGCAGTTGCTGCACGACTTGTTGCTGATGCAGCCATTGCGTTTGCGCGGTGAGCACGTTGACGTAGTCGGTCAGGCCGCGCTGATAGGCGCGGGTGGCGATGTCGACATTCTTTTGCGCGGCGACGATCGACAGATCGGCCTGCACTTGCTGGCGCTTGATGGCTTGCAGCGTCACGATCTGGTCGGCGATGCTTTTGAGCGCCTGGCTCAGCAGCATGTTGTAGTGCTCCACTTCCTGGTCGTAGCCGGCGGTGGTGGCGCCGAGCTGGCCGCGCAGGCGTCCGCCTTCGAAGATCGGCAGCGAGATTGCCGGGCCATAGCTGGTCGTGATGTTCGGTCCGCTGAGGAAACTGAACAGGCTGCCGCCGGCTGCCGCCGGGCCGATGCTGGCCATCAGGTTGATGTTCGGATAGAAGGCGGCCTTGGCGACGGCGATGCCTTTGGCGGCTGCCTCGACGCGCCAGCGCGCGGCGCTGATGTCGGGACGGCGGCCGATCAGTTCGGCCGGCAAGGCGCTGGGCAGGCCGATGCTTGCCTGCAGATTCATGCTCGGGCGGGTGATGTTGTCGCCGGCGCCCGGGCCTTGGCCGAGCAGGGCGGCCAGCTGGTTGCGGGTGAGTGCGATGTTTTCATCCAGGGCTTCGATCTGGCGGCGTGTTTCCGGCAGCGGGACTTCGGCCTGGGTGATTTCCATCTGCGTGCCGATGCCGCCCTTGAAGCGGCGATTGGCCAGGTCGAGGATGCGTTGCTCCTGCTTCAGGGTGTCCTGCATGTTGTCGAGCAGGCCGTATTGCAGCGACAGCTGCACATAGGTGCGCACGACATTGCTTTCCAGGTCGAGCTGGGCGGCGCGGGCGTCGGCGGCGACGGCGTGGATTTCATCCTGGGCGCGTTCGGTGCTGTTGCGGTTGCGGTCCCACAGGTCGAGGTTGTAGGAGAGACTGAGCGCGGCGGTGTTGTTCCAGGTCAGTTTGTCGCGGAAGGCGGCGCCGTAATAGACGTTGTCGGACCAGTCCTTGCGACCGATGGCGGCATCCAGTTGCGCTTGCGGCAATTCGCCGGCATGGGCGACGACGGCCATGGCCTGGGCCTGGCGCACGCGGGCGGCGGCGATTGCCATGCTGGGGTTGCCGGCGACGGCGGCGGCGACCAGGCGATTGAGTTGCGGATCGGCGTAGGTTTCCCACCAGGCGCGCCTGGGCCAGCCGGCTTCGGCGCCGACCTGGCGGATGGCGTTGCCGACGTCGAGCGTGTTGGGCTGCTGCAAAGCCGCCTGCGGCTTGATGCCGCCGTTGTCGGCGCATCCCGCAAGGATCAGTAATGCCGTCATGCCCAGCGCCAGGAGCGGTGCAGCAAAAAGACGTTTGTCAGCAGTAGTGTTCATCAGACTATCCCAAAAAATGCAAATATCCAGCGTTTGTCATTCTATTTGGTAATTATTTCGAGAAAAACTGCAAGAAACACAAAGGGTCTTTTCAATAACTGCAATAATAATTGCGCTGTTTTGGGTAACAATGCAGCATCCGAAGAGCCGTTTTGCACCTTTTATTGCTGTGCACAGTGAAAACGGCGGGATTCAAGACAGGACGATATGGATACCTTGCAAAACATGCGCGTTTTCATGCGCGTAGTCGATGCTGGCAGTTTCACGCTGGCTGCGCAACAGATGGATTTGACCACCGCCCACGTGTCGCGCGCGGTCGCCGATCTGGAGCGCCATCTGCGCACGCGCCTGCTGAACCGCACCACGCGCCGCATCGCCCTGACCGAAGCGGGCGAACGCTATCTGCTGCGTTGCGAGCAGATCATGTCCTACGTGCAAGAGGCCGAAGCCGAGGCCGGCGACGCCTACGTCAGGCCGTCGGGGCGCCTGCGCATCCACACCATGACCAGTTTCGGGCAGCGCTACGTGATTCCGGCGATTTCCAATTACCAGAAGCGTTATCCCGACGTCGCCATCGAACTGACGCTGGCGCAGCGCGTGCCGGATCTGCTGGAAGAGGGCTTCGACGTCTCGCTGGTGCTGGCGCGCGAACTGCCGGATTCGGGCCTGATTTTCCGCCAGCTCGGCAGCATTTACAGCATCCTGTGCGCGTCGCCGTTTTATCTGGAAAAGCACGGCGCGCCGCAAAAGCCGCAGGAGCTGCTCAACTATAACTGCCTGCAACTGGTCAGCCCGGTGTCGCCGCTGGATGAGTGGAGCATGGACGGCCCGAACGGCAAGGAAACGGTCGCCATCAAATCCAATTTCCACGTCAACGTTGCCGAGGCCATGCTGCTGAGCCTGAAGGAGGGCATGGGCATCGGCGTGCTGCCGATCTATTCCGCCGTCGACGCCTTGCGCGCCGGCACCATCGTGCGCGTGTTGCCGCAGTACCGGATGCAGCACATGGGCGTGTATGCGCTGTATCCGTCGCGGCAATACCTGGACGCCAAGATCAGCACCTGGGTCGACTGGATGCACGAAAGCGTCGACAAGGCCTTGCAAGACGATCATCAGGCGCTTGACCGGATCACGGTTCATTCGCCATGATCGCGTATTGATAAGATAAAAACAAGGAATCAACAATGGCATGGCTTGCAGTCGGATCGGGAGCAGCATTGGGCGCATGGTTGCGCTGGGGATTGAGCCTGTGGCTCAACGTCGCGGGTCAGGCTGTGCCCTGGGGAACGCTGGCGGCCAACTGGGGCGGCGGCTTCGTGATCGGTTTCCTGGTGGCGTTTTTTGAAGGGCATGCGTCGCTGTCGCCGGAGTGGCGTTTGTTTCTGATCACCGGTTTTCTGGGCGGACTGACAACGTTTTCCACCTTCTCGGCGGAAGCCATGATGCTGTTGCAGCGCGGCGATTACTTCTGGGCAATCGCCCATTCCGGCTTGCATCTGCTGGGATCGATCATTCTCTGCGTGGCCGGCTTCGCACTGTATCGGGCTGTCTTTGCCTGATTGATCCAGATCAAGGTCCGGTTGTTTTTGCACGCCTGCGACGGGATGTTTCCTTGAAAATATCCCCCTACGGCCCAATTTTCCAAGTATTCAAAATTCGGAGCGAAAGCACATCATGCGTCTCGACAAACTCACCACAAAATTGCAGGAAGCTCTGGCGGATGCCCAGAGCCAGGCTGTCGGCAACGACAACCAGTACATCGACCCCGTCCACCTGGTGCTGGCCTTGCTGGCGCAGGACGACGGCGGCGCCCGTTCGCTGTTGCAGCGCGCCGGCGTCAACGTGGCCGGGCTGACTTCGGCCTTGCAGCACGCCTTGACGCGCCTGCCCAAGGTCTCGGGCAACGGCGGCGAAGTGCAGATCGGGCGCGAGCTGGTGGCCTTGCTCAATCTGGCCGACAAGGAATCGCAAAAACACGGCGACCAATTTATCGCCAGCGAAATGGTCTTGCTCGGCCTGGCCGATGACAAGTCCGACGCCGGCCGCGCCGCGCGTGAAAACGGGCTCTCTCGCAAATCGCTGGAAGCCGCCATCAGCACCGTACGCGGCGGCGCCAGCGTGTCTTCGCAAGAGGGCGAAGGGCAGCGCGAGGCCTTGAAAAAATACACCCTCGACCTGACCGAGCGCGCCCGCAACGGCAAGCTGGACCCGGTGATCGGCCGCGACGATGAAATCCGTCGCGCCATCCAGGTGCTGCAACGCCGCAGCAAGAACAATCCGGTACTCATCGGCGAACCCGGCGTCGGCAAGACCGCCATCGTCGAAGGCTTGGCGCAGCGCATCGTCAGCGGCGAAGTGCCGGACAGCCTCAAGTCCAAGCGCGTGCTGTCGCTCGACATGGCGGCCTTGCTGGCCGGCGCCAAGTATCGCGGCGAGTTCGAAGAACGCCTGAAAGCCGTCCTCAAGGAAATCGCCCAGGATGAAGGCCAGACCATCGTCTTCATCGACGAGCTGCACACCATGGTCGGCGCCGGCAAGGCCGAAGGCGCGATGGATGCCGGCAACATGCTCAAACCTGCGCTGGCGCGCGGCGAATTGCATTGCGTCGGCGCCACCACGCTGGACGAGTATCGCAAGTACATCGAAAAGGACGCCGCGCTGGAACGCCGCTTCCAGAAGATCATCGTCGACGAACCAAGCGTGGAAGCGACGATCGCGATCCTGCGCGGCCTGCAGGAAAAATATGAAGTGCATCATGGCGTCGACATCACCGACCCGGCCATCGTCGCCGCGGCGGAGTTGTCGCATCGCTATATCACCGACCGTTTCCTGCCGGACAAGGCGATCGACCTGATCGACGAAGCCGCGGCAAAGATCAAGATCGAAATCGACTCCAAGCCGGAAGTCATGGACAAGCTCGACCGCCGCCTGATCCAGCTGAAGATCGAGCGCGAAGCCGTCAAGCGCGAAAAGGACGAAGCCTCGCAGAAACGTCTGACGCTGATCGAGGAAGAAATCGTCAAGCTTGAGCGCGAATACGCCGATCTGGAAGAGATCTGGAAGTCGGAAAAAGCGACGGTGCAGGGCAGCCAGCATCTGAAGGAAGAAATCGAACGCATTCGCCTGCAAATGGATGAAGCGACTCGCAAGAGCGACTGGCAAAAGGTTTCCGAACTGAAGTACGGCAAGCTGGCCGAACTGGAGAAAGCGCTGGAAACGCAAAACAAGCAGGATGCGGCCAGTGAACAGAGCGTCAGTAAGCCGCGTCTGGTGCGTACTCAAGTGGGCGCCGAAGAGATCGCCGAGATTGTCGCACGCGCAACGGGTATTCCGGTATCGCGCATGATGCAGGGCGAGCGCGAGAAATTGTTGCACATGGAAGAGGTATTGCATCAACGCGTGGTCGGACAGGACGAGGCGATTGTTGCAGTCTCGGATGCAATACGCCGTTCGCGCGCAGGCCTGGGCGATCCTAGCAAGCCATACGGCTCGTTCATGTTCCTCGGCCCCACCGGCGTCGGCAAGACCGAATTGTGCAAGGCGCTGGCCTCGTATCTGTTCGACACCGAAGAGGCCATGATCCGCATCGACATGAGCGAATTCATGGAAAAACATTCGGTCGCCCGCCTAATCGGCGCGCCGCCGGGCTATGTCGGCTACGAAGAGGGCGGTTATCTGACCGAAGCGGTGCGGCGCAAGCCTTACAGCGTGATCCTGCTGGACGAAATCGAGAAGGCGCATCCGGATGTGTTCAACGTCTTGCTGCAAGTGCTCGACGACGGCCGCATGACCGATGGACAAGGCCGTACGGTGGATTTCAAGAATACCGTGATCGTGATGACATCCAACCTCGGCTCGCACAAGATCCAGGCGATGGAAGACAGCGATCCGGCGGTGGTGAAGATGGCGGTGATGGCCGAAGTCAGGCTGCACTTCCGTCCGGAATTCATCAACCGGGTCGACGAGATCGTGGTGTTCCATGCGCTCGACGAGAAAAACATCGGCGCGATCGCCAAGATCCAGCTGCATATCCTGGAAGAACGCCTGGCCAGGATGGATATCGGTCTGGTGATTTCGGACGCCGGCTTGCAGAAGATTGCCGAGGCCGGATTCGATCCCGTTTATGGTGCGCGTCCGCTCAAGCGGGCTATTCAGCAGGAAATCGAAAATCCGCTGTCCAAGCTGATTTTGCAGGGGAAGTTCGGTCCCAAGGACATCGTGCACGTGGATGTCGAAAATGGTGCACTTTCGTTTGAAGCCAACTGAAAGGACTTGATTAACTCCTTGTGACTATGCTATCTAGTTCCCTGATGTCCGGAAGAGTGCCGCAGAGAAAAACGGTATTTTTGATGACATCAGGGAATTTTTTTGCATAAACGATTAAACTCTGGAGTCAGAGCGCAGAGAACATCGACATTGCGTTATCCGACGTTAAATCGTACATAAAAAACAATAAAGCGCGTGGTCTGCCACGCTGATCAATTATTGTGAGCGGCTATTGCAACCATGGCGCTTATGGCAACAGGCAAGGGGTGAAATTCTGAAGCAATCTTCGTTACAGCGGCTGTTCATTCTGCCGTTTGTGTTCCTGATGTTATGCCTGGTGGTGACGATAGGCTGGTTTCTGTATCGTGCCGGCGATGATGCGACGGAGGTGCTGGCGCGCAATGCGCTGATGGATACCATGAGCCGGGTCGGCCAGGCGACCGACCGGCAATTGCTGGGCGCGCGCGAAAGCTTGCGCGTCGTGGCGCCGGATCCGATTCCACCGGCGGAAAAAGGCGGCCAGCCGGTTCTTATTCCTTTCCCGAAAGACAAGGCTGCGCTTGAGGAACGGCTGTGGCTGGCCAACAGCCTCTTTGACGATCCCAGCTACGTCTATTTCGGTGGTGCCGATGGCAGCTTCCTCGGCGTGAAGCAGGAGCAGATAAATCTGTTCATGTACAGCAGGCGCGATCCGCAAGGCAAGAGTTATGTCTATCACCTGCACGGCCCCGGCACGACGCCGACGCTGATTGCGACGCAGGATTACGAGCCGCGCACGCGGCCCTGGTATATCCAGGCAATGGAGCGCAAGCGCGAAACCTGGTCGCCGGTGTTTACTGATTTCCGCTTGAAATTTCTCGGTCTCAGCTTGTCCAAGCCGGTCTATACGCCGGACGGGACTTTGCTGGGCGTGGCCACCAGCAGCATCGGCCTGAGTCGCCTGAGCGAGTTCCTGCGGGCGCTGCCCCTGAGCAAGAATGGCGTCACCTTCATTGTCGAAATGTCGGGCGACCTGATTGCCACTTCGGTCAACGAACCGATCCACAAAGTCGAGGGAAGCGGTTTTACCCGCCTGAACGCCGCGCGGAGCAGTTCGCCCAAGGTGCGCGAGGCTTATGCCGACGTGACTGCCTACCTCAAAAAACAGAAGCTGGAGCCCGGCAAACTGGTGATTCAGCCATTGCAGGTCAGCGGTCCCAAGACCGAACTGGCGTTCCGCCTGCATCACGACGATGCCGGACTGGACTGGCTGGTCATCAGCTCGGTCAGTCGTTCGGACTTTCTCGGTTCCGTCACCGGCGGCGTGTACCAGACGCTGTTGCTGGGTTTGATTGCGGTTTGCATGACCTTCGTGCTGGGCTTTGCCATCTTGCGCTGGGTCTTGCGCGACATTCGCAAGCTGACGCTGGCTGCCAAGAGCATCGGCAACGGCGAGCCTTTCCCGTCGCTCAATATCGATCGCCGCGACGAGATCGGCCAGCTGGCGCAAAGCTTCCAGGAGATGGAGCGAAACCTGCGCACCGACCGCCTGACCAATGTGCTCAACCGCGACTCTTTCATTGCACAGATCGATTTTCGTCGCCGCAAAGGCAACGAAGCGACGCCGTTGCGGTTTGCGCTGCTGTTTATCGACCTCGACAAGTTCAAGTCGATCAACGACCAGTATGGTCACGACGAAGGCGACAAGGTGCTGGTGTCGGCTGCATCGCAATTGCAGCACGCCTTGCGCAAGGATGACTCGGTGGCGCGTTTTGGCGGCGATGAGTTCGTGGTCTACCTGCATGGCGTATCGGATGAAGAGATCGCCAAATCGATCGCCGAGAAGATCCGCAACTTCCTCAATCAGCCGATAGAAGGACGCGACGGCAATCAGTACGTCGTGGATGCTTCCATCGGCGCGGCGCTGTTCCCGCGCGACGGTCTGGATATCGAAACCTTGCTGCGCGTCGCCGACGAGCGCATGTTCGAGCAAAAGCGCATGCATAGAATTCTGTCGTACGAGGTGCCGGATGCGCCGGACGACAAGAGTTGATGCTCCGGTCTGGATGTCGGCAAAGATAAAACCGAGTGGATTGCTCGGTAATGCCGTTCAGTTAAGCTTATTGCCGTCTTTCTCATGGTTCACCGTCGTCCCAGCGAACCCCGGGACCTGGTGTCGTGACAACCGCCGATACGACGCGGGGTCCTGACTTTCGTCAGGACGACGGCGATACGGGATTGGGTAACGAGCAAGCATGTCTTGCGCTTAACTGAACGGCATTAGGGCCTGTTCACAATCAATTTGCGAGATGCGTTTCAACCAGAAAGCGTGCTGGCAAGGGTGCAGCAGGGGTTTCGTGCAGTATGCTGTGCGCCTGCGTAACGGTCTGCGCATGCAAGCGCAGATGCGCCCTGCAAGGGCGTGGCGTAGCATGTGGTGGATCCACCTGCAAGCCATGCAACGCGGCCAGCGCGCTTTCTGGTTGAAGCCCTGCGGGAGCAGGTATGGCATTCCACCGCGATTCTCAGTTGGCCGGCTTCGCCTTGCTGCAGGCTGCGCGAGACGGCCGCGACGGTCAAGGCGGCCTGAGCGGTTCGGCAACAAGCAAAAAACGGCGGGAGTGAAAAGCTTCCGCCGTTTTTTATGCGAGCTCTGCTTTGCGCAGGATGTTTTCGATGGCGCCGGTTTGCGCCACGATTTCCTGCAAGTCGTTGTCGAGCAGGGCGGAACGGCGGCGCAGCGTGTGCCAGCCGGACCATTCGGTGGTTTCGGCTTGCGTGGCGAGCGCAATATCTTCGGCGGCAACCGTGTCCGCCAGAGGATTGGCAAGGGCAGGGGCGACTTCCTCGGCCGGCACGGTTTGCGCTGCAGTCGGACCTTCCAGGATGCTCTGCGCCTGCAGCAGGTGCGCGGTGGCGTTCAGGTAGGTCTGCTCGATCAGCTTGTTGACCGGCTCGCGCGGCAGGCCTTCGGCGTGGCGGCGCAGCATGATGCGCAGGGCGGCGATGTGGGCCGCGACCAGATAGTTCTGCACCACGAAGCGGTTGATTTCGCGCACGGCGCGCTGTTTGCTGATCGGTTCGTCCATCATGCGCACCTGTGCCGAAATCAGCGCCGACAGGCTGTCCATGAAGCCCTTGCGGCAGACGCGATAGAAGAAGTCGTCGCCGACCTTGCCCTCGAGCATGTCGCGGCTGGCCTTGATGTAGCGATGGCTGGCGTGCAGCACGTTCTTGAGCAGGCGCGGCAGGTCGCGGTATTCCCAGCTCGGCAGGACGTAACTGAAGATGGTCGCGATGGCCACGCCGATGATGGTGTCGATCAGGCGCTCGCTGACCACGCCGTGATGGCCGGCCGGCAGCAGCAGGTTGAGCAGCATCAGGATCTGCACCGATGCCGCGATCGCGGTGTAGCGATATTTGACGTAGGTGAAAGCCGGCGCTGCAATGCTGGCGATGAAGAGGACGGCGAGCAAGCCCATCGGGTCGTGCACGAACCGCAGGATCAGCGCGGTCAGCAGGCAGCCGATGATGGTGCCGATCAGGCGGTCGCTCATGCGCTGCTTGGTCGAGCTGAAATTGGGTTTGAGGATGATGACGATGGTCAGCACGATCCAGTAGCCGTGCGACATGTAGGGCAAGGCGGAGGCGATCCATAAGCCGGCCGACACCGCCAGCGCCACGCGGATGGCGAAGCGGAAGATGGGCGATTGCCAGCGCAGGTTGGCGATCAGCAGGCCGGCCTTGTACTTTTGCTGCGTCAGGAACGGCGTCATGTCCGAGCCAGGCAGGATGGGGATGGGATCGATCGGCGTTTGCGTGGCCAGATGCAGCTGCGAGATCAGTTCGATGATGTCGAGGATCTTGTTGTACGTCACGCGCAGCACCGTGATGGCTTCGTCCGGGATATGCCCGGCGAGGCTGTCCTGCTGCAGCTGCTGCAATTCGTATTGCACGGCGCGCAGTTCCGCCTTGTAGTTGACGGTCGGCGCGGAGGCGCGCTTGCGGGTGACGGCGTAGGCGATGGATTCGATGTCTTCGGCGGACTTGTTGGCGAGGTCGCGCAGGAAGACGATGACGTCGGTGTCGCCGAAATGGCTGCGCAGCAGCGCGTAGTCGGCATGGGTCGACAAGACCTGTTCGTACAGTTCCAGCATGCTCAGGTGGACATGCACCAGCAGGCCGTCCTGCTTGGTGTGCATGTCGCGCAGCACCAGGTCGCGCGAGGCCTGCAGCTTGTCGGCCAGCACGATCTGCTGGCGCACCAGCGTCGTGAACTGCGTCTGCAAATCGCTGCGCATGTCGTAAAACTCGGCCTTGATGCGCAGGTAGCGCGCCAGTTCGAACAGCGCTTCCGCCAGCACTTGCTGCTTGACGCGCCGCCGCAGGAAATACGACACGATCATCGAATAGCTCAGGTAGCCGAGACCGCCGGCCAGGAAGAAGCCGGCATGCAGGAAGGCTTCGTTGAACGGCACGCTGTTTTCCATCGACAGCGTCATCACCATCAGCGCGGCGAACTGCAGCGGCAAGGTCTTCTTGCCGTACACCACCATCATGCTGGCGAGGAAGCTGACCACCACCATCGCCACGCTGACCAGCCAGTGGATCGGCGCGCACAGGCTGATCACCAGCATGACCAGGGTGCACAGCAGCACGCCGGCCAGCATTTCGTTGAACTTGTGTCGCAGCGGACTCGGCAGGTCCATCAGGCTGGTGCACAGCGCGCCGAGGAAGACCGTCATGGTGGTCTGCATGTCGGCCATGTTGAAGACCAGCATGGTGAGTCCGACGACACCGGTGGCGATGCGCAGGCCGGTATAGAAATAATGGCTGAAGAGGAAGGTGCGTATATCCAGGGCGTAATGCATGTAGGCAGTCGGCGTAAATTTCTATAATCGCCATTCTGATCCTTCTATCCCCAATAGACAACAGATTCGCCACCGGACGTCTGCTGAAAGCGCCGTCGGACGATGTCAATATTCGTCCGGCGCTTCATTGCTCACGGCAGTGGAAACACCAGGCAGGTGGTGGTCGCATGTGCGTAGAGCTTGCCGTCGACGTCGACGATGCGGCCTTCGGCGATGCCGACGCGATTGCCGACCTGGATGACCTTGCCTTCGGCGCGCACGGGACCGGTGGCGGCGGTCAGCGCGCGGATCAGATTGACCTTCAGTTCCAGCGTCGTGTAGCCCATGCCTTGCGGCAGCACGGAGTGCACCGCGCAACCGACGGCCGAGTCGAGCAGGGTGCAGAAGTAGCCGCCGTGCACGCTGCCCAGCGGATTGTAGTGCTGCTTGCCCGGCGTGCCCTGGAACACGATGCGGCCGGGTTCGCCTTCGATCGGGATGAAGTCCATGGTTTCACAGATGGGCACCGACGGCAGTTCGCCATCCCAGATGCGCTGCAGGAAATCCATGCCGGTGCCAGCCTTCAGTTGCTCCATCGAGGCCACGCCGGGGGCGGCGAGTTTGGCGCGGACTTCGGCTTCTCGGGTTTGCCATTGCTTGAGTGTCTCTTCTCTGCTGCTCATGCTTTTCCTTGTCTTTATGGATGAGATGGATCCGGATTGCTGGTCGGTGAATTGTTACTTTTATGATGAAAGAATGGCTTCATTATGCCTTGCCCGTTTTCGCTTGCGGCGCCCGATGCGTGAATTCGGTGGGTAAAACAATGATTTTTCATGATGCAAAAATATCGTTTCATATCGTGAAAAATGCGATTGCGCAGCATCATGGATTTATTTCATTTCCAGAAATTTCATTTCGTATCGCAAAATTTAATATTTAAATATTTGAATAATAAGGAAAATATTTTATTGATATGTCTTATATAAGACATTGTTGCTGCGCACCTAAAAGCCTACTATGAAGTCATGGAATTCACTTTTGACCTCCATTTTCGATGACCGTACTTGATTACCTAAGGAGATTGACCATGACGACACGTGAACAGCAAATTCAGGCATTGGCAAAAGACTGGGCGGAAAATCCGCGCTGGAAAGGCGTCAAGCGCAACTACAGCGCCGACGACGTGGTGCGTTTGCGCGGTTCGGTGCAGATCGAACACACCCTGGCCAAACGCGGTGCTGAAAAACTGTGGAACCTGGTCAATAACGAACCCTTCGTCAACGCGCTGGGCGCCCTGACCGGCAATCAGGCCATGCAGCAGGTCAAGGCCGGCCTGAAAGCGATTTACCTGTCCGGCTGGCAGGTTGCGGGCGACGCCAACCTGGCCGGCGAAATGTATCCCGACCAATCGCTGTATCCGGCCAACTCGGTGCCGATGGTGGTCAAGCGCATCAACAATACCTTCCAGCGCGCCGACCAGATTCAATGGTCGGAAGGCAAGAACGACATCGACTTCTTCGCGCCTATCGTGGCCGATGCGGAGGCCGGTTTCGGCGGCGTGCTGAATGCCTATGAGCTGATGAAATCGATGATCGACGCCGGCGCCGCCGGCGTCCACTTCGAAGATCAGCTGGCATCGGTGAAGAAGTGCGGCCACATGGGTGGCAAGGTGCTGGTGCCGACGCGCGAAGCGGTGGAAAAACTGAACGCCGCGCGTCTGGCCGCCGACGTCTCCGGCACGACCACGCTGGTGATTGCCCGCACCGATGCGGAAGCGGCCGATTTGCTGACGTCCGACGTGGACGACAACGACAAGCCTTTCCTGACCGGCGAGCGCACTGTCGAAGGTTTCTTCAAGACGCGTCCGGGCATCGAGCAGGCCATCTCGCGCGGCCTGGCCTATGCGGATTATGCCGATCTGGTCTGGTGTGAAACCGGCAAGCCGGATCTCGCCTTCGCCAAGAAATTCGCCGAAGCCATCCACGCCAAGTTCCCCGGCAAGATGCTGTCGTACAACTGCTCGCCGTCGTTCAACTGGAAGAAGAACCTGGACGACGCCACCATCGCCAAATTCCAGAAGGAACTGGGCGCCATGGGCTACAAGTTCCAGTTCATCACGCTGGCCGGCTTCCACGCGCTGAACTATTCGATGTTCAACCTGGCGCACGGCTATGCGCGCAACCAGATGTCGGCCTTCGTGGAACTGCAGGAAGCCGAATTCGCCGCTGCCGACAAGGGTTTCACCGCCGTCAAGCATCAACGCGAAGTCGGTACCGGTTATTTCGACGCGGTCACCCAGGCGATCCAGCAAGGCCAGTCGTCGACGACCGCCTTGCACGGCTCGACCGAAGATGAACAATTCTTCGACGGCAAGGAAAAGAAGGTAGCGTAAGAATTTTGCCTAAAGGCGATTGAAGTTTCAGGAGGTACCCACCTCCGTCCTGCGGGAGCCGCACTCCACAAGAGTGCGGCTTTTTTATTATGGACGGGAGATCATGCCGTCGCGCACCTCGAACACGGCGTCGCCGAGCACCTCGACGTCGGCGGGATCGTGGGTGATGATCAGCATCGGCACGCGCAGCTGCTGTTGCAGTTCGCTGAGTTCGTGACGCATGCGTTCGCGCAGCGACAGGTCGAGCGCGGAGAAGGGCTCGTCCAGCAGCAGGATGTCGGGTTGCGCCACCAGCGCCCGCGCCAGGGCGACGCGCTGGCGCTGGCCGCCGGAAATTTGCGAGGGATAACTGGCGGCGGTGCCTTCCAGGCCGAACGCCTCCAACCAGCGGGCGACCGAGGGATGCGAAGCCGGCCTGCGCAGGTTGAAGCAGCCGCGCTGCAATCCGAAGGCGATATTTTGCGCCACCGTCAGGTGCGGGAACAGCGCATAGTCCTGGAACAGATAGGCAACATTGCGTTGCTGCGGACGCACGTTGACGCCGTGTGCGGCATCGAACAGCGTGCGCTGGTTCAGCGTGATCCTGCCTTCGTCGGGCGTCATGAGACCGGCGACGGCCTTGAGCGTCAGGCTCTTGCCGGCGCCCGAAGGACCGTACAGCACGATGCGGTCGCTGTCGGAGACAAAGTCGATGCTGAGCCGGAAGGTGCGGTCGTCGGCGCGCAACTCCTTGCGGATGTGGACGGCGACGCTCATGACAGGTCCGCCCGGCGCGTGTGTCCCGGCATCAGGCGGCCGGCGATCAGCAACACGGCGACGCAGGTGACCGAGGTGATCACGACCAGCAGGGTAGCGGTGGAGTCGTCGCCGGCCTGCACCGCTTCGTAGATGGCGACCGAGAGCGTCTGCGTGCGCCCCGGCAGATTGCCGGCGATCATCAGGGTCGCGCCGAATTCGCCCAGCGCGCGTGCAAACGCCAGCAGCACGCCCGCGGCAATGCCGCGCGCCGCCAGCGGCAGGCTCACGCGAAAGAATACGCCGGCTTCGGACACGCCGAGCACGCGCGCGGCGTTTTCCAGCTGCTTGTCGACATTTTCAAAGGCGGCGCGCGCCGACTTCAGCACCAGCGGGAAGGCCACGATGGTCGAGGCGATCACTGCGCCTTGCCAGGTGAACACCAGCTCGATGCCCATGCCCGAGAGCCAGGCGCCGAAGGTGCCGCGCTTGCCGAACAGCACCAGCAGGTAATAGCCGAGCACGGTCGGCGGCAGCACCAGCGGCAGGGTGAGGATCGAATCGATCAGGTCGCGCAGCGGCGAACGCCACCGCGACAACCCGTAAGCCGCCGCGACGCCGAAGAAGAGATTGAGCACCGTTGCCCAGCCCGCGACCTTGAGCGAGAGCAGCAACGGGGTCCAGACTGCACCCATAAGAGACGTGATGGAGAGTTGATCAGCCCGCAGCGTATCAGGGTTTGAGGAAGCCGTAACGCGCCAGTACTGCCTGGCCGGCGACCGATTGCACATAGGCGAGGTATTTCGCGGCCAGTTCCGCCTGCGCGGTGCTTGCCGTCACCGCGATCGGATAGGTGGCGGGCGTATCAGAGGGAATGCGGATGGCGACCTTGACCTTGTCCGGCATGACGGCGGCATCGGTGGCGAAGACGAAGCCGGCTTCGACTTCACCGCGCGCGACGTAGTCCAGGCTCTGGCGCACGTTTTGCGCCATGACGCCCTTGGCCAGCACGGCGTCCCACAGGCCGGCGCTTTCCAGTGCGGTCCTGGTGTAGCGGCCGAACGGCACCGACGCCGGATTGCCGAGTGCGATCTTCCTGACGGCGGGCCGGGTCAGGTCCTTCAGGCTGGCCAGCGGCAGGGTGCTGTCGCCGGGAACGATCAGGACGATCTGGTTGGCGGCGAAATTCCTGCGCGTGGACACTTGCACGGCCTTTTCCGCAACAGCCTTGTCCATTGCAGTCTGGTCGGCCGAGGCGAAGACGTCAGCCGGTGCGCCGCGCACGATTTGCTGCATCAGGATGTCGGAAGCGCCGAAGTTGTTGATCACCTTGACGCCGGGATTCTGTTGTTCAAACGCCGTGCCCAAGTCCTTGAACGCGTTGGTCAGGCTGGAGGCGGCGGAGACGACGAGGTCTGTCGCCTGCGCCGTTGCGGCCATGAAAGGCAGCGCCGCCAGCACGACCGCTGTGATCGCTGTGGTCGCGGCGAGCCGGCGCATGGCATGGGCGGGGAAGGGGGTGGGCATGGGAGTTCCTGTTTTTCTGATGGAGTGAAGAATCTTGTCGGAATATACGTAAGGATATAACGATAGTCAATTCGCTGCCGCATAGTCATGTAATTTGCTCGGAGCCCTTGCTACAATCGCGGTCATGACAAATTCCAAAACCGTACGCCTGCGCGTAATGCAGGGCGACACGATCGCCTTCGGCCCCGGCAAAGCCGCCTTGCTGCTGGCGATCGACCGCACCGGATCGATTTCCGGGGCGGCGCGGGAAATGGAAATGTCATATCGGCGCGCGTGGCTGCTGGTCGAAGAAATGAACCGCTGCTTCAAGCAACCGCTGGTGGCAACCGCAACCGGCGGCGCCAAGGGCGGCGGCGCCAGCATCACCGAACTGGCGCGCGAGGTGGTGGCCTGCTACCAGCACATGCAAAAGAAGGCCGACAGCGCCGTCGAAAAAGACATGCAGCACCTGCAATCGCTGATCGCCGGCAAGGACTGAACGCCGACCGATGCGCAACGCCCTACTCAAATACCGGTTCCGCCTGCAAAACTGGCTGCGCATGTCGGAGAGCCATGCGATGCTGCTGTGGGCGGCCGTGATCGGCTTCGTCGGCTCGCTGGCGACGATCGCTTTCCGTGAATGCATCGAAGCCGTGCAATATCTGCTGACCGGACATAGCGGCAGTTTTGTCGAAATCGCCAAGGGTTTGTCCTGGCAAATGCGCGTGCTGTTGCCGACCGGCGGCGGTGTGGTGGCCGGTCTGATTCTGCTCTGGGCCAAACGCATGCCGGCCGGCGCCGCCTCGGACTACATGGAAGCAGTGGCCATCGGCGACGGCCGGATCCCGATTCGCCACACCTTGCTGCGCAGCCTGTCGTCGCTGGCCACGGTCGGCTCTGGCGGCTCGATCGGGCGGGAAGGGCCGATGGTGCAACTGGCGGCCTTGTGCGCCTCGCTGGTCGGCCGCTTCGCCCACTTTCCGTCGTCGCGCATGCGGCTGCTGGTGGCGTGCGGCGCTGCGGCCGGGATCACCTCGGCCTACAACGCGCCGATCGCAGGCGCCTTCTTCGTCACTGAAATCGTACTCGGCGCGCTGGTCATGGAGAGCTTCGGTCCGGTGGTGGTGGCGTCCGTGGTGGCGAATATCACGATGCGCGAGCTACCGGGTTACAAGCCGGCTTACGAGATGCCGTATTTCCCGGAAGTGGCCGGCGTCGAGATCATCCTGTTCGTGGTGCTGGGCGTGATCGCCGGATTGCTGGCGCCGCAATTCCTGCGCCTGCTCGAGTTGAGCAAGGCCCTGTTCCGGAAGACACGCCTGCCGCTGCCGTTGCGGCTTGGCCTGGGGGGGCTGCTGGTCGGCCTGTTGTCGGTGCGCGTGCCGGAAGTGTGGGGAAACGGCTACAGCGTGGTCAATTCGCTGCTGCACACCGACTGGCTGTGGTCGACGGTGCTGATTGTGATGATTTACAAGATCGTCGCGACGGCGCTGACCACCGGTTCGGGCGCAGTCGGCGGGATTTTTACCCCGACCTTGTTTGTCGGCGCGGCCATCGGTTTCCTGTTCGGCGATGCGGCGCATATGTTGTGGCCGCATGCGATTTCGCAGCCGTTCGCGTATGCCATGGTGGGCATGGGCGCGTTCCTGGCGGCGGCGACCAATGCGCCACTGATGGCGATCCTGATGATCTTCGAGATGACGCTGAGCTATCAGGTGGTGCTGCCGCTGATGCTGTCATGCGTGGTGGCGTATGTCATCGCGCGCAGCCTGGACGGCAATTCGATGTACGAAATCACGCTCAAGCGTCATCGCGACGCCGCGGAACGCATCCGCCTGCGCGGCACCCACATGAGCGAGCTGATCAAGCCGGCCGAAACGGTATTACCCAAGGATGCGCCGTTTTCGGAGGTGACCCGCATCTTCCTGCAATATCCGGTCAAGTACATCTACATCACCGATCAGGAAAACCGCTACCTGGGCGTGGTGGCCTTGCAGGACGTGACCTCGCTATTGCTCGACAAGGACGATATCGGGACGAAGTGCGCCGGGGATTTCATGCGCACCCACTTCCTGCATGAAGTGACGCCGGACATGTCGCTGGGAGAAGCTTTGCAACTGTTCCTCGATCATCAGGGCGAACGCTTGCCGGTGATTTCCAGCACCGAAGATCCTCGCCTCCTGGGCGTGGTGTTCAAGACGTCGTTGCTGGATGCGTATTTCCGCCTGGATCGTTCGGACGAGTAGGTTGCTTAAAAAGTTGTTGATGGCTTTGTAACATTCGGGAGCCGGCCGACTATTCGGCAAGCAACCTTGTTAGAATGCGAAATTAAATGTGAGAAACTACCAAATTACGCGGTTTTTTGCGTGATCTTGGTACAAGCACTGCCATAGCCGATAACGGCCACCACCATTTCAGGGATTCGAACGATTTTATGCTGAGTTACCGCCATGCCTTCCACGCTGGCAATCACGCTGATGTGCTCAAGCACATGGTGACGATCCAGTTGATGCGTTATCTCGGCCAGAAAGACACTCCCTACATGGTGATCGACACCCATGCCGGCGGAGGCGTCTATGCGCTGGACGGGAACTACGCCAGCAAGAACGCCGAATACGAAACCGGCATCGCCCCGCTGTGGGATCGCACCGATCTGCCCGAAGCCGTTGCCGACTACGTGCAACTGGTGAAAGACCTCAATCCCAGCGGCAAGATGCGTTACTACCCGGGTTCGCCGTATTGCGCCAATCAGGTAATGCGCGAGCAGGATCGCCTGCGGCTGTTCGAGCTGCATACGACCGAAAGCAAGGTGCTGGCCGACAATTTCCGCAAACTCGATGCGCACGCCGCCGAGCAGGGCAAGCGCCCCAGCGCGCGCGGCAAGCGCGTAATGATCGAGCGCGGCGACGGTTTCCTCGCGCTCAAAGCCTTGCTGCCGCCGCCGTCACGGCGCGCGCTGGTGCTGATCGATCCGCCTTACGAAGACAAACGCGACTACCAGAAGGTCAAGGAAGCCCTGCAGGATGCGCTGGTACGCTTCCCGACCGGCACCTATGCGGTCTGGTATCCTGTGCTGCAACGGATTGAGTCCAAACAGTTTTCCGACCGCCTCAAGCGCCTCGGGGCCAAGAGCTGGATCAATGTCACGCTGTCGATCAGTTCGCCGTCGCCGGATGGCTTCGGCCTGCACACCAGCGGCATGTTCGTGCTGAATCCGCCCTGGACGCTGCTGGCGACCCTGAAGGAGGTCATGCCGTACCTGGTGAAGGTGCTGGGTCGCGACAGCGGCGCCGGTTTCCTGCTGGAATCGGGAGAGGCCTGAATGTACCGTTCCGACGAGGCTTGCGCCGGCATGTTTTGCCGCCGTCTCATCTGTGAAATGTTTTTTGGTAGCGACGATGCATCAGGGCATACAATAGAAGATCATGCCAAAGTTTCATTGCCTGCCGAAAGTGCCGGGGTTATTCAAAACAAGAAATCATGACCGACTCGTCTCCTGATCACGGCGCCGCCCCGGCGCATCATGCCCATGATTTTTTCCTGGCCCGACAACCGATCCTGAACCGTGAACAGGAACTGATCGGTTACGAGCTGCTGTTCCGCAACGCCGCGTTCGGCCCGGCCAACGTCAATGATGACGTTTCCGCCACCGCATCCGTCATCGCGCACGCGTCGGAACTGGGCCTCAACAACGTCATCGGCAGCCTGCACGGCTTCATCAACGTCGACGCCACCGTGCTGATGAGCGACTTCATCAATTTCCTGCCGGCCGACAAGGTCGTGCTGGAAATCCTCGAAACCGTCAAGGTCACCCCCGAACTGGTCAAGCGCGTCAACGAATTGGTCCGCGCCGGCTATGTATTTGCGCTGGACGACGTGATCGCCGAATCGGAAGACATCGCGCAACTGCTGCCGCTGGTCAAGATCATCAAGATCGACGTGATGGAGCTGGATTCGAGCAAGCTGCTCAAGCTGAGCGTGCACTTCAAGCGCGCGCAAAAGATGCTGCTCGCCGAAAAGGTCGAGACGGTCGAACAGTTCCGCGATTGCGTGACCTTCGGCTTCGACTACTTCCAGGGCTATTACTTCGCCAAGCCGGTGATCCTGCAGGGCAAGAAGCTGGAAGCGTCCAAGATCGTCATCATGCACATCCTGACGCTGCTGGTGCGCAACGTCGACAATGGCGAGATCGTGCGCTACATCAAGCGCGACGTGGCGCTCAGCCTGACGCTGCTGCGTCTGGTGAATACCCCGGTGTACGGTTTCATGAAGCATATCGATTCCCTCGGCCAGGCGCTGATCGTGCTGGGCCGTCGCCAGCTCAAGCGCTGGATGCAGATCCTGCTGTTCGCCAATACCGAAAAGGACAAGGCGCATACGCTGTCGCCGTTGCTGATCCTCGCGGCCACGCGCGGCAAGATGCTGGAACTGATTACCGAAAAGATTCGTCCCGGTCGCCGCAAGATGTCCGAAATTGCGTTCACCGTCGGCATCATGTCCCTGGTTGACGCCTTGTTCGGCATGCCGATGGAAGCCATCCTCACGCAGATCACGGTCAGCGCTGAAATCCGCGATGCGCTGCTGTTCCGCACCGGTTTCTACGGCGAGATACTGCAACTGGCTGAAGCGACCGAGAAAGCCGACAAGACGCCGGAACAGATGCTGGAATTGCTCAACGGTCTGCAACTGAGCGCAGAGGATTTCTACGAGGTGGAAACTCAGGCGTTCGAGTGGGGCAATAACATTTCCACCAACATGGGACATGTGCCGGAGAAGAAAGTCGAAGCCGAAGCCGGCGCCGGCAATGTTGCCGAGCAGGACAGCTGATTCACTGCCGCCGACGCCATGTCGGCGGACGCATCCTCATACTTGTTCCCCGGTTATTCCCGATCACGCCGCCTTGCGGCGTATTTTCTTATCATGCGCGCCAGGCGATTGCCCTGGCCGCTACGTCCGTTACGAGCGCCCAAACGCTCTTTGACCGATGCCCACCAGCGCCGTCGCGCCGCCTTGAACGTCGCGAGTCCGGCCTCGACCTGCTGCCACGCGCGCGTTGCACGCAGTTGCGCGATCATGCGGTCCTTGAAGCGCAGCACGATATCCCGATAGCGGGCAAACCACGGCAACGACAGCAACGCTTTTTGCGTCAGCGTATACAGGCGCGCCACCAGCGCCGTGCCGAGCACCTTGGCGCTGACGATGATGATCAGGCCCAATGTCGGATGGCCGTGAGCAATCGACATCAGGGCCAGGATTTTGACGGGAAGCAACAACAGGCTGGGCGCCACAAAAATAACCAGGGCGACGTAGGGCGGAACGCCGGCTATCCAAGCTTCCAGGCGCGCCACAAAGGGAATCAGCGGCAGCCGGGCGAAGAGGCGCTTGCTGGCGTTCCACAGCCATTCTTCGAGCAGCAACAACAGTGCAGCCGTGTAGACGAAGGGCGCCAGCAGGTATTTTCTGATCTTGTGCGACAAGGAAGTCCTCAAGGATGCGCGAAGGCCGCTACAGGCATATGTTGGGCGGGCGCGCCAAAAACAAGCCGGACTTGCCTCAGGGAATTCCTTGCGCGCGTTGCGCGGGTCAGCGCACCTGGCGCTGGTTGATCAGGGTGAGCCAGCGATCGCCCCATTTTTCATCGCTCATGCAGGAGGCGTAGCCGGTCACGGTGCGTGCGGCGCGTTCCAGCAGCTGGATGTCGGCTTCGTGCTGGCGCGCCACGTGCGGGTCTTCCAGGAACAGCACGCGGCGGCATTCGTGTTCGAGGATCAGCTCGGCGATCTGGGCGTCGCCACCCAGCGGACCGCTCAGGAAAGGCTTGACCCAGTTGCGGCCCGCTTCGCCCTTGATCTTGACGGCCAGCTCGTTAAGCAGCCCGCCGGTGGTGCCGGTGGCGCAGCGGAAGCCGAAGCTGTCGAGTACGTCGAAATGGCGTTCGGCCAGTTGCAGCATGCGCGTTTTCATCGAATCGTGGGCGATCAGGGCGATGCCTTCGTCGGCCAGCCTGAACGAGCCGTCGCGAGCCGGGTCGGGCGCAGCGCCGCCGGCGATTGCCTCCAGCTCGAACCATTCCTGCGCGCCGGCCAGCGTCGACAGGAAGGGTTTGCCGTGAATCACGCACTGGCGCTTGAGCGCCACCGCTTCAGGGAAGGTCGAGGATGGATCGACCGGATCGATCAGGTAAATGATGGCGTCCAGCATGCGCGCTGGGTCGCTGTCGACCACGCGCGACACCAGCTTCATCAGGCCGCCCTGGCGCCCGTAAGGGAAACGCTCGATGTGCGGATAACCCGGCAGCAGGCCGAGATGGCCGATGGCGTCGAGCGTGCGTCCGACCACGACCAGTTCCGGTTGCAGCGCTTCGATGCGCGCGCGCGAACCCTGGAGCAGTTGCACCAGCGCAGAGTTGGGGGCGTCCTGATGGGCGCGGTTGGCGGCCAGGCCGATACGGTAGCGAGTCGTGGAAGAAGTCATGGAAAAGGCGGAAGAAGTCTGTGCGGGGGGCTTAGCGTCGGCGCAGTGTAATTGCGCTCTCGGGGACTTTAACATACCGCTACAATGATGGACAGGTTCAAGACTTGGACCAGATCGAATATGCAAGCGAGAACATGAATAAAGCATTCGTAAAAGAATCCGACGGCGACGACGACGAGGAACTGGCGTTGCCAGCCATCCCTGCGGGCACCAAGAACTACATGACCCCGGCGGGGCACAAGCGCATCAAGGACGAGCTGTTGCAACTGATCGATGTCGATCGTCCGGAAGTGGTGCGCATCGTGCACTGGGCCGCCTCCAACGGCGACCGTTCGGAAAACGGCGACTACATCTACGGCAAGCGCCGCCTGCGCGAGATCGATCGCCGCATCCGCTTCCTGACCAAACGCCTCGACATCGCCGAAGTGGTGGATCCCAGCATCCATCACGGCAACGACCAGGTCTTTTTCGGCGCCACGGTCACGTATGAGAACCAGGATGGCATCGAACACACCGTGACCATCGTCGGCATCGACGAGCTCGATCCGCTCAACGGCAAGATCAGCTGGATCTCCCCTGTGGCGCGCGCCTTGACCAAGGCCCGCGAAGGCGACGAAGTCACGTTGCAGACGCCGGCCGGTGTGGAGCAATTGACCATCCTCGACGTCAGCTATCCGGCGCCGGGGAAGTGAGCCGTCCTTGAGCCGTCCCTGAGCCGGTGCGTTGCCGGTCCGGCCGCACAGCGCTTGGAACGGATTCTGCTTCCGGTTCCTGCAGCGACCTCGTATCGATTTCCCGATTTCTTCCGATCAAGTCAAAGGCCCGTCCATGTCCATCGTCTACGCCAGCCTGAATCATCCGCAACGCGTGGCTCTTGCCGCGGAAGTGCATTCGCGGCCGTTCCTGCACCTGAGCGCGCCGGAAAGCCTGACCCATCTCGCGGTCTACCTGCGCGACCAGGACGGCGCAGGCGCCAGCACCGACGCCAACCATCACGTCACTTTCCAGCATGCCTTGCTGTCGGACCTGTGCCTGCATTTTGGCGTGACCGCGCCGGGCACGGATGCCAAGCATTTCTTCCATGACTTCGGCCGTTTCCGCCTCAAGTGGGAATGCCATACCGAATTCGCCAGTTACACCTTTGCGCAGAGCCATGACGCGGCGCTGACGACCGATGAAGCTTTTGCCGCCGCGCCGCTCAGGCATGTACCGCAGCAGTGGCTGCTGGCGTTGCAGGGAAAAATCATGGTTGCCGCACACGTGGTGCTGGAACGTGCGCCCGAACATGACGCCGCCGCAAGCATGGCGCGCCTGTTCGAAGGCAAGCTCTTGTCCTCGAGCAAGGTATTGCAGGGCGGTGAAATCTGGACCGATTTCGTGATCCAGGCGGACGGCTTCAGCCGCTTCGTGGTGCGCGATATCGACTTGCGCGACCTGCAGGGCGGACGCCTGGTACAGCGCATCCTGGAAATCGAAACCTACCGCATGATGGCCTTGCTGGGCTTGCCGCATGCGCTGCAGGCCGGACCGGTGCTCAACGCTATCGAAAGCGACCTGGCCACGCTGACGGCGGCGATGGTGGATGCCGAACATGGCGGCGGCAATACCAGCGCAGGGCACGCGGAGGACGAGCGGATCCTGCGCGAGATCACCGGACTGGCGGCGCGCATCGAAAAGATGTCGCTCGAGAACAGTTATCGCTTTTCGGCGTCGCAGGCGTACTTCCGGCTGGTCAAGGCGCGTATTGAAGAGCTGCGCGAAACGCGCGCGGAAGGCGTACCCACCATCGGCGAATTCATGGAGCGCCGTCTCGCCCCTGCAATGGATACCTGCACATCGGTGGCCCATCGTCAGAAAGCATTGGCGGAACGGATTGCGCATACCAACGATCTGCTCCGCACGCGCATCGGCATCGTGCAAGAGCAGCAGAATCGCCAGATCCTCGAATCGATGAATGCCCGTGCGGCGCAGCAGCTGCGCCTGCAACAGGCGGTCGAGGGTTTGTCGGTGGCGGCGATTTCCTACTACATGGTGGGATTGTTCGGCTATCTCGGCAAAGCGCTCAAGGCGGCCGGTGTGCCGATCAATCCGGACGTGGCCACAGGGCTGATGGTGCCGGTGTTCGCGGTCGGCGTGTGGTTCGGCTTGCGGCGCTTGCACAAGAGCGTGCATGTACCTGAAATGAACTGAAAAATACGCAGGCGCAAAAAAGCCGGATCGTGATGATCCGGCTTTTTTGCCTTCGGAAAGCCGATCAGACGAGTGCGCTGATCTTTTCCTGTGCTTGCGATACGGTCTGCCTGGCTTTTTCTTCACCCATCGATACGCCTTCGGCGGCGATCAATTCAACGTCGGTGATACCCAGGAAACCCAGCACGCTGCGGATGTAAGTGCCGTTGAAGTCCAGCGGTTGCGCAGGACCTTCGGAATAGACGCCGCCGCTGCTGAGGATCACGACGGCGCGCTTGCCGCTCAGCAGGCCGGTGGGTCCGTTTGCCCCGTACAAAAAGGTGCGGCCGACGCGGCTGATATGGTCAACCCATGCCTTGAACGCCGATGGCGGCGCGAAGTTGTACATCGGCACGCCGATGACCAGCGTATCGGCGGCGATCAGTTCGTCCACCAGCTTGTCGGATTCGGCGATGATGGCTTGCTGTTCCGCGCTGCGCTTATCGGCAGGCGTGAAATACGCGCCGATCATGGCTTCGGTGATGTGCGGCAGCGTCTGGCTTGCCAGGTCGCGTCGGACGACTTTGCCGCCGGCGTTCCTGGCTTGCCATTGCTCGGCATAGGCAGCGCTGAGCTGGCGGGTGAGGGAGCCGGTGTAGCGGGCGCTGGAGTCGATGTGCAGAAGAGTGCTCATATTGTTTCCTTGGAAAGTTGCCTTGAATTATCGGGTCGCGTTGGATGGCGATGAAAGGAATATAGAGGCTTTCCAATAACTTCAATAGGTGGGAGAATCTGCTTTCACCAGTCCATTTTTAGGATGAATGTCATGTTGGATCTGAACGATGTCTCCGTTTTCGTCGAAGTCGTGCGCGCCGGCAGTTTTGCCGCCGCAGGGCGCCGCCTTGGCATACCTTCGAACACCATCAGCCGGCGCTTGCAATTGCTGGAGGAAAACCTCGGTGTGCGGCTGCTGCAGCGCTCGACGCGGCAGCTGAACATGACGGCGGCGGGGCGGGAGTTCTTCGACCGCTGCGCGCCCGGCATCGAAGACATCCAGCACGCCGGCGCCAGCCTGTCAGAAGGCAACCGGGAGCCGAGCGGGGTCTTGCGGGTGGCGGCGCCGGCGGACTTTTTCGACAATTTCGCCATGGAGTGGATGGCTGAATTCATGCAGCGCTATCCGCGCGTGCATCTGGAGTTTCAGCTCAGCGACGAGCGCGTCGATCTGATCGCCGAAGGCATTGACCTGGCTTTTCGCGCCGGACAGTTGCCCGACTCCAGCCTGGTGGCGCGCAAACTGGGCAACAGCCATCGCGGGCTGCTGGCCAGTCCTTCGTATCTGGCCAGGCACGGCGCACCGGAATCGCTGGAAGCGCTGGCCCGGCACGACTGCCTGGCCGCCTCCAATACCCCGCAAGCCGCGATATGGCGGCTGGAAGGGCCGCAAGGAGTGGAAAGCATCCGTGTAACGCCGCGCCTGTGCATCAACACCGCACAGGGATTGCTGCGCGCAGCCAGGGCAGGACTCGGCATTGCGTTGTTGCCGATGCTGGTGGCCTCGGAAGATTTGCGGCGCGGCTCGCTGGTCAGCATCTTGCCGCAGTACCAGCGCGATATCAGCGGCATGTACGCGGTGTATCCGAACCGGCGCCAGTTGTCGCTGGCGGTCAGCGCCCTGATCGAGTTCGTGGCGGACAAGGTCCGGCACGGCGCGTGCAACGGTGAGCAGAGCATGGAGTTTGCCGTGCCGGAGACACAGGCGGCACTGGCATAAGGTCTGATGAGGTCTGTGCAGGCCGATAGCGCCATCCGCGGCGGGTGATGCAGCCTGCTCGACAACAAATGATCCATTTTTTGTATTCGCAAGTGACGGCATTCGTATCTCTTTGAGTTCTTCACGGTTTTTCAGACTTGTTGACGCATCTGGTGCGGTGGCCCAAACAGCGGGGGTTAAGATATTTTTTTGACGATACGCGATACCGTCAAATACCCGTGATGTTTGTCAATGGAATGGAGAAGCCGCTGCAATGATCTCGAAAATGATTTTCCCGACGGTGCTGTCCGTTATCGTCGCCTTGTCTTTGCATGTTTCAGCGCAGCCGACGGACGGCAGTCTGCGATTGCAGCAAGTGCTCATGTTCAGTCGTCACAACCTGCGCGCGCCGTTGGCCGACAACGGCAGCGTGCTGGAACAATCGACCAGGAAACCGTGGCCGCAGTGGGAAGTGCCGGGCGGCCATCTGACCGCCAAGGGCGGGGTGCTCGAAGTCTATATGGGGCACTACACCCGCGCGTGGCTTGCGCAACAGGGATTGGCGAAAAAGTCGGAGTGTCCCGCGCCTGACGATGTGCTGGTCTACGCCAACAGCTTGCAGCGCACCGTTGCCACCGCGCAGTTTTTTGTCGCCGGCGCTTTTCCCGGTTGCGAGATTGCGGTGACCCATCAGCGCAAGATGGGCACGATGGATCCGACCTTCAATCCCGTTGTCGCCGATGGCAGTGAGGGTTTCAATCGAAGCGCCCTGGCCGCCATGAAGAGTGTGGAAGAGACCCTTCGCCTGGGATCGGCCTACGAGCATCTGGAAAAGATCATCGATTACAAGAGTGCGGCAGCGTGCGAAGGAAAGCCGGACTGTTCGCTGAGCGGCGGCATGCCGAACAAATTCAGCGCCGTCAGCGGCAAGGAGCCGGCGGTAAGCGGGCCGTTGAAGGTGGGGAATTCCCTGGTGGATGCGTTTACGCTGCAATACTATCAAGGCTTTCCCGAGGCGCAGATTGCCTGGGGCCAGATCACGACGCCTGAGCAGTGGCGCGCGTTGTCGGAAATCAAGAACGGCTACCAGGATGCGCTGTTCACGTCGCCGCTGATGGCACGCGAAGTCGCCGCGCCATTGCTGGCATATATCCGCAAGAGCATGATCGACCAGGATAAAACGCGCGCACCGAAAGTGATCCTGATGGTCGGTCACGACTCCAACGTCGCATCGCTTCTCAGCGCGTTGGATTTCAAGGCTTATGACTTGCCGGAGCAGAACGAGAAGACGCCGATTGGCGGGATGGTCGTCTTTCAACGCTGGCATGACGCCAGGAACAATAAAGCGCTGATGAAGGCCGAATATGTCTATCAGAGCGCCAGGCAGCTTCGCGACGCCCAGCCCCTGAACATGGAAAATCCGCCGAAGAGGGTAGTCTTGCAGATGAATGGCTGTCCGGTGGACGCCGACGGCTACTGCGCTTGGGAAGCCTTTGTGCAAGCCCTCAATCGGGCGCAAAAAGAGACTGCGCTGCCTTAGCTTAGTTAGCTTAGCTGCGTTCGCGCAGGATGCGCGCGACGCTGTCGATGCTGCGGATGCCACGCATGGTGCGGGCAAGGTGGACGCGGTCTTCGACCTGGATGGTGAAGCGCAGATGCTTCATCGACGGATCGCCGTCGTCGTCCATGCTGACCGAGACGATATGGGCATCGGCTTCGCCGATTTCGGCGGCGATGCGCGCCAGCGTGCCTTTCTGGTTATGCGCCAGGATGGTGATGCGGCATTCAAAGCGGCGGTTGAGCTCGCCCGCCCAGGTGACTTCGATCCAGCGGTCCGGTTCTTTCTCGCGATGCCGTTTGGCGGTTTCGCAATCGTCGACGTGGACAATCAGCGCCTGATCGTGTTTCAGATGGCCGATCAGCTTGTCGCCCGGAATCGGCTGGCAACATGTCGCCAGCTGGACGGTTGCGCCTTCGTTGCCGGTAATGACCACCGGATCCGGTTTGCTCGGCAGCATATGGCCTTCGACATCGAGCTGCGGCACTGCGCCGCCATTCTCGGTCATCCCCATGATGTGACGCGCCACCAGCGGCGCCATGCGTGTACCGATGCCGATGTCGGCATATAGCTCATCCATGGTCTTGGCGCTGGATTCGTTGAGCAGGCGCTCGATCAATAGAGTCGGCAGATCAGGATCCAGTCCGAGCGTATTGAGTGCGTTGGTCAGCAGGCGCTTGCCGAGAGCTTGCGACTCGGCCAGGTTGACCGTGCGCAGGCGATGGCGGATCGCCGAGCGCGCTTTGCCGGTGCGGACATAGCCGAGCCAGTTCGGGCTCGGGCGCGAGGACGGCGAGGTGATGATTTCGACGATGTCGCCGTTGTGCAGTTCGGTGCGCAATGGCGCCGGCTCGTGGTTGATCACGACCGAGGTGGTCTGGTCGCCGATGTCGGTATGGATGTTGTAGGCGAAGTCCAGCGCCGTGGCACCGCGCGGCAGGGCGATGATCTTCGACTTCGGCGTGAAGACATAGACCGAGTCCGGGAACAGGTCGACCTTGACGTGTTCGAGGAATTCGGCCGAGTCGCCGGTCTGTTTCTGGATGTCCAGCAGCGATTGCAGCCAGGCGTGGGTGCGTTGCTGCAGGTCGGTCAGGCTGCCTTCGTCGTCCTTGTACAGCCAATGCGCGGCGACACCCGATTCGGCCACGCGATGCATGTCTTGCGTGCGGATCTGGAACTCCACCGGCGTGCCGTAGGGGCCGATCAGCGTGGTATGAAGCGACTGGTAGCCGTTCAGCTTGGGAATCGCGATGTAATCCTTGAACTTGCCCGGCATCGGCTTGAACAGCGAATGCAGCGTACCCAGTGCGACGTAGCAATTGGCGAAGCTGTCGACCACCACGCGGAAGCCGTAGACGTCCAGCACCTGGGAAAACGTCAGGTGCTTGTTGCGCATTTTGCGGTAGATGCCGTACAGGGTCTTTTCGCGGCCGTCGACCTGGGCCGGGATGCCGGCGGCGATTAGCGTGCTGGTGACGGATTCGAGAATCTTGGTGACCACTTCGCGGCGATTGCCGCGCGCGGCCTTGACCGCCTTCGACAATGTCTTGTGGCGCAGCGGATGGAGATGCGAGAACGACAGTTCCTGCAGCTCGCGGTAAATATTGTTGAGACCGAGGCGATGCGCGATCGGCACGTAGACTTCCATCGTCTCGCGGGCGATGCGGCGCTTTTTCTCGGGAATCATCGCACCGAGCGTGCGCATGTTGTGCAGGCGATCGGCCAGTTTGACCAGAATCACGCGCACGTCGCGCGCCATCGCCAGCAGCATCTTGCGGAAGTTTTCCGCCTGGGCTTCGATCTGGCTCTGGAATTCGATCTTGTCGAGCTTCGACAAACCGTCGACCAGCGAGGCCACCGGCGCGCCGAAACGCTCGATCAGTTCTTCCTTGCGTACGCCCTGGTCTTCCATCACGTCGTGCAACAGCGCCGCCATCATGGCTTGCGCGTCGAGCTTCCAGTCGGCGCAAATTTCAGCGACCGCGAGCGGATGCGAGATGTAGGGTTCGCCCGACTTGCGCATCTGGCCCAGGTGCGCCTCATCCGAGAAGCGATAGGCTTCTTTGACCTTCTTCAGTTCGGAAGGCGTGAGGTATTCCTCGAGCTTGTGCGTCAGATGGGTAAACGTCGCCACGCCGCTGTGCAAAGCGGGAGCAGGAGGTGTCGCGGGAGATTTTGGGGAGTTCTGTTTTGACGCCGAGCGTCCGGAAGACGCTCGGGGAGTACCGTTGCTGCCAGTCGTACTAGTTGCGGATAACGGAGAACCGAGGGTTGAATCTGGGGGAATCAGGCTCATACGTTGGCGTTATCGGCAGCATGGACGAGAGTGAAACTCAGGCAGGCACTTTTTTCAGCATCTCGATGCCGACCTTGCCGGCTGCGATTTCGCGCAGGGCCGTCACGGTTGGCTTGTCCTTGGCGTCCACTTTCGGGGTGTGGCCTTGCAGCAGCTGGCGTGCGCGATAGGTTGCGGCCAGGGTCAGCTGGAAGCGGTTAGGGATTTGCTTGAGGCAATCTTCGATGGTGATACGGGCCATAAAAACTCCTGATTTCGTGTTGCTTGGTGATTCTGAATGATTCTGGTGGTTCCGGTTCAGCCGGCGTCCGCATTTTCATCGGATCCGGCCAGAGTGGTGCGCCTCGGGAGCGATTTACTCATCAACTCAGGTGATGGCATGAATGCCGAGCTGAGTGAACAGGAAGGTGTTGCGTGCAGCCTGTTGCGGGAAGCGGCAACGTGCTGCTTTCACAATTGCCGTCAATTCCGACAAAGCGACTGCAAACTCTTGATTAATAATAACATATTCGAACTCCGGCGAGTGGGCGATTTCGCCGCCGGCGGCCAGGATGCGCCGCGTGATGACGTGCGGTTCGTCCTGTCCGCGCTTTTTCAGGCGCTCTTCCAGCGCCGCGATCGATGGCGGCAGGATGAAGATGCCGATGGCGTTGGAGAACTGCTTCTTGACCTGCTGCGCACCTTGCCAGTCGATTTCCAGCAGCACGTCGGTGCCGTTGGAGATCTGGTCGGCGATCATCAGGCGCGAGGTGCCGTAGTAGTTGCCGTGCACTTCCGCCCATTCCAGGAATTCGCCTTCCGCCTGGCGCTTGAGGAAGTCGTCGGCGGTGGTGAAGTAGTATTCGCGGCCGTGTTCCTCGCCCGGGCGCGGCGGGCGCGTGGTGTAGGAAATCGACAGCTTGATCTCGGGTTCCTGCTTCAGCAGGGCGTTGACCAGCGTCGATTTGCCGGCGCCGGACGGCGCCACGACCATGAACAGGCTGCCGGAGGTTGGATTCTTGTTTGCCATGGGATGCTCTCTCGTGTCTGAATGTCGGGATCGGTTATGGTTATTCCAGGTTCTGCACCTGTTCGCGCATCTGGTCGATCAGCAATTTTAATTCCATCGACGCGTCGGCGAGCTCTTTCATGGCGGCTTTCGAACCGACCGTGTTGGCTTCCCGGTTGAGCTCCTGCATCATGAAGTCGAGGCGCTTGCCAACCTGGCCGCCTTTTTTCAGGATGTGGCGGGTCTCGGCCAGATGCGCCGACAGGCGCGCCAGCTCTTCGGCGATGTCGATGCGGATGCCGTACAGCGTGACTTCCTGGCGGATGCGTTCCAGCACTTCTTCGCGCGGCAGCGACGCAACGGCGCCGTCTTTGCTCGCCAGACCCAGTGCTTCCTGCATGCGTTCGGTGGCCTTTTGCTGGAATTGCGCCACCAGTTGCGGCACCAGCGGCGTGATGCGCGCGACGATGGCTTCCATGGCATCGATGCGGGTTTCCAGCACCGCCTGTAGCGCCGCGCCTTCACGTGCGCGGCTGTCGAGGAAGGCGGTCAGGGTTTGCTGCAGCGTCGCCAGCACGTCGGCTTGCAGCGTGTCCTGGCCGATTTCGGCCTCTTCGATGACGCCCGGCCAGCGCAGCAGCTCGGCCACGCTCAGCGGCGCCGCATCGATGAATTGCGCGCGCACCTGGCTTTGCAATTCCGCCAGCGTCGCCAGCAGGGCCTGGTTGAGCGCCTGGCTGGCCCCTTCGGCGGTCTTGCGGCCGAAGCTCAGGCGGCATTCGACCTTGCCACGCACCAGCTTGCTGATGATGGCCTCGCGCATGGCGGGCTCGACCGCGCGCAGGTCGTCGTTGACGCGGAATTGCAGGTCGAGGAAGCGCGAGTTGACGCTCTTGAGTTCAACGGTGATGGCGCCGGCGGCGGTGTCGCGCTTGGTGACGGCGTAGCCGGTCATGCTGTAAATGGTCAATCGATTCTCCGGATGTGGCGGGCCGCAGCTTGTGGCCGGCGACGTGAATGATGTGCAGGGAAGGCCGGCAATGCCAGGCTTCCTTTACAAACCGGCAATTTATCAAGACAATGCCGGTAAAAATTTAGCTCACCAACTTCAATAAGCTCATTGAGCTCGATGAGGCGTGATTGTATTTGGGTTTGGATAGCGCATTGTAAAAAGTTTGCTTGCCGCGCGCCATCAAAACCTCTTCTCCGGTTCTGCCCGGCCAACATGGCCCCAAGGCGTCCGTCACCGATTCCATAGGAAAAACCATGACCGCATTCCAACGTCCCAGCGGACGCGCCACCGCCGATCTGCGCACCGTCCGCCTGACGCGCCACTACACCAAGCATGCCGAAGGCTCCGTACTGGTCGAGTTCGGCGACACCCGCGTGCTGTGCACCGCCAGCATCGAAGAAAAGGTGCCGGGTTTCCTCAAGGGTAAAGGGCAGGGCTGGATGACCGCCGAATACGGCATGCTGCCGCGCTCGACGCATACCCGCATGGACCGCGAAGCCGCCAAGGGAAAACAGTCCGGCCGCACCCAGGAAATCCAGCGCCTGATCGGTCGCGCCCTGCGCGCCGCATTTGACCTGGAAGCCTTCGGCGAGCGTACGCTACACCTCGACTGCGACGTCCTGCAAGCCGACGGCGGCACCCGCACCGCAGCCATTACCGGCGCCATGGTCGCCGCCTATGACGCGTTTTCCGTGCTGCAGGGCCGCGGCCTGATCAGCGCCATCCCGGTCAAGCATTTCGTCGCGGCGATTTCGGTCGGCGTCTATCGCGGCGTGCCGGTGCTGGACCTGGATTACGTGGAAGACTCCGACTGCGACACCGACATGAACGTCGTCATGACCGATGCCGGCCATTTCGTCGAAGTGCAGGGCACCGCCGAAGGCGCCGCCTTCGATCGCGCCACCCTCAACAGTCTGCTCGACATCGCCGACAAGGGCATCAAGGAGTTGCTTGCCTTGCAGAAAGAAACGCTGGGCCTGGTCAAGTAACGACGCACCATCGTCTTGCGCAAAAAAAGGACGCCCGGCCAGCAGCCGTGCCCAAATCCTTTTACAATCCCGCTATGCCATGTCCGCGCCCTGCGGGCATGGCGTTTTTACTTGATCTCTTGCTATTTCCCGCCATTCAATCGTCATGACCCAAAAAATCGTCCTCGCCTCCAACAACCCCGGAAAACTCCGCGAATTCGGCTCCTTGCTCGGCGAAATCGGCCTGGACGTGCGTCCGCAAGGCGAGTTCGATGTGCCCGAAGCCGAAGAGCCCTTCGCCACCTTCGTTGAAAACGCGCTGGCCAAGGCGCGCCATGCCTCGCGCCTGACCGGCCTGCCGGCGCTGGCTGACGATTCCGGCGTTTGCGTCAACGCCCTGGGCGGTGCGCCCGGCGTATGGTCCGCGCGCTACGCCGGCGAGCCGAAGTCGGACGCCGCCAACAACGCCAAGCTGATCGCCGACCTGGCCGGTCACGACGACAAATCGGCTTATTACTACTGTGTGCTGGTCTACGTGCGCCACGCCGACGATCCGCAACCGGTCATCGCCGACGGTTCCTGGCACGGTGAAATCGTCGAGGAAGCGCGCGGCGCCGGCGGTTTCGGCTACGACCCGTATTTCTGGCTGCCGGCGCTGAACCGCACCGCCGCCGAACTGAGCAGTGCCGAAAAGAACGCCCACTCGCATCGCGGCCAGGCTTTGCGCGCGCTGGTAGAGAAGCTGCGATGATCATTCCGATCAAGCCGGTCAGCGTGAATCTGCCGTCGCTGTCGGGACAGTCCGCACAGCAGGGCGGCCCGGCCCAGGCCGCGCTGGCCTTTCTCAAGCCGGGCAGCCTGCAATTGTCGGCCCTGCCGCCGTTGTCGCTGTACGTGCATTTCCCGTGGTGCGTGAAAAAGTGCCCCTATTGCGATTTCAATTCGCATGAAGTCAAGGGCAGCTTTCCCGAAGATAGTTACCTGGACGCCTTGCGCGCCGACCTCGAGTCGGCGCTGCCGCTGATCTGGGGCCGCAAGATCTACTCCGTTTTCATCGGCGGCGGCACACCCAGCCTGCTGTCGGCGGCCGGGCTCGACCGTCTGCTGTCGGATATCCGCACCTTGCTGCCGCTGGACATCGACATCGAAATCACGATGGAAGCCAACCCGGGCACCTTCGAAGCCGAGAAATTCAAGTCCTACCGGGCCAGCGGCATCAACCGCCTGTCGATCGGCATCCAGAGCTTCAACACGGCGCACCTGGCCGCGCTCGGCCGCATCCATGACGGCGACCAGGCGCGCAAGGCGGTCGAGATCGCACACGCCAATTTCGACAACTTCAACCTCGACCTGATGTACGCCTTGCCGTCGCAGAGCGTGGAAGAGGCGCGCCGCGACATCCGGACCGCCATCGACTGCGCGCCGCCGCACCTGTCGCTGTACCACCTGACGCTGGAGCCGAACACGCTGTTCGCCAAATACCCGCCGCAGGTGCCGGACGACGACGCCAGCGCAGACATGCAGGACATGATCACCGAGCTGACCGGCGCCGCCGGCTATCAGCACTATGAAGTGTCGGCCTACGCCAGGCCGAAGCGCCAGGCGCGCCACAATCTCAATTACTGGCAGTTCGGCGACTACCTCGGTATTGGCGCCGGGGCGCATTCCAAGTTGTCGTTCCCGCACCGCATCGTGCGCCAGGCGCGCCACAAGCATCCACAGACTTATATGGAAAAAATGCGCACCGGCAACGCGATCCAGGAAGAGGGCGAAATCGGCCGCGATGCGCTGGGCTTCGAGTTCATGCTCAATGCGCTGCGTCTGGAAGACGGTTTTCCCGTCAACCTGTTCAATGAGCGCACCGGCATGAGCATCAACGCCATCGACGCCGCGCTCAATGACGCGGAGAAGAAAGGCCTGCTGTATCGCGACCACGCCATCATCCGTCCGACCGAGCTGGGACGCCGTTTCCTGAACGATTTGCAGGAAATGTTCCTGTTTGAATGAACATTTAGGCAAGTCCAGTTTTCTCAGGTATATTTGGTAAATATTTGGATTTAGATAAGAATTCTTTTCGGAAACTTGCTTATTTATTTTTCATAACTAATTAGAAATATTGCGGTTGCTCCCCGCAATCCACACACAAAATGGCTGTCCAGGATAAAAGCATCCCTTTTCCTCTCGTTTTTCTACAGCCCGTTGCAGACGTCCATTACCTGTGGACGGCGCTATCGTTGCATGTGTCACCGTTCGATGAGAACGGTTGTGACCTGTTTTCCCGACTTTTCAACGAATTCGGCCTCGGCGAAGCGCTCGGCCGGCTTTCGTGCATCCTCACGGTTCCGAATCCCGACAAATTCGCCGGCGAGTTCGGGGCGCCGCCCAAGGACACCCAGCTGATCTTGCGCGTGCCGGTCGAATATTGCGCCGATCCGGCGCGACAACCGTTGCTGGAACGCCTCACGAAAATGGGCTACGGTCTGATCGCCGACGGCATTCCGCCGCGCACGGCCTTGTTCCCAGATTTCATCGAATCGCTGTCGCTTGATTGCAGCGCCGGCATTCCCGCTGACGCGAGTGCCTGGCTCACGCGCATGCGCGGTCCTCATCTGGCCGAAAACGTGCCCGATCCGGTCAGCTTCGATGCCTGCCGGGCCGAAGGCTTCCGCTGGTTCAGCGGTGAATATCCGTTGCTGCCGTCATCGAACGTCGCGCAAAAGGATGCGATTTCGCGCGGCCGCCTGGTGAAACTGCTGGAGCTGGTCTCGCACGATGCCGATGCCCCTGCGCTGGAAGGCTTGCTCAAGCAGGATCCGGCCTTGTCGTACCAGTTGTTCAAGCTGGTCAGTTCGGCGGCGTTCGGCTTCTCGGCGCACATCACCAATTTCACCCAGGCCATCAACCTGCTGGGCCGCCGCCAGCTGCAACGCTGGCTGCAGCTGCTGCTGTATGCACGCTTCCCCGGCGACGAATCGGCCAATCCGCTGCTGCCGCGCGCTGCTGCACGCGCCGCCATGATGGAGGCCATGTGTCACCAGATCGACGGCGACCGCGACGAGCAGGACCGTGCTTTCATCGTCGGCATGTTCTCGCTGCTCGACGTATTGCTGGCCATGCCGCTGCGACTCATCATCGAGCCGCTCAAACTGCCGCAGGACATCGTCGACGCGCTGATGCAGCGCCGCGGTCGCCTCGGTCGTCTGCTGGACGTGGTGGAGCGCGCCGAATACGGTCGCATTCCCTTGCGCCATACCGATCTGGCAGCGGCCGGCGTTACTCCCGAAGGCTATTGCCGCGCACTGATCCAGGCCTACCGCTGGGCTTCCAAAGTCAGTCACGAGGCTTGACGCGATGATCGCCACGCTCAGCAGCAACGATCTGGCCTGCTGCTCGGCACTGCTTGATGCGGTGCTGGGCCTCGAAGGCATTGCGTTGCATGAGGCGTTAAGCAATATCGTATCGAGTTTCCTCGGCCGCCCGGGCGGCCGTTATTTTTCCGACATCGCCAATGCGCTCGATACGCAGCAGCTGATGCAGTCGGTGGCGCACGAGGGCCTGAGCTATGGTCACTACATCTTTCCCGAGCCCGCCGATAGCTACACTGAAGCCGAAGCAGGGCGCCTGGCGTCGTTTGCCGCGCTGACCGGCCGCCTGCTGCAAAATCGCGCCGACACCGAAAAGCGCAGCCGCGCCCTCGACCAGATCGAATCCAAGCTCGAGCAGCAGGCGCAGATCCTCAATCAGATGCACGAGTCGGTGATCACGATGGACCAGGCCGGTTTCATCACCAGCTGGAATCGCGGCGCCGAGCAATTATTCGGCTATACCGCGATCGAGGCGATCGGCCGCAACGTGTTGTTCCTGTATGAGAACGAAGACGAGGATGACACCTCGCTCAACGACGTGTTCCTGGCACAGGGCGGGCGCGAGATGGAAGTGCGCCGCCGCAAGAAGTCGGGCGAAGCCTTCTGGGCCAGCTTGTCGCTGTCGGTCATGCGCGACCAGCACGGCCAGCCGATCGGCATGATCGGCTACCTCAACGACATCACCGAACGCAAGAACGCAGAAAAGCTGATCCATCACCTGGCGTATTACGACTCGCTGACCGGCCTGCCCAACCGCACGCTGCTCACGCGCACGGTCGATCAGGCGCTGCTGGCCGCGCAGCAGGACAATATCTACGGCTGCATCATGTTCATCGACCTGAACCGCTTCAAGCCGATCAACGACACGCTCGGCCATGTCGCCGGCGACATGCTGCTGGTCGAAGTCGCCATCCGCCTGCGCAAGGCCTTGCGCGATGAAGATGTGGTGGCGCGCCTGGGCGCCGATGAATTCGCCATCGCGCTGTTCGACATCGACAAGGATTACCACGCCGGCTTCGTCGCACAAAAACTGATCGCGCTGTTCGACGAACCGTTCTTCATCGACGGCCATGAACTGCGCGTCGGCGCCAGCATCGGCATCAGCATGTATCCGCAAGACGCCGCCGACACCGAAACCCTGCTGCGCCTGGCCGACATCGCCATGTACCGCGCCAAGCAAGGTGGTGAAAACAATGAAGGCGGCTACGCGTACTACAGCGAAGAGATGAACCGCAACACGCTGGATTTGCTGCGCATCGAAACCGGCTTGCTGCACGCCTTCGAGTACAACGAATTGCTGCTGTACTACCAGCCCAAGATCGACTTCGCCCAAGGCCACATCACCGGCGCCGAAGCGCTGGTGCGCTGGCAGCATCCCGAGCGCGGCCTGCTGGCGCCGGGCGACTTCATCCCGATTGCGGAAGAGACCGGCCTTATCGTCCAGCTCAGCGACTGGGTGCTCGAAGCCGCGTGCGCGCAGGCACGCCAGTGGAAGGAAGCCGGCCTGGAGCCGATCCGCATCGCCATCAACGTGACGGCGCGCGAATTCACGCGGTCGTTGCCGGACCGCGTCAGGGCGGCGCTGAGCCGCCATCAGTTGACCGGCGAATGGCTGGAGCTGGAGATCACCGAAAGCATGCTGATGCACAGCACCGATCGCGTGATTTCAATCATGGAGAAAGTCTGCCTGCTCGGCGTGACGATTTCGCTCGACGATTTCGGCACCGGCTATTCGAGCCTGTCCTACCTCAAGCGTTTTCCGATCAACACGCTCAAGATCGACCGTTCATTCACCACCGGCATCCCCGGCGACACCAACGATTGCGCCATCGCCAGCGCCATCATCGGCATCGCCAAGCAGTTGCGCCACAAGGTCATCGCCGAAGGCGTGGAGAACATGGCGCAGTTCAATTTCCTCAAGGAGGCCGGCTGCAACGAATTGCAAGGCTACCTGTTCTCGCGTCCGGTCCCGGCTGCGGATTTCCATCTCATGCTGACGGAGGGCCGCAAGTTCTCCGCCGTCGTGTAACGCAGCTCATCTCCCGCAGTAAAACTCTTCGGTCTCAATCTTTCAGGTAATGCGGAAAGCGCTCCCGGATATCGTCCAGATGCGACAGGGTATTGGACAGATGCGCGCGCAAGGCCTCCTGCGCGGCAACCGGATCGCCTGCCGCGATAGCCTCGACGATCGCGGCGTGATCGCGCAGCACCGCGCGCGCCTTGCCGGGAATCGGCACGTGCAGCGCGCGCAGCCGGTCCAGGTGGCCGCTGTGCCGGCGTACCATGGTCCACAGATCGGGGATGTTCGCGGCTTCGTACATCTGGCGATGGAAGGCCTGATCGGCTTCGACGAATTCGCTGTAATCCTCGCTGTCGGCCAGCAGCGTTTGCTTCGCGATGCTGGCCCGCAGCCGGGCAATCAGGGCCGGGTTGGGCGCGGCCGCCAGGGTATGGACGATTTCCAGTTCAATCGAACGGCGCAGGAAATGCGCCTGCCGCGCCATCGCAATATCCACCGCGCGCACCACGGTCGCATGCTGCGGAAAAATATCCACCAGGCCTTCTTCACCCAGCTTCATCAGGGCGTCGCGTATCGGCGTCTGGCTCAGGCCGAACTGCAAGGCCAGCTCGGCGCGCGAGAGGACGGTGCCGGGCGTTAGCTGCATCGTGATGATGGCTTCGCGCAGGCGTTCGAATACCTGCGGCGCGGCATGGCGCGAGCGGTCGAGCTGATGTTGCGGCACTGGCGAAAGGCTATTCATGGCAATCGGAATCCGGTACGTCGAAAACAATAAGTGGAAAGAAATCGGAGCGCTACGCATGTCGATCAACGGGGAGATATCCGGACCGATGGCGACAAGCATGCAAAAGATAAGGCACGATAGCCGCGCAATCTCCTTTGTTATCGGCATGATAAAGCAATTGGATCGCATTGACACACTAATATATTAGTGTTTTAATGTTTTGATTGAAAGGGAAACGCTCTTTCTTCGATAAAAACCGCAGGAGACAAGCAGTGACTACAGCGCAGGCAGCAGGGCGGGCATTGTCGCCGCTCGACAGGGCGGTATCCAGGATCAAGCAGCGTGTGTTGCCGCTGTTCGTGATCATGTTCATCGTCAATTACATCGACCGCGTCAACATCGGCTTCGTGCGCACGCACCTGGCCGCCGACATCGGAATCGGCACCGCCGCGTACGGTCTGGGCGCGGGCTTGTTCTTCGTCGGCTACGCCATCTTTGAAGTGCCGTCCAACATGCTGCTGCAAAAGTACGGCGCCAAAGCCTGGCTCACGCGCATCATGCTGACCTGGGGTATCGCCGCCACCGCAATGGCCTTCGTGCAGGGCGAGACGTCGTTCTACGTGCTGCGCTTCCTGCTCGGCGTGGCGGAAGCCGGCTTCTTCCCCGGCGTGATCTATTACTTCACGCAATGGCTGCCCAACGGCGAGCGCGGCAAGGCGATGGCGATCTTCCTGAGCGGCTCCGCGCTGGCGTCGATCCTGTCGGGACCGATTTCCGGTGCGCTGCTGCAGATCGAAGGCGGCGGCCTGCACGGCTGGCAATGGATGTTCATCATTGAAGGCCTGGCGTCGGTGGCGCTGTGCGGCTTCGTCTGGTTCTGGCTCGACTCGCGACCGGCTGACGCCAAGTGGCTGACGCAGAGCGAACGCGATCTCATCGGCAACGCCATCGCCGCCGAACAGGCCGAGCGCGAGAAGACGAAGCCCGCTCACATCTCCGCCTGGACGCTGCTGCGCGACAGCCAGATCGTGATCTTCTGCTTCATCTATTTTTCGATCTCGCTGACCATCTACGGCGCGACCTTCTGGCTGCCCAGCATCATTCGCAAGATGGGCGCGTATTCGGACTTCCAGGTCGGCCTGTTCAACTCGATCCCGTGGATCATCTCGATCATCGCCATGTACCTGTTCGCCAGCCTGGCGGCGCGCTTCAAGTTCCAGCAAGCCTGGGCCGCGGCGGCGCTGATTATCGCGGCCATCGGCATGTATGTGTCGACCTTCGGCGGACCGGTGTTCGCGTTCGTCTCGATCTGTTTTGCGGCGGTGGGATTCAAGGCGGCTTCCTCGCTGTTCTGGCCGATCCCGCAGTCGTATCTCGACGCGCGCATCGCTGCCGCGGTGATCGCGCTGATCAACTCGCTCGGCAACCTCGGCGGCTTTGTCGCGCCGACGACCTTCGGCTTCCTCGAGCAGAAAACCGGCTCGATCCAGGGCGGCCTGTATGCCCTGGCGGCGACTTCCGTGGTGGCGGCGATTGTGGTGTTCTTTGCCCGCACCACGGCGCACTCCGCAGCGATCGCCGGCAACAAATAACTCATTGCTGATACCCGGAAAAAGACATGAAAATCACCCGCGTCACCGTCACACCGATTGCATTCAAGGATGCACCTCTGCTCAACGCCAGCGGCATCCACGAGCCCTACGCCTTGCGTTCCATCATCGAAGTGGAAACCGACAACGGTCACTTCGGCCTCGGCGAAAGCTACGGCGACGCCGCAGCGCTGGCCGTGCTGGACAAGGTAAAAACGCAACTGATCGGCCTCGATCCGTTCAACCTCAATCGCCTGCGTGCCATCGTCAAATCCACTGTTGCAGGCATGGCGCCGGCAGGAAATAGTGGCGCCGAACTGGCGCCCGGTTCGCATGCCAGTAAAGCCGTGAGTAATGCCTACTCAGCATTCGAAGTCGCCTTGCTCGATGCTCAGGCGCGTTACCTCAACGTGCCGCTGGTCGACTTGCTGGGCGGCGCGGTGCGCACCGAGATTCCGTTCAGCGCCTATCTGTTTTTCAAGTATGCGGAGCACATCGACAGCCCTTATGAGCCGGATAGCTGGGGCGAGGCGCTGAGCGAGGAGCAGATCGTCGCCCAGGCGCGCCGGATGATCGATGAAAACGGTTTCAAGAGCATCAAGCTCAAGGCCGGCGCACTCGATCCGGAACATGAAGTCGCCTGCATCAAGGCGCTGAAAAAAGCCTTCCCCGATGCGCCGCTGCGCATCGACCCCAACGGCAACTGGTCGCTGGAGACGGCGGTGCGCATGGCGGAGCTGCTCGGCGACGATTTGCAGTACTACGAAGATCCGACCCCAGGTCTGGAGGGCATGGCCGAATTGCACCGACGCACCGGCCTGCCGCTGGCAACCAACATGGTGGTGACCGACTTCGACGAATTCCGCCGCAGCGTCGCGCAGAACAGCGTGCAGATCGTGCTGGCCGATCACCATTACTGGGGCGGCTTGCGCGACACGCAGATGCTGGCGCTGATGTGCGACACCTTCGGGCTGGGCGTGTCGATGCATTCGAATTCCCACCTCGGCATCAGCCTGATGGCGATGTCGCATGTGGCCGCAGCGGTGCCGAATCTGTCCTACGCCTGCGACACCCACTATCCGTGGCAGGAGGCCGACGAAGAAGTCATCAAGGGCGGCAAGCTGTCGATCCGCAACGGCTGTGTCGGCATCACGCGCGCGCCCGGCCTCGGCGTGGAGCTCGATCGCGATCAGTTGGCCAAGTTGCACGACCTCTACCTGAGCTGCGGCATCCGGTCACGCGATGACGTGCGGCAGATGCGCAAGTACAAACCGGACTGGAAAACCGTCAAGCCGAGGTTCTGAGCGGAGAAATGTTTCAGTCGGACGGTGTGAGGGGATCACACCTCTGAAGCCGCGGCAAGCAGCCTCAGCGCCGCCGCTTCCACGCCTCCAGAAACACCAGCGTCACCTTCGCCTCGTTGGTCTCGGCCAGGCCGCTGCCGAAGAAGGCGCCGACATCTTTGAAGTCGTTGCCGCCGGCCAGATCGGAGACGCTGCGGAACGCGATGAACGGCACGCCGTTTGCATACGCCACCTGCGCAAAGGCGGCGGTTTCCATATCCACCAGCTGCGCCTGCAGTGTCTCATACAGATAAGTGCGATAGCCGGCATTGGCCAGGAAGGCCGTGCCGGAGATCCCGCGTCCGCCGACTTTCAATGCCGGCTGCGTGCTCACGCACAGCGCCGGATTTTTGGGGCCGCACGTCGCCAACGCGGGTTGGAGGGTGCGGGCCAGCGCGAGCATCTGCGCATCGGCCTGGAACTCGAAACGGAATTCGCCGCCTGGCGCAGTGGCTGCGCTCATCACGAAACTGTCGCGCATGAACATCCCGCTGCTGACTTTGCCGCCGGGCGTATCGAACCGGTAGTCCGGACGCGCCTGGCCATTGTCCGTCGCCAGCTTCAATCCCAGGCAAGCGACGTCGCCGGCGTTGCCGCATGCGGCCGGCAGGCTGCCGTCGCCATTCCAATACACCTCCATCGGCATTGCCCAGGTGGCAGGCGCCACCACGTCCCCAACATGATTTGCGGGATTCACGCCACCGGCAATGCCGCTCATGAGCAGACGCTCCACATGGAAATGATCGAGCATCAGCTGCGTGACCATCGTGGCGTTGACCATGCTCACGCCGCTGAGCACGATGACCACCGGATTGCCGCGCAATACGCCGGTCGTGAAGCGATTGCCGTTGATGCGCCAGTCGCGTTTCCCTTGGGTCTGCTCAAGCAGGATGTCGGCCTCGGCGCCGAATGCAGACACGATGCCGATGCGCGGCTTGCAGTCGCTGAGGCAGCGCTTCCGTTCGGCGTGGGCGGCGCCGGTAGTGAGCAAGGCGGCAAGCGCCAGCAGCGCACAGGCAAGTCTGTTCATGGATATTCCTTTTGCAGGGGGGAGTCTGGTGAGACAGGCAAGCCAGAGCATGCCGAAGAACCCGGAAATTAGCCAGGGTTGTCTGAATGTCAATGTGGGCGCGGCTTGCGGCGGTGCTTGTTCAACCGAAAAATTGCCTGTTGGCTATATTGGGTATATGATTGCCGCAAAGAAATAAGATAAATCCCCCTCGGAGACATTCATGCGGCCGTTCCTGCTTTTGATCCTGTGCACCCTCGCCATCAGCGGCTGCAGCCGCTCACCCGCCGAGCAACTGGCTTACCGCCATGCAGAGGAGCAGTACCAGATCAACATGGAACGCTCTGCGCGCTACCGCCAGTCGCTGGAACAGACCGAGGGCGAAAGCCCGGCGCCGATCGTCGTCACTTCGCGGCCGGCCGGCTGAGCGGCGGAATTTCTTTCTTCGGCGAGAGGACCGTAGCGCTTCTCCTCCCGCAACTCAGGCCGTCTCCTCCGCCCGCGTCTCCACCAGCAACTTCTTGATCTCCGGCACGCAAGAGCCGCAGTTGCCGCCTGCCTTGAGGCAGGCGGTGACTTCCGCAACCGTCTTCAATCCCTGTTCACGCACCGCACTGCAGATCGTGTTGCGGCCCACGCCGAAGCACGAGCACACGGTCGGGCCGGTGTCGGCGCCTTTCTCGATCGGCTGGCCGATCAGCAGGCCGACGCGGTCGGCTTCTTCCAGCTGCTCCTTGTCGAACAGACTCGCCAGCCAGGCGCGCGAGGGCAGGTCGGGGCGTTTGGACAGGAAGATGCACATGTCGATGCGCTCATTCTCGACATGCACCGCGCGATAGACGCCGGCGGTGCGGTCTTCGTATTCGAGCCAGTCGGCCTCGATGTCATGCACGCCGAGCAGCTTGCGCGCCCAGGCGCTGTGGTCGGCGATGGTGCTGCGGCCGGCCAGTTCGTAGCGCGCGAAGTCGCGGCCCTGGATGCGCGTCCAGTGCGTGATTTCATCGAGCGCCAGCGTCTTGCGGCTGAGGATGAAACCATGCCAGGACACGCCGAATTCTTCGATGCTGACCGGCGTGTGCTTGAACTCGGGTTCTCCCGATAGCGGATCGACCACCGGATTGACCAGGGCCCCCACCCGCGCGTCGGAGGCGGTCTGGTTGCTCCAGTGGATAGGCACGAACACGCTGCCGCGCGCGATGCCGCCGCTGTGCTGTACGCGCGCCACCATCGCGCCCCAGCGCGAGCTGATGCGCGCCAGGCTGCCTTCGCGCACGCCGTAACGCAACGCATCTTGCGGATGCATGTCGATGAAGGATTCCGGCACGTGGTCCGCCAGGCGCGCCGATTTGCCGGTGCGCGTCATGGTGTGCCACTGGTCGCGCACGCGGCCCGTGTTGAGCGTCAGCGGGAATTCTTCATCGGGCAGATGCGCCGGACCGCGCGGCGGCGTCGCCACGAAGCGCGCCTTGCCGTCGGCATGTGCATAGCGCTGATTGCCGAACAGGCGCGCAGTGCCGGTGACATCGCCGCTATGTTTGTCGCGCGTCACGGGCCACTGGATCGGCTGCAACTGGTCGAACTGCTGTTTGCTCATGCCGGTCAGGCCGTCGAGATTGAACACGCGCATGCTGTTGCCGGCGATCTGCGGCGGGCCGTTGCGGTAGCTGCTCAGGCGCGCGTGTTCGTCGAAGACGGCATGCACGCCGGCGAAGTCGAAGCCGCGATAGCCCATGCGGATGGCGACGTCGCAGATGATCTGCCAGTCCGGACGCGCTTCGCCCGGCGCCGTCAGGAAGGCGCGCTGGCGCGAGATGCGGCGCTCGGAGTTGGTGACGGTACCGTCTTTCTCGCCCCAGCCCAGCGCGGGCAGCAGCACGTGTGCGAAGGCGTTGGTGTCGGTGCCTTCAACGATGTCGGAGGCGACCACCAGTTCGCACTTCGACAGTGCGCGCTGGACCACGTTGGCGTCGGGCATGCTGACCATGGGATTGGTCGCCATGATCCAGACCGCCTTGATGCGGCCGGCTTCGATCGCGTTGAACAGGTCGACCGCTTTCAGGCCCGGCTTGTCCGCCATGTGCGGTGAGCCCCAGAAGGTCTGCACCGTGTCGCGATGCAGGGCATTGTCCAGATCCATGTGCGCCGCCAGCATGTTGGCCAGGCCGCCGACTTCGCGTCCGCCCATGGCGTTGGGCTGGCCGGTGATCGAGAACGGACCCATGCCGGGCTTGCCGATGCGGCCGCTGATCAGATGGCAGTTGATGATGCTGTTGACCTTGTCGGTGCCGGCGCTTGACTGGTTCACGCCCATCGAAAATCCGGTGATGACTTTCTCGGTATCGGCGAACAACTGGTAGAAGGCCAGCAGGTCGTTGACGTCGACCTTGCAGATGCGCGCGACTTCGTGCGGATCGGCGCAGTCCGCATCGGCAATCGCCAGCGCTTCGCCGAGGCCGCTGGTGTGGGCGTCGACGAAAGCGTTGTCGCGCGCGCCGCGATGCGCAAGGAAACTCATCAGTCCGTTGAACAGCCAGACGTCAGTGCCGGCCTTGACCGGCAAGTGCATGTCGGCCAGCTCGCAGGTGGCCGTGCGGCGCGGATCGATGACGATCAGCTTCATCTCCGGCCGGTTTTCCTTGGCTTTGGCGATGCGCTGGAACAGGATGGGGTGGCACCACGCCGTGTTGGAGCCGACCAGCACCACCATGTCGGCCAATTCCAGATCTTCGTAGCTGACGGGCACCAGGTCTTCGCCGAACGCGCGCTTGTGGCCGGCCACGGCTGACGACATGCACAGGCGCGAATTGGTGTCGATGTTGGCGCTGCCGACGTAGCCCTTCATGAGCTTGTTGGCGATGTAGTAGTCCTCGGTCAGCAGCTGGCCGGAGACATACAGCGCGACCGAATCCGGACCGTGGCGGTCGATGATATCGCGCAAACCGCCGGCGACCTTGTCGAGCGCAGCGTCCCAGCTTACGCGCTGCAATGCGCCGTCGGCGTCGCGCACTTTCGGATGCAGCAGGCGGCCGTCCAGGTCGACCGTTTCCCCCAGCGCCGAACCCTTGACGCACAGGCGGCCCTTGTTGGCCGGATGCAGTTCGTCGCCCGTGACGGCGATGACACCGTCGGCCTGCATGGCGGCGCGCACGCCGCAGCCGACGCCGCAATAGGGGCAGGTAGTCTTGGTGCCGACGGTCGAAAGCGGAGCTTGAGAGAGGTTCACGATAGTTTCCTGGTCAGGCTGCCTGGATGGTTTTCGTCTGACGTTGAGTATCACTCTGAGTCTGGCCGGAGATGGCCTGACCGAACAGCAGTTGATGACGGATGGCGGAAATGTCGCCGCCTTTCTGGATCAGGTCGAAGTACCACGGGCCATCCTTGACGTCACCGTACAGTACCGCACCGATCAGCCGGCTGCCTTGCAGCACCAGCCGCTTGTAAATGCCGCGGCGCGGATCGCGCAGCACCAGGTCTTCGGTGTCTTCGGCGCCGATGAAGTCGCCCGCCGAATACAGATCGACACCGGTGACCTTGAGCTTGGTGGCGGTCGCTTGCTGCACGTAGCGGCGATGTCCGGCGCCGGCCAGATGGGCGCCGCACACGCGCGCCTGGTCCCAGATCGGCGCCACCAGGCCAAAGGTGGCCTTGCGGTGCTGCACGCATTCGCCGACGGCGTAGATGCGCGGGTCGTAAGTCTGCAGCGTATCGTCGACCACGATGGCGCGATCGCAATGCAAGCCGGCATCCTTGGCCAGGCTGATGTTGGGGCGCACGCCGGCAGTCATCACGACCAGGTCCGCCGGAATCTCCGAGCCATCCTTGAAACGCACTGCCGTGACGCGATCTGGTCCGACGATTGCGTCGGTCTGCGCATTGAGCAGGAAGCGCAGGCCCTTCATCTCCAGCGCCTTTTTGAGCAGAGCAGCGGCAGGCTTGTCGAGTTGCTGGTTCATGAGGCTGTCGGTGACATGCACCACGGTCACATCCATGCCTTGGCGGAGCAGGCCGTTGGCCGCCTCCAGGCCGAGCAGGCCGCCGCCGATCACTACCGCATGGCGATGGTTGCGCGCCGCGTCGAGCATCGTCTGGACGTCCTGAATGTCGCGGAAGGCGATCACGCCCGGCAGTTCATGGCCCGGTACCGGGATGATGAACGGCTTGGAGCCGGTCGCCAGCAGCAGGCGGTCGTATTCGATCTCGATGCCGGCTTGCGAGCGCACGATGCGGCGGCGGCGATCGATCCGCTCGACCGGATCGCCGGCATGCAGCGTGATGTTGTTCTGCACGTACCAGTCGCGCGTGTTGAGCATGATGTCGTCGATGCTCTTGTCGCCCGCCAGCACCGGCGACAGCAGGATGCGGTTGTAATTGCCGTGCGGCTCGGCGCCGAAGACGGTGATGTCGTAGAGGTCCGGCGCCAGCTTCAACAGTTCTTCGACCGTGCGCATGCCGGCCATGCCGTTGCCGATCACGACCAGCGACGGCTTCTTTGCAGAAGCGATTGGAAGCTCGGCAGGTGCCGGAACGACCGTCATGCGCCCACCCAGACCTTGCCGTGTTCGACGCGCGCAGGGTAGGCGCTGACCGAATGTTCGGGTGCTTCAATGCACTCGCCTGTCTGCAGATCGAAGTGCTGCTTGTAGATCGGCGAAGCGACCACGATGCGTTCGCCGATGCTGCCGACCAGGCCGCGCGACAGCACCGAGGCTTCCGCATTCGGGTCGTAGTTGCCGATGGCGAACACCCGCGTCTCGTTGTGGGCGCCATCGATGACATGGAACACCGCCACCTGTTCGCTGCCGATCAGCGCGCAGACGCCGGTGTTGGGCACGATGTCGGCGATGTCGCAGACTTCGGTCCAGTGTTCGCAATGATTGAGTTGTCGGTCGCTGTGCATGCTCATGTTCTCCATCAAGGTCAGATTGCTTCCGCCACCACAGGGATATCGATCAGCTTGCGCTCGGCAACCGTGGCCGGGCGAATCTGGCCGCGCTCGTCGACGAACTTGACGTTCTGGTCGGCTTCCTTGCTGTTGACGAAGTGGCGGAAGCGCTTGCGTGTCTCCGGATCGGTGACGGCCTTCTTCCATTCGCATTCGTAAGTGTCGACCACGTGCTGCATGTCGGCTTCCAGTTCGGCGGCGATCGCCAGCTTGTCGTCGATGACCACGCTCTTCAGGTAATCGAGACCGCCTTCGAGGTTGTCGCGCCAGGTGCTGGTGCGTTGCAGGCGGTCGGCGGTGCGCACGTAGAACATCAGGAAGCGGTCGATGTAGCGGATCATGGTCGCCTTGTCGAGATCGGAGGCGATCAGTTCGGCGTGGCGCGGCTTCATGCCGCCGTTGCCGCAGACGTACAGGTTCCAGCCTTTCTCAGTGGCGATGATGCCGACGTCCTTGCCTTGCGCTTCGGCGCATTCGCGGGTGCAGCCGGACACGCCGAACTTGATCTTGTGCGGCGAACGCAGGCCCTTGTAGCGGTTTTCCAGTTCGATTGCCAGGCCGACGCTGTCGTCCACGCCGTAGCGGCACCAGGTCGAACCGACGCAGGATTTCACCGTGCGCAGCGACTTGCCGTAGGCGTGGCCGGTTTCAAAGCCGGCGGCGATCAGTTCTTCCCAGATATCAGGCAATTGCTCGACGCGGGCGCCGAACAGGTCGACGCGCTGGCCGCCCGTGATCTTGGTGTAGAGGCCGTATTTCTTGGCGACCTGTCCGACCGCGATCAGGCCGTCCGGCGTGACTTCGCCGCCGGCCATCCGTGGCACCACCGAGTACGTGCCATCCTTCTGGATGTTGCCGAGGAAGTAGTCGTTAGAATCCTGCAGGCTGGCGTGTTCCTTCTTGAGCACGAAATCATTCCAGCAGGAAGCCAGAATGTTCGCCGCGACCGGCTTGCAGACGTCGCAGCCGAGGCCCTTGCCATGCTGCGCCAGCAAGTCGCCGAAGCTCTTGATCTTGTTCACGCGCACCAGGTGATGCAGCTCCTGGCGCGAGTAAGGGAAGTGTTCGCAGACGTGGTTGTTGACGGCCAGGCCTTGTTTTTTCATCTCGGCCTTCATCACCTGCGTCACCAGCGGCACGCAGCCGCCGCAGGCGGTGCCGGCCTTGGTGCAGCTCTTGAGTTCGCCGATGGTGGTCACGCCCGAGGCCACCGCTGCGCATAGCTGTCCCTTGGAAACGTTGTTGCATGAACAGATCTGTGCGCTGTCGGGCAGGGCGTCGACGCCGAGGCCGACCTTGGCCTTGCCGTCGGCTTGCGGCAGGATCAGGAACTCGGGCGATTCCGGCAGTTCGATGCGGTTGAGCATCATCTGCAGCAGCGTGCCGTATTCGGCGGCGTCGCCGACCATCACCGCGCCGAGCAGGTGCTTGCCCGATTCGGAGACCACGATCTTCTTGTAGATCTGCTTGCGTTCGTCGGTGAACTGATAGGAGCGCGCGCCGGCTTCCTTGCCGTGCGGGTCGCCGATGCTGGCGACGTCCACGCCCATCAGTTTGAGCTTGGTGCTCATGTCGGCGCCGTTGAATTGCTGCACTTCGGCGGCGTCATTCAGGTGTGCCAGCATGTGCTTGGCAGCGGTGCGCGCCATGTCGTAGCCGGGCGCCACCAGGCCGAAGATCTTGCCGTTCCACAGTGCGCATTCGCCGATGGCGTAGACGTCGGGATCGGAGGTGATGCAGCTGTTGTCGATCACGATACCGCCGCGGTCGCCGACCTTCAGGCCTGACTCGCGCGCCAGTTCGTCGCGCGGACGGATGCCGGCCGAGAATACGATCATGTCGGTGTCGAGGTGGGTGCCGTCCTCGAAGTTCATGCGATGCGTGCCGGTCTTGCCGTCGACGATTTCCAGCGTGTTCTTTTGCGTGTGGGCGGTGACGCCGAGATCCTGGATCTTCTGGCGCAGGATGCGGCCGCCGCTCTCGTCGACCTGCACCGCCATGAGGCGCGGGGCGAATTCGACCACATGCGTTTCCAGGTTCATGTCGCGCAGCGCTTTGGCGCATTCCAGGCCGAGCAGGCCGCCGCCGATCACCACGCCGGTCTTGGAACGCTTGCCGCACTCAAGCATGGCTTCGAGGTCTTCGATGGTGCGGTAGACGAAACAATCCTTGCGCTGGTTGCCCGCGACGGTGGGGACAAAAGGATAGGATCCCGTGGCCATGACCAGCTTGTCATAGGCGAGTGTTTCCACGGCGCCGTTGATGTTGACCGTGACGGTCTTGCCGGTGATGTCGATGTTCTGCGCCTTGGCGTTGAGCTTCAGGTCGAAGTCGACGGTGCTCTTGCCGGCGTCGAAGAAGCCCGGTGCAACCAGTGACAAGTCGTCGGCGGATTTGCCGGCGAAGAATTCGGACAGGTGCACGCGGTCGTAGGCCGGACGCGGCTCTTCGCACAGTACGGTGACTTTGAGGTTGGCGGCGCCGCTTTCAGCCAGCGACTCCAGGAATTTGTGACCGACCATGCCGTGGCCAATGACGATGATGTTCATGATCAGGTTCTCCTCAGGCGGGAATATTGTTGGCGCCGACGGCCAGTGCCGGCTCGTCGTTCTTGTCGCTGGCGGTGAAGCGCACGGCGACCGCGCACAGCGCCGAGATCGTCACGAGCACGCCGAGCATGCTCAGGGTCTGCTGGGTGTCGCCCAGTCCCTTCATCAGGAAGCCGGCCAGCACCGCACCGACGTTGCCGCCCGCGCCGATGATGCCGGCCACGCCGCCCAGCGCCTTGCGATCGATGAACGGCACCAGCGCATAGGTCGCGCCGCATGCCATGTGGGTGAACAGGCCGAAGCACAGCATCGCGATCACTGCCAGCGTGACGCTGCCGGCATGGGCAAACCACAGCAGGCCGAGGCCTTCGCCGAGCATCATGACGAACAACAGCGTGGCGCGGCGGTTGAGGCCGCCGCTACCGCCGACCCGGGCAACCTTGTCCGAGATGATGCCGCCCAGCGCGCGTGCAAACAGCGCCAGCAAACCGAAGCTGGCGGCGGCGATGCCGGCGCTCTTCAACGACAGGCCGAAGTGATCGACGTAATAGATGGCGGCGATGTTGTGGATGAAGATTTCCACGCCGAAGCAGGCGCCGTAGGTGATGAACAGCATCCACACGCGGTAGTTGGCGCTGGCGGCGCGAAAACTCGCCCAGCCGCCTTTTTTGCCGCTTTCGATGACGATGCCGGCGGCGCGCAGTTCGTCGAAGTTGCCTTGCGGGCAATCCTGCGTGAAGTGCCAGTAGACTGCCGCCATCGCCAGCATCATAAGGCCCGGCACCAGCAGCGCGACGCGCCAGCCAAGGTTGTCGCCCACGCCCAGCATCAGCATCGCGGCCAGCAGCAGCGGCATCAGGCCTTGCGCCACACCGCCCCCGGCATTGCCCCAGCCGGCGGTCGCCGCATTGGCGGTACCCACCACGTTGGGCGCGAACATCACCGAGGTATGGTATTGGGTGATTACGAAACTGGCGCCGACCGCGCCGATGCACAGGCGGAAGAACAGGAAAGTTTCATAGGTCTGCGCGAAGCCGACACCGATCACCGGCAGCGCACCGATCAGCAGCAGGCCGGTGTAGGCCTTGCGCGGACCGTAGCGGTCGCAGAGCGGGCCGATCACCAGGCGCACCAGGATGGTGACGGCGACGGCGGCGATGTTGATGTTGGCGATCTGCTGCACGGTCAGGCCGAGCTGGCCCTTGATGACCGGCATCAGCGGCGCGCAGGCGAACCAGGCGAAGAAGCAGACGAAGAAGGCCATCCAGGTCAGGTGGAAGGCGCGCATCTGCGGCGAACTGAGGGAAAAGAGCTGAATCTTGCTCGCCTTGCTGGTGCTGTTTTGAGTGTCAGGAGTTGCGGCCATTTTTATCCCGTTAAAAACAAAAAGGCGCCCGCTCAACAAGGCATGAATGCCAAGCTAAGCGGACGCCGTTGTCCTGCAGATCCGTCTTTAGATCGGCATTAAAAATAGTGAAAACCGGTGGATCGTCGTTGATCCATGCGAGGACATATGCAAAGCCTGTGCCAGAAGGTCTGAATCGCCGGCTGGACAAGGATCGCGGGGTGATTCGCGGGCGTCTGCGGGGAGCCGGGACGGGGATACGTTGCAACCATATATGTCATGTTGTGATGTGTCGCGGTGCAGCCTGCCCGTAAATGGTGCGGTGCACCGGGCGTTTTTGGACCGCCCTCTTGGCGGGGGCGCAGACTTGCCGTATTGCAAATGGTCGCACCAAAAATCCTGTGCTTTGCAGGATCAGGCAATCGTGCGGCAGCATTGGTCTACCGTTGCGGATGGCGTGGCTCTTACCATGGCCTCACGTCATTCACAGGAGTCGACATGCAACATATCAACGAGATCTACATCAACGGCCGCTTTGTCCAGCCGCACGGAACCGAGGTGATGGAACTGATCAATCCGTCCGACAAGACCGTCATCGGCGCTGCGCGCCTGGCCGACGAAGAAGACGCGCGCCAGGCCATCGCTGCCGCCAAGGCCGCCTACAAGACCTGGTCGCGCAGCAGCAGGCAGGAGCGCGCCGCCTATCTGCAGGCCATGCACGACGCCGTCCAGCGCCGCGCACCGGAACTGGTCGACGTCATGATCCGCGAGTACGGCGGCACGCGCCGCATGTGCAGCGCCACGGTGGCGCGTTCGGCCAACAGCTTCCTGCTGGCGATCGAATTGCTGGAGACTTTCGACTTCGTGCGCCAGGCCGGTACCGCCCGCGTGACCATGGAGCCGCTCGGCGTGGTCGGCCTGATCACGCCATGGAACGCCAACTACGGCTTCATCTGCAGCAAGCTGGCGACCGCGCTGGTGGCGGGCAGCACCACCGTCATCAAGCCCAGCGAATTGAGCGCCATGCAGACGCGCCTGCTGACGCAATGCCTGCATGAAGCGGGCCTGCCGCCGGGCGTGTTCAATATCGTCACCGGCCGGGGCGACACCGTCGGCGCCGAAATCACGCACCATCCCGACATCGCCAAGATTTCCTTCACCGGTTCCACCGCGGTCGGCAAGCAGATCGCGCGCGGCGCGGTCGATACCATGAAGCGCGTCACGCTGGAACTGGGCGGCAAGTCGCCCAACATCCTGCTCGACGATGCCGATCTGGAGACGGCGATTCCGCAGGCGCTGACCGCTGCGTACTTCAACAACGGACAGGCCTGTCTGGCGGCGACGCGCCTGATCGTGCCGGAACGGCGCCTGGAAGAGGTGAAGATGCTGGTCAGGAAGGCCGTGGCGGCGATAAAGGTCGGCCATCCCGGCGACGAAGACACGATGCTCGGTCCGCTGGTCACGCAAAAGCAATACGAGCGCGTGCAAAGCTACATCCGTCTCGGCATCGAAGAGGGCGCCGAATTGCTGACCGGCGGCGAAGGGCATCCGGAAGGAATGGACCATGGCTATTTCGTCAAGCCAACGGTCTTCGTCAACGTCACCAACGACATGCGCATCGCCCGCGAAGAAATCTTCGGCCCGGTGCTGTCGATCCTGACTTACCGTACCGAAGAAGAAGCGATCGACATTGCCAATGACACGGTGTACGGTTTGCATGGCTATGTCAGCGGCGCCGATAGGGAACGCGCCAATCGCGTCGCCTCGCAGATCGTCGCCGGGCGCGTCTTCATCAACGGCCTGTATGACGAACCGCGTGCGCCGTTCGGCGGCTTCAAGCAATCCGGCATCGGCCGCGAATTCGGTCCTTATGGCCTGGAAGCTTATGTTGAACCGAAAGCCATCATTGGTTACGATGTCCCGGTCCATGAAAACACCCAACGCTGACATCCTCGCCGCGCCATCCACTTCTTCCGATCTGCTGTCGCAGCTGCGGGCGGAGGTGGCTGCGCATTTCGCGAACGTGCCGGTCACGCAGCGCGACGTTGCCACCACGATTCCCTATCTTTCCTTCATCCGCATTTGCCGGCCCACGGATCTGAGCCGCGGCATGCTGCAGCCGTCCATGTGCCTGGTGGTTCAGGGCCGCAAGAAGGTGCTGATCGGCAAGGACGTCAATGACTATGGCAGCGGCAGCTATGTGCTGTCGGCAATCGACTTGCCGGTCTCCGGGCAGATCGTGGAAGCGGATGACGCGGCACCGTACTACGGCGTGCGCATCGATCTCGATCCGAAGGAGATCGCCGCCTTCATCATTGAACTCAACATTCCCGCGCCGCCCAAACGCGGCGTCCGCGTGGGCGCCTAGGTGGAGGCATCGGGTGCCGAGCTGCAGGAGGCTTTCTTGCGGCTGATCCGCCTGTTGAACAAGCCGCAGGACATTGCGGCGATGTCGCGCATCCTCAAGTTGGAAATCATGTATCGCCTGATCACGGCGCAGAACGGCGACGTGCTGTACCACACCGTGTTGTCGCACTATCAGGAGCGCGGCGTCAACGACGCCATCCAGTGGATCAAGCAGCACTATGCCGAGCCGATGTCGATCGAGAAGCTCGCCCGGCAGGTGCGCATGAGCGTGTCGGCGCTGCATCACCGCTTCAAGGCGACCACGGTGATGAGCCCGCTGCAGTACCAGAAGCAGACGCGCCTGCTGGAAGCACGCCGCATGCTCATGGCCGGCGGCGTCGAGGCCGCTACGGTGGCGTATCAGGTCGGTTACGAAAGTCCGTCGCAGTTCAGCCGCGAATACCGGCGCCTGTTCGGCGCATCGCCGTTGCAGGACGTCGAATACCTCAGGCAGCACGTGGTGGAATAGGCGGCAAGCAAAGCGGCCGCCAGGCGGACTCGGACTACCAGCGCAGCAACGCCGGTCCCAGCAGCCACCCCGTCACGGCGGGAATCAACATGCCGGCGAGATACCAGATCCCCCAGAACGGCACGCCCATTTCCGGACAGTGGAGGCAATAGGCGACGGTCGCCACCGCTCCCGCCAGCAGGCCAGCCATGGCGCCGGCCGCTCGCAGGCGGGTGGGCGCCAGCTGGCGCACCGCCCAGACGATGGTCGCGCCGCACGGTAATGACAGCAGCGCGATATTGAACGGGCAACGGCGCCAGGTGAAGCCCATGATCAGGTTCAGGCGTTCGCTGTCCGGCGCCGCGGCCAGCACCGCCAGCGCGGCGATCCAGATCACCAGCACCGGCGCAGCCGGCGCCAGCCAGCGCTTGCCCACGCCTGCGCCGGGGCGGCTCAGGCGCGCCAGCAGCCACAGCGAAGCGACCGCCACCGAAAAGGGAAAAGCCATCTTGAACCAGAACAGCGGCGTCACCAGCATCGTAGAGATATCCGGACGGATGCCGAAGCGCAGCACCATCAGGATGAACGCGCCCGTGCCGCCGACGATGATGGCCTGCGCAAAACGCCTGGCCTGCACGTGACGATCCACCGGCTTGACGCCGGTAGCGAGCATGGAAATGAAATCGTCCGTCTTCATGAAAACAATCTTATCTTTGCAGCCAGCGATTTGAGGCCGCGGTGTATGCCTATTTTAACGGCGGATTCGGACAAGCCGGTCAGTTGTGCGGTTTCCGTCACCGACATGCCTTGCAGCTTGACGTGCATGATCGGCAGGCGCTGCTTGTCAGGCAGTTGCTCCAGCAGCACGCCGATGTCGCGCTTGGCATCGTTGGCCGGTTCTTCGTCGGAGCTGGAGAAGATGTCGACATAGTCGTCCAGCGGCTCGTTGAAGGCGTCGTGGCGCGAGCGCATGCGCAGGAAATCCATCAGCTTGTAGCGCGCGATGGCATAGACCCATGCCGTCAGAGGTTCTTCCGCGCGATAGGTGTGGCGCGCGTTGTGCACGGCCAGCAAGGTTTCCTGGACGATATCCTCGACCTCGTCGTGCAGATGAAACAGGCGCTTCCTCACATAGGCGCGCAGGCGGCCGCTGAGTTCGCCGAGAAAGGCGTGATAGGCGGTTTCATCGCCGTCCAGTCCGGCCAGAAGCAGCGTCTTCAGACGCTCTTCGACGGACTTCCCCGGATCGGTTTCTGCTGTTGTCGTCAGTCGCTTCATCCGGCGGCCACTGTATGGGTATGGCGAGGGCAATGGTCGATCGCAGACGTGTTCCGTGCTGCGGCTTGTTTTAGATCAATTGTTTTAAAATGATATACTAGCCGCCTCAACTGAGCAATCACGGCAATCACAGGGCTTTCACACGCTGCATGGCACGACCACGCGAATTCGACGAAGCAGCGGCGCTTGACGCCGCCGTCCAGTGCTTCTGGACCCGCGGCTACGAAGCCACCTCGGTGCGCGAGCTGGCCGACAGCATGGGCATCACCGGCGCCAGTCTCTACAACGCCTTCGGCGACAAGCGCGCCCTGTACCGGCGCGCGCTGGACCGCTATGTCGAACAGAGCTTCCTCGACCGCGTTGGCCGGTTCGAGAACCACATGCCGCCGCGCGCCGCCATCGCCGCCTTCTTCGACGAGATCATCAGGCGTTCGCTGGCCGACAAGGATCGCAAGGGCTGCATGCTGGTCAATTCGGCGCTTGAAGTCGCGCCGCACGATCCCGAATTCCAGCGCGTGGTCGCCGACGTGCTGGTGCAGGTGGAATCCTTCTTTCGCCGTTGCGTCGCCGCTGGCCAGGGCGACGGCAGCATTTCCTCCGCGCAGTCGGCGCACGATATGGGACGCTTCCTGCTGAGCACCTTGCTCGGCATCCGCGTATTGGCGCGCACTCGTCCCGAGCGCGCCTTGCTCGAAGGACTGGTGCGACCGGTCGCCGCCTTGCTCGATCCCTGAGTTCTCCGTCTGCAGCACCTTCGCATCCTCTACCAGCGTAACAGGCGCGGGCCGAGCAGGGCGCCCGCCGCCGTCGGCGCCAGCATGCCGATCACATACCAGACGCCCCAGAACGGCATCGCCATTTCCGTGCAATACAAGGTGTAGACCACCACGCCCTGGGCGCCGGCCACCAGCCCGATGCTGGCCCCGGTCAGCATCAGCCGCGTCGGCGCCAGTCCGCGCATGGCCCAGAACATCGACAGGAAAGTCGGCAGCGACAGCAGCGCGATATTCAATGAGCACACTTGCCAGGTCGATCCCAGCACCAGCGCCAGCCGCAGCGATGGCGGCGCCAGCAGCAGGAAGCCGATGCTGGCCAGCCAGATCGCCAGTACCGGCAGGGCCAGCAGGATCAGTCGCTGCGCCCCGAGCAAGGCGCCCGGACGCGCCAGCCGGGCGGTGACGCCCTGTGCCGACACCAGCACCGCCAGCGGAAACGACACCTTGACCCAGAACCAGGGCGTCGTCAGCAATTCCGGCATGTCGCCGCGTATGCCGTAGGCGGCCACCAGCAGCGCGGAGGCGCCCAGCAGGCCGCTCAGCAGCGCCAGTCCCAGGCGCTTGCTCAATATGTCGGGATCGCTGCGCGTGGTTCCGGTTGCCAGCATGGACACCAGATCAGGTGTTTTCATCAGATTCTCCAGCTTGCGTCTTCTGCCCATGGACCGCCACCGGCCCGGCAAGACGCCTTGCCTATAGGTTCGTCGACGCGGCCGATCCGGTTACAGGGTCTGCAAAATAAATATTTCAAATTTATTTTCGAGCGGCTGTAACCGGATCGCCATTCCTTGCGAATTAACCTTCAGATCATCTGCACAACACGCCGTATCGCAGGTATCTGGATACCACCGACGTTCTACTTTCACTTTCCAATCTGAGGAGCACTTCCATGAACACCATCAAACTCGCTACCGCCGCTTTCACCCTGGCCGCCCTGACATCCGGCATCGCCATGGCGCAAAACGCACCGGCCGCCGCCAAGACCGCAGTTGAGAAATGCTATGGCGTCTCGCTGGCCGGCCAGAACGATTGCAAGGCAGGCGAAGGCACCACCTGCGCCGGCACCGCCAAGATGGACTACCAGGGCAACGCCTGGAAGAATGTCCCGGCCGGCACCTGCACCAGCATCAAGACGCCGAAGGGCATGGGTTCCCTGAACGCGGTCTGATTTAGTCCCGGAGCCTGAAATGAAAGCGACACTGGGTGCGGGCCTGGGCCTGAAGCCGCAGCATTTCGACGAAGCGCTGCAGTGCACGCAAGACGACATGTGGTTTGAAGTCCATCCCGAGAACTACCTGATGGCGGGCGGTCCGCGGCTGGCATGGCTGGAAGCGGTACGCAGCCGCCATCCGCTCTCGCTGCACGGGGTGTCGCTTTCATTTGCGGGCGAAGCGCCGCCCGACGAACGCCATCTCAGCCGCCTGGCTGCATTGATGCGTCGCGTCGAGCCGGCGCTGATTTCCGAACATCTGGCCTGGTCGACGCTGGACGGGCGCTATTATCCCGACCTGTTGCCGGTGCCGCGCACCAGCGCCGTGCTGGCGCGCACGGCCGCCAATATCCGGCGCGCGCAGGATCACTTGCAACATCGCATCGCCATCGAGAATCCGTCGCACTATCTGCGCATGGACAATCACGACTGGAGCGAAACCGATTTCCTCGACGAGCTGGTCCGCCGCAGCGGCTGCGGCTTGCTGGTCGACATCAATAACGTCTGCGTCAGCGCCCACAACATCGGTTACGACGCCCGCACCTATCTCGACAACCTGCCTGCCGAGGCGATCCTGGAGATCCATCTGGCCGGTCACGGCATCGACGCCGATGGCGGCGCCGGTGTTCCTCTGCTGATCGATTCGCACGATGCGCCGGTCGCCGAGGCGGTCTGGACGTTGTATCGGCATCTGATCGACCGCATCGGCGAGCGGCCGACGCTGATCGAGCGCGACGACAAGATTCCCGGTTTTGCCGAACTGCTTGCCGAACGCAATCAGGCGCAGGACATCCTGACGGCGCAAGGAGCGCTGAAATGAACGGCATCGGCGACTTCCAGCGTGACTTCATCCGGGCCATCTATGGTGTCGGCTCGGGCGACGCAGCGTCATCTCTGTCGGCATTGACTTCGCAGCCCGGCTTCAAGGTCTATCGCAACACCGTTCTCAAAGCCAGTGTCGATGCGCTCGCCGCGAACTATCCGACCATCGTGCGATTGGTCGGCGACGAATGGTTTCGCTCGGCCGCGCTCATCCACGCCTGCGCCGAGCCGCCTGAAAGCGTTTGCCTGATCGAATACGGCCAAGGCTTCGCCGGCTTCCTCGATGGATTTGGGCCGGCCGCGGACTTGCCGTATCTCGGAGACGTTGCGCGTCTCGACCGTTGCTGGACCGAATGCCACGTCGCCGCCGACGAAGCGGCACTGGATTCTTCCATGCTTGCCGCATTGAGCGAAGCCGATCTGCTGCGCAGCGCCTTGCACCCGCGCGCAAGCGTGCGCTGGCGCTGGGCGCCGTCACAGCCGGCGTTTTCCATCTGGCAAGCCAACCGCGCACAGCGTGCACTTGCCGGCCAGCTGGACTGGAGCGGCGAGGGCGCCTTGCTCAGCCGCATCGACGGCCAGGTCGCGTGGCAAGCCGCAAGCCGGGGCATGTGCGTCTTTCTCGATGCCTGCGCCGCCGGCGATGACTTGCAGAGCGCCACCGGCCAGGCGGTCGCCGCCGAACCGGAGCTCGACGTCGCGCATCTGCTCGGCACGCTGATCAGCGCGCAGGCGTTTGCTTCTCCCTTTTCAATTACCTCAACCACTTCAGCTACCGACTGATATCCGTACGGAGACCGCCATGTCCACTTCCACATCGACCATCGCCGCATCCAGGCCGAACACGCCGGTCGCTTACTACAACCGTGCCGTCGACCGCCTGGCGCCGCTGATCGGCGAGTCGCTACTGGCATTGGTGGCGCGCATCGCGATGGCCGCCGTGTTCTTCTTGTCGGGCCGCACCAAGGTCAGCGGATTCCTGACCATCAAGGACAGCACCTACACGCTGTTCGAGCAGGAATACAAGCTGCCGCTGCTGCCGCCGGAAATCGCCGCGCACCTGGCCGCCTATGCGGAACATTTCTTCCCGTTGCTGCTGGTGCTGGGCCTGTTCACGCGCTCGGCGGCACTGGGGCTGCTGGGCATGACCGCGGTGATCGAGATCTTCGTCTATCCCGATGCCTGGCCGACGCACCTGACCTGGGCCGGCTTGCTGCTGTTGCTGGTCGCGCGCGGCGGCGGCGCCTGGTCGCTGGATCGCCTGTTCGGCATCAAATAATCCACCCTCACGGAATGAGCCTGCCATGTTCGCCACACTGAAGATCCGCACCAGCCTGCTGTTCGTCCTCGGCATTTTTTCGTTGGCGTTATGGACGGCGGTGTTTATCGCCTGGACCGACGCCCGCCTGTCGGCGCGCGCCATGAATGAGCTGATCGAATTGTCCGATCGGCAGATCCAGCCGCTGCACGAAGTCGAGCGGCTGTTTCAGTCGACCCTGATCAACATGGACAACGCCTACATCAACCTGGTGCGCGGCGATCAGGTCAAGGCCAACGACTACACCCGCAAGGCCTCGACCGCATTGCAGGAAGCCAAGAAAACCTTCGATGCCTATCGCAAGGGCGACAAGTCCGAAGCCGGGCTGGCGGAGCGTTCGCGACAGGTCGGCGGCGCCTACGACGCCTACACCAAGGTGCTGGAAGCGCGCGAGGTAGCCCTGTACGATGTCTCGCTTGACGCCTATGCCGCCGCGACCACCAGCGCCGAAGACGCCGACCGCATGTTCGCCGCCACGCTGCGCAAGGTCATCACCCATGCCGAATCGGTGCGCGACCGGCTGAGCGCCGATTCCGAACGCCGCTATGCCATCGCCGCCTATCTGGCCGGCGGCCTGTTCGTCTTTTCACTGTTGCTGGTCGGCTTGTACTGGATGCTGTTCGCGCGCGTGCTGTTGCGTCCGCTGGCGACCACCGGCAGGCATTTCGACCGGATCGCTGGCGGCGACCTGAGCGCGCCCGTGGAAGGCGCATCCAGCAATGAAATAGGCGTGCTGCTCGGTGCCCTGCAACGGATGCAGCAAGGTCTGGTGGAAACCGTCTCATCGATCCGCAGCGGCACCGAGGACGTCAATCGCAGTGCGGGTGACATCGCCCACGGCAACATCGATCTGGCCGCACGTACCGAACAGCAGGCTTCCTCGCTGGAGGAAACCGCGGCGACGCTCGAACAACTGTCCGCCGCCGTCAAGCAGAACGCCGAGAACACGCTCCACACCAACCGGCTGGCCGCCACTGCCGCCGGCGACGCCGTCAAGGGTGGGGAACTGATGATGCGCATCGTCGGCACCATGGATCAAGTCTCCAGCAGCGCCAGCAAGATTTCGGAGATCGTCAGCGTGATCGATGGCATCGCCTTCCAGACCAATATCCTCGCGCTCAACGCCGCCGTCGAGGCGGCCCGTGCCGGCACTCAGGGGCGCGGATTCGCGGTGGTCGCCACGGAAGTGCGCTCGCTGGCGTTGCGCAGCGCCGAGGCAGCCAAGGAGGTGAAAGTGCTGATCGGGGAATCGGCCGCCTGCATCGATCTGGCCTCGGCGCAGGTGATGGAAACCGGCCGCGCGATGGAACAGATCGTCACCTCCGTCAACACGGTGATGAACACCATGAACGACATCTCCGTCGCCACCCAAGAACAGGCGGAAGGCCTGGAGCAGGTCAGCCGGGTTGTGGTCGAAATGGACAAATCCACGCAAGAAAATGCCGCGCTGGTCGACCATACGGCCGCGGCGGCGAATGCCTTGACGCGCCAGGCTGGCAGTCTGTTGGAATCGGTATCGGTGTTCAGTATCGACACCGCCGAACCGTTGCCGCCGGAGACGCCTTTGCTTGCGCCAGGGCTGTCGCAGCCGGATCGCGAACCAGCAGCGGCGTCAATGCGCGCGTTGGGCTATGACCGCGCTCGCGCCTGAGATGTTCAGGATCGCATCGATTGTTTCTGAAATTGCTCGAATCGGTGCAGTTCTTTCTCGATCGCCGCTGTCAGTGATCTGGATTTTTTCTCGATCCAGGTCCACTTCTGCACCAGCAGTTTGCCGCTCTTGCGATCCATCTTGAGATCGAGCGCCGCGACGATGCGGTCGCCCGCCAGCACCGGCAGCGCGAAGTAGCCGAGCACGCGTTTGTCGGCTGGCACATAGGCTTCGAAGCGGTGTTCGTAATCGAAGAACAGTTCCAGCCGCTTGCGCTGGATCACCAGCGGATCGAAGGGCGAGAGGATGTGCACGCGTTCGCCGGATGCCGGCTCGATGGCGGCATCGAGCAGCGCCGGCTCGATCCAGTGCTGCTGCCTGGGCGCACCTTCGATATGCACCGCGACCAATTTCTTGCGCTTGACGGCAGCGGCGATCAGTTCCTTCACCAGCGGCTTGGCCTGCACGCTGCCGTAGCAAATCGAATCCAGGCTGACCATGCCCTGTGCCTTGAGTGCGCGCCGCAGCAGATATTGCGCGAACTGTTTTTCCTTCACCGGAGCAGGGCGTCGAGACCAGTCGAAATGACGGCCGGCGAGATCGTAGGTCTTGAGCATGCCGGTACGCTTGCTGATCACCAGGTCGCCGATGAAGAAGCCCCATCGCAGCGCGCGCTTCGATGGTTTGCGGCTGCCCCAGGGATGGGTCTTTTCTTCCAGCACGTCGTCGTCGATGTCGCGGATCGACAAGCCGCCTTCCTTGCGGATGCGCCTGAGCAGCGCGGCGTAATCGGCTTCGTCCACGCCGGCGAAAGAGGCGTGCGGGTTGAGGCGCCGCCGTTCCATCTCCGGCAGGAAATGCCGGAACTCCGCGGTCGGCACATAGGCCAGCGCATGCGTCCAGTACTCGAACACCGACTTGTCCACCGACTGCGCCTGCTCCAGATCGCGCAGCCGGTATTCCGGAATGCGCGTGTACAGGATGTGATGGTGGCTGCGTTCGATGACGTTGATGGTGTCGATCTGGACATAACCGAGATGCTCGGTCGCCAACTGCACCGCGGCTGCGCCGCTGCCGAACGGCGCAGCCGTGTCGAGGCGCTGGGCGCGCAGCCAGATGGCGCGCGCCTGGGCGGGAGACAGGGAAAACGAAATTGGACTCATCGGTATGTGTGGGGGTATGCGTACGGTCGTCGGAGATGGATGAGATTGTAGAGAATTTGCTTTCCATGCGCCCGGCGTCTGCATTATTCATACGTCCCGAATAGTCAATTCACTTCCCGGCCATTTATCTGTAACGTCGCAGCCGCGATGATGGCGTCTTGCTTCCATCAGCCGGATACAGGTGCTTCATGCAAAAAAATTCTCCGATTACAACGGCGCCGGCTGCCGGCCGCTTCGTCTTTCCTGCGCTGGCGCGCTGGTATGCGCGGGGCGAAGGCGGCGCCTATGCGCTGCTGCGGTTCGGCTACGGCGCCATCATTTTTACCCACGGTTTGCCCAAGGCATTGGGTGTGTCGCACGGCTCCATGGCCAATCCGATGGCAGGATCGATACGCCTGATCGGCGAAGTCATGGGCCTGCCGTTCGCGCCGCAGCTGGCCTTCCTGGTAATGCTGCTGGAGACCGTGGGCGCGGCGATGCTGGCGCTGGGGTTGCTGACGCGGCCGCTGGCCTTGCTGATGCTCATTGAAATGATCGCCATCAGCTACGCCATGGGCCCGACCTGGCCGTGGATCGACCGCGGCATCGAATACCCGGTGTTGCTGGCGTTGACGGCGCTGTACATGGCAGTGCGCGGCGGCGGCGCCTGGTCGCTCGACAGCCGCTTGAGGCGCGAAATATGAATCCGAATCCTCCTTGATCAAGAAAGAAACACCATGAAATTCGTCAACTATCTCGCCTACACCGATAACCGGAAATTGCTGGCTGAACACGCACCTGCCCACAAACGCTATGTCCAGAGCCTGCTCGATGCAGGCAAGCTGGCCTTCGGCGGGCCGTTTCCCGACGGCAGCGGCGGTCTGCTCGTCTATGAAGTCGCGTCGAAGGAAGAAGCCGAATCCCTGCGCGACCAGGATCCGTTTGCCGTGGCGGGCGTGTTCGTGCGGTCGGAGATCAAGCCCTGGCTGTTGCTGGCGGTGAATTCGGAATTGACAAAGCCGCAGTAAGACCAATCTATCGGATCGGACCCTCATCGGGTCGTCTTTTTTCCTCAGCCGAAGTAATTCCCCCTGAAATTCGGATCAGGGAGTAAAACCGGCATGGCGATAGCTGTCGATGATCTCGTCGTAGACGGTTACGTCGCCATGCCCGCGCGCCATCAGCTGTGCGCCGCCGATCGCTGCGAAGATGCTCATCGCCTGGCGTCGCACGGCCTTCTTCGGCTTGGCTTCAGCGGCGCCCTGCGTGAGCACTTCGGTCAGCCAGTCGACGTTGACGTCATTGAAGCGATTGACTTCGGCACGCACTTCCGGGGGCAGGTCGTGGTGTTCCGCAGACATGATGCCGCACAGGCACATGCGATTGTCGTCCACCAGAGCCGCTCGGAAGATCTCCGTATATTTTTTCACGCGGGTGCGAGCATCCTTGTGCGTCTCCATCAGATTGCTCAGATAGGCGATGCCGTCTTCCGTATAGCGGCGGGCGAGCGCGGCGCCGAGGTCGCCTTTGGTCGGGAAGTGGTAATGCACGCTCGCGCTCTTGATCCCGACTTCCGCCGCCAGGTCGCGAAAACTCAACGCGTTATAGCCGTGCGCCTGCACGGTCTTGCGGGCGGCTGCCATGATTTTCTCGCGGGTATCGATTGCGCTCATGAAGAAATAAACCTCTCTATCGGTAGATAGTTGTTGACAGGAGGGATTGTACTCCCTTATTGTCTATCTACCGATAGATAGATAAATTGATTGGTAAGTAACTTCAACGATATCTCGTGAAGCAACCTGAACGCAGATTGATACAACGACAAACAGTCAGAAAAGGAAAGCAGCAATGAAGATTTACGACCGCCCCGGTTTCCCCAATCCCGCACGCATCCGCATCGTGCTGGCGCAGAAGAATCTCGATTCGAAAGTAACGTTCGAATCAATCGACCTGATCGGCGCCGAGCACAAGCAGGCGGCCTTTCTGGCGAAGAATCCCTCCGGCGTGCTGCCGCTGCTGGAACTCGACGATGACACGCTGATCTCGGAAAGCACCGCCATCACCGAGTACCTGGACAACCTCGACGGCAATCCGGTGCTAACCGGCCGCACGCCGAAGGAAAAGGCAATCATCCACATGATGCAGCGCCGCGCCGAGAGCGGTCTGATTGACGCCGTCGGCATCTATTTCCATCACGCGACACCGGGATTGGGCGACGACCTGCAAAAGTACAAGAGTCCGGAATGGGCGCATCGCAAGGAATGGGGCGAACGCGAACGCGCCAAGGCGCTGCAGGGCATGGCGTATTTCGACGGCATCCTGCGCGACAGCAGTTACGTCGCGGGAGAACAATTCTCGATGGCCGACATCACGGTGTTCGCCGGCCTGGCGTTTGCGGATGCGGCAGGCATTCCCATTGCCGCCGATCTGAGCGCATTGCAGGCCTGGCGCGCAAAGGTGGCGGAGCTGCCGGCAGTGAAAAATCGCAGCGGGCAGATGTTTGTTGAGGAAGATTTGCGCCGCATGGGATTCTGAGCCGTCAACCGGCAGCAGGCAATATCGACTGCAGCAGCGGGAAGCGTCGCCCTTCGTGAGAGGGGCGGCGCTTTTTCATGCGTGCTTCGGAAACGGCGATTGCTTCTCCGATCCTGTCATGAAAAGTTGAGACTTGCATTATGAAATTAAGTGACGTATAAAGCAATCTGGTTTCAATTTAAAACCATTTAATTTCGTTCTGGATTTTCATCATCAATTTTCAGGAGAACAGCTTGATTCCCGCACACGCAGATTTTGACAAGACCTTTCCATTCGCACCGCATTTCGAGACGGTCAATGGATTTCAAATGCACTATGTGGACGAAGGAGATCGTGCACGAGAGGTCGTGTTGTGTCTGCACGGAGAGCCGACCTGGGGCTATCTGTACCGGTCGTTGATCACGGCGCTGTGCGGCGACTATCGCGTGGTGGTCCCCGATCACATGGGCTTCGGCAAGAGCGAGACGCCGCAAGACCGCAGTTATTGGCTGCAGGATCATATCGACAACCTCGAAAAATTCGTCCTTCAGCTGGACCTGAACGACGTCACCCTGGTCATGCACGATTTCGGCGGTCCGGTCGGCATGGGGGTGACCGCACGCCATCCCGGGCGCATCAAACGCATCATTTCAACCAACGGCCCGACGCCGTTCGGACAACCCGACGGACTGGAGCGCCTGCTGAAAAATGCCGGCATCGCGCCCTGGTTCCAGTGGATCGTGAAGGCCAATGAAGACGGCAGTCTGGAACAGGTATTGGGGCAGCTCGGTTTCAACATCCTCAGCGCCATGAAAATCAACGGCTTCGAAAATCACGCCGTGATCAGCGACACGTGGATTGCCGCGTACGGGGGGCACTTCAGCACGCCGCGCGATTGCCTGGGAGCGATAGGTTGGGCGAAGGGCTTCGCGACCGGTGTGCATCGGTTCGAAGAACCTGACGCGGCGGCGATAGCGATGATCCGGAGCAAGCCGGCGTTGGCGATCTGGGGCGACGCCGACAAGACGCTGCACGCCGATATTTTCCTGCCGCTGTTCACGGTGCTATTCCCCGGCGCGGACGTGCATCGGATACCGGGGGCCGGGCACTATTGCTTCGAAGACGCGCCCGATCAGATCGCGGACATCGTCAAGAGATTCCTGCAAAACAGCTAGGAAATCGAGTTGGAAATACTTCAGGCGCGAAGTTGCCCGGACGGTCCGAAGGAGGGAGCGATGCTTGAAGATTGATGGGAATTGTCGCGCATGAGCGCCGCGCGACAGCTTTTTGCGGCGGTGTTGACCGCCGTTCGGATTTTCGGCTAAACTCGGCTCCGCAGTTGATTCACCAACTGCCGTAGGCGTTACCGTCATCCAACGCGTCCCCTTCGAGAGGAGCCCAGCAGGGCAGTTCCCGATGATTCAGGACGCCGTTACGATGACCGCATATTCTGCCCTCCCGGGCATACGCCTATCTGAAATTTTCAGATTACAGATTTGCCAGTTTTCGATATCCGCCGCTTGCGCAAAGGATATCGGCTGGACCGTGTTCGCCTTGTCGATTCTTCTCAAGGCGATCCGGAGGGAGAAGCAGGACCTTGCAGGTCTGGTTGGCGGCTTTATCGCAACCGAACCAAAAGGTAATTCAATGAAACTCACCGGCAATACCATTCTCCTGACCGGCGGCACCAGCGGCATCGGCCGCGCGCTCGCCGAGGCCCTGCATGACCGCGGCAATCGTGTCATCGTCACGGGGCGGCGCCAGGCGCTGCTTGACGAGATGGCGAACACTCGCCCCGGTCTGGTCGGGCTGAAAGTCGACGTGGATGATGCGGCGTCATTGGCGCAGCTGTCCGCTCAGATGCGTGAACGCTTTCCCCAACTCAATGTGCTGATTGCGAATGCGGGAATATCGCGCACTGAGGATATGGTGTTGGATGACTGGACTGCGACCGATGCAGAAGCCATCGTCCAGACCAACATCCTCGGCGTACTGCGCGTTGCAGCGGCGATACTGCCGCTGCTCAAAGGCAAGCCCAACGCCGCATTCCTGGCGACCAGCTCCGCACTGGCCTTCGTGCCGCGCGCGGATTTCCCGACGTACTGCGCCAGCAAGGCATTCCTGCATTCCTGGTTGCAGTCGCTGCGGCATCAGATGCGCGCTTTCCCGATCGAGGTGCTGGAGCTTTCACCTCCCTACGTGCAGACCGGCCTGACCGGCGCGCACCAGCTCGACGACCCGCGTGCAATGCCGCTGCCCGACTATCTGGCGGAGGTGCTGCGCCTGCTGGAAAACGGTGAAACGCCGCGCGGAGAAGTACTGCTCGAGCGTGACCTCCCGCGGCGCTGGGCGGAGCGTGATGGCGGCTATGACGCCATGTTTGCGGTCATGAACCCCGCCTGAAGAACAAGCATCCTCATTCCTGAATTTACGAAAGAATTTTATATGACGACTCAATGCACCGGGCCGCTGAATCATCTCAGCCTGCCCACAAAGAACCCCATCGCTACGGCTGCATTTTTTGAGCAGCATTTCGGCTGCCAGATTGTCGCCGTCGGCAAACATATCCTCTTGAAAAGGGACGGTTTCGACATCGTGCTTGACCACACCAGCGATGACGTCAGCTGGCCTGCGAATTTCCATTTCGGATTCGAGATGGCTACGCTGGCAGAGGTGAAGCAACTTTACCGGACCTTCAAGACGGAGGGCGTGCAGATGGAGACGGAGGTATTCAACAATTCACGCGGTTCCCGTTTCTTTTGCCGCATGCCGGAGGGGATCATGATTGAAGTGAATACGCGGGAGGACCGGGAGGAGGGCTGGAAGAAGCTGTTTTGACCTTCACTCGTCCAAAACAGAAAATACCCGTAAAGGGTAATGCCGCTCAGTGACGTTTTTCAGCACGCGTGCGTCATATTTTCCTGGTCTTTCCTTAACGGCCCGGTCGGATTTTCGATCGGGCCGTTGTTCATTGAAATACAAAAACAGATTAATTCGCGTGCAAATCAACAAGGGGCAGGATGCAGGCCTGCAGATACTCTGCTGATCTGCCATTCGGGCTCTCATCGGAAGGATGTTTTTATTGCTCGACGTATCGGCGAATACTGGCCCGGCTTGCATCGCCGCATGCGGCTATTCAGGCTCCGTTGAGCAGCAGGCCGGGCACCTCGTCCAGTCCCCCGACGACAACGGCAGGACTGATGCCGAGTTCGTCGAAAGTATTGCCGCTACGGTTGATCCAGCAGACCGTGAAGCCGTAATGCGCCGCGCCCGCGGCATCCCACGCATTGGACGAGACAAACAGCATTTCCTCCGGAGCCAGAGAAAACGCCTTGCCTGCCAGGGCGTATACGCGGGAATCAGGCTTGAAGACGCCGACGGCGTCCACACTCAGCAGATGCGAGAAAAATGACTGCAGTCCGCTTCCGCCGACCACCTTGCTGATCGAAAAATCGGAGCCATTAGACAATATCGCCATCGGCAGCTTCATCTCCTGCAGCTTGCGCAAGGCATCCGGCACTTCAGGATAGGGCGACAAATTCAGGTAAGCGTCGCAAAGCGTTTCCATCGCTGCAGTATCCAATTCCAGCTTGAAGTGCGCCGACACGAACGCCAGCGCATCCCTGGTCGCCTGTTCAAACGAGATGGTTTGACCCATCAGGCTGCGCAGCCATGAATATTCCAGCTGCTTCTGGCGCCAGAGCACGCTGACTTCCATGCCGCGTCCCGGTGCAGCCTCATCGCATCGCTGAGCGACGGAATGCACGTTGTACAACGTGCCATACAAATCGAATACCACCGCCTTGATGCCTGCCAGCTTGTTCATGTCTCCTCCGTGATTCTTCGTATCAATCATGTATCTGTCTTGTATCGCGATGCCGTATCCGGCGGGCTATAGCGCCGAGTGGTCTTTCACGGCTTCGGAAAGTTTCGGCTTGAGCGTCAGGAAACGCTCGTCCAGCGAAGCAGGATCGGCGCGATTCTGAGCAATCATGTTGGCGCGGACTTCGCCACCCCTGATCACTTGAAACACGCCGTCTTCGATCCCTTGCACCGCCGCTTGCGCGACCGCCTGCGCTGACTCCCGCACAAAGCCCAGATCGGGCCCTGCTTTGGATGAGGCCATCATCGGCGTTTCCGTGGCGCCCGGATAGACGGTCAACACATGCACGCCTTCGCCCTTCAGCTCCCTGCGCAGTGCTTCGCCGAAATGCGAAATGCCGGCCTTGGCCGCAGCGTAGGTGGCGTAAAAAGGAACGCCGACGAGAGCGATCCCGGATGCGACGTTGACCACCATGCCGTCGCCCGACGCACGCAGGTCCGGCATGACGTCGCGCGTCAGCAAGATCGGTGCGATCAGGTTGACTTCTATCATTTTGACGATGTCGGCGTCCGGAGTCTCCTCAAGCCGTCCGGCACGTACTCCGCCGGCATTGTTGATGAGAATATCGATACCGCCCAGCCACGCGCGCGCCAGGCTGATCATGCGTTCCCGTCCCTGGGCCGTCACGACGTCGGCGTCGATGCCCTCGGCCTGTCCACCTTCGCTTTGCAGCAGGCCGATCGCTTCGCGCACCAGTTGCGCGCGCCGCCCGACGATGAATACGCGCGCACCCTTGCGCACCAGTTCCTGCGCCATCGCCAAACCGATGCCGCTAGAGCCGCCCGTCACCAATACACGTTTTCCTTTTACATTCATGGCGCTCTCTCCGGATCAGACGGCAGGATAGTTAGAAGGAAACAAGGCCCGTTGTGCTTCTTCGTCATTGGTCTTCTTGAAATCGATATCGGCGCCGACCTTCCGGGCTCGCGCAGTCGCCGGCCGGGCGTCCATGGCCTGGAACCAGCGCTTGACATTGGGGTAGTCGCCCAGCGGATCTTCCGGTTTCTTGAAAACGTGTCCGGCCCGGTCCACCCATCCCCACGCCGAAATATCGGCGACGGTGCATTCGTCACCGACGATATAGGTGCGCCCCTCCAGCCGCTGGTTGAGCACCTGATAATGCCGGTCGATTTCACGCCGGTAGCGGTTGACTGCATAATCCAGGCCGGCAGGCGCCGCATGCTGGAAATGGACGGCTTGTCCCGAGAAAGGTCCCAGGCCGGTGGCGATGAACATCAGCCAGGACAAGACTTCGCCGCGGTCCTTAGGCTGGCCGAAAAAGCGGCCGGTCTTTTCCGCCAGATACAGCAGAATGGCGGTGGAATCGAAGACTGTTGCCGGCACGCCTCCCGGTCCGTCCGTATCGACGATGGCCGGCACCTTGCCGTTGGGATTGATCTTGCGGAATTCGGGATCGTGCTGCTGTCCCTTGCGCGTATCGACGGGAATAATCTCGTAGTCGAGGCCGGTCTCTTCAAGAAACAGCGAGACTTTTGCCGGGTTCGGAGTGGGATGGAAATAAAAGCGGATCATTAGCGGATGCTCCTTGTTGGAAGTGGACGTTGACGTTCAGGCGCCGGCACGAAGCTAACGGTGCTGTGAGCCGGTGGCCTGGCCGCCACGGAAACACCGGTGGCGATGACCGCGATGGCCATCATGCCGACAGCGCCAAAAACAGTTCACAGAACGTTTGCACAGAAGTCTCCTTGCTGTCGATTATTTTTATACCAATTGGTCTAATATGATCAGGATCATGCCGGATAACCTGATATCCTGCAAACGGAAAATCACGTCGGAGAAAATATTTCATGGGACGCCCAAGAGAATTTGATGAAGCGCAGGTATTGGATGCGGCGGTGCAATGCTTCTGGAAGCATGGTTACGAAGCCACCTCGATGCATGACCTCGTCGCAAGGACGGGCCTGACCAAAGCCAGCCTCTACAATGCCTTCGACGATAAACGCGGCCTGTACGGCCGGGCGCTGGAGCACTACATCGCCGCCAGCTTCGCCGACCGTGTGCAACGTTTTGAAGGGCAACTGCCGCCGCTTGAAGCGATCAGGGCGTTCTTCGCCGAAATCATTCAGCATTCCGTCAATGACCGCCAGCGGCGCGGCTGCATGCTGATCAACTCGGCCCTGGAAACAGCGCCGCATGATCCGGAGTTTCGTGACATCGTCAACGACGTGCTGAGCCAGATCGAAGGATTCTTTTTCCGCAACGTCCAGGCCGGGCAACGCGACGGTTCGATACAGTCAGCGATCCCGGCCGCCGACCTGGGCCGAATGCTGCTGGGCCTGCATATCGGCGTACGGGTTCTCGCTCGCACCAAGCCCGAAAAGGCGCTGCTGGAAGGAATGATCAGGCCGGCGCTGACGCTGCTTGAACCACCAGCTGCGGCGCCGGCGCGAAGAAAATCTGTGCCGTTAAAATGAGCTGACTGAATATCCGGGCCCACACCAAGACCCCGAGAATATTGCACGCGCGAGTGAATTCGCTTTTTGTGGGTAAATTTGTGGGTAGAAATGAAGAACGGGCCTGTAAGGCCCGTTCTGTATGGTGTCTGGCGGAAGGTGTGAGATTCGAACTCACGAAGGGCTCTCACCCTCGCCAGTTTTCAAGACTGGTGCATTCAACCGCTCTGCCAACCTTCCTGCGCAAGCCGGGCATTATACATGACTCTCCCGGCCGTCGTCCTTTTCAGATTTTTAGAAAATACCCGGGTAAGCGCCGCCGTCCATCAGCACGTTCTGGCCATTGATGTAGCCGGCGTGCTTGCTGCACAGGAACGCGCAGGTGGCGCCGAACTCGTCCGGGTCGCCGAAGCGGCCGGCCGGGGTTTCGGCCATGCGTTGCAGGCGGACTTCGTCGGGCGTTTCGCCGGTGAGCTTGGCGGAGCCGACGAAGCTGCTGCGCAGGCGATCGGTTTCGAAACTGCCGGGCAGCAAGTTGTTGATCGTCACGCCGCTCTTGGCAATGTGGCGCGAGACGCCGGCGACGAAACCGGTCAGGCCGGAACGGGCGCCGTTGGACAGGCCGAGGTCGTAACGCGGGGCCTTGACCGAGCTGCTGGTGATGTTGATGACGCGACCCCAGCCGCGCTTGATCATCTGGTCGACGGTGGCCTTGATCAGCTCGACCGGCGTGAGCATGTTGGCGTCGATGGCCTTGAGCCAGATCTCGCGATCCCAGTCGCGGAAATCGCCCAGCGGCGGACCGCCGGCGTTGTTGACGAGGATGTCGGGACCGTGGCCCGGCTCGCCGGCGATTTCATCGACGGCGGCAAGTGCTTTTGCGCGGCCTTCGGGCGTGGCGATGTCGGTGGCGACGGCGATGACCTTGATGTTGCCGAGCGCGCGCAGCTTTTCGGCGGCCTGGTCGAGCGTGTCCTGGCTGCGGGCGACGATGACGACGTGGGCGCCTTCGCGCGCCAGGTGTTCGGCGCAGGCGTAGCCGAGGCCTTTGCTGGCGCCGCAGACGAGGGCGATTTTTCCTTGAAGTCCTAGATCCATGATTCCTGATTCCTTAATGTTGGGGTGTCACATTCTTGCGTGGTCGATACATTGCTGCGCCGGATTAAAAAATTTCATCGGGCGTTTCTGAGCAGATCGCGCGCTTCGCTTGTGACGGCGAAGGCTGGCTGATAAACTGGCGGACAGCTTGAGGAGGGATGGGCTGCGGTGTTGCGGACGATGATGCGTTTATTTTTTCCGGATCAGGTAAATCGCCAGCGCAATGATGATCACCACGCCCGCTTCAAGTACAACTACCAGAACGCCGCTGCTTCCGTTACTCACGCCTATCTCCTTTTGGGTCGCCAGTTCGGCAAGTCCTCTGTGTTTTTACGACGGGACTTGTCCGGCCAAGTGCGTACTTTACACCTATGATGCATTCTTTGTATTTCACCGTCGTGGTCAACTTCTTCCTCGGCGGCGTGCTCGGCGCCATCGGCGGGCTGTTCGGCATCGGCGGCGGGCTGATCGCGATTCCGGTGCTCGGATTCCTGTACGGCATGGACCAGCAACTGGCGCAGGGGACCGCGCTGGTGATGATCGTGCCCAATGTGGTGATCGGTTTCTGGCGCTACAAGCAGCGCAACAAGATCGAGCTCGGTTCGGCGCTGCAGATGGCGGTGCCGGCGGTGTTCACGACTTACTTCGCGGCGCGCTTTGCAACCTCGATCGAGGCGCGCTCGCTGCATCTGGCGTTCGCCTTGTTCATGGTGGTGCTGGCCTTGTACTACCTGTGGACCTTGCTGCGCAGGCAAAAGGAAATGATCCCGCGCGCGCGCCTGCCGCAGAAATACATCTTCCTTATGGGATTGGCGGCGGGTGCATCGGCGGGATTCTTCAGCGTCGGCGGCGCCATCGTGGCGGTGCCGGGATTGGTCGGCCTGTTCGGCATGACGCAGACTGCGGCGCAGGGCCTGGGCCTGGCGATGGTTACGCCGGGGACGCTGGTGGCGCTATGGACTTACGCCAGCGCTGGCCATGTCGACTGGAGTGTCGGTATTCCGCTGGCGCTGGGCGGTGTGCTCAGCATTTCCTGGGGCGTGGCGCTGGCGCACCATTTGCCGGAGCGGCGGTTGCGCATGCTGTTCTGCGGAGCGCTGATTGCGATTGCCGCCTGGATGATGACGCACGGCTGAGCCTTCTTCAAACAACAATCAGGCGGCTTCCTTCTCCACCGGCACCGGCGGCACCTGCGCCGTTTGCTGGCGGATGAATTCCACCAAATCGCGTGCATACAGGGGCAGGGCGTCGAGGCTTTGCACCACCATGCTGCGCTCGCGCACGCTCCACGGATCACTCAGTTCGACCAGGCTCAGCTGCATGGTCTGCTTGTGGCGCAGCGCAGCCGATTGCGGCACGATGCCGATGCCGACGTTGGTCTCCACCATGCGGCACATCGCTTCGAAACTGCGCACCTGGATCCGCAGCTTGAGGCGCTGGCCGCTTTCCGACACGATGCGGTTGAGGAAGTGATGCAGCGTGCTGCCTTCATGCAGGCCGACGTGTTCGTATTCGAGCGTCTCGGCGAAAGTGACCTTGCCGACGCCGGCCAGCGGATGTTCCAGCGCGGTGGCGAGGATCAGCTTGTCGGTTGAAAAATTCAGGATCTCCAGTCCTTCTCCCTGCACCGGTCCGGCGACGATGCCGATGTCGGCCGTGCCTTCCTGGATGCCGCGCATGATGTCGTGGTTCAGCCGTTCTTCCAGCGCCACGTTGACCTGCGGATGCAGCGTGAGGAATTTGCCGAGGATTTCCGGCATGAACTCCGTCACTGCCGTGGTGTTGGCGAAGATGCGGATATATCCCTTGATGCCGTTGTTGTACTGCTGCATGTCGCCCTTGAGACGCTCGACCTGCTGCATGAATTGCTGCGCGTGTGAGAGAAAGGTCTGTCCCGCCGGCGTCAATTGCACACCTTTGCTTTCACGGTAGAGCAGGCGCATGCCGAAGCGTGCTTCGAGTTCCTTGATGCGGTTGCTGGTCGCCGCCAGCGACAGGTTCATGCGCTCTGCGCTGCGCGTGAGGCTGTTGAGTTCGGCGATCAGGATGAACAGTCGCAGGTCGGTGAGGTCGAATAGCATGATGTCTCTCTGAAGTGAGCGCCAGCATGAGGGGCGCCGGTCTTTTTGTCCGCACTTATATTACGCCTAAAACCTGCATGGTTGTGGCAGGTATCCCGATCACCCGGCCAGCACCACCTGATTGCGTCCTTGCTGCTTGGCCTGGTACAGCGCCGCATCCGCCATCTGCAGCAGGCCTTGCGGCGTATCCGACTTGCCCGGAATGATCACGGCGACGCCGATGCTGGCGGTGACGACATGGAAGGGCGAGGCGGCGTGCGGCAAGTTCAGTTGTTCCAGCGCGCGACGGATGGTTTCGGCAATGCCGAGCGCGCTGTGGCTGTCCGTCATGGGTGCGATGAAGGCAAATTCTTCGCCGCCGTAGCGTGCTGCAAGATCGCCCACGCGGCGCACGTTCTTGCCGAGCAGGTTGGCGATGGCGCGTAGGCAATCGTCGCCGCACTGGTGTCCGTAGGTGTCGTTGTAGGCCTTGAAATAATCCACGTCCAGCATGGCCAGCGCCAGCGATTGGCCGCTGCGTCCGGCCCGGCTCCATTCTGCGGCAAACACTTCATCGAAGCGGCGCCGGTTGGCAATGCCGGTCAGGCCGTCGGTCTGGCTCAGGGTTGCGAGCTTGCTGTTGGAATCTTCCAGTTCGTGGGTGCGTTGCCGTACACGCGCTTCCAGCCCGCGTTCGCGCACGCGCAATTCATCCATCAGGATCGAGAAGCCGATGCCGACGATGCACAGCGTCAGGATGAACTCCTGTGCGTGGATGATTTCCAGATGCACCGAGATATCGCCGAAAGGCCGGTTGCCGCTGGTCAACATGATCGATACGGCGAGCGAAACCAGCGCCACCGTCAAGGCCGTCCAGCGCGTCCCGAAGCGCACGGCGATGTACAGCACCATCGGCAACAGCAGCGTCGGCGTCATCGAGACGCCGTTGATGGCGCCGCCGTAAGTCGAAAAGATCACGCCTGCCAGCACGACGATCACCAGCACCGCCAGGGCATCCGTCTTGTGCAGCCTTACGGGCTCATGGTCGGTCTGTGTCAAAGCCAATAGCAGCGGCGCATATATCATCATGCCGAGTGCATCGCCAAACCACCACAGGCGCGTCAGCGTGAGGTACGGCGTGCCGGTCGCCATCTGCGTCTTGAGCACGGCGGCGGCCATCAGGCTCGCCAGCAGGGTGCCGATCAGCGGACCGGCGATGGTGAATTTGCGCAGGTCTTCCACGCGTTTCAGGTCGGACGATGCGCCGGCGCGGCGCATGAGCAAATAGGTGACGGCGACTTCGATCAGGTTGATGACGCTCAGCTGCACTGCGACGGCCGGCGTGAATACGGCCATGTTGGCGAAGGTGTCGGAGCAGAAGGTCAGTATCGCCATCAGCCATCCGCGCTGTCCGCGAAAGCGCATCAGCGCCGCCAGCAGCACCGCGTTGGGCAGCCAGACGACGACTTCGTTCTCGGGAGTGACGGCACAGAAAAAGGTGAGCTTGACGCTGGCGAAGTGGACCAGCGGCAACAGGATATAAAACCACCATCGTGGGCTTTCCCATGCCCGATTCGTATTGTTCATTGCTTCGTTGTAATTGCGCGTACCGGAACGGCACGCGGCAATTGTAACGTCAGAAAACACAACGGACCATGACGGTCCGATGTGTTTGTGTTGCTATTTTCAGGAAGGTTTCCTGATGGCATTTTCCTGCGTTTCGGGAAGCTTACTTGCCCTTGCCCATCGCTTCCATCATGCGCACCGTCAGGTACAGGCGTGGCACCACGCTGTCGAGGTCGGCCCATTCGTCGGAGGAGTGGATGCGGTCGCCGACGATGCCCATGCCGTCCAGCACGATCGGCTTGCCGGTCTTGGGATTGTAGGCGAAGCCGGCATCGGTGCCGTAGCGCATGGAGACCGGCGTGATCGACTTGCCCAGTTCCTTGTAGATGCTGTCGGCGGTGGCGGCCAGGCGATCGCTGTCGGCGTTCTTGCTGAACGGCGGACGGCGGTTTTCCACCTTGACCTTGACCTCGGTTTCGGGGATCAGCTTTTTCTGGATGATCTTGTCGGCATCGGCCTGCACACGCTGGATTTCACCGACGTCGGACATGCGCATGTCGGCGGTGGCGCTGGCTTTTTCAGGAATGATATTGACGCGATCGCCGGCCTGGATCACGGTCCAGTTGACGGTAGTGCCCTTGGCCTGGCTGCCCAGGTCCTTCAGCTGGATGATCTGGTTGGACAATTCCACTGCGGCGTTGCGGCCTGCTTCCGGCGCCGAACCGGCGTGCGAGGCGCGACCCTTGACGTCGAGGTGGACGTAGGCGATGCCGTTGGTGGCGACGGTCACGACGTCGGCTTCAGGCGGTTCGAACACCAGCACGTAATCCTGGTCGGCCGACAGTTTGGTGATCATGTCGCGCGAACCGAGCGAGCTTTTTTCTTCATCGGGATTGAACAGCACGGTCAGCGTCTTGTAATCCTTGAAGCCCCGTTCGCGCGCGATATCCAGCGCGTACACGATCAGCAGCGCGCCGCCCTTGGCATCCGCCACGCCCGGACCGAAGGCCTTGTTGCCCGTGATCTTGAAGGGGCGCTTGCCCGCTTCGCCGATGCCGAACACGGTGTCGTAGTGGATCATCAGCATGATGTTCTTGCTGCCGTTGCCCTGCAGCTTGCCGATCACCATCTTGCCGGCGGCTGGTGGCGCCGCGACGATTTCCACGCTGGCGCCGACTTCCTTCAGGCGCTGCGCCAGTATCGCTTCAACCTGCGCCAGTCCCTTGGCGTCGTCGGTGCCGGAATCGATATTGACCAGCGTGCCTAGATCCTTGACCAGCACGTCCTTGCGTTTTTGCGCGGCTTGCAACAGCGCGTTGTCGGCATTGACCTGAGCGAAGGAGGCGGCCGAAGCGGTACAGGCGAGGGCAGCGATGAGCGACATCAAATGGTTTTTCTTCATGGATCTCTCGTGGAATGTTGATCGAATAATAAACTTTGGCCGCATGGATGGCGGCGTGTCGCCACTATAGCAGCGGAACGGTGCGGCGCAAATGCTGCGTATTGAGGCCAGCGGCGGCGCTGCATTGGAGGAAATCCGGCGGGGAAAATGATGCGCCCGCACATCGATGACTTCACGCCAGACGATGCCCCCCTTCGGAAAATACAGATTGTTTTGACAACTTGCGGCCTTCAGACTCTGCTCCATTCGTGACCCGGCGCTCATCCGCCGCTCACTTCACTGCGATCCTCTGCGAGTATTTCATGAGCCAGCATGACATCGACCTGACGCTGTTGCGTCAATGGGTCGGCAAGACCGAAAGCCGTAGCGACTTCATCCACCCGGGCTTCGCCGCCGCGCTTGCCGCCACGCTCGACCATCCGCAAGTACCGGCCGCAGGCGACGCCTTGCCGCCGCTGTGGCACTGGATCTATTTCTGGACCGCGTGCCGTCAGTCGGAAGTGGGCGAAGACGGCCATCCGCGCCGCGGCGGTTTCTTGCCGCCGGTGCCGCTGCCGCGCCGCATGTGGGCCGGAGGGCGCCTGCGTTTCACGGCGCCGCTGCCGATCGGCGCCACCGCGGCCAAGACTTCGCGCATCGCCAGCGTCGACGTCAAGAAGGGCAAGACCGGCGAGCTGGCCTTCGTCACCGTGGCGCACGAGATCGCGCACAACGGCAAGGTCGCGATCCATGAAGAACACGACATCGTCTATCGCGGCATGCCGCAGCCCGGGGCGGCTCCCGTGGCGCCCCGGCAGGCACCGAAGGAAGCCGACTGGCGTCGTCACATCGAGCCCGATCCGGTGCTGCTGTTCCGCTACTCGGCGCTGACCTTCAATGGCCATCGCATTCACTACGACCGCAGCTACGTCACCGGCATCGAAGGCTATCCCGGCTTGATCGTGCACGGTCCGTTGATCGCCACGCTGCTGGTCGACCTGCTCGGGCGCAACCTGCCGCTGGCGCGCCTGGTGGAATTCAACTTCCGCGCGGTCGGCAGCCTGTTCGACATCGACGCCTTCGAGATCTGCGGCACATTGTCGGACGACGGCAAGCGCGCCGAACTGTGGGCGCAGAACCTGCGCGGCGAACTGGCGATGCAGGCCGAGGCTGTACTGGCCTGAACATGAAATTACGTCACACATTTCACTCAGTTCCACTCATTCATCAGCAGGAGAACCGTTAATGCTTCCTCAGTCGGACGCCTATCAGGACTTGCGCGACGCCGTGCGCGATCTTTGCAACACCTTTCCGCCGGAGTACTGGCGCAAGGTCGATGAAGCGCGCGGTTATCCGGAAGAGTTCGTCGACGCGCTGACCAAGGCCGGCTGGCTGGCGGCGCTGATTCCGGCAGAATACGGCGGTTCCGGTCTCGGGCTGACCGAGGCCTCCGTGATCATGGAAGAGATCAATCGCACCGGCGGCAACTCCGGCGCCTGCCACGGCCAGATGTACAACATGGGCACCTTGCTGCGCCACGGCTCCGAGCAGCAGAAGCAGCTGTACCTGCCCAAGATTGCCAGCGGCGAACTGCGCCTGCAGTCGATGGGCGTGACCGAGCCGACCACCGGCACCGATACCACCAAGATCAAGACCACCGCGGTCAAGAAGGGCGACCGTTACGTCGTCAACGGCCAGAAGGTCTGGATCTCGCGTATTCAGCATTCCGACCTGATGATTCTGCTGGCGCGCACCACGCCGCTGGATCAGGTCAAGAAGAAGTCGGAAGGCATGTCGATCTTCCTGGTCGACCTCAAGCAGGCGATCGGCAACGGCATGTCGGTGCGTCCGATCCTGAACATGGTCAATCACGAGACCAACGAACTGTTCTTCGACAACCTGGAAATCCCCGTCGAGAATCTGATCGGGGAAGAGGGCAAGGGCTTCAAGTACATCCTCGACGGCCTCAATGCCGAACGCACCCTGATCGCCGCCGAATGCATCGGCGACGGGTACTGGTTCATCGAGAAGGCGGCGCAATACGCCAAGGAGCGTGTGGTGTTCGACCGTCCGATCGGCATGAACCAGGGCGTGCAGTTCCCGATCGCCGACAGCTACATCGAGCTGGAAGCCGCCAACCTGATGCGCTTCAAGGCCTGTGAACTGTTCGACGCCCATCAGCCCTGCGGCGCGCAAGCCAACATGGCCAAATTCCTCGCCGCCAAGGCGTCGTGGGAAGCGGCCAACGTCTGCCTGCAAACGCACGGCGGCTTCGGCTTCGCCTGCGAATACGACGTCGAGCGCAAGTTCCGCGAGACGCGTCTCTACCAGGTCGCGCCGATTTCCACCAACCTGATCTATTCGTATGTGGCCGAGCACATCCTCGGTCTGCCGCGGTCTTTCTGAGGAATCGGACATGAGTTCACATCCTTCACGCGTCCTGAGCGAGTTCCTCGCCGGCCTGCGCTATGACGACATCCCGGCGTCCGTGATTGCGCGTACCGAAGACCTTTACCTCGACTGGTTCGCTTCGGCCCTGGCGGGCAAGGGCGCACGCCAGATCGACATCATGGAACGCTACGTCGAGAAGATGGGACCGTCCAGCGGACCGAGCACCATCCTCGTCAATCGCAAGAATAGTTCGCCGTATTTCGCCGCGCTCGTCAACGGCGCCTCGTCGCATCTGGTGGAGCAGGACGACGTCCACAATGGTTCGGTGTTCCATCCGGCGGCCGTGGTGTTCCCGGCGGCGCTGGCGGCGGCGCAGGATCTCGGCAAGTCGGGCGCAGATCTGCTGGTGGCAGCCGTAGCCGGCTATGAAGCGGGCATCCGTATCGGTGAATTCCTCGGTCGTTCGCATTACCGCATCTTCCACACCACCGGCACGGCCGGCACCTTGGCCGCAGCGGTGGCAGTCGGCAAGCTGATGGGGTTCAACGCCGATCAATTCCTGCATGCGCTCGGTTCGGCCGGTACGCAGGCAGCCGGCCTGTGGGAATTTTTGCGCGACGCTGCCGATTCCAAGCAACTGCATACCGGCAAGGCCGCCGCCGACGGCTTGCTGGCGGCCTACATCACGCGCGACGGTTTCACCGGCGCGCAACGCATCCTCGAAGGTGCGCAAGGGATGGCGGCGGGGATGTCGACCGATGCCGATCCGGCCCGGCTGACCGACCGCCTCGGCGCGCGCTGGGCTACCGCCGAGACCTCTTTCAAATTTCATGCTTCCTGCCGCCATACGCATCCGGCTGCTGACGCGCTGCAGTTGCTGATGCAGCGCGAGGGCTTGCAGCACGATCAGATCGTTGCCGTGAATACGCGCGTGCACCAAGGCGCCATCGACGTGCTCGGTCCGGTGGTCAATCCGCAGACGGTGCATCAGGCCAAGTTCTCGATGGGAACGGTGCTGGGACTGATCGCGGTGCATCAGAGTGCCGGACTGGGCGAGTTCGAACAGCATGCGCTGCAAGACGGCAAGGTCGGCGCATTCCGCGACAAGGTCCGGATGACGCTGGACGAGGAGGTCAACACCGCCTATCCGGCACGCTGGCTCGGACGCGTGGAGGTCGACACCGTTGACGGCCGTCATCTGAGCGCCGCCGTCGACGTGCCGAAGGGCGACCCGGACAATACCTTGTCGCGCGACGAGCTGGAAGACAAGGCGCAGCGCCTGATCCGCTTTTCCCGCGCCGCCACGCCGCAGGAAACCGACCGCATCATTGCTCACGCCTGGCAGCTGCATGCGGCGCCTGCAGTGAACGATGCATTGAACAACTTATTCGCGAGATAAATCATGATGCCGTCCACCCGTCCTCTCGAAGGCATTACCGTCGTCAGTCTGGAACACGCCATCGCCGCGCCGTTCTGCACGCGCCAGCTGGCCGACATGGGCGCCCGCGTGATCAAGGTCGAACGTCCCGGCGTGGGTGACTTCGCGCGCGGCTACGACGAGCGCGTCAACGGATTGTCGTCGCATTTCGTCTGGACCAACCGCTCCAAGGAGAGCCTCACGCTCAACCTCAAGGACGCGGAGGGCAAGGCCATCATCGGCAAGCTGCTGGACCAGGCCGACGTGCTGGTGCAGAACCTCGCGCCCGGCGCGGCGGCCGGACTCGGTCTGTCGGCGGCGGTGCTGCACAAGAAGAATCCGCGCCTGATCGTCTGCGACATCTCCGGCTATGGCGAGAACGGCCCTTACCGCGACAAGAAAGCCTACGACCTGCTGATTCAGAGCGAAGCCGGTTTCCTGTCGGTGACCGGCACCGCCGGCGAACAGGCCAAGGCCGGTTGTTCGATCGCCGACATCGCCGCCGGGATGTACGCCTATTCGCACATCCTGGCGGCGTTGATCAAGCGTGGCCGCGACGGCAGCGGCAGCCACATCGATTTGTCGATGCTGGAGTCGCTGACGGAGTGGATGAGTTTCCCGATGTATTACGCGTATCAAGGTGCATCGGCGCCGGTGCGTTCGGGCGCCGAGCACGCAACGATTTATCCCTACGGTCCTTTCACCGCCGGCGACGGCAAGGTCGTCATGCTGGGCCTGCAGAATGAGCGCGAATGGAAAGTCTTCTGCGAATCCGTCCTGCAGGATCCGGCACTGGCGCACGATGCGCGCTTCTCGACCAACTCGCGCCGTCACGAGAACCGCGCCGAACTGCGCAAGCTGATCCTCGACATGTTCGCGCCGCTGACGGCGCAAGAGGTGGTGGCGCGGCTGGACCAGGCACAGATCGCCAACGCCAGCGTCAACACCATGCAAGACCTGTGGGAGCATCCGCAATTGGCGGCGCGCGAGCGCTGGACCGAAGTCGGTTCGCCGGCCGGAAGCTTGCCTGCCTTGTTGCCGCCGGGCGTGAACAACACCTTCGATTTTCGAATGGATGCCATTCCGGCACTGGGCCAGCACACCGACGCCATTCTCGCCAAACTGGGCTACGCGCAGGGCGAGATCGATACCTTGCGCGCACGCGGAGCCGTCTGATGTCTGCGTTTCCGCTCGCGCGCTCCTACCTGTTCGTTCCCGCCAACCGCCCCGACCGTTACGGCAAGGCGTTGGCAAGCGGTGCGGATGCAGTCATCGTGGATCTGGAAGATGCCGTGGCGCCGGCCGCCAAGGTGCAGGCGCGCGACACGCTGGCCGACTGGCTGGCGCAGCAAGCGGCGCCGCAAGAAAAGCTCTGGGTGCGCATCAACGCCGCCGACACCGGCTGGTACGCCGACGATGTGCGCTGTTTCGCCAATGCGCCAATCGCCGGCATCGTATTGCCGAAGGCCGATGACTGCGACGCGATCCGCAACATTGCCCAACATTTCGTCGGCCCGCGCAGCCGTTCGCGCCTGTTGCCATTGATCGAAACCGCTGTCGGTATTGCGCAGATGCGCGATATCGCCCGGGCGCGGCATGTCGAGCGACTGGTGTTCGGCTCGATCGACCTGCAGGTCGATCTCGGCATCCAGTGCGAACCGCAGGAGAGCGAGTTGACGCATCTGCGGGTCGAGATGGTCATCGCTTCACGACTGGCGAACATCGCGCAACCGGTCGACGGCGTCACGACCACGTTCGACGACGCGCCTTTCCTTGAACACGCGGTCAGCCGGGCGCGCCGCATCGGCTTCGGCGCCAAACTGTGCATTCATCCGCGCCAGGTCGGGATCGTCAATCAGGGATTCCTGCCCAGCGCCGAGGAAGTCGTCTGGGCTTGCGCCGTCATGGCGGCGGTGGAGAGGAGCGATGGCGGCGCGATATCGTTGAACGGAAAAATGATCGATAAGCCGGTCATCATGCAAGCCGAAAAATTCCTGCGGCAGATCCGCGAGGAATAGATGATGAGAAATAAATGATTTGATGCAGCAGCGATCCGATACCGCCAACGTAGCCGTGTTCCTCGCCACCGATGCATCGCATTTCCTGACCGGAATGGAAGTGCCGGTCGACGGTGGCCGTATCATCTGAGGATTCATTCGAACCGGAGAAGACAGCATGAAGATCCAGGCAGCAGTATTGAGAGAAACAACCACCGTCGAACCTTTCGCCACCAGTCGCCCTTTGCGCATCGAAGAGCTCGATCTCGACGCGCCCGGACCAGGCGAAGTGCTGGTCCGCATGCGCGCCGCCGGCCTGTGCCATTCCGACTTGTCGGTGATCACCGGTGTGCGGCCGCGGCCGGTGCCGATGGCGCTGGGCCATGAAGCCTCGGGCGAAGTGGTCGAGGTCGGCGCCGGCGTCACCGACCTGCGGCGCGGCGACCTCGTGGTGCTAGTTTTCGTGCCGAGTTGCGGCCATTGCCTGCCGTGCATGGAAGGCCGTCCGGCGCTGTGCGAGCCGGGCGCCGAAACCAACACCAAGGGACAGCTGCTGTCGGGCGCGTTGCGTCTGCGCGCGCAGAACAAGCCGGTCAATCATCACATGGGCGTCTCGGCCTTTGCCGACCATGCCGTGGTGTCGCGCCGTTCCTGCGTCAAGGTCGACGCCGACATCGATCCGGTCGAAGCCGCCTTGTTCGGCTGCGCGGTGCTGACCGGCGTCGGTGCTGCGGTCAATACCGCCGAGGTCAAGGCCGGCACCACGGCCGCCGTGCTCGGGCTGGGCGGCGTCGGCTTGTGCGCCATGCTGGGCGCGCTGGCTTCGGGCGCGCGCGAAGTGATTGCAGTCGACCTGCACGACAGCAAGCTGGCGCTGGCCAAGTCGCTGGGCGCCACGGCGACGGTCAATGCGCGCGATCCGGACGCAGTGGAAAAGGTCAGGGCGCTGACCAGGGGTGGCGTCGACTACGCCTTCGAAATGGCCGGCTCGGTGCAGGCGATGGAAGCCGCTTACCGGATGACGCGCCGCGGCGGCATGACGGTCACCGCGGGCCTGCCTGCACCCGACCAGAAATGGGCCCTGCAGCAAGTCAGCCTGGTGGCCGAGGAGCGCACGGTCAAGGGCAGCTACATCGGATCCTGCGTACCGCTGCGCGACATTCCCCGTTACATCGGCCTGTACCAAAGCGGCCGCTTGCCGATCGACAAACTGATGGGGCAGCGGCTGGCGCTGTCGGATATCAACAGCGGCTTCGACCGTCTGGCTTCAGGGGAGGGATTGCGCGATCTGATCGTTTTTTGACGGATTTTTCCAATAGCATCATCCAGGAGACAAAGCATGACCAAAAAACTATTCGCTGCGGCAACGACCGCAGTATTGCTGGCCTTCGCACTACCGGCGGCACCGGCGCTGGCGCAGCAGACCATCGTCATCAAGTTCAGCCACGTGGTGGCCAACAATACGCCCAAGGGAAAAGGCGCCGAGCGCTTCAAGCAACTGGCCGAAGAGCGCACCAAGGGCCGCGTGAAGGTCGAGGTGTATCCCAACAGCCAGCTCTACAAGGACAAGGAAGAACTAGAAGCCTTGCAGCTCGGGGCGGTGCAGATGCTGGCGCCTTCGCTGGCGAAGTTCGGCCCGCTGGGCGTGAAGGAATATGAAGTCTTCGATCTGCCGTATATCTTTCCCAATCGCGCAGTGTTGGCGCGCGTCACCGAAGGACCGATCGGCCAGGGCCTGTTCAGGAAACTGGAAACCAAGGGCATCAAAGGCCTGGCCTACTGGGACAACGGCATGAAGGTGATGACGGCCAACAAGCCGCTGCACAAGGTTGACGATTTCCGCGGCATGAAGATGCGCATCCAGTCGTCCAAGGTGCTGGACGAACAGTTCCGGGCGCTCAAGGCCAATCCGCAGGTGCTGGCGTTCTCCGAGGTGTACCAGGCGATGCAGACCGGCGTGGTCGACGGCAGCGAAAACACGCCGTCGAACATCTACTCCCAGAAAGTGCATGAAGTGCAATCGCAGCTGACGGTGTCCGACCATGGCTACATCGGCTACGCAGTGATCGTGAACAAGAAATTCTGGGAAAGTCTGCCGCCGGATGTGCGCGGCCAGTTGGAGTCCGCGATGAAGGATGCAACACGCTACGCCAACGCCATTGCACAGCAGGAGAACGAAGATGCGCTGGCGGCGATCAAGGCTTCCGGCAAGACCAAGGTGTATTACCTGACCGACGCCGAAAAGGCGGAGTGGCGCAAGGCCTTGCTGCCGGTGCACAAGTCGATGGAGTCGCGCGTCGGCAAGGAGCTTATCCAGGAAATCTATAAGGAGACGGCAAATCTCGGCGCAAAGTAAATTTTCGCAGCATTAAAGAAGCCCGCCGGCGCAAACCGGCGGGCTTTTTGTTTTGCAGCGCTGAATTGAAACTCAGGGCGCCGGATTCGGCTGCGTCTTGTGGATCGCGTCGATCTGCTCGATGATTTCCGGCGACAGCTGCAACGACAGGCTGTCGATGTTGCTGCGCAGCTGTTCCAGCGTGGTGGCGCCGATGATGTTCGATGTAACGAACGGGCGGCTGTTGACGTAGGCCAGCGCCAGTTGCGCCGGATCGAGGCCGTGCTTGCGTGCCAGCGCGACGTAGGCGGTGGTGGCGGTTTGCGCCTGCGGGTTGGAATAGCGGGTGAAGCGCTCGAATATGGTCAGGCGGCCTGCGGCGGGGCGGGCGCCGTTCTCATATTTGCCGGACAACATGCCCATGGCCAGCGGCGAATAGGCCAGCAAGCCGACCTGTTCGCGATGGGCGAATTCGGCGAGGTTGATTTCGAAGCTGCGATTCAGCAGGTTGTAAGGATTCTGGATCGAGACCACGCGCTCCAGATCGAATTTTTCGGCCGCGCGCAGGAATTGCCCAACACCCCAGGCGGTCTCGTTGGACAGGCCGATGTGGCGGATCTTGCCGGCCTTGACGAACTCGGACAGGACGCGCAGCGTCTCATCGATGGCCACGGTTTCTTCGTCGGCGACGTGCGCATAGTTGAGCTGGCCGAAGCTGTTGACGCTGCGATCCGGCCAGTGCAACTGGTACAGGTCGACGTGATCGAGCTGCAGGCGTTCCAAGCTGCCATTGAGCGCATCGGTCAGTCCCTTGCGGTCGAGATTGTTGATGCCGCCGCGCACATGGCGCGGGTTGTGCGGCTTGCGTGCGGGGCCGGTGGCCTTGGTGGCGATCAGCAACTGGTCGCGCTTGCCGGATTTCTTCAGCCAGGTGCCGAGGTAGCGTTCGCTCAGGCCCTGGGTTTCCGCCTTGGGCGGCACCGGATACATTTCGGCGACGTCGATCAGGTTGATGCCGCGCTCGACGGCGTAGTCGAGCTGGGAGTGCGCTTCGGCTTCGGTATTCTGTTCGCCCCAGGTCATGGTGCCGAGCGTAATCAGGCTGACGTTGATGTTGGTGCGGCCAAGAGGGCGGTATTGCATGAATGATCCTTTGAGAAAGCGCAGGAGCGCAACAGACGAGACAAGCGCGAAAGACGGCGTGCGGTAAATGAAGTAGTATATCCGCGCGCTGCAATCCTCGCAGCACCCGCTTCCACGCACGATCCCGCACAAGAAGAATCCTCGCCAATGACCTCTGCCATCGCGCCAGAACAGCTGTTGCATCACCGTTCCTTCCGATTGTTCTGGCTCGCCAGCGTAGCCTCCACGATTGCGCTGCAGATGCAGATCGTGGCCGTCGGCTGGCAGGTCTACCAGCTCACGCGCAGCCCCTTCGACCTCGGCATCGTGGGGCTGGTGCAGTTCATTCCTTCTCTGTTTCTCGTCTTCGTGGTCGGCCATGTGGCGGACCGGCATGACCGTCGCCAGGTCGCGCGCTTCAGTATTCTGGTGGAAGCGATTGCCGCCGGTTTGCTGGCGGCGGGCAGTTTGGGCGGCTGGCTGACCAAGGAAGCAATTTTCGCCATCGTATTTGTCATCGGTGCCGGTCGCGCCTTCAGCAAGCCGACCATGTCGGCCATGCTGCCGACGCTGATGCAACCGTCGCTGTTGCCGCGTGCGGTGGCCGGTTCGGCATCGGCGACGCAGGTGGCAATCATCATCGGACCGGCCATCGGCGGCTTCCTGTATGTGGCCGGGCCGTCGACGGTGTACATCACCAGTTGCATCCTGTTCGTGCTGTGCAGCGTGCTGGTGTCGATGATCAAGGTGGAAACGCCGCCGGTCAAGCGCGAGAACGCCACGCTCAAATCGGTGTTCGCCGGCATCGCCTACATCCGCAGCAAGCCGGCAATCTTCGGCGCGATCTCGCTCGATCTGTTTGCGGTGCTGCTGGGCGGCGCGACGGCGCTGTTGCCGGTGTACGCGCACGACATCCTGCACACCAATTCGGTCGGACTCGGACTGTTGCGCTCGGCGCCGGCGGTGGGGGCCTTGTCGGTGGCGATTTTCCTGGCGCGCAATCCGCTCAGGGGCCGCATCGGCCGCACCATGTTCATCGCGGTAGGAATTTTCGGACTGGCGACGATCGTATTCGGGTTGTCGCAGTCTTTCGCCGTGTCCTTGCTGGCGCTGGTGGTGCTGGGGGCCTCGGACATGATCAGCGTGGTGGTGCGTTCGACCTTCGTACAGCTGGAGACGCCGGACGAAATGCGCGGCCGCGTGAGCGCGGTGAATTCGGTCTTCATCGGCACCTCGAACCAGCTTGGCGAATTCGAGTCCGGCCTGACTGCTGCGTGGTTCGGTGCCGTGCCGGCGGTGCTGATCGGCGGCATCGGCACGCTGCTGGTGGTGGCGCTGTGGATCAGGCTGTTCCCGCAGCTGTTCCAGGTCGATCGCCTGGTCGACAACACCAGTAAAAAATCATCCTGAATCAGGGCTCGGGATCCTGGTTGGCGAGATGGATCTTCACGTGCGGCAGCGGCCCGTCCGCCTCTGAAAACACCACCGGGCAATTGACCACCAGGCTGGTCTTTTCTATGCTCACCTGGCCGGCTTCTTCCGCGCTCAGGACTTCTTCTTCCGACTTCAATATGCGCGGCTGCTTTCCTGCCAGCCAGGTGACCTTGTGCACCTGCCATAGCGGCGAATAGTTGAGGTTGGCGTTGGCCGCGCCGATGGGTGAGGGCAGCGACGGCAGCACGCCGCCTTGCTTGAAATTCACGAATGAATAGATGCGCTCGACCGCACCCGGTTGGCCGGGCTGGAGTTGCCTGAGGGCGTTGGCCAGGCGCGGCACGTAGTTGGCGCCCATCTCTGCCGCGGCCTTCTTGTCGGAGACGTCGGTGGTTACGTAGCGCACCACCTTGCCGTCGTACCAGCCGGAGACCAGCGGCAGTTCGACGATGTCGCCGGTGGCTTGGGCGTGCGCCGGCGAGAGGCCGCAACAGGCGGCAACGAAAGCGGGAAGCAGATGCAGGAAATGTCTGGTCATGTTTTACCGATCATGGAAGAAGGCGGAACGCCGCAGGTGAGTCGCGGCGGGCTGGCGAAATATTACAACGACATCCGTCCGTCCCAGGAAAAAAGGCCTGCGGGATAACCGGCAGGCCTTTTGTCATCACTGCTGGCTTGCTTGCGCTTACTGCGGATGGAACTGATGCGCGAAGGTGAATTCGTCGATGCGCGGGGTGTACTTCAGGCCCTTGCGCACGGCCCACGTTGCATACTGGTGATGCAGCGGGATCACGGCGTAGTCGTTCAGCGCCACGGTGGCGGCTTGCTGTGCGAAATCCTGGCGCTGCTTTTCATCGACAGAACTGAGCGAGGACTGCACCAGCTTGTCCACTTGCGGATTGCTGTACTTGCCCCAATTCCACGAGCCCCAGCCGGTGGCGGCGTCGGTGGTGCCGACCAGCGTGCGCAGGCCGAAGTCGCCGGCCAGCGTGCCCCAGCCCAGCAGGGCAACGCTGAAGTCGCCATTACGCGCCTTGCCGAAATAGACCGACAGCGGGAAAGTCTCCACCTTGGTCTGGATGCCGACGCGGCTGAGGAACTGCGCCACGGTCTGCACCACGCGCTCGTCATTGATGTAGCGGTTGTTCGGACCATGCAGCGTCAGCGCGAAACCGTTCGGATAGCCGGCTTCGGCCAGCAGTTTCTTGGCGCCTTCAGGATCGTATTTCTCGACCTTGAGCTTGTCGGCATAACCGAGGATGCCCGGCGCGACGATATTGGAAGCCGGCGTGCCGAGGCCTTCCAGCGTGCGTTCGGTCAGGGCCTGACGATTGATGGCCTTGGAGATCGCCTGGCGGACACGGATGTCCTTCAGCGGATTCTTGTCCAGCGGCTTGCCGGACTTGTCGGTGATGTCAGGCGTCTTGTCGCGCGACTGGTCCAGCGTCCAGAAAATCGTGCGCCACGAGGTGCGCTGCACCAGGCTGAATTTCGGATTGGTCTTCAGCTTCGGCACGTCGGCCGGCGGCACGCTGTCGATGGCGTCGACTTCACCGGCCAGCAATGCCGCCAGGCGGGCGCCGTCCGAAGTCAGGATGCGGAAAGTGACCTTGTCCCAGTCGGCCTTGCCGCCCCAGTAGCTGTCATTGCGGACCAGCTCGATGCTGTCGCCGCGCTCGAAGTTGCCGAACTTGAACGGACCGGTGCCGATCAGCGCCTTGCCGCTGTTGAAGTCTTCGGTGGTGGCGTTTTGCGCGGCCTTTTTGGAGACGATGAAGATGGTGCTGACGTCCAGCGCGAGCGGACCATAAGGCGTCGCGGTCTTCAGGCGCACGGTATAGGGATCGACGATTTCCTTGCCGACGATCTGCTTGGTGTAGCTGGTGAACGGGCCCGGGCTGTTGGTCAGCGTGGCAGGGCGGTCGAGCGAGAACACCACGTCTTCGGCGGTGAAATCGGAACCGTCATGGAACTTGACGCCGCGGCGCAGCTTGAATTCCCAAGTGGTCGGATCGATGGCTTTCCACGATACCGCCAGGCCCGGGATCAGTTTGCCGGTTGCATCGACGTTGACCAGCGCGTCGAACAGGTGCGACGACAGCGAGATGTTCGGGGCGATGTTGTTGAAATGCGGGTCCAGCGTGGACACGTCGGCGAACAGGCCGAGCTTGAGTTCGGCGGCCAGCGATGATTGTGCTGTCAGCGGCAGCACGGCTGCGGCGGCGAGGCCGGTGAACGCCAGGCTGAGCAATTTTTTCTTGAAGGACAATGCCATCACGACTCCCATGAATGATTTGAAACAGGCTTATTTTATGAGGACTTGTTGATGCAGGTGCAACAAAGTTCCTATTTGCTTATGCAGAAAATGCGTGCAAGCGGTGTGACAGCGTCAATGTACATGCATTGGGAATTTCCTGCCGCCGGAACATGCGCGGCAGGGATTCAGCCGGGATGGTGCCGCTGCAGCATCTCCACGAATTTCTCATGCGGGATGGGGCGGCTGAAGAAGTAGCCCTGGTATTCGTCGGAGCCGAATACTTGCAAGGCTTGCAACTGCACTTCGGTTTCCACCCCCTCGGTGACGACTTTGAGTTTGAGCGCGTGCGCCATCGCGATGATGGCCTGGACGATGGCGCTGCCGTTGGCGTCGTGCGGGATGTCGGTGATGAAGGAGCGGTCGATCTTGACGTTGTCGACCGGGAAGCGCTTGAGGTAAGCCAGCGACGAATAACCGGTGCCGAAGTCGTCGATCGAGATCGTGAAGCCGAGCGCGCGGATGCCGTCCATGATGGCGATGGCCTGTTCCCGGTTGTGCATCACCATGCTCTCGGTGATCTCGAATTCCAGGCTGGCGGAGGACACGCCGCGCGCCTGCACGACGCGCTGGATGTCGGCCAGCAGGTTGTCGTCGTTGAACTGGCTGCCGGCCAGGTTGATGGCGATGCGTCCGAACGGCAGGCCGAGCCGGTTGAGTTTGGCGATGTCGGCGCAGGCGCTGTCGAGCACCAGCAAGCCGATCTGGTCGATCAGCCCGGCTTCTTCCGCCAGCCCGATGAATTCGGCCGGAGGCAGCAGGCCGCGCACCGGATGCTGCCAGCGCACCAGTGCTTCGGCGCCGACGATGCGCGAGCTGGTGAGCTCGACCTTGGGCTGGTAATGCACCACGAATTCGCGGCGTTCGATCGCGCGGCGCAGCTCGGTTTCGAGCGCGATGCGTTCGACGGTATGGGTGTTGACTTCGTCCGAGTAGAAGCGGTAGTCGTCCTTGCCGTTGTGCTTGGCGCGGTACATGGCGATGTCGGCGTTCTTGATCAGCGTCTGGGCGTTGGCGCCGTCGGTCGGATAGGTGGCGATGCCGATGCTGGTGCTGAGCTGGCATTCGTGACCGCTGATGTCGAAAGGCTTGCGCGCGACCGACAGCAGTTTCTGGGCGATCTCGCCGAGCTGCAGCGGATCGTCGTAGTCGTCGACGAGGACGATGAACTCATCGCCGCCGACGCGCGCCAGGATGTCCAGCTCGCGCAGGCAGTGTCGGAAGCGCAGCGCGATTTCGCTGAGCAGCGCCTCGCCGGTTTCATGGCCGAAGGTGTCGTTGATGTTCTTGAAGCGATCCAGATCCATCAGGAACACGGCCACCTGGCCGCCACGGTGTTCGGCGTGGGCGATGGCGTTGCTGATGTGCTGCGTGCACAGGAAGCGGTTCGGCAGGCCGGTAAGTTCGTCGTAGTGAGCGAGATGGCGGATGCGTTCTTCGGCCTTGCGGCTTTCGATGGCGACGCTGGCCAGATCGGCCGCAACGCCGGTGAGGTGCAGGTATTCGCTGCTGGGGATGCCGTGCTCCTTGAGCATGGCGGAGAACACGCCGAGGACCTGGCCTTCCCGGCCCATGATCGGCCAGGAGCCGCAGGAAGGGAATTCTTCCAGATTGATGTACTGGCGCGCGTTGTTCATCACCGGGTCGCTCTGGATGTCGCTGACGACGTAGGGCATGCGCGTGATCACGGCTTCGCTGCTGGCGCCGTTGCCGTGCGCGATCGGCATGGTCATGTAGCCGTGCCGCGCGCGGTCGGACAGGCGCGCGGAGATGATCGCCGAGAAGTGCGTGTTGTCATCGTTGAGCATCAGGATGGAACAGATGCTTTGCGGGATCTGTGAATCGGCGAAGAGCACGATTTCCTTCAGGATATCTTCCAGGTCGGCATCCGTCATGACCAGATGCAGGATGCGGTTCTGGGTCGCCTGCAGCAGCTCCGCGCGCTTGCGGGCGCTGATGTCGCGCAGGATCGCGAAAATCGCAAAGCCCTTGTCCAGCTCGGTGCGGTTGATGGTGACGTCGGTGTAGATGATCTTGTGGCGGCGGATGGTGACCCATTCGAACTGCTGCGGCTCGCCGTCGATGGCCTTTTCGATCAGCTTGGCGATGTCCGGCTGTTGCAGCTGCAGGGCGCTCTGGCGCGAGAACAGGCCGACCTTCTTGCCGATGATGCGCTGCTTGTCGGCGACGCCGAAGAACTTCACGGCGGCCGCATTGCAGTCGATGTACAGCATGTCGGGACTGAGCAGGACGATGGGATCGCTACCTTCTTCGTACAGCTTGCGATAGCGGTGTTCGCTCTCGGTCAGTACGTCGTCACGTTTTTGCTTGTAGTTGTAGTAGATCAGGAAGGCGATCAGGGCCAGCACGATGAAGCCGCTGATGCCGATCGACAGCAGGATACGGTTGAGGGTGCGGCTCTTCCATGGCGACAGCACGTCGTCCATGCGGCGGGCGTAGACCGCTACCATGCCCGAACCGGGAATCCTCTTGTAGGTAAACAGCAGGTACTCGCCGGTCAGCGCCGAATATTCCTCGAAGGCGCCTTCGGCCGGACCGTTGCGGATGTGGATCATGCTCTTGGCGTCGCGCAGGCTTCTGTCCAGCCAGGCCTGCTCGAACGGCGAACGGATCATCAGCGAGCCGTCATCCTTGCGCAGCGACACGATGGCCTGGTAATTGGTGATGCGTTTATAGAAGTCGAAGAAATAGGACACCCGCAGTTCGGCCACGATCATGCCGACGTGTTGTCCGCGCATGTAAAGATTGCGGGCGATGGGCAGGACCAGTTCCTGGTTGGAGCGGCTCTTGGCCAGCGTGCCGATGAAATAGTGCGGCAACGCCGGATTGGCGTCGACCTCGCGCAGTTGCAGATCGTTGAGTTCGATCTCGGTCGCACCTACGCGCATCGAACTGGCGCGGCTGACGCCGGTCATGTCGACGAAACGCAGCGATTGCACCGGAGCCAGCGCCTGCTTTTCATTGGAGAGCAGTTGATAGAGGCCGACGTCGTCGTCAAGAATGTGCTGGTCCGCAGTCTGGATGGCGACTGACGCCGACGTCAGCATGTGGTCGATATCGGCCAGTATCCGTTCCGCGTGTTCTTCGACACTGCGTACGGCCACCATGGAGCTGCTTTTTTCGGAAGCGATCGTCAACTGCCGGTCCTGCTCGACTTCCCACCATGTCTGAGCACTGATGACGGCGATGACGAACACCACAAAAAAAAGCAAGGTCCGTAATGTACTGGTTGCCCTTCCTAGCGACTTTATCCCTTTTCCCATTTGGCCAGTATTGAGTGATGTTGCTGTAATCAAAACAAAACCGGTGTCCCCCGGTAGTTGTTCTTGTCCGCGAGGAATGTTGCTTGTCAAGATCGATTCCTGTTCTGTTTCTTCTGTGAATCGTCTTTTTATGGATTAACCATACCGCAAGCAGAATGCTTTGTCATCCGTCGATCAAACGCAGACAGGTCGTTTACGGACAAAGTTCGGCTTCCTTGAGCGAAGGACGATTATTTCCTTGCAAACCAATTCCCTCTGGCAATGCGATAATACGAGGCTTCGGCGGAAGGCGTTTTAATTGCCTATTTTTTGTGCAGGCGCCGGCCCGGAATGCGATCCGTTCGCAATGCACCGGGAAGGCGTCTCCGATACGCCATGTGCACGCGGACGGATTCTACAAGTACGCCGACATTTTCCATCAACAGATCAAAGGGACATTCATGAAGACCAAAGCAGCAGTCGCCTGGCAGGCCGGCAAACCATTGACCATTGAGGAAGTCGAACTGGGTGGCCCCAAGGCCGGTGAAGTGCTGGTCGAGATCAAGGCCACCGGCATCTGCCATACCGATTACTACACGCTCTCGGGCGCCGATCCGGAAGGTATCTTCCCGGCCATCCTCGGCCATGAAGGCGCGGGCGTGGTGGTCGATGTCGGTCCCGGCGTCAAGAGCCTGAAGAAGGATGACCACGTCATCCCGCTGTACACGCCGGAATGCCGCGAGTGCAAATTCTGCCTCTCGCAAAAGACCAACCTGTGCCAGGCGATTCGCTCGACCCAGGGTCGAGGTCTGATGCCGGACGCGACCAGCCGCTTCTCGCTCGACGGCAAGCCCTTGTTCCACTACATGGGCACATCGACGTTTTCCAACTACATCGTGGTGCCGGAAATCGCCCTGGCAAAGATTCGTGAAGATGCGCCGTTCGACAAGGTCTGCTACATCGGCTGCGGCGTGACCACCGGTGTCGGCGCAGTGCTGTTCACCGCCAAGGTGGAGGCGGGCGCCAACGTGGTCGTCTTCGGCCTCGGCGGTATCGGCCTGAACGTGATCCAGGCGGCCAGAATGGTCGGCGCCAACAAGATCATCGGTGTCGACCTGAACCCTGGTCGTGAAGCCATGGCGCGCAAGTTCGGCATGACCGACTTCATCAATCCCAAGGACGTTTCCAACGTCGTCGACGCCATCATCGGCCTGACCGACGGCGGCGCCGACTACAGTTTCGAGTGCATCGGCAACACCACCACCATGCGCCAGTCGCTGGAGTGCTGTCACAAGGGCTGGGGCCAGTCGATCATCATTGGCGTGGCCGCAGCCGGCCAGGAAATCAGCACCCGTCCGTTCCAATTGGTCACCGGCCGGGTCTGGAAGGGCTCGGCGTTCGGCGGCGCACGCGGTCGCACCGACGTGCCGAAGATCGTCGACTGGTACATGGAGGGCAAGCTCAATATCGACGACCTGATCACCCACAAGCTGCCATTGGAACGCATCAACGAAGGCTTCGACCTGATGAAGAGCGGCGAATCCATCCGCTCCGTCGTCGAGTTCTGACGTGGCGCCGGAACTGTTGAGTGGGCACGCCTGTTTCGGCGGCGTGCAGGGTTTTTACAAGCACGACTCGCAGGAGATCGGCCTGCCGATGCGTTTCTCGGTGTTCACGCCGCCGCAGGCGAAGCAAGGCCCGGTGCCGGTGCTGTTTTACCTGGCCGGGCTGACTTGTACCGAAGAGACCTTCATGATCAAGGGCGGCGCCCAGCGTGTCGCCGCCGAACTCGGCATCATGCTGGTGACGCCGGACACCAGTCCGCGCGGCGCGAATATCCCCGGCGAAAGCGACTCCTGGGACTTCGGCGCGGGCGCCGGCTTTTACCTCGATGCGACGCAAGCGCCGTGGAGCAAGCACTACCGCATGGAGTCGTACGTGGTGCAGGAGCTGCGCGCATTGATCGTGAAAGAGTTCGCTGCGGATGCGGCCCGGATCGGCGTATTCGGCCATTCGATGGGCGGTCATGGCGCGTTGACGCTGGCGCTGCGCCATCCGGCCGTCTACCGTTCGGTGTCGGCGTTCGCGCCGATCGCTGCGCCGTCGCAATGCCCCTGGGGCGAAAAGGCGTTCGGCAACTATCTCGGCGGTGATCGTGCGGGCTGGCTGGAGCATGACGCCAGCGCGCTCATGCGCAAGACCGCGACGCCATTCCCGCAAGGCATCCTGATCGACCAGGGGCTAGCTGACAAATTCCTCGCGGAGCAATTGTTGCCGCAGGAATTTGAAGCCGCCTGCGCCGAAGCGAAACAGCCGCTGGAATTGCGCCGGCATGACGACTACGACCACGGCTACTACTTCATCTCGACGTTCATGGAAGATCACTTGCGATTTCACCATCGCATCCTGTCGGCCTGAATGGCCGATGATTCAGAACAATGCCTTCTCGTTAATCGTTCGATACAAGCGCTGATAACGCTCGTGACGCGGCTTGAGCCTTGCGGCCAGCATGGCTGATGGCTTGATCAGGTCTTCGTCGGGCACGCGGCTGCATACCGCTTCGGCAGCTTCGCCGGTGGCAGCCATTCGTGCCAGCCGGGCTGCGCCAAAGGCGCCGCCGAGGTCGCCGCCCCTCGGTCGCTGTAAAGTAAAGCCGCAAGCAGATGCCACCAGCGTCCCCCAAAAACGGCTGCGGGCGCCGCCGCCGACGAATACTGCCTGCTCGATGCGGGTGCCTGCCGCCGTCAATGCTGCGTAGCCGTCGGCCAGCGAGAACGCCACCCCCTCCATCACGCTATAGGCAATCGCCGCAGCATCGGTATTTGAGGTGAGTCCGACGAACATGCCTGTGGCTTGCGCATTGTTATGCGGTGTGCGCTCGCCGTTCAGGTAGGGCAGGAATACTGGCGCTGTTTCCATTACGACGTCTTCGGCCAGTTTAGCAAACGCTGCTTCGCTGCCATGTCCGGTGAGGCGGGTGGCCCAAGACAGACTGGTGGCTGCCGCCAACGTCACGCTCATCTGACACCATCGATCCGGCAGTGCGTGGCAGAAGGCATGCACTGCCTGCGCCGGATTCGGTGAAAAATGATCAGTGGACACGAATATCACCCCGGAACTGCCAAGCGACACCAGCGCGCTGTTGGGACTGACCGCTCCGACGCCCACTGCCGAGGCCGCGTTGTCGCCTGCGCCGCCGGCCACCACGACCGTCCCGCTGAGACCCCATTGGCGGACAAGATCTTCTTTCAGGTTGCCTGCGACCTCGCAACCTTCAATCAGGGCGGGCATCTGTTCGCGCGTCAGGCCGGTAGCTGTCAACATGCGTTCAGACCAGTCACGGCGGGCGACATCCAGCCACAACGTACCTGCCGCATCCGACATGTCAGACACCAGTTCGCCAGTGAGGCGGTAGACAAGGTAATCCTTTGGCAACAGTACTTTTGAAATGCTGCGAAATACGGTTGGTTCGTGCTTTTGCAGCCACAGCAGCTTGGGTGCAGTGAAGCCGGGCATTGCCAGATTGCCGGTAATCTCGCGCGATTCCGGCACCAAGGCTTCCAGTTCGATGCATTCGGCGAAAGAACGAGTATCGTTCCAGAGTATGGCTGGTCGCAGTACGCGATGGCGTCCGTCGAGCAGCACGGCGCCGTGCATCTGACCTGAAATGCCGATTGCACGCACCTCTGCAAACGCGGCCGGTGCAGATCTGCGCAATTGCTCCAATGCTTCGCAGGTCGCTTGCCACCAGTTTTCCGGGCTCTGTTCCGACCACAGCGGATAGGGTCTGCTGATGATCTGTTGGACGGCACTGCTGACGATCGGCTTATTGTCGCCGTCGACCAACATCGCTTTAATCTCGGAAGTGCCGAGGTCGATACCTAAATACATGAATGAATCCTTTTTACTGCATCGCGGGCTGGCTTAGAGCGCTGTTGCTTTGGGTCAGATGACAGGCTCGAAACTTGGAGGGCGACATCTGTTTCTTTTGCAGGAACTGGTGATTGAAATGCGAGACGTTGTTGAAGCCTACCCGGTAGCAGATGTCGGTCACCGGTAGCTCGCTGTGCATCAATAGTTCGCAGGCGCGATTCAGACGCAGATGATTGACGTACTGGACGAAGGTCAGGCCAGTATGCTTGCGGAAGAAGCGCGAGAAGGTTGCGCAGCTCATCCGCGTCAGCTCGGCCAGATCGGCTTCTCGCAGATCGGACGTGTAGTTTTCCAGGATGTAGGAGAGCACCTGATTGATGACGGCGTTGCGACGCTGGTCGACACCCGGATCGTAGCTGGGGCTGGCCAGCATTACGCGCGGCGCACGCGACAAGTAGTCCAGCAGATCGAGGAACAGGATCACGCGTCGCGCATCGCTGGCGGTGAGCATGGCAGACAGGGCTTCATCTGCGCGTACTTCTGCGTCTTCTCCGAACTGCGCGCCGAGACGCGCATCATCGAGCAGGTTTTGCATCTGGCCAAATTCAGGGAACAGGGCCATGCAATCCTGTATGAAGTCGGCGCCGAATTGCAGGACCAGGTCGCGTTCCACGATGCTCACGCGGGGCGCCAGTTCGCTTACCCAGTTGTGCGGAATATTCGGGCCGACCAGCACCAGGTTGCCTGGTCCGAAGTCACCGATGTAGTCGCCGACAAACATCTTGCCGTGCGTCTGCCGCAAATAATGCAGTTCATATTCGGGGTGATAGTGCCAGCGCGCTACTTGGTGCGGGTAGCCGTGAGACCAGACGCGGAATGACTGATACTGCACTTTCTGGATAAGCTCAAGGTCGGGGCGCACGATGTTATCTCCTTTGACTACCTGGCAACAAGGGATATCAATGGCGCAACACAAGGCTGCGACCTGACTCCGCATCGAACACATGTAGGTTGTTGATCGAGACATTAAAGCATACTTGCGTTCCTGTCTGCGGGCAGCGATTGGCCGGCACCAGCGCACTGATTTCATGGCTGGCATGCAGCAGACTGACCAAGGATTCCGCCCCGAGCAGCTCGACCAGATCGACACGACCTTGCACTTCGATGGACTCGTCGTCGACACCCATGATGGACATGTGGTTGGGGCGTATTCCCAGTACTACTGGCTGGCCATGAGCGATTGCAAACAAGGATTGCGGCAAACGCCATTTGGCTGCACCGCTGTCGAGTACCGTCATCCCGTTTTCTTGGCTGGCGACGCAGTCGATGAAGTTCATGGCGGGGGTGCCGATAAAACCCGCGGCGAATTTGGATACCGGATGGTTGTATATCTGCGCCGGCGTGCCGATTTGTTCGATGCGTCCGGCTTTTAACAGAACGATGCGATCAGCCAGTGTCATGGCCTCCAGCTGGTCGTGCGTGACGTAGACCGAGGTAGTCGCCAACTGGCGATGCAGACGCTTGATATCACCGCGCAGCTGAGCGCGCAGCTTGGCGTCCAGGTTTGACAGCGGCTCGTCGAACAGGAACACCGAAGGCGTTTTGATCATGGCGCGACCGATCGCCACGCGTTGCTGCTGGCCTCCCGATATTTGCTTCGGCTTACGCTGCAGCAGCGGTTCCAGGCTAAGCATCTGCGCCACTTGTTCAACTCTGATTTTGATTTCGCTCTCAGGCGTCTTCAGACGGCGCAGACCGAAGGCCATGTTGTCATACACCGTCATGTGCGGATACAGGGCGTAGTTCTGGAATACCATGGCGATATCGCGCTCGCGCGGCGGCAGATCGTTCACCTGCCGCGCTCCGATGTGCAACGCGCCGTCGCTGATATCTTCCAGTCCGGCCATCATGCGCAAAATGGTTGACTTGCCGCAGCCGGAGGGGCCGAGCAAGACGATGAATTCAGCATCGGCAATCTCCATGCTGAAATCATGGACAACCGGATTGCCTTCGTAATTTTTTGCTAGCTTGTCACAAACAATGCTGGCCATGTCGCTCACTCCAATTCGATCTGAATTTTGACGTCGTGCGGGTCAGCACCGGCAGCAGCCTCGAAGGCGGCGACGCCGTCGGCGAATTTAAACGAACGTGAAATGAAAGGTTTGACGTTGATCTTGCCGGAAGCGATCAGAGCCAACGCGCGCGAGAAGATATTGGCGTAGCGGAATACCGATTCGATGCGGATTTCCTTGGTCTGGATCGCCACAATATCGATTGCCACTTTGGTGTTCGGCATGCCCACCAGCACCAGGCAGCCGCCCGGGCATAGCAGATCGAAGATGCCATCGTAAGCTTTGTCGCTGCCGCTGGCCTCATACACAATATCGGCTCCCCAGCCGCTGCTGATCCCGGCGACCATTTCCGGCAGCGATTGTCGGCGCAGGTTGACGGTGGTGATGCCGGGGTAGGGATCGATCACGTCCAGCTTTTCCTGAACCAGGTCACAGATCACCACCCCGCTGCAACCGCCGGCCAGCGCCGCCAGCGCGGTCATCATGCCGATCGTGCCGGCGCCGATCACTACCGCCAGGTCGCCCGGTTTGATGCGTGCTTTCGTGGCGGCCTGCAAGCCGATGGCCAGTGGTTCCACGATTGCGCCTTCGGCGAAGCTGACATTGTCCGGCAACTTGTAAGTAAATGCCGCCGGGTGCGAGACAAATGGTGTCAGGCAGCCGTGGACAGGCGGTGTCGCCCAGAAGCGTACCTTCGGATCGAGGTTGTAGAGTCCCAGTCGGGTCGCGGTCGATTCGAAGTCGGGCACGCCCGGCTCCATGCAGACGCGGTCGCCGACTTTGAGGTTGCGGACCTCTGCACCCACTTCAGCCACTACGCCGGCGGCCTCATGTCCCAGCACCATAGGCTCGTTCACCACGAAAGATCCGATATTGCCGTGTTGATAGTAGTGCACGTCGCTGCCGCAGACGCCTACCGTGTGTATCTTGATCTTGACATCGCGCGGGCCGATAGCCAGCGGCAGATCGATCTCCCGCAGCTGGATATCGTGCTGCTTTTCGAGGACAAGGGCTTTCATCATTTACTCCATCATCTTGTTAATGCAGCGGTCGGCGCTACCCCGTTTTTTGGAATCCGTTTCTTTGTGAAACGAGTTCTTAATCTTGAGTGAATTAACGATGCTTCAGCATCGAATTCAATAACTGACTCAGCAAGCCCAGAAATACCAGTGGCGGCAAGGCCAGCAATACCGTCGATGCGTTGAGCACGCCCCATGGAACTTCCTGTCCCATCGAGGTGAACGTCGCGGCAATCACCGGCAAGGTAGCGGCTTGCTGAGAAGACAGTGTCAATGCCATCATCAGTTCGTTCCAGACCAGCACGAAACTGAACACGACTCCGCCCAGCAAGGTTTTTGAAGCAAGCGGTAAGGCAATACGCCAGAACACAGCATACGGACCGTAGCCGTCGATGAGTGCCGCTTCCTCGATTTCGCGTGGGACACGCTGGAAGGCCGGAATGGAAAGCCAGATAACGGTCGACAGCGTGGTCAACAGATACGTCACAATCAGTGAAAATTTTGTGTCATAGATGCCGAGGTCGATCCAGATCGCCATCAAGGGAATCGCTACCGCAACGGGCGGGAGGAAACGCAACGACAACACGAAGAACTGAATGTCGTCGCGCAGGCGCATGGGATAGCGCGCAATTGCATAGGCGGCAGGAATGCCCAGCAGGGCACCGAGTCCCACTGAAGATCCGACTATCAGAACACTGTTATAGAGACCGGACAAGACTGCCGGTGTTTGCAGCACCTGGCGATAATTTTCCAGCGTCGGCTGAAACACAAAGCGCGGCGTCGGCGACACGATATCCATTAGTTCCTTCAGTGAATTCAGCACCGCCCACAGCACCGGGAACAAGGCTACGCTCAGCAGCATCGCCAGCCCCAGCCAGTTGAGAAGTTTGAGTATGCGGCGTATCGGTTTGCTCCCGGTGGCAGTTTTTTTCAGTACACGAGGCGGCGTTTCGGCATGCGTTTGCAGGTCTGCGATTACTCTTGCCATTTTTTTGCTCGCTTCCAAATGATTGTGAACAGCGCAGTCGTCAATATCATCATCAGGACCGCCATTGCTGATGCGTAGGAGATATCGCCGGACAGGCCGATACCCTGCGAATAGGCATACATATCCAGGGTCTCGGTGGCGATACCGGGGCCACCTTTGGTCATGACATAGATCAGGTCAAAAGAGCGCAACGATTCGATCATCTTGATCAGCGTCAGGCTGACCAGTGGCGCACGCAGCATCGGCAACGCCACCAGCGCATATAGTTCCCAGCTGCGGGCATAATCGATACGAGCCGCTTCCAGCGGTTCCGGCGGCAGGGTTTCCAGCAACTTGAGAACGATCACGGCGAAAAACAGTCCCCATTGCCAGATGTCGACAAAGGCCGCCGCCAACAATGCCAGGCCGGGATCGGACAGGAAGGCGATGTTGCCAAGACCGACAAAACCCAGCAGCCAACTGACGATGCCAAGCAAGGGCGAAAACATGAATTTCCAAAGGAAAGCGGCAGACACGCGCGGCAATAGCACCGGAATGATCAGTAGTACTGAGAGCAGGTTGCGGGTGCGCGGCGTGGTTTTCTCAAACAGCCAGATCGCCAGCAGTACGCCGACCAGCAGGGTGCCAGTTACCGTGACCGCCTCCCATTGGGCCGAAACCTTGATTGCATTGAGAAAGCGACGGTCTTCCATCAGCCGTGAAAAATTTTCGAACCAGATGAAACGACTGTCGGCGTATTGCAGCATACGATCGCGCAGCGCGAGGTATATCGCACCCATGGTCGGCACCAGCGCCAGGACGGCCAGGATCAGCAACGGGGGCAGCAGGAACACATAGGATAGGGAAGTGCGATGACGTTTGTTCATTGTTTTTTCTCGAAAAGCCACGCCTGGCGGTACCGGTGAGGCACCGCCGTGCAATCAGAAAATGTCCTAGCGGCGGTTGGCGCGAGCGCTGACGGCGTCGGTATATTTGGCAGCATCGTCCAGTGCGGCTTTGACATTGGTACGAGTACCGGTGAACAGTTCCTCCAGCACCACACCAAGGTTATCGCCCACCTGCGGCCATACAGGTGACGACCAGATGTTGAGTTTGGTGGTGTCGCTGATTGCATTCAGACCGGTGACGATGCCAGGTTTCACGTGCTGCTTGAAGAAAGGGCTGGCAATTGTGCTGGTGCGGTTATAGTCGCTGAACACGCCATCCTTGAGGCGCGCCTGTTCTTGCTCTTTGCTGCTGGCCCAGGCGATGAATTTGCCGGCGGCCTGGCGGGTGCACTCGTCCTTGCTGCCGTAAGCAGCAATGGCAAAACCGTGGCCGAAGCCAGCAGAAGACAGCGGCGCAGGTGGCCGGGCGTAGCCGACAGTGCTTGCCACCGAGGATTTGCTGGCGTCTTCCATCCAGTCGGCGAATGGCGTGGACTCGATCATGAACGCAACCTTGCCAGCGCGGAAGGCTTCGATCGCATTGCTCCAGTCATAGGTGGCGCTGCCGGGAGGTGCGTATTTCAGCAGATCCATGTAGGTTTGCGTGGCTTTTACGCCGGCAGCGGAATTGAAGCTGGCTTTGCCATCCTTGCCAACCCATTCGCCGCCCATGGCAGTGAAAAAGGGAGACCAGCGCCAGACGTTCATACCTGAGCCGCGTTGACCGCGCGCCACCCAGCCATAAACGTTCGGGGGATTATTCAGCTTCTTGATGGCAGTCTGCAGTTCGCTCAGCGTTTGCGGCACGGCAATGTGGGCCTTTTCCAGCAAATCCTTGCGGTAATAAAGGAAGTCGCCGCCGCCGTACAACGGCGCAAAGTAAGCGACATCCTTGTAGCTCGCCACGGAACGGCGACCCGGCAGGAAATCGTTGTAGTCGTATTCCTTCGGGTAGTACTTCAACAACGGCAAAATCCAACCGGCTGCCGCGAATTCGGCCACATTGGCTTCGTCGACGTAATACACTTGGTAGGCACCAGCTTTGGTGGAGGCATCCAGGCGAGACTTGCCACGGCGGTCGTTTTCGCCGAAATACACGAGGTCGACTTTGGTGCCGCTGGTCTTGCTGTATTCCGCCAAGGATTTTTCCATGGTTGTCAGACCCAATGTTTTTTGTGCGAGAACCTTCAATTGCGGTACGTTGCAGGAGTCTGCCGCGAAAGCCGTGGAGGTCAGTAATGCGAAGCCGGCGAGCGCGCCGGTACAGAAATGTTTATTCATCGTTGTTGTCTCCGTTATTTTTTTGGCAACGCAGTAAAAAATTCAACTGCCGACGCTTACGTTTGACCGACTGTGCCGGCCACGTTTTTTCGCGACAAGAAGGACTATAGGGCTGCGATCGCGATAGTCGCCACCACAAAATGCGTGGCCGATCTGTACTATTTTCACAAATGGAAAGGTCTGTCGATGATCGACAAGTCGCACAGCCAGCACTATTTGTCGTGCTGTAAATTCCGCCAGATTCAGGAATGAGAAAATACGGGGTGATATGAGTTCCGTATTTTCTTTAGTTGTTAAGGTGAATTTCGGTTTGATTCACTGAGATATGATGAGTACTCGCAATTGTGCTTTGACACACCGGAAAAATGTTTGGAGGTGTTTGCGTGGTTCGCGAGTCGAAAGTTCGCTAGCTTTGCGTATAGGTATGCGGATCGGGTGAGGTGCTCACCGCCATGCCGGATGCGGTTGTTACTGCATCGGTAACGTCGTGAACAAAAAAAGCGCTCGTCCCGTGCGGGAGCGAGCGCTTTTCTTTGCGCAAGAGCAGGGTGCGGATCAGTGCGCCGCGGCCGCCGCTTCCGCGCCTGCGTTGCCCTTGGCGGGCTTGATGATCCAGATCACCGGAATGATCACCAGGAAAATCACGCCCGACAGCCAGAAGATGTCGTTGATGCCGATCATCGCCGCCTGCGCGTTCAGGTTGCGTTCGATCAGGCCGGTGGCCTGCTCGGTGCTCATGCCGAAATTGCCGGTGAGATTGCTGAACATCTGCTGCAACGCCGTGCTGTAAGGTGTGGCATGTTCGATCAGCTGGGCGTGATGAACGATGGTGCGGTTGTTCCACGCGGTGGTCGCCACCGAGGTGCCGATCGCGCCGCAGAACACGCGCACGAAGCTCGACAGGCCGGCAGCGGCGGGGATGCGTTCCGGCGGCAGGCCGGACAGCAGCAGCACCGTCAGCGGCACGAAGAACATCGCCGTTGGAATACCCTGCAACAGCGTCGGCAAAATGACCGTCCACTGATCGACTTCCAGGTTGTAGCGCGAGCGCATGAAGAACACGCAGGCAAAGCCGACGAAGGACGCCGTCGCCACCTTGCGTGCATCCATGCGCGGCAGGAACCTGCCGATCAGCGGCATCAGGATCACCGCAAAAATACCGATCGGCGCCGTCGACAGGCCGGAGTCGATGGACCGGTAGCCGAGATACTGCTGCAGCCATTGCGGCAGCAGCACCAGGTTGCCGAAGAACACGCCGTAGCCGATGGAGATCGCCACCGTGCCGCCGAAGAAGTTGCGCCTGCCGAACAGGCGCAAGTCCACCACGGGATGGTCGTTGTTCAATTCCCAGATCACGAAGTAGGCGAAGGCCACCGCCGCAATGATGCCGAGCGTCACGATGGTCGGCGACGCAAACCAGTCCAGGTCCTTGCCCTTGTCGAGCATGATCTGGAATGCCGCCACCCAGGTGATCAGCAACAGCAGGCCGATGGTGTCGATCGGCAGTTTATGCGTGGGACTTTCGCGATCCTTGTAGATCGCCATCGTCATGCCGGCGGCCAGCAAGCCGACCGGGATGTTGATGTAGAAGATCCACGGCCATTTATAGGCATCGGTAATCCAGCCGCCCAGCGCCGGTCCGGCCACCGGCGCGACCACGGCGGTCATGCCCCATAGCGCCAGCGCAAACGAGGCTTTGGATTTGGGGTAGGCCCCCAGCAGCAGCGATTGCGACAGTGGCACCATCGGGCCGGCCACCAGGCCTTGCAGGACGCGCGCGCCCAGCAGGATCGGCAGTGTCGGCGCCAGGCCGCACAGCCACGACGCCAGCACGAACAGCAGCACCGAGGAGACGAACAGGCGCACTGCGCCGATACGCTGCGTCAGCCAGCCGGTCAGCGGAATCGAGATCGCATTGGCCGCTGCAAAAGAGGTAATGACCCAGGTGCCTTCATCGATGGAGACGCCGAGGTTGCCCGAGATGGTCGGGATCGCCACGTTCGCAATCGACGAATCGAGCACGTTCATGAACACCGCCAGCGACACGCACAAGGTGCCCAGCACCAGCTTGCCGCCGGTCAGCGGCGGCGGTGGTGTATAGGTTTGAGGACTGCTCGCCATGGAGGATGCGTCCGATCAGGTGTGAGGAATGACGATGGCGGCCTTCTTCTTCGACGCCGTCTGGTTCTGAGCCTGCAGGCCGCTGGCGTTGTCGCTGATGATGCGGTCGACGATCTCATCGGCTTGCTTGCCGAGGTCGCTGTAGACGTTGGTCTGGAAGTTGGTCGGTGCTGCTTCCAGCGTCTTGCCGTCGCCGTGGATGTCCACAGTGGCGGTGGTCGACAGGCCGACGCGCAGCGGATGCGCCTGGACTTCCTGCGGATCGAGCGCGATGCGCACCGGCACGCGCTGGACCACCTTGATCCAGTTGCCGGTGGCGTTCTGCGCAGGCAACAGCGAGAAGGCGCCACCCGTGCCGGCCGAGAAGCCGACCACGGTGCCCTTGTACTTGACGTCGGAACCGTAGACGTCGGCAATCACCTCAACCGGCTGGCCGATGCGGATGTGCTTCAACTGGCCTTCCTTGAAGTTGGCGTCAATCCAGATCTGTTCCAGCGGCACGATGGCCATCAGCGGGTTGCCGGGAGCAATGCGCTGGCCCAGTTGCACCGAACGCTTGGACACGAAGCCCGAGACCGGCGCCACGATATTGACGCGGGCGTAGTTCAGGTAGGCGTTGCGCACCTGGGTGGCCGCCTGCAGCACATTCGGATGTTCGGTCACGCTGGTGTGATCGGTCAGGGCGCGATTGGCGGCAAGACTGGCGCGGGCCTGGTCGAGTGCGGCGGCGGCATTCTTGACGGCGTCCTGGGCATGCGCCAGGTCTTCCTGCGAGACGGCGCCGGAAGCGATGCCGGCCTGACGGCGTTGCAGGTCGTCGCGGGAGCGTGCGAGATTGGTTTCAGCCGCAGCGACGTTGGCCGCCAGCGTGTCGTTGTTCAGGAAGGTCTGGCGGGTCTGGCGCACGGCCTGGGCCAATGCCGCTTCGGCTTGCGCCAGGGCGAGTTTGGTGTCGGCGGCGTCGAGCGACACCAGTTGCTGGCCGGCCTTGACGACTTGCGTGTCGTCGGCCTTGATCGCGGTGACGGTGCCGCCGACCTGCGCCGAAATCTGCACGACGTTGCCGCCGACGTAAGCGTCGTCGGTTTCTTCGAAAAAGCGGGCATGCAGGAACCAGTACAGGAAAAGGCCGATGGCAATGGCCAGCAGGACGATCGTCAGCAGCAGCAACTGGCGCTTGCGTTTGCCGTTGCCATTACCGTTGCTGGCGGCGCTGCCGTTTTGTGGAAGGGCTTCACTCATGAATTACTCCGTGTATCTCTTTGTTTTTTCTGGGAGGCGCAACCGCTCATGGGCAGTTGCGTCACGCTTGGATCCGTCTGATAAAAATTATTGCGCCTTGGTTGCCGCAGGGGCTGCCGGCGTTGCAATCGCCAGCCCCGCCTGCTGCGCATCGAAGCCGCCGCCCAGCGCCTTGAACAGGCCGATCTGCTGGTTGCGCTTGCTGGCTTCCAGGTTGATCAGCGCCTGTTGCTGGGCGAGCAGGGCGGTTTCGGCGTTGAGCACCACCAGTTGCGAGGTCAGGCCGATGCGATAGCGTTCGCGCGCCAGATCGTAGGCGCGCTGCGTCGACGCCAGTGCTTCGCGGCGAATCGGCAGCTGGCGATCAATGGAACGAATGCCGGTGATCTGCCGGGCGACGTCGCCGTAGGCTTCATTGAGCGTCTGGTTATACGACGCCACCGCCATGTCGTACGATGCATATGATCCCTTCAGGTTGGCGCGCAGCGCGCCGCCTTCGAAGACCGGCAGGCTGATCGCCGGGCCGAACGCAATGCTCTTGCTAGCGGCCGTGAACGGATTCGAGTTGAGCAGCGAGTCGAAGCCGATCATCGCCGACAGGTTGATGTCGGGATAGAAGCGCGCCTTGGCGACATCGATGTCCTTGGTCGCGGCTTCTACCTGCCAGCGTGCCGCGACGATGTCGGGACGGCGGCCAAGCAGGTTCAGCGGCAACTGCGCCGGCAGTTCCGGCGTGGTCAGCGTGGCCATGCGCGGCGCGGCGATTTGCAGGCCGCGGTCCGGACCCTTGCCGATCAGTACGCCGAGCTGCTGGCGCGTCAGCGTGATCTGGCCTTCGCTTTGCACCAGCTGGGCGCGTGCTTCGGCGCTGCTGCCTTGCGACTGGCTGCGTTCGATCTGCGTGTCGAGACCGGTCTTGACGCGGTCGGAGGTGATCCTTTGCAGCGACTCGCGCTGGTTGACGGTGCGCTGCGCAATATCATGCAGCGCATATTCGGTCGCCAGCTGGTTGTAGGTCGAGGCAATCGAACTGGCCAGCACCAGGCGGGTTTCCTGGGCGCCGGCTTCGGCGGCCTTCTGCTGCGACACGGCTTGCGCCAGTGCGGCATGGTTCTTGCCCCAGAGATCCAGCTCATAGCCGAGGTTCAGGAACGCTTTTTTCTCGTTGTACCAGCTGCCGCCGTAGGGTGGCGGATAAATGGTGGTTTCCGGAAACAGGTTGCGCGTGACGGACGCATCGGCGGTCACGGTCGGCAGCAGCGGTGCGCCCTTGCTTTCGGCCAGTGCGCTGGCCGAGGCGATACGCGCCTGGGCTTGCTGAAGGCTGGGGCTGTTTTCCATGGCTTCGGCAATCAGCGCGCTGAGCTGCGCGTCGCCGAACTGGTCAACCCAATTGGCGGCCGGCCATTGGCCCTGGCCCTGAGCGGCCAGGCTGCGCTCGGCGGCGTAATCGCCGGGTTGCGCCATGTGTTTATCGCTGCCGATGCCGCTGAAGCTGGCACAGCCGGACAGGCCGAAGGTGCCGATGGTGAGCGCGCAAAGGGCGACCACCCGCAAACGCAGTGCGGGCGATGAGGCGGATGTCATGACATTCTCCAAAGTGGATTCTTATTGCTGTATCTGGATGTGGATCAATATAGCTAATGCGTCGCCGATGAGTCCGGCAACCGACCTGATGCTGAATTTTTCGACGAGGTTGCTGCCACCGTTTGAACTTCCTGGCCGGTGGCTACTTGCTGAAGCTGTTTGCACGCTAGCGAGTAAAAACTCATCTTTTTGTATTATACTCGCATATACGAACATTAGCTCATGTTAGAAAGTTGGATTGAAAAATGAAACTGCAGCCACGTAAAGAACCTCGCCAGGCGCGCTCGAAAGCCATGGTCGACACTATCCTGGACGCCATGGCGAGAGTGCTGGTGGAACGCGGTTACGCCAAGACCAACACCAATCTCGTGGCGGAAGCGGCGGGCATCAGCGTCGGTTCGCTGTATCAGTATTTTCCCAACAAGGACGCGCTGATTTTTGCGCTGCGCGAACGCCACGTCGCGCGCATGCTGCATCTGTTTGAAGAAGTCGTCGCGAAGATGGACGCCTCGGGCAGCCTCGAGCGCGACTTCGAAGCGCTGATCGAGGCGCTGGTGGCGGCGCATCTGGTCGAACCGGAACTCAATCGCATCCTGGAAGAAGAATTCCCCTCATTTCACCTGCCGGTGTCGAACCATGTCCGCCAGCGCTTCTTTGAAGCCATCCGCGGCGTCCTGATCAAGCATCGCAAGAGCATCAGCGCGCCGGACGTGGATGTGGCGGCCTTCGTGGTCCAGCGCATGCTCAAGGCGCTGGTCAATGCGGTGGTGCTGATCGCGCCGCCGGGACTCAATGCGGCCAGCGTGCGATCAGAAATTGTTCCGGCAGTTGTTGGTTATTTAACAGCGCAAAGATCGAATTAATTGCATAATGAGTCTCGCTCGCCAAAAACGCCCCAGATAACAATTCCGAGGTGAGCAGGCTGGCAGGTTGTGCTGCCGATTTTTCGATCCGTTTTTCAAATTCAAATTTGCGGCGATGATGCGTCTATCGTTTGTTCACCGGCATGCCCGTCGCATGCTGGCAGGGGGTCTTGCGTTGCTGGCGGCCGGCGCCGCCGTGAGCGCTGCGGCCGCGACCGTGACCGTGCAGGTGCTCGACGTCACCGGCGCGCCCGTGCCCAATGCGGTGGTGTACGCCGAGCCGGCCGGCGGCCAGGTGGTGCCGAAATCGCTCAAGCAGGCCGAAGTGGAGCAAAAGGACGTCAAATTCTTCCCGCTGGTAAGCGTGGTGCAAGTCGGCACGCCTATTCTCTTTCCCAATCACGACAAGGTGCGGCATCACGTCTATTCGTTTTCGCCGGCCAAGACTTTCGAGCTGAAGCTGTATTCCGGCGTGCCGACCAGCCCGATCGTGTTCGACAAGGTCGGCACCGTGGTGCTGGGCTGTAATATTCACGACCAGATGGTCGCGTACGTGCAAGTCGTCAATACGCCGTTCTTCGGCAAGACCGACATGGCCGGGCGCGTCAAGCTGGACGGCCTGGTCAACGGCAAATACGCGCTGAAGGCCTGGTATTTCAAGATGGCGCCCAATGAGGCGGCGATGGAGCAGCCGATCACGTATCAGGGCGCCGATATGAACGCCTCGGTCAAGCTGGCCGTCAAGGCCGTTCCGGTGGAATAAGCGTCATCGCAAGCTAAGGGAAACGGGGAGCTCACAAGTGCGTTGGCATCGGCTGGAAAACCGCATCGTTGCACTATTCATCATCCTGATCCTGCTGGTCCAGCTGGCGGGTTTCATCGCCATTCGCAAGGCGATCGATGAAAACGCGCGCGCGTCGATCCGCGACGAGCTGATCATCGGCGAGCGCGTGTTCCTGCGCCTGCTGGAGCAGAATGCCGACAAGCTGACCCAGGGCGCCCGGTTGCTGGCGTCGGATTTCGGCTTCCGCCAGGCGCTCGGCACCGACGATCGCGAAACCATCACCTCCGTACTCGAAAACCACGGCGCGCGCATCGGCTCGACGCTGTCGATGCTGATCGGCACCGATCAGCGCGTCAAGGCGTCCACCCAGGCCTATCCCAGCACCGACCTGCAGCGCAGCGCGCTGGAGCTGGTCGGCAAGGCTGTCGCCACCAACGGCGCCTCCGACACCGTGATCGTTGACGACAACCTGTTTCAGATCGTCGCCGTGCCGGTGCGGGCTCCGGTCATCATCGGCTGGGTCGTGATGGGTTTCCCGGTCGACAAAAAACTGATTTCCGACATGCGCGCCTTGTCGTCGCTGCAGGTCAGCGTGCTGGTGAGCACACGCGCAGGCCAGTGGCAGCAGGACATCTCGACGCTGGCCAAGCCGGAGTCAACCATGCTGATGTCGCAATTGCCGCAGTCACCGGCCGGCAACAGTTTCATTCCCCAGCTGAGCATCGCCGACAACGATTACAGCGCGCGCTTGCTGGTGCTGGCCAAAGGCCGAAACAACCAAAGCGCGGTGGCGGTGCTGCAGCGCTCGATCAGCGAAGCGGTGGCGCCGTATCGCCGCCTGCAACTGATCCTGTTGTCCATCAGCATCATCGGCGTGATCATGGCGATCTTCGCCAGCGCCTTCGTGGCGCGCCGCATCACCCGTCCGTTGCGCGCATTGGCCGATATCGCCAAGCGGCTCGGCACCGGCGACTACCGCGCCCGCATCGACATCAAGGGCGGCGACGAGATCGGCAAGCTGGCCGATGCGTTCGAAAGCATGCGTTCCGGCATCGCCAATCGCGAACTGGAAATCCGCCGGCTGGCATATTGGGATCCGTTGACCGATCTGCCCAATCGCGTGCAGTTCGCCACGCTGCTCAACACCGCCATCGAGCGCGCCAAAACCACCGGCGGCCAATGCCATATTCTGATGATGGATCTGGACCGCTTCCAGCATGTCAATGACGTGCTCGGCCACAGCTTCGGCGACAGCCTGCTGCGCCAGGTGGGCCGTCGCCTGGAGCAACAGCTGGAACGCGAAAACGACAAGGTCGCCCGTCTCGGCGGCGACGAATACGCGATCCTGCTGCCGGCCACCGACCAGGTCGAAGCGGTGCGCCAGGCCAAGCGCATCCTGAGTTCGCTGGAAGTGCCGCTGTCGATTGATGAACAGACCGTGGATCTCGGCGCCGGCATCGGCATCGCCGGTTATCCGGAAAACGGCGAAAACAGCGACACCCTGCTGAGCAACGCCGAAGTGGCGATGTATGTCGCCAAGCGACGCGGCAGCGGCTTCACGGTCTATGAACCGTCGATCGACAAGAGCAGCCAGGAAAGCCTGAGTCTCTTGAGCGAACTGCGCCGCGCGCTCGACCGCAACGAATTCCTGCTGTATGCCCAGCCCAAGGTCGACCTGGCCTCGGGGCGCGTGGTCGGCGCCGAGGCGCTGGTGCGCTGGATGCATCCGGAAAAAGGCTTCATCGGTCCGGACAATTTCATCCCGTTTGCCGAGACCACCGGCTTCATCCGCATGCTGACGTCGTGGATGCTTGGCAAAACGGCGATCCTCTGCAGCGAACTGCAAAGACGCGGGATTTCGCTCAAGTTTTCGGTCAATTTGTCGACGCGTGATCTGCTGGACCAGGATTTGCCGCAGCACTTCGCCGATATCCTGGCGCGCAACAACCTGGCGCCATCGTCCATGTGCCTGGAGATCACCGAGAGCGCCATCATGGACGATCCGGTGCGCGCGCAACTGACGCTGGAACGCCTGAACGCCATGGGCGTGGAGTTGGCGATTGACGATTTCGGCACCGGGTATTCGTCGCTGGCTTACCTCAAGCGCCTGCCGGTGGACGAACTGAAGATCGATAAATCGTTCGTGATGAACATGGAGCATGACGCCGACGACGCCAAGATCGTCAAGTCGACCATCGACCTGGGCCACAACCTGGGGCTGCGGGTGGTGGCGGAAGGGCTGGAAACACTGGCGGTCTGGAATCTGTTGCGGCAGATGGGCTGCGACCAGGCGCAAGGTTATTTCATGAGCAAGCCGATGCCCGGCGACCGCTTCATCGAATGGCTGGAGCAATGGACGCCGCCGGAGATGCCCAGCCAATCCGAGAACATGGCGATCTGAGTTGCTGCGCCTGGACTCGATGCAGATTCGGGGCAGTGTTTGGGGGAAAAGGGGAGATACATGACCAATACGGCTGGAAAAGCGCTGCGGCAGGCATCCATGCTCGCATTGAGCGCCTTCATGGCATTGACGTCCGCCACGGCATCCGCGCAGAGCGCAATGACGCCGGACATGGGCAAGCTGATGGCCACGGCCGGGGTGGTCCAGGTCGAAGGCGCCGGCGGCGGCGGCCTGGTGCCGTGGGCCACCATCACCGGTTACGGCAGCCGCGACAGTTACGGCGCCAATGTGCATTACACCTATGTCGGCACCCAGGACTACAAGCTGGCCTCGTACGGCGTGGCCGTCGGCATCGCCGACCGCGTCGAGCTGTCGGTGGCCAGGCAGCGCTTCACCGGCAGCCTGGCGCCGCTCAATAATCTGCGCATCGACCAGGACATCTATGGCGTGAAGGTCAAGCTGGCCGGCGACATCGTCTACGACCAGGACACCTGGATGCCGCAGCTGGCGGCCGGCGTGATGGTCAAGCGCAACAACGGCATCGGCGGCCTGGGTGCTGCCCTCACCAACGTCAAGGACCTCGGCGCCAAGAGTGATTCCGGCATCGATTACTACCTCGCGGCGACCAAGCTGTTCCTCGACCAGAGCTTGCTGCTCAACGCCACCGTGCGCGCCACCAAGGCCAACCAGATGGGCATCCTCGGTTTCGGCGGCGACAAGAACGACCGCTATCAGGCCATGCTGGAAAGCTCGGTGGCCTATCTGCTCAACCGCCAGTGGGTGGTCGGCGCGGAATACCGCATGAAGCCGCGCAACCTCGCCGTCGACAACGAGAAGGACTATTACGATGCCTTCGTCGCCTGGTTCCCGAGCAAGAACCTGTCGCTGACGCTGGCCTACGTCTCGCTCGGCGACATCACCATCTACAATCCCAAGCGCCAGGACGGCGTCTATCTTTCCGTGCAGGCGGGCTTCTGATGAAAAATCCGACGACAATTTCGGGCCGGCTGGCTGCGATCCCGTTTGTGTTGGCTGTGTTGGCTGTCCTGATGGTGCTGACGACAGCCTTGCCGGCCCTCGCGCAAAAAGCCGACGACAGCCTGTACCGCGATCTGGGCGGGCTGGAAGTGCTGACCAAAGTGGTCGACGACACCCTGGCCCTGGCGCTGGCCGATGCCCGCATCAAGGACACTTTCAAGGACACCGACATGAAGCGGCTGGCCAAGCTCATCACCGAGCAGTTCTGTGAACTGAGCGGCGGTCCGTGCAAGTACAGCGGCGATCCGATGAAGGAAGTGCACCAGGGCCTGGGACTCAGCAATACGCAGTTCAACGCGCTGGTGGAAGACCTGCAGGCGGCGATGGACAAGTCGGGGATCTCCTCGCGTACGCAGAACAAGCTGCTGGCCTTGCTGGCGCCGATGCAACGCACTGTTGTCACAAAATAAAGATCCGGGCCGGGAAGAATATATTTTCGTGGGAGTGGAATAAAACCCGCGCTGCAGACGTCTACCGTGTCATGGGTAAGGCAAAACCGCGCAACCCTGCTACGAAAGGAATACCGCCATGAAACTGCTCCCACTGTCCCTGCTGACATTGACCCTGCTGTCCTCCGCCGTGCCTGCGGCCTTTGCTGAAGAGATGGCTGTCAAGAAAGCCGACGACGTCCTCGTCACCACCAAGGGCATGACCGTCTACACCTTCGACAACGATCCGGTCGGCAAGAGCGTCTGCAACGGTCCTTGCGCCACGGCCTGGCCGCCGGTGGCGCCGGTCGGCACTCCAAGCGCACCGTTCTCGGTGATCAAGCGGGATGACGGCAGCCCGCAACTGGCTCTCAATGGCAAGCCGCTGTATCTGTTTGCATCCGACAAGAATCCGGGCGACCGCGGCGGCGACAATTTCAAGAACATCTGGCACGTCGTCAAGAACTGATCCGTTTCTTCAGCTGAGCCCATGTCCGACGAAAGTCATCTGCTCGCCTGCCTGCCGCGCCTGCGCCGTTACGCGCGGGCGCTGGTCGGCGATCGCGCCGGCGCCGACGACCTGGTGCAAGACACCATGGAGCGCGCCTGGCAAAAGCTGGCGAGCTGGCGCAGGGGCAGCGACATGCGGCCCTGGCTGTTCAGCATCATGCACAACCTGCACGTCGACCAGCGCCGCAAGCCGGTGATTCCGACGGTCGCGCTGGATGACGAGGATGCGCTGGCGACGCCGGCTTACGCGCCGGACCGGCTGGTCGGATATGACCTTGAGTCGGCGTTGCGGCTGCTGGCCGCCGAACAACGCGAGATTTTGTTGCTGGTCGTCCTCGAAGAGATGACCTATGAAGAAGTGGCCGCGACGCTGGGCATTCCGCTCGGAACCGTCATGTCGCGCCTGTCGCGCGCCCGCGAGCGCTTGCGCACGCTGGTCGAAGGACGGCCCCAGCATTCGACGTTGAAGGTGGTCAAATGAACCCGTTACCGGTTACCGAAGCCGATTTGCAGGGCTATGTCGACGGCTTGCTGCCGCAGGAGCGGCTTGCCGATGTCGCCGCCTATCTGGAGCGCAATCCGGAGGAAGCCGAGCGCCTGCGCACCTACCGCCACCAGAACCAGGCCTTGCACCTGCTGTTCGATCCGGTGCTGGACGAACCGCTGCCGGCGCGTTTGTCGGCGCGACCCAGCAGCAACTGGGAATTGCTGCGGCGTTACGCGGCGGTGTTCATCGTCGCGATTTTTGCCGGCGCCGGCGGCTGGTATCTGCACGGCGCGGCGCAATCGTCGCCTGTTGGCTGGATCGCCGCAGCGGCGGGAAGCGCCACGCGCGTAGATGCGCCGCTGATGATGGCGCGTCGCGCAGCCGTGGCGCACGCTGTCTACACGCCTGATGCGCGTCGCCCGGTGGAAGTCGGCGCCGACCAGGAAGAAGCGCTGGTGCGCTGGTTGTCCAAGCGCATCGGCGCCGATGTCCACGCGCCCAAGCTTGCTCCCTTGGGCTACGAACTGATCGGCGGACGTTTGCTGCCGGGCCAGAGCGCGCCGGTGGCACAATTCATGTATCACGACGGCGCGGGCCGGCGGCTGACCTTGTACGTTTCCACCGACCAGGTACAGAACAAGGACACCGGCTTTCGTTTTGCGCAGGAAGGCACGGTCAACGTGTTCTACTGGATCGACGGCAAGTTCGGCTATGCCTTGTCAGGCAGCATCGACCGCACGGAACTGGCGCGCATCGCCAATAGCGTCTATGAGCAGCTGGACAAGCCGGTCCGATAACGGCTAGGCGGATTCCGAGCTGTCCTGCGCTGGTGTTGATGCTGGTGCTGCCGCGGTTGCGGCAGCGCGGGGCGGGATGAAAAAATCCGCCGGTTTCTTCAGGAAGCGCGCGCACAGCGACTTCAGCAGCGGCCAGCCGTGGCGGAATTTCACCTGGCGCGAACGCAGCGCCACGAACAGCGCCAGCGAAAAACTGACCCACAGGTTCATGGTCCCGATCGCCAGCACGCCGAAGGTCGAGACGGCGATCACGCTCCAGCTCACGGCATGGTCGAGGCCGACCAGCGCAATGGCGAAATTGGTCGCCGAGAACGTGATGTGGCGGATATCGATCGGCAGCCCGAGCAAAAAGCCGACGGTGCCGATGGTGCCGAGCAGGATGCCGAAATAGAAATTCCCCATCAGGCCGCCCAGGCTGATTTCCAGATAGTCCCCCAGGCGCTCCGTGCGTGCCTTGCCGAGCAATCGGCTGAGCCAGCGCGCGCGGGCCACGCGTTGCGACATGCGCGTGTAAAGCGCCTTGTTGTCGTAGTAGCCCGAGATCAAACCCGCCAGGAACAGGCAGACGCCCGCAATCGCCGCGTGGAACAGCGCCAGGCTGGAGAACGGATCGATGTCGTGCAGCAGGTGCTGCGCCTTGTCCGGCGCCACGAAGTGATGGCCGGCCAGCAGGAAGTAGCCGCTCGCCAGCAGGTATGCCACCGGGAATGCGATCGTCAGGTTGCCCAGGACCGCCACGAACTGCGTGCGGATCACCTTGACGATCAGTTCGGTCAGGCTGTCGAGATCGAGATTGCGGCCGTCGCTGCTGTGCAGTCCGGCGGCGATGCGCGAGGCGGTCATGGCCGGTTGCTTGGTGGCCACCGTGAAATGCAGCACGTGGATCAGCATGAAGCCGAGCGAATAATTCATGCTGAACAGGAAGGCTTCCACCAGCGGCGCCGCTCGCAAGTAGGAGAACAGGATCTTGATCATCGACATGAAGCCGATGATGAAGCCTGCTCCCGCCGCCGACTTGTACATGGCGGCATATTCTCGCCGGTCCTCGGCGATGTAATGCTCGCCGGTGCGGCTGGCGTTTTCGGTGATGTTGCGCGCCAGCAGGTTGATGTTGGCGGCGAACAGGTCGCGCACGGTGTACTTGCGGTTGTGCGCCTCGATCAGTTCCAGTCCCAGTTCGAGGCCGATGCCGCGCTTTTGCATCGCCGTCACGGCGGCGTTTTCAGGCTTGCCGACATCAACCAGCGACAACAGTTTGCGCAGGCGGTCGAGATGCTGGTCCAGGCGCACCAGCCGGTAAGTGACGGCGATGCTGGTGCCCAGGCGCAGCGTGCTTTTGCGGATGCGGGTGACGACTTCCTGGCATTGATCCAGCATCACCAGCACGTGGCTGGCGTCTTCCAGCGGCGCCGGTGATATCGCGTCGGCATTCAGATGATGCATGTAGCCGTCGAGGTAGCGGTGCAGTTCGACGTTCTGCATCAGGAAGGGCGATTCGAAGGCCTTGACGTCGCTGTAGATGCGGATCAGCTCCGGCTCGATGCCGATCGCGCTGATGCGGTAGGACAGCACCTGGATGGCCAGCAGGATTTCGGTCAGGGTCTTTTGCTCGTCGAGCTTGTCGAACTTGTCGGCTTCGGGCGGCAGTTCAGCGTCGGCGTTTTGCAATACCTCGAACAGCGCGGCCCAGTCGTCGACCGGCACTGCGCGCATCCACAGGTAATCGGTGTTGAAGGGGAACAGTTTTTCCAGGCAATCGGACAGGTAGCGATCGTCCAGCGCGGGCGGCAGCACGCGGTAGGCCAGGCGGCGATGCAGTTCGGAGAAGAAGCCGTCATTCGACAGGATGCCGATGTCGGTGTACAGGCTGGTCTGGCGGCGTGCCGACAGCAGATGCAACAGATGATGGCGCAGCGTGGCGGCGTGGTGCGGATGCTGCTGCAGCAAGTGCGTCAGCGTGCGGACGTTGGTGATTGCCAGCGCGGGCGCTTCGCGTTTTTTTGGGCGCAGCAGCTTGACCAGTGCAATGGCGTTGTCGAGTTCGCTGCCGGCCGGGGAGTCGCTGATTTTTTCTAATAAGTGGAGCATGAAATTCAAAGTAGGGATGCAGATGCCGGGGGCCTCATCTTAACCTGTGTAAAACCAGGATAAGGACATGTGATTTTCGTTAAGAGTTGTCAGATTGTGTCGCTAACGGGGAGTTGCATATGCCTTGTTGGAAGGAGTTTTCATGGAGATCGCATCTCTGGCAACTGGTGTCGCAACCGCCTGGCTGGCGAAAAAAGCTGTGGAAGGGATAGGTTTGGACCTGACCAAGGTCGCCAATCACGTTGTCGACGACGTGGTTGGCCTGGTCAGTCCGGCCCTGCCAGCCAACCCGAATATAGGCCGTCTCATCAATACCAAGGCCTGAGGGGGAAACCGGATCGTGCGGGTTTCCATTCAATCGCATCCCGCGAGGGGTGCGATTTTTTTTGCTTCAGGCTACCACGGATGATAATGGCAATTTGCTAAGTCTTTGTTTTATTGGCAATAATCGGCTAAAAAACTTCATTTATTTTTATAAATTTCCTTGATTGTCGTAAAGAAATACGAAAAGATGACGTTATAGGGTGACATCATCAAAGGAGTGATCATGGACGTTGGTAACATTCCCGCCGTCGCTTCGGCGCTTGCCGCCAAAGAGACCAGCGATTCGGTCAATATCGCGATGTTGAAAAAAGCGCTTGATACCCAGGCCACAGCAGCGGTGGGCATCCTGCAAGCTTTGCCACTGCCCGCCAATCCGAACATCGGCCGCAACGTCAACACGGTTGCCTGATTTCTGATTGCCGGCCTTGTGCTTTGAAATCGCCCTCCCGGGCGATTTTTTGTTTGCGGAGCAGATTCCGTACACTGCAAACGATTTGCATAATAAATTAGTCATTTTGTATTTTTGACTAATTTGTTATGCAATTTCTTGCTTTTCCACAAATGCATAATAAAATGGACATTAAGCCCATCAACACACTTTATTATGCAATCACTTCTCGCTCTCGGCAGTCAGATCCGCAGCGCCCGTAAAGCCCGGCAACTGAGTTCGACCAGTCTGGCCGAGCGCAGCGGCATTCATCGCAACACCCTGCAGGCGCTGGAAACCGGCAAGGGCAATATCGAACTCAGCAAATTGCTGTCGATCTGTGCCGAGCTGGGGCTGGAGCTGTTGCTGGTGCCGCAGGAAGTCTCGGCGCAGCGCGCCGCCGAACAGGGCGGCGAGGGCGCGCGCACCGAATTGTCCGAGCGTCTGCATACCTTGATGAGGAACGGCGCATGAGCATGTTGCGATCCCTGCGCATCCGGCTCGGCGTCACCGAGGTCGGTTCGCTGTTTGCGCTCGACGACGGGCGCGTGTATTTCCGTTTCGACGACGCCTACGCCGTTGACCCGGACCGGCCGGTGCTGTCACAGCTGTATCGCGGCTCGACCGAGGAGCGCACCGTCGCCCAATTGCTCAATCCCGCGCTGGAAGCCAATCGCGGCGACGGCAAGGGTGGTTTGCCGGCATTTTTCCAGAACCTGCTGCCGGAAGGCCAGTTGCGCAAGCATCTGATCGAGCGCGCCGGTCTTGCTCCCGACGACGAGTTCGGCCTGCTGGCCTATTGCGGCAAGGATTTGCCCGGCGACGTATCGGCCTTGTCGGAAACACTCGATGACAGGCATCTCGGTCGCCTGATCGGCCAGGGCCGCGACAGCTACGAAATGAGCGCCGGCCAGTTGCCCACGCCTGACGGCGAATCGATCTCCGGCGTGCAGCCCAAGATCGGCCTGGTGCGCGCAGCGGGCGGGCGTTACGTGATGCGTTCCAAGGATGCGCGCGGCGCGCATTTCATCGGCAAGCTGCCGGCGTCGGATTATCCTCAGATGCCGGAAGTGGAATTCTCGTCGCTGGCGCTGGCGCGCGCTGCCGGTGTGCAGGTGTGCGAGCACGAACTGGTGCCGCTGACGGCGATTGCCGACCGGTTGCCGTTCGGTTTGCGCAGCGACGCCGAGAATTTCCTGCTGATCCATCGCTTCGACCGCGATGCCGGCACGGCGACCGGACGGCTGCACATGGAAGACTTCGCCCAGATCACCGGCACTCCGGCCGCCGCCAAATACGCAGGCACCTACGCAGCGCTCGGCGTGGTGCTGCTGGAGCGCAGCGTCAAGGGCGAGGAAGATCTGTTCGAGCTGCTGCGCCGGATCAAGGTGAACGAGCTGCTCGGCAATTTCGACGCCCACCTCAAGAACTTCAGCATGCTGTATCGCACGCCGCAAGCGGCCGAGCTGTCGCCGGCCTATGACATTGTCGCGTATTCGGCTTACCTCGCCGGCCATGGCCACGCATTGGCGTTTGCGCCCGGAGAAAAGGCGCGGCAACTGCTGACGCCGGCGGTGCTGCGCGAACTCGCCAATATCTGGCGCATTCCCGAACCCAAGCTGCAAATGGTGCTGGTCGATACCGTCGAGCGCGCGATGCAGAGTTGGCCGGAGTTATTGCAAAGCCTGCCGCTCAGCGACACCCAGCGCAGCCGCATCAGGGCGCATCTGGACAACAACCCCAGCGTGATTGCCTGGCAGCGTCGCGCCGCCCGCAAGATCAGCGGCAAGGCGTGACGAGGGAGAAGGAGCGGACATGAAACCGACAGCGCCTTTGCCGCTCAAGGATGGCGTCGCGCCGAGTTACCTGTGGCTGCAGGAGGCCGCGGACTTGTGGAGCAACATGCTGGACTTCCTGACGGCGCGCTTTCCCGGCGTGACGGAAGAGGCCTGGCGTCAGCGCATGGCGCGCGGCGAAGTGGTCAATCAGGATGGCGTCGCGCTGACGCCGGCATCGCCTTATCGGCGCGGCGATTGCATCTTTTACTACCGCGACCTGGAAGGCAGCGAAACGCCGATTCCTTTCACCGAACAGATCCTGCATCAGGACGAGCATCTGCTGGTGGTCGACAAGCCGCATTTCGTGCCGGTGATTCCGACCGGCCGTTTCCTGCACGAAAGCCTGCTGGTGCGCCTGAAAAAGAAAACCGGCCTGGCCGACCTGACGCCGATCCACCGGCTTGACCGCGAGACGGCCGGGGTCCTCATCTTTTCGCACAATCCCGCCAGCCGCGGCGCGTACCAGGCGATGTTCCAGCAACGCACGATGGACAAGACCTATGAGGCGCTGGCCGGCATGCTGGAAGGGCGCAGTTTTCCCTTCGTGCATCGAAGCCGCATGGTTGACGCCGACAAGTTCTTCCTGATGCGCGAAGAAGAGGGCGAGCCTAACTCGGAGACGCACATCGATCTTATTGAGCGGCGCGGCGCACTGGGTTTGTACCGCCTCAATCCGGTCACGGGGCGCAAACACCAGCTGCGCGTACACATGGCGGCGCTCGGCATTCCCATCGTCAACGACAATTTCTATCCGCACGTCGTGCCGGCGGGCACGGCCGACAACTACGACGCGCCGCTGAAACTGCTGGCGCGCTCGATTGCCTTCACCGATCCGCTCAGCGGCGACGTGCGCTATTTCGAAAGTCTCAGGACGCTGTAGCCAGCATCAGGTCGAGGTTCTGTACCGCCGCACCCGAGGCGCCCTTGCCGAGGTTGTCGAATACCGCCGACAGCAATACGTGTCCGTGCTCTTCATTGATGAACACGCCCAGATCCATGTCGTTGGTGCCGTTGAGCGCCTGCGGATTCAGGTGCGTCAGCGTCTTGGTTTCTTCCAGGGGAATCACGCGGACATGCGTAGCGCCGGCATAGTGGCGTGCCAGTGCGGCGTGCAATTGCTTGCCGTCGACACCGGACGCCAGCAGGCGCAATTCCAGCGGGATGGTCAGCACGATGCCCTGGCGGAACGCGCCATAGGCCGGCACGAAGATCGGCCGATGATCGAGGCCGGTGTAACGCTGCATTTCAGGCGGATGCTTGTGCGCCAGCGCGGTGCCGTACACCTGGAAGGCCGGGGCTTGCGCGCCTTGCGGACCTTCATACTGCTCCACGGAAGGACGGCCGCCGCCCGAATAGCCCGACACTGCATGCACGCTGACCGGATAGTCGCGCGGCACCAGGCCGGCTTCGATCAGCGGGCGCAACAGGCTGATCGCGCCGGTCGGATAACAGCCCGGATTGGTCACGCGCGAGGCCGTGGCGATGCGCTGCGCCTGGCCGGCGTCCATCTCGGGGAAACCGTAGACCCAGCCCGCGGTGGTCCGATGCGCCGAGCTGGCATCGATCACGCGCACGGCCGGATTCTCGATGGCGGCCACCGCGTCGCGCGCCGCAGCGTCAGGCAGGCACAGGATGGCGATGTCGCAGGCGTTGATGGCTTCGGCGCGGCGACGCGCGTCCTTGCGCTCGGCCGCCGGCAGCGTCGCCAGTTGCAGGTCGCTGCGGTCACGCAGCCGGTCGTGGATCAGCAGACCGGTGGTGCCTTGGTCGCCGTCGATGAAAACAAGAGGTTTGGCCATGATCGCGTTCCTTCGCTGAACAATTCAATTAACAAGGGAGAGATGAGGCGTTCATCTTCCGTCTCTTGCTAAAATAAGAAAAGTTGAATTTAATAACGACAACATTCAGTTTTGCTGACTTATAGGCCAGTCATGAGAGAAATCAACCTGGATCGCCTGCGCACGCTGGTCGCCATCGCCGACCACGGCTCCTTCGCCGAGGCGGCGCGCGTGCTGCATCTGGCGCCGCCGACCATCAGCCTGCACATCGCTGACCTGGAGGAGCGCATCGGCGCCGCGTTGCTGTCGCGCAAGCGCGGCCAGATCTGGCCGACCACCATCGGCGAAACCCTGATCGAGCGTGCGCGCCGCCTGCTGGCCGATGCCGAACAGGCGCTGGAAGACGTGCAGCGCCAGGTGCAGGGACTGGCCGGGCGCGTGCGGCTGGGCGCTTCGACCGGCGCCATCGCGCATCTGCTGCCGCAGGCATTGGAGGTGCTGGGCCAGGATCATCCCGGCATTGACGTGCAGGTGGAGGTGCTGACCTCGCAGGACACGCTGGCCCGGCTCAGCGAAGGTACGCTCGATGTCGGGCTGGTGGCCTTGCCGCAGACGCCGGTCGCGCGGCTGGTGGTGCAGCCCTGGCGGCGCGATCCGGTGATGGCTTTCCTGCCGTCCGGCTGGCGCAGCCCGGCGCAGGTCACGCCTGAATGGCTGGCGGCGCAACCGCTGATCCTCAACGATGCCGGCACGCGCTTGTCGCACCTGACGCAGGAGTGGTTTGCCGGCGGCGGGCAACGGCCGGCGCCGCGCATCCAGCTCAATTACAACGATGCGATCAAGAGCCTGGTGGCGGCAGGTTACGGCGCGACGCTATTGCCGCATGAGCAGGGCGCGCCGCTGCCCGATCCGCGCGTGCAGATGTTGCCGCTGCGGCCGGCCCTGTGGAGACAATTGGGGATTGCGCATCGCGCGGAGAACATTGAACGTCCGACGCAGCATGTGCTGGACGTGCTGTGGCGTTTCAGTCTCGATTGATGCTGATCTGATGCCGATCAGGCCAGGGCGTCACTGAACGCGGATCTCTCTCCGTTCGGTGCGATCTTGAGCTGATGCAGCGAGGCCACCAGGTCGGCAAAGCGCTGGCCCTGGATCATCACGTGCTGGCGCAGCAGTTCCACGGTGCGTTCGCTGTCGCCGGCGATGATGGCGTTGACCACGCCTTCATGCTCGTCGTAAGACCGTTTCAGGCGGTCGCGCACACGCAGCTGCAGGCGGCGGTAAGGGCGCAGGCGGCGTTGCAGCACGCGCGCCTGTTCTTCCAGGAAGGCATTGTGGCTGCCGGCGTAGATCTGGCCGTGGAAGTCTTCGTTCTTGTAGAAATAGGTATCCGGATCGACCGCATCGCGCGCGTCCTTGCAGGCCTGGTGCGCCGCCATCAGCGAGGCATGCTCGGCAGCCGACATGCGACGCGCCGCCAGACGGCCGCACATCGCCTCCAGCTCGGCCATCACCTCAAACATCTCGATCAATTGCTGCGGCCCGATCTCGGCCACGATGGCGCCGCGCCGCGGCCGCATCACGATGATGCCCATCGATGCCAGCTGGATCAACGCTTCCCGGATCGGCGTACGCGAGACGCCGAACTGTTCGGCCAGGACGGTTTCGTCCAGATGCTGGCCGGGTGCGAGCTTGCCGACGGCGATCAATTCCTCGATCGATTCGCGCAAGGTCTCGGAACGTTTCTTGGGGGTATCCATGGAGTGATATCAAGTATGCAATGAAACCATTCTAAATCATCTTTGGTGCTTGACAATGTATTTGTTTTGTAAGAACGTGTATACAAGAAATCAGCATAAAAAAGCACGACAACAACAAATTCAACGGCGCGCGGGAACCCGGATGAGACATCCCGGCACCTCAAGTTGACATGAGTTCTGAATACGTCGCACCAAATAAAAGTACAAAAAGCAGTATTTCTCTCACCTTAAGGAGGATCAACAATGACTTCGCAAAAACGTAGAAGCATCATCGGTGCGCTCGCGACCGCGCCACTGTGGACGGCAGGTTCGTCGGCGTGGGCGCAGGGTGCGCCCACCTCGCTGAAGATTTCCCATCAATTCCCCGGCGGCACCATCAACGAAGGCGACTTCCGCGATCGCCTCACGCGCATGTTCGCCGAAGGAGTCACCAAACGCACCAACGGCAGCCTCAAGTTCGAGATCTATCCGGGCTCCTCGCTGATGAAGGTCAACGCGCAGTTCTCGGCCATGCGCAAAGGCGCGCTCGACCTGTCGCTGGTGCCGCTCAATTACGCCGGCGGCGAAGTCCCGGAAACCAACATCGGCCTGATGCCGGGCCTGGTGACGTCGTACGCGCAAGGCTCGGCCTGGAAGAACGCCGAAGTCGGCAAGGAACTGGCGCGCATCCTGGCGGAGAAGGGCATCCTGATCGTCAGCTGGATCTGGCAGGCCGGCGGCGTCGCATCACGCACCAAGCCCATCATCAACCCGGAAGACGCGAAGGGCATGAAAGTGCGCGGCGGCTCGCGTGAGATGGACCTGATCCTCAAGGAAGCCGGCGCTGCGGTCGTGACCTTGCCATCCAATGAAATCTACGCCGCGATGCAAACCGGTGCGATGGATGCGGCGATGACCTCGTCGACCTCGTTCATTTCCTTCCGCTTGGAAGAAGTCGCCAAGGCCTTGACCACCGGCCGCGACAAGGCTTACTGGTACATGTTCGAGCCACTGATGATTTCCAAGGCCGTGTTCGAACGCCTGACCAAGGACCAGCAGGCAGCCATTATGGCCGTCGGTGCGGAGATGGAACAGTTCGCGCTGAAGGCTGCGCAGACCGATGACGTCGCCGTCGCCGCCGTGTACCAGAAGGCCGGCGCCAAGGTGGTCGATCTCAACGCCGCCACCGTCAAGAAATGGCAGGATATCGCCCGCGCCACCGCCTGGAAAGACTTCGGCGCCCGCAACGCCAATTGCGCCAACCTGCTCAAACTGGCGGAGAAACTCCTATGAGTCACGGCTTCGAGATGCAGCCGCAGGCCAAGCCTGCCGGGGGTGACATATCAGCCAACGCCGTCGTCGCCGGGCTGCACCATGCGCTGCAGAAGTTCAACAAGCTCGCGGTGTTCCTCGCCATGATTGCGCTGATGCTGACGTCGATCATCCTCACCTATTCGGTAGTGGTGCGCTACTTTTTCCACCAGCCGACCGACTGGCAGGATGAGGCGTCGGTGTTCATGCTGGTGGGCGTGATCTTCCTGTGCTCGGCGTACGTGCAATCGCTGCGCGGCCACATCGGCATCGAAGCGCTGGCCGGCTTCCTGTCGCCGCGGGCCAACCAGGTGCGCATGTTCATCGTCGATCTGATTTCCTTCGTGTTCTGCGCGTTCTTCGCCTGGAAGTCGTGGACGCTGTTCCACGAAGCCTGGGTCGACGGCCAGACTACCTCGTCGACGTTCGCGCCGCCGCTGTGGATTCCCTATTCGATGATGGCGCTCGGCATGACCGTGCTGACGCTGCAATTACTGGTGCAGGTATTGACCCGCATCACCGGTACCGTCCCCGCCAAGGAGCAAGCATGACGCTGACGCCTTTAGTCCTCGGTTCCCTGTACGGGATCGTCACCATCCTCGTGATGTGCTCGGGCATGCCGATCGCATTTGCGCTGGGTGTGGTGGCGACCTCGTTCATGTATTTCTTCATGCCGGCATCCTCGCTCGATACCGTCACGCAAAACGTCTACGAAGAAATCGCTTCCATCACCTTGCTGTCGATTCCGCTGTTCATCCTGAAGGGAGCGGCCATCGGCAAATCACCTGCCGGCAAGGACTTGTACTCGGCCATCCACGCCTGGTTGAATCGCGTGCCGGGCGGCCTCGGCATCGCCAACGTGTTTGCCTGCGCCTTGTTCGCGGCGATGGCGGGCTCGTCGCCGGCAACCTGCTCGGCCATCGGTTCGGCCGGGATTCCGGAAATGCGCCGTCGCGGCTACTCGCCCGGGTTTGCCGCAGGCATCATCGCCGCCGGCGGCACGCTGGGCATTTTGTTGCCGCCCTCGATCACCATGATCCTGTACGCCGTGGCAGCCGAGCAGTCGCTGGGACGCCTGTTCCTCGCCGGCATCGGGCCGGGCGTGTTGCTGGTGATCCTGTTCGCCGGCTATGCCATGTACCGCGCCCGCAAGGAATACCGCCTTGCCCACGCCATCTATACCGGCGGCGGCGCGAAGTCGGCCTATCTCGACGACGAGCATTTCACGCTGGCGCAAAAGGTGGAAATGCTGCCGCGCGTGCTGCCTTTCCTGATCCTGCTGATCGGCGTGATGGTGGCGCTGTACGGCGGCTTTGCAACGCCTTCCGAGACTGCCGGCCTGGGAGCCTTGCTGGCCATCGTGCTGATTGCGGTGGTGTATCGCATCTACAAGCCGCGCGAACTGGTGCCTTTCCTCAGCTCGACCATCAAGGAATCGGGCATGCTGCTGCTGATCATCGGCATGTCGCTGCTGTATTCCTACGTGATGAGCTACCTGCACATCAGCCAGTCGGCGGCGCAGTGGGTGGTGGACATGCACTTGTCGAAATGGCTGCTGCTGGCGGTGATCCTGCTGATGGTGATCGTGCTCGGCTTCTTCCTGCCGCCGGTGTCGATCATCCTGATGACCGCGCCGATCATCCTGCCGCCGTTGCGCGAAGCCGGGTTTGACCTGATCTGGTTCGGCATCGTCATGACCGTGGTCATGGAAATGGGACTGATCCATCCGCCGGTAGGGCTGAACCTGTTCGTGATCAAGAACATCGCGCCCGACATCCCGTTGTCGGAAGTGATCAAAGGCACGATCCCGTTCCTGGCGCTGATGTTTCTGGCCGTGATCCTGCTGTGCATTTTCCCGGNCATCGCCACCGGCTTGCCCGACATCATCATGGGAGTGAAGTAAATGTCCGCCACCGACCACGTCTGGAATCGTCGGCAAACCAATCGCAATGAACGCCTGGCGCGCGCAAGCAGCGCGTTAGGCAACGCGCTCGAAGGAAAGCTGTTGCCGGCGGCGCGCATTGCCGATCTGTTGTACGCGGTCATCGAATCGGGCGACCGCGTCTGCCTCGAAGGCAATAACCAGAAGCAGGCCGACTTCCTGTCGAAGGCGCTGGCCGGGCTGGACCCCGCGCGTGTGCACGACTTGCACATGCTGTTTTCGGTGCTGGCCTTGCCGGAGCATCTGGACGTGTTCGAAAAAGGCATCGCCTCGAAACTGGACTTTTCCTTCTCCGGTCCCCAGGCCGGCCGGTTGGCCAAGCTGGCGTCCGCCGGCAAACTCAACATCGGTGCGATCCATACCTATCTGGAATTGTTCGGCCGCTATTTCGTCGACCTGACGCCGCGCGTCGCCCTAGTGGCGGCGCAGGCGGCGGATCGCCATGGCAATCTGTATACCGGTCCCAACACCGAGGACACGCCCGCCATCGTCGAGGCGACCACCTTCAGCAGCGGCATCGTCATCGCCCAGGTCAATGAAATCGTGGACGTGCTGCCGCGCATCGACATCCCGGCCGACTGGGTCAGCTTCGTGACCAAGGCGCCGACGCCACATTACATCGAGCCTCTGTTTACGCGCGACCCGGCGCAAATCTCCGAGATTCAGGTGCTCATGGCGATGATGGCCATCAAGGGCATCTACGCCGAATACGAAGTCCAGCGCCTGAACCACGGCATCGGCTTCGATACCGCAGCCATCGAGCTGATCCTGCCGACCTATGGCGAATCCCTCGGCCTGCGCGGCAAGATCTGCAAGCACTGGGCGCTCAATCCGCATCCGGCGCTGATCCCCGCGATTGAAGCGGGCTTTGTCGAATCGGTGCATTCCTTTGGCTCCGAACTGGGCATGGAAGACTACATCCGTGCGCGTCCCGACATCTTCTTCATCGGACCGGACGGCTCCATGCGCAGCAACCGCGCGTTCTCGCAAACGGCCGGTCACTACGCCTGCGACATGTTCATCGGCTCGACGCTGCAGATCGACTTGCAGGGCAATTCATCGACCGCGACACTGGGCCGCATCGCTGGCTTCGGCGGTGCTCCCAACATGGGCGCCGATGCACGCGGCCGCCGTCATGCCAGTTCGGCTTGGCTCAAGGCGGGTCAACAGGCGCGGGCGGGCAAGAACACCATCCCGCGCGGCCAGAAGCTGGTGGTGCAGACCGTGGAAACCTTCCGCGAACACATGCAGCCGGCCTTCGTCGACCGCCTCGACGCCTGGCAACTGGCCGAGCAGGCCAACATGCCGATCCCGCCGGTGATGATCTACGGCGACGACGTCACGCACATCCTCACCGAAGAAGGCATCGCAAATCTGCTGCTCTGCCGTACCGAAGAAGAGCGCGAGCAGGCCATCCGCGGCGTCGCCGGTTACACGCCCGTCGGCCTGGCGCGCGACAAGCGCATGGTCGAGAATTTGCGTGACCGGGGCATCATCCGCCGCGCCGAAGACCTGGGCATCGACAAGCGTCTCGCCACGCGCGACCTGCTCGCCGCCAAGAACATGAAAGATCTGGTGCGCACTTCCGGCGGCCTGTACAACCCGCCCAAACGTTTCAGGAACTGGTGATATGGAAACCTTGAACTATCGTTTTGAAAACGGCACCCGCAAGCTCTCCGCCAAGG